>ERZ773197.33-NODE-33-length-106698-cov-4.046323_pt1 | contig 106698 bp, 94 predicted proteins | sample MGYA00580999_ERZ773197 | MGnify/ENA primary metagenome ERZ773197 (study PRJEB29015, sample SAMEA2738166) | human oral metagenome | biome: human oral; feature: human-associated habitat; material: saliva | place: China | collected 2185 ...
AATGATGCGGAGACCCGCCGCTTCTTCGCGGAGAATAACTATTTTGGCTATCCCGAGGAAGAGGTGTCCTTTTATGTGCAGGAGATGGCGGCGGCAGTCGACTATCAGGGTAAACTGCTCAAGGAGGCTCCGGGGCGTCTTGCGACTTCTCCCAACGGCAACGGGGGCTGGTTCTCCTCCCTGGCCAAAGCCGGACTGACAGAGGATCTGCACAGGCGGGGCGTTGAGTGGCTCAATGTCTTCGCTGTTGACAATGTCCTGCAGCGCATTGCAGATCCAAGCTTCGTCGGAGCTACGATTCTGAGCGGTAAAAATTCTGGATCCAAGGTGGTTCGCAAGGTGGATCCCTATGAGAAAATGGGGGTTATCTGTGCAAAGGACGGTGTTCCGGCCGTCGTTGAGTACTATGAGCTTACGCCTGAGATGGCTGAGGCCAGAGATGAGAAGGGCAATCTCATCTATGCATTTGGCGTCATCCTCAACTATCTCTTCTCTGTTGCCAAACTGGAGGAGGTAATGGCCAAAAAGATGCCGGTGCATGTGGTAGAGAAGAAGATTCCCTATATCGATGAGAAGGGCAGGTATCATAAGCCGGAGGAACCCAATGGATACAAGTTCGAGACACTGGCGGTAGATCTGGTTGCAATGATGGGGAATACTCTGCCGTACGAGGTGATCCGGGACAGAGAATTCGCCCCGATCAAGAACCTTCATGGGGTTGATTCTCTGGATTCGGCAAGGGAACTTTTGGAGAAGAATGGAGTTGAACTCTGAGGGGCGGGCGTCCGGAAGAGAACATCGGTCAGATCCACCGAAAATGTGTCAGGCATTCGCCGGTGAGATCCGATAAGAGGAGCGAGAGTGTGGAAGAGAAGATACTGTCTTTCATTGTTCCAAGTTATAACGCAGAACGCTTTCTGCAAAAGGGCCTGGACTCTTTTCTGATATCAGAAGAGGTCAGCAGATATCTTGAGGTCTGGGTCATCAGTGACGGCGCGACAGACCGGACAGACGAAATTGCCAGGTCTTATGCCGCGCAGTACCCGGAGATCTTCCGATTCTTCCGCAAGGAGAACGGCGGTCATGGGTCAGCCATCAATGCCGGAGTTAAACTGGTATCAGGCAAGTACTTCAAGGTGCTCGATGCGGACGACTGGGTGGACCGGCAGGGGCTGGAGACCTTCATCCGTGAACTCGCCGGCTGTGACAGCGATGTTGTGATCAGCAATTATCGGGAATACGATATTTCTAAGGACAAATACACCCCTCGCGTCAGCCACCTGTCTGATTACAAGAAGACCTATTGCCTGTCGGAACTGATGGAAGCCTGGGATAAGGTTCATGCCTGCATGGCCTTTTGGGGAATCACCTATCGGACGGACTTCTACCGCAGGCAGGACTATGAACTTCTCGAGGGCGTCTTCTACGAAGACCAGGAATACGCGACGATTCCTCTGAGCCGGGCAGAGACGGTTTCATTTTCCGAGGCCTCTGTTTATGTCTACCGACTGGGGGATGTCAACCAGTCTGTTTCCGGTGCCAATCAGGTCAGAAGGATCGGACATCTGGCCAAGGTGATTCGGGCTCTGCAGGCTTTTGAGAGCCAGACGGATGGGCTTCCGGCCGGAGGCTTTGATTACTGGAAGAAGAAGACGGCCATGGTGCTGGTCAGCTTCTACCAGATCACTTTGCTCGTCAACTCTAACCGGGTGCAGGGAGAGAGACAGGCGGATCGGCTTAACGCCTGGTTAAAGAGGACCTCTCCCATGCTCTTTGCCGCTGTTTACAGGAAGTATCGGATCTTTTTACTTTTTCACAGGGTACACATGTCGGAGAGAACCTATCGCTTCCTGATCCCACCGCTTCTTCGAATCCTGCGCAAGTTCAAAATATGGTCTTAAGGAACATATATTTTTGACAGAATCCGGGGAAAGAAGAAATCGTTTGTGAGGCTTTGGGGATCAGACGGCTATCATAGTCGGGTGCTAGGATTTAGGAGGAAAGAATGGAACAGTTATTGCAGAATATCATTTTCCCGCAGAGCTCAGAGCTGGAAGGGGATTATAAGCTCTTTTATCTGGGCGGACGCAGTATCTATGAAATGGAACAGAAGAAACTGCATCTTGCGGATTCTACCGTGACTGATTTCTGCAGTTATATGAATTCTTTTTCCCTGATCAAGTGGAAGGAGTATACGGCAGTCGGCTCCGTGCGCCTGACACTCGGTCTGTCCGGGAGGGGGCAGGTGGAGCTGGTCGGCTATCACCTGAACGTTCACAGCCCGGTCCGCCGGACCTTCGGTCTCTATGATTTTGATTTCACAGATAAAAAAGAGCTTGAAATCCCTTTCCCGGAGAATGAGGAAATGGTGATCGGCTTTGAGATCCGTGCCATCTCCCATGTGACGGTATATGGCGGCGCCTGGTACGGGACCTATGATCCGAAGCAGAAGAAAGACGTTATCCTCTCCGTTGCGACGACGACAATGAAGAAAGAGGACTTTATCACGCGCAATATGGCTTCCCTGAAGAGGGAGATCTTGGATGCGGATGATGATATGAAGGAACACTTCTATATCCATGTTGTCGACAACGGCCGCACCCTGGACGCAGAAGCCATGAGTTCCTGGCATCTGACCGTTCATCCCAACAAGAACACAGGCGGCTCCGGGGGCTATGCCAGGGGGATGATCGAGGCTATGGAACAGGATCCGCCGGCGACCCATGTCCTCCTCATGGATGACGATGTCACCATTCAGCCGGAGAGTATCCGAAGAACCTATCAATTGCTCTCCTTCCTCAGGGATGAGTATAAGGACTCCTTTATCAGCGGGGCCATGTTGCTCTATGAGGAGATGCGCCTTCAGTACGAGGATGTGGGGGCGATTCGTGACGCGTGCACCCTGACGACACTCAAGGGCATCTTTGATATGACCGAAAAGAGAAATCTCCTGAGAAATGAGGAGGAGGCATGCGGTTACGGCCACCGCTACGCGGGCTGGTGGTATTGCTGTATTCCGACGCATATGATTCGGGAGAAGGGACTCCCCCTGCCTCTTTTTATCCGTTTTGATGATGTGGAATTCGGCCTGCGCTGTAAGCCCAAGTTCGTTACGATGAACGGAATCTGCATCTGGCATATGGGCTTTGCCGGTAAGTATAACCTGGCCATGGACCGCTACCAGATGTGTCGAAATCCGCTGGTCGTAGACGCGGTTGGCTCCATGCCTGGCACGGTGAACGCGCCCGACTATGTCCGCAAGGCCTTTCGGTCTGAGCTTCTTAAGTTCAACTACAATGCCGCAGAGTTGATCCTGCGGGCATTTAAGGACTTCCTCAGGGGGCCGGAGTTCTTCCAGATTGATCAGGGAGAAGAGATTATCAAAGAGAATGTTCAAAAGAACGAGAAGTATCAGCCTATGAATGGCTGGCCTGACATAGAGGTCAATTTCGACGAGATCTTAGAGGATTTTGATCGCAAACCACTGGAGACATTCTGGTACCGCCTCACATTCAACGGCCAGAGGCTCTGGCCCTTTCGGGCGCCCAAGAGGGGGATGATTCCCGTCTTCTTCTCCGATGTCTACCAGCCCGGACGCTATGTGGGACATGACGCAATGCTTGCCGTCAACGTTGATAACCGGACGGCGGTGGAGCGACATATGGATAAGAACAAGTACCGCAGCTTGAAGAAGGAGTGGGATCAGGCCTATCGCTATTACCGGAGGAACCGCGCCTCTATTGTGAAGTCCTACCGGGATGCGCAGCCATACTTGGTGTCTGTCGAATTCTGGAAGAAATATCTTGAGATCTGATTGAGGTGAGAAATATGGCAAAGACCAAGAGCGATCCCGCGGCCCTGATTCGGAGCAGGCGAAGAAAGAGGAAGGTTCTTTTATTTTTTGAAATTGTTTTCTTCCTTCTTTTGATTGTCGGCGCCTATGTTTTTTCGAGAGCCGGCCTGATTAAGTATAAGGATATTAAGACAGAGAAGAACGAGGTCAGTGAACATGTCCAGGAGGCCATGTCCGGCTATACCAATATCGCTCTCTTCGGGGTAGATAATCGGACGGTTGGCAACTATGAGACCGGGAATTCGGACGCGATCCTGATTGCTTCCATCAATAATGGGACCAAGGAAGTCCGGTTGGTATCCATTTACCGTGACACCTACCTGGACGTGAACGGGCAACTCCTCCTGCGCAAGTGCAATTATGCCTACAATCACGGGGGAGTGACCGCCGCGGTCAATATGCTCAACCGCAATCTTGATCTGGAAATCAATGACTATGCGACCGTTGATTTCTACGCCTTGGCCGATGCCGTGGATGCCGTTGGAGGAATCGATGTCAATATTGACAGTAAGATGATGGCACAGGAGATCAATGATCTGCAGGTCGAGATCTTCGAGGTGACGGGAAAGAGGGCAAATGACCTTGGCGTGGGAGAACAGCATGTCAATGGCGCCCAGGCTCTGGCCTATGCCCGTGTCCGCCACCTGGAGGGGGGCGACTATGCCAGAGCCATGCGGCAGCGGGAAGTGGTATCCAAGATGATCGCCAAGGCCAAGACAATGAATGTGGCCCAACTGGACCATCTGATCACATCGGTATTCCCTCATATCGACACATCTTTGTCTGTGACGGATATGATTTCCATGGCAACAGCCATGAAAGAATATAATTTGGTCGACACAAGCAGTTTTCCCAAGGATTTTGCGACCAGGAACATAGCTAATGGGATCGGATGGGTCGAGATACCGACGACTCTGGAGGTCAATGTCAAGAAGTTGCATGAATACCTTTTTCAGGATCAGGACTACACACCATCCGCGACAGTCTCAAAGATCTCCAAGCAGATCTCCAAGGTAACCGGAACGACGGAGAAGAGCACGCAGAGTCAGGATAATATGTATTGATGGAAGAGGTACAGCAAGCAATTTTTGACCGAGCCGTCCGGAGACTGACATCCTATCGGTGTCTGCGCTGGTTCGCTCCGGTTTACGAGAACCATCGGCAGTTCTGGCTCTATGCCCTTTTTGGCCTGGGGACCATTCTGCTCAGTATCAATCTCTATCTGCTCCTGACAGAGAAAATGGGAATGCCTGTTGTCCTCGCCAATTCCATTTCCTGGATATTTGCGACGACATTTGCTTTTTTGACCAATCGCCGATGGGTCTTTGTCAATCACAAGTGCGGGATGGGGGCCTTTTTCCACCAGATGCTGTCCTTCTTCACGGGCCGCTTTTTTACCCTGATTTTAGAGGACTGGCTGCTCTATTTTCTGGTGGACGGTCTTGGCCTGTCCAATACCCTGATGAAGTATCTGGCTCAGCTACTGATCATTGCGAGCAACTACTTCATCTCAAAGCTCTTGGTCTTCCGCAGAAGACGGGCCCTGCGGGAACTGATTCGGGAGAAGGCGGGAAAAGGCTAGAAAAAGGTGAGGTCGGCTTTATTGATTCATGGCAATGAAATCCGCATCAAAGACGGATCCCATTACCCAAAAGGGAGGAATTGTGAGCAACAAGCATAGCGACAGGCGCAGATTTTATTTGACCTATCTCATCCTGTTTTTGTTCCTTTACTACATTTGTTTTCAGATTTTTTTCGCCAGGAATGGGAAATCCTATATCTGGTCTGTCGACGGAATGGAGACCCAGTACAATAAGTTTGTCTATTTTGGTCTCCTGGTCAAAAACAGTATCCGTACGCATTCGATTCCCCTATGGGATATGGCGATCGGCTATGGAAGTGATATACGCACTTTTTTGGGGGATTGTCTCTTTGATCCCTTTGTCTGGCTCTTTGCGGTGACCCCATCCGCAGTTTCCGAGTACCTGTTTGATCTGATTGTCATGCTAAAGATCGGTCTGTCCGGGATTGCCTTTGCGACCTGGTGCAGAAGCCGGGGACATCAGAATTATGCGGTACTCCTGGGAGCCCTGATCTACGCTTTCTCCGGCACGGTGATGATCGGCTTTAAGCAGGAAGCGTTTCTGAATATCTTTTATATTTTCCCCTTCTTAATGATCGGCGTGGACCGCATCTGGGAGCACCGGAGCGGGAAACTCTTCATATTTATGCTGGTCTGGTGCTTCTGTAATTCCTACTACTTCAGCCTAATGGCGGTTATTTTTTTGCTGGCGCATGCTCTGATCCGTTTTTTGACGGGACAAAAGCGGTCGTTCAGGGAATTCGGCTATCTGATCGCAAGATTCATGGCCAGCGGTACAATTGCCTTTCTCCTTGCAATCGGGCTGATCCTGCCGGATGTTATGGTGATTCTGCAGACCGACCGTCTGTCCTTTAAGCGGGTCATTCCGACCTTTTATGAGCACTGGTTCAACGGAAACGTTCTGGCCGGAATTATCGGGACCTATGATATGGGGACGGACTGCATTGTGGGCATCTGCAGTGTGGCCCTGGTCCTGCTCATTCTCATGCTGGTCGGAGTCAGAAAGCAGGTGAGGGTCAAGCTGGAGGTCCTCGCCCTGACCGCCTGCCTTTTCATTCCCTATGTCGGCCATGTCCTAAACGGTTTTAACTATTCGACCAATCGCTGGATCTGGGCCTGGCTTTTAGCGGTGACTTATGCGACGGTCCTCGTATTGGAGGGACTGGAATCGCTTAGGCTGATACACTATGGGCTGACGGCGGCAGTCCTGTTGGCTTATGCCCTGGTAGTCAAGGAGTACTATCACATCTGGTCCGCTGATTTCAAATGGCCTCTTTTGATTGCGGCAGTTTTCCTGGGGATGCTGATCCTCACAAGGGCGGCATTCCTAAAGAAGGCGAGACAGGTCTTATGTCTGCTCTGCCTGATTGCCTCTCTGTGGACAAGTGCATGCTACTATCTTACCTGGCGCGGAGACCGCTATATCTACCAGGAGCAGAACGCCGGCACTGCTCTGGGGGCGGCGGTATCGGACTCCAAGTCCATGCTGCTGGGGATGCCGGATTTAAAGCAGACAAGATATGAGACTTTTCTGCCAAGACTTCGCAATTCCAGTATGATTACGGGAACGAATGGCTACGACTATTACAACAGCTATTACAATAATGATATCGACAAGTATCACAGCCAGCTTGGCGTGATGACCCCCTATTTTGCGACAGCCTATCTGAATCTGAACAGCCGGTCTGTCTTAGAGCACCTGAATGCGACCAAATACTATATCGCCGAAAAGGGAAAAGAGGGTTGGATTCCCTACGGATATGACAAACTTGTCAAAACGCGGGAGAATATGAGCCTGTACACGACAGACGCGAAGGTGTCCATGATTCACAGCAGCACAAAGGCAATCTCTGAGGCCGACTATCTGAAGATGGACTTGGATGAGCGGGAGCAGGCCCTGGCACAGGCGGTTGTGCTCTCGGATCCGTCTCAGACCCCCAAAAGTGATGTCAAGCTCTATGATACGAAAGTCCCATACGAGATCGGGCAGAAAGACCCGGGTCTGGAGGTCCAGGGGAATCAGTTTTCGGCCTCGAAAGATAAGCAGGCGGTGACCCTGAACTTCCACCGGGAAATTCCGGCGAACGGGGAGCTGCTTGTCGAACTGGATAACCTGCAGAATGTAGGTGATACGCTGGCCTCTTATGATATTCATATGCAGGCCTACCACGGCAATCAGATTGTCGGTGACAGTCTCTTATCCGCGGCGACATACCACAGCCATATGTATGGGAACAAACACAATTGGCTTGCGAATCTCGGCTATATCAATGTTCCGGTCGACCGGCTCAAGATCACCTTCCGAAATGCCGGGACCTACAGTGTTGACCAGCTGAAAATCGTTCACAGGAGCAAGGACACCCTGGATTCCCTCCTAAAAACGATTGATTACAATGCCAAAGATCTGACAATAGACAACAATCGGATTTCGGCTGAGATAGAGCAAAAAGAGGACGGTTACACCATGCTCGCTGTGCCTTATTCCAAAGGATGGAAGGCGCAGATCGACGGACATCCGGCAGAGATTCTCAAGGTCGATAATGCCTTTATGGCAGTTTCCATGCCGGCGGGGACTCATCACCTGTCCCTGTCCTATCAGCCACCCTATGTCAGAGAGGGACTTGCCTTTACGGGAGCCCTTCTCATCCTGATTCTGATTGTCAATGCAGGTCTCGGATGGAGGAAGAGAGAAAATGAAAAAAATATCAATCATGGTTCCGTGCTATAATGAAGAGGAGAATGTGATTCAGATGCATGATGCTCTGACAGAACTCTTTCGCACGAAGCTGGAAGCCTATGACTATGAGTTCCTTTTTATTGATAACAAGTCCACGGACCGGACCAGGGAATTGCTTCGCGAGATCTGCGAGAAGGATCAGAAGACGAAGGCCATCTTCAACATGAAGAATTTCGGACAGTTTAACAGTCCCTACTACGGGATCACCCAGACGAGCGGGGATTGTACCATTCCGGTCTGCTGTGACTTTCAGGATCCCCTGGAATTGATTCCGATGATGATCCAGAAGTGGGAAGAAGGCAACAAGGTCATTTGTATGGTTAAAACTTCCAGCAAGGAGAGCAGCCTGATGTATTTCCTGCGGGGCGTTTACTACAAGCTGATCCACGCCATGAGCAATGTGGATCAGATCCAGCAGTTTACCGGTTTCGGACTCTATGACCGGAGCTTTGTGGAAGTCTTGCGGCAACTCAAGGATCCAACCCCCTTTATTCGTGGAATTGTGGCCGAGTATGCCCCGGACCATCTTGAAATTGCCTATGAGCAACCGCAGCGCAAGGCGGGGCGGACGCACAATAATTTCTTTACCCTTTTTGACGCGGCAATGCTTAGTTTTACCAGTTATACCAAGGGAGGTTTGCGTCTGGCCACATTCGGGGGCTTTGCGATTTCCGCCTTAAGCTTTCTTGTCGCCCTGATATACTTGATCTTAAAGATCCTGTACTGGGATCGATTCGGGGCAGGAAGCGCGCCGATTCTGATCGGTGTATTCTTCTTTGGCGGACTGCAGATGTTTTTTGTGGGATTGCTGGGTGAATATATCATGAGTGTCAATACCAGAGTGATCAACCGGCCTCTGGTGATTGAAGAGGAACGACTGAACTTCAAAGAAGACAAGTAGGAGGAAGGTGCAATGAAAGCGTTAATTCTGGCCGGCGGATTCGGAACGAGGATCTCTGAGGAATCTGTCTACAAACCCAAGCCCATGATTGAAATCGGAGAGAAACCGATTCTCTGGCATATTATGAAACTGTATTCTCATTACGGAGTTCGGGATTTTATTATTCTTGCCGGTTACAAGCAGTATGTGATCAAGGAATATTTCGCGGACTACTTCCTGCATAATTCAGATATTACTTTTGATCTCGCGTCCAATGATATGACGGTTCACAATAACAATTCCGAGAAGTGGAAGGTGACCGTTGTCGATACCGGGTTGAACACCATGACCGGCGGGCGCATCAAGAGGGGGCAGAAATACGTGGGCGATGAACCCTTTATGCTCACCTATGGAGACGCGGTTGCCGATGTCAATCTGGATCAGCTTCTGGCTTTCCACAGGGCAAACGGCAAGTATGCGACGATTACGACGACCTCTCTTGCCCAGCAGAAGGGTGTTTTGGATGTGAGCGAGGAAGGACAGGTTCGTTCCTTCCGCGAGAAGAGCGATGACGACGGGGCAACGATCAATGCCGGCTTCATGGTTCTTGAGCCGGAGATCTTCCGCTATCTGACGGACGATACAACGATCTTCGAGCAGGAGCCAATGCGCAGGCTGGTTGAAGACGGACAGCTGATGGGCTATCGCCATCTGGGTTTCTGGCAGTGCATGGATACGCAGAGGGAGAAGCAGAAGTTGGAAGAGCTGTGGGGGGCGAATGCGGCTCCCTGGAAGGTATGGGAGGATTGAGCATGGGACATTTTGAAGAGCTGAAGGCCTTCTATGCCGGCAAGAGGGTCTTTGTGACCGGCCATACCGGTTTTAAGGGAAGCTGGATGTGTAAGATCCTGTCTATTCTGGGAGCAGAGGTATATGGATATTCCCTGACGCCGCCCTCGGATCCGGCTGCCTTTGACATTATGGGGGTCGAGAAGGAAATTCACTCTACCATAGGGGATATCCGGGATTTTGAGGCTCTGAAGTCCGCCTACAGGCAGGCGAAACCGGACTGTGTATTCCATCTGGCCGCCCAGCCGATTGTCCGCGCATCTTATGATTTGCCGCGCTACACCTATGAGACCAATGTCATGGGAACGGTAAATATCCTGGAGTGCCTGCGCCTGTATCCGGGAGCTGAGAGTTTCTTAAATATCACGACAGATAAGGTCTATGAGAACAATGACCTTGCAGATCACGCCTTTCAGGAGGATGAAAAGCTGGATGGATACGATCCCTATTCGAACTCCAAGAGCTGTTCGGAGATCGTGACACATTCTTACAAGAAGTCTTTTTTCAGTCACGAGGGAGATATTGCGATTTCCACAGCCAGAGCGGGAAATGTCATCGGAGGCGGCGATTTTGCGGCGGACCGTATCGTGCCGGATTGTGTGCGAAGCACGGTGGAGGGGAAGACGATCGGCATCCGAAACCCCTATTCGACCAGGCCCTTCCAGCATGTACTGGAACCCCTATATGTCTATCTGATGATTGTCATGAAGCAGGCCGAAGATCCTTCGTATGCCGGGTATTATAATGTGGGACCGGTTGACGAGGACTGCATTACCGCGGGACAGCTGGCGGATTATTTCGTACAGTTCTGGGGACAGGAGGCCGCCTGGAAGAGCCAGGCAGAACCCGATGCACCCCATGAGGCGAATTTCCTCAAGCTGGACTGCTCCAAACTCAGGCATACCCTGGGCTGGAAGCCGGTATGGAGGGTTGATGAAGCCATTCGGCACACGGTAGAGTGGTATCGGGCCTGGCATGAGGGGGCCGATATGGCCGCTCTGACAGAAGAGCAGATTCGCGCCTTTCTTCAATAGGCCGTGGAATATAAGAAATCAGGATGTATTTGATCTGACAGAGGAGGACAAGAAATGGGACAGAATGAAGACCGCCAGCAGATTTTGGATCAGGTGGCAGAGTACGCGAGAAAGTATCACAGTCAGAATCAGACGTTCACCCCCGGGGACCGTATCTCCTACGCTGCCCGGGTCTATGACGAGAGAGAGATGGTGAATCTGGTGGATTCGGCACTTGAGTTCTGGCTGACCTCCGGTCATTGGACAGAGCAGTTCGAGCGCGATTTTGCCAAGTATCTGGGGGTGAAATACGCTTCTCTGGTCAATTCCGGCTCCAGTGCCAATCTGGTGGCCTTCGCAACCCTGACCTCTCCCCTTTTGGGTGAGCGCAGAATCAAGCGGGGAGATGAGATTATCACAGTGGCCGCGGGTTTTCCGACGACTGTGACGCCGATCATTCAGTATGGCTGTATCCCGGTCTTTGTCGATGTTACGATTCCAGGCTATGACATTGATGTCAATATGCTGGAGAGCGCATACTCGGAGAAGACAAAGGCGGTTATGATGGCGCATACGCTGGGCAATCCATTTAATCTGAAGGCTGTCAAGGAATTCTGTGACAGGCACGGCCTGTGGCTGGTGGAAGACAATTGCGATGCCCTGGGAAGCACCTATACGATTGACGGACAGACCAAGCTGACAGGCACCATTGGAGATATCGGAACCTCCTCCTTCTATCCGCCCCACCACATGACTATGGGTGAGGGGGGAGCCGTCTATACCGACAACCCGCTCCTGCACAAGATCATTCGCTCCATGAGAGATTGGGGACGGGACTGCATTTGCGCATCCGGTCAGGATAACCGATGTGGGCACCGCTTTACCGGCCAGTATGGCGAGCTTCCTTACGGCTATGATCACAAGTATGTATACTCTCACTTTGGCTATAACCTGAAAGCTACGGATATGCAGGCGGCAATCGGCTGTGCCCAGCTGGAGAAGTTCCCCTCCTTTGTCGAGAGGCGCAAGCAGAACTTCAGAACCCTGTATCATCTGCTGGCAGAAGGCGGCGCGGATGCAAAGCTGATCCTTCCGGTGGCGGAGGAGAATTCAGATCCCAGCTGGTTTGGCTTCCTCTTAACCTGCAAGGAGGGGATCGATTGCAAGAAGATTGTGGATTATGTCGAGGATCACGGCGTGCAGACCCGGCGTCTTTTTGCAGGGAATCTGACCAAGCATCCCTGCTTCGATGAGATGCGCGCATCCGGTCAGGGCTATCGGATTGTCGGTCAGCTGACCAATACAGACCGTATCATGGAGGATAGTTTTTGGGTAGGCGTATATCCGGGCATGACAGATGACAAGCTTGCCTATATGGCTAAGACAATTCTTGAGGCGATTGACCAATAAAAATACGATATCCCCTGTTGCCTTTTATTGGGGACGGTCTATCGGCAGGGCGGTGTATCCCGCCTGCCGGTCTTGTGTTTTACGCATCTAGAGGGAGTGAAAATGAAGCAGAGATTAGCAGATTATGTGGCAGATTACCTGGTGAATTGGGGCATTCGCAATTGCTTTACGGTGACCGGCGGCGGCGCGATGCATTTGAATGATGCCTTTGGGCATCATCCGGGCCTGAAGAGCATTTATAACCACAATGAACAGGGGAGTGCGATTGCCGCAGAAGCCTATGCCAGATGGAATAACAGACCGGCCCTGCTCTGTGTTACCACAGGTCCCGGCGGTACCAATGCGATTACCGGCGTGGTCGGCGGATGGCTGGATTCGATCCCCATGCTTATCATCTCCGGACAGGTGCGTTATGACACGACTGCCAGATATAATGAGCAGTTTACGCAGGGCTATCATCTGCGCGCAGTCGGGGATCAGGAATATGATATTACCAAGTCCGTATCCAACATGTGCAAGTTTGCCAAGATGATAGAGGATCCCAGGACCATCCGCCATGACCTTGAGAGAGCCCTCCACCTTGCAACGACCGGCAGACCGGGACCGGTATGGCTTGATATTCCCGTCAATTATCAGGGGGGAATCATCGAGACGGATGATCTTGTCGCTTACAGCCCGGAGGAGATGGCTGAGGATGACGCGGCGCAGAACCTGCCGTCGCCGGTATCCGCAGAGACCGTGCAGACCGTCTTGGACAAAGTTCGTGCAGCGAAGAGGCCGGTTCTTTATGCGGGCAACGGGATCCGTCTCTCCGGAGGCTATGATGCTTTCCGGGAGGCCGTTGAGAAACTGGGAATTCCGGTTGTCACCTACTGGGATGCGATTGATCTGATTGAGACGGATCATCCGCTCTACTGCGGGCGCGGCGGGAATATGGGAGACCGGGCCGGCAATTTCGCGGTTCAGAATGCAGATCTTGTTCTGGCGGTTGGAAATCGGCTCCCGATTCGTGTTGTGGGCTATAACTGGAAGACCTGGGCAAGAGAAGCAGAAGTCATTATGGTGGATGTGGATCCGGCAGAGCTTCGCAAGCCTACCATTCATGTAGAGATGCCCATTCATGCGGATGCAGGGGATTTCTTTGAGAGAGTCAATGCACTCTGCGAGGGGAATGACAAGCTCGTCAGCGCCGCATCGGACTGGAGACAGATCTGTGAGAACTGGAAGAAGGATTATCCCGTTGTTCTTCCGCGTCACAGAGAAGAGAATGACCGCTTTGCCAATGCCTATGCCGCATTTGACAGCATTAGCTCGAGACTTCCGGAGGGAACTCTTGTGATTACGAGCAACGGTACCTGCTGTGTGGCCGGTCATCAGAGCTGGGTTATCAAGAAGGGAACCCGTTTCTTCAATAACAATGCCATCGCAAGTATGGGATACGGACTTCCGGCAGCCATCGGAGGATGCATGGCTCATGATCAGAAGATGACGATCTGTCTTGAGGGAGACGGCAGTATTATGATGAATCTGCAGGAATTGCAGACGATTTCAACGAATCATTTGCCGATCAAGATCGTCCTGATCAATAATCAGGGGTATCACTCCATCCGGCAGACCCAGAACAACCTCTTCGGGGGAAGACCCAAGGTCGGGATCGGTCCGGAGAGCCATGATCTGTCTTTCCCGGAGTACCGTAAAATCGCGGCAGCTTTCGATATACCCTATGTGGAGGCTCACAGCAATGCCCAGCTTGCAGAAGGCTATGAGAAGATGATGGCTACCGATGGGCCGGTTCTCTTTGAAATCTTTGTATCCACGGAACAGATTTTTGAACCCAAGAGTTCGACGAAGCGCCTGGAAGATGGGACCCTGGTAAGTCCGCCGCTGGAGGATCTCGCGCCCTTCCTTCCGAGAGAAGAATTTTTGAAGAATATGTATATCAAGCCGGTGGAAGAGTAATTTATGGAGTCCAGGGAAAAAATCATCATTAGCGGTGCGACAGGTATGATTGGCAGAGCGATTGTCTGCCGCAAGATCCAGGATGGGGATGAAGTGACCTGTATTGTGCACCGCAACACGAAGAGGCTGTCGAACCTGCCGGACAGTGAGCGCTTGAAGGTGCTGGAGTGCAATCTGGATGAATACGGGTCCCTGTCCCTTGACGAATCCTATGATGTCTTCATTCACCTGGCCTGGGATGCGACAAGTGGGGCGGGCAGAGACGATGCCGATCTGCAGATGCGCAACATTCAATATACGCTTGACGCCGTGCATCTGGCCCATCGGCTGGGCTGCCGCAAGTTCATTGGTGCCGGCTCGCAGGCGGAATACGGGATACAATCTTCTCCTTTGACGGGAGATCTGGCAGTAAATCCGCAAAGCGGCTATGGGATTGCCAAGTTTGCCTCCGGGAAGCTGGCCATGATGCTCTGCCGGTCTTTGGGCATGGAGTCGAACTGGGTTCGCATTTTGAGTGTCTACGGACCGGGCCAGGGAAAACAGACCCTGATCGCCTACTTGATCGATTGCATTCAGAGCGGGCAGACACCGGATCTGACGCCCTGTGAACAGACCTGGGATTATCTTTACAGCGAGGATGCCGCAGAGGATCCTGAGGATTGCAGACAGCGGTGTGAACGGTAAGGTCTATCCGCTGGGAAGTGGTTGCGGCAGGCACCTGGCGGACTATATTCGGGACTTGAGGGATGCGGTCAATCCGAATGTAGAGCTGGGTTTCGGCAGGAAGGAATATTATCCGCATCAGCCCATGTATTTGTTGGCGGATATATCTGAATTGACCCGGGATACAGGCTGGAAACCGGTGACATCTTTTTCGGAGGGGATCCGAAAGACCTTGGAGAAGAGCAGATGAGTTCAGAAAAACAGTCATCGCAAAAAGCGGGCAGGGGCCTCTGGCAGGCCGTTGAAGTTGCTGTGAGATTTGCACTGGGGATACTCTGTCATATCTTTCATCGAGAGCTGAGTGAGAATACGGTCAACACCTGTTTGCAATTTGTAAAGTTTGGCATTGTGGGAGTGAGCAACACCCTCCTGTCTTATCTGCTCTACACGGGGACGCTGATTCTCTTTCGAATCCTTGGCTGGTTTGGCCGGGCAGATTATTTGCTGGCTCAGGTCGTGGCCTTTATCCTCAGTGTGGCCTGGTCCTATTATTGGAACAATAAAATGGTCTTCAAGCTGGGGGAAGGAGAGACGAGATCTGTTTGGAAATCTCTCTTAAAGACCTATATATCGTATTCTTTTACGGGATTGTTTTTGAATACATTTCTTTTGATCCTGTGGGTCAGAATCATAGGGATCTCTGAATTTATCGCTCCCCTGATCAACCTCTTGATCAGCGTACCGCTCAACTTTGTCATTAATAAGTTCTGGGCATTTAAAAAGGAATAGGAGATCTGCGGGCGAATTTGCGCGAACAGGCGATTGAGGGGGATTTGTTCAAAATAGGGCATGGAAAGAGGCAGTGCAGGCTGAGTGCCTGCAGGGCCTTTTTATTTTTCCTGACCGGAAATGTTATTATTACTTATTTGTTTGAACACGAATAAGACACAAATGATACGTAAGATGAAAAACAGGTAGAAAATATCGTGAGAAAGATGAGGATTTGATCTATGGCTGATATGGAGAGAGAAAACGGAGAGCGCCGGACAGACTGGATCGGCTCTGATGGCCAGGCGCCTGTGTCAGCGCATGAGGAGGACAGCAGTGCGTCAGTGCCGGCGGGAGAGGAGGCGTCGATTCACGAGTCTTTTGATCCGCAGTCTGTTGACCCGCAGTTTGTTGATTCGGAGGCGTCCTCTTTCGGACAGGAGGATTTGCAGGCAGGGCAGGTAGAGACAGACGGAACAGGTGTCGAAGGGTCTCAGGAGCCTTATGAGAGTCAGGCCGATATGGGGTCTCAACAGGGACCTTACGAGAGCCAGGCCGATATGGGGTCTCAGCAGGAATCTTACGGCAGTCAGGCCGATATGGGATCTCAGCAGGGACCTTATGAGAGTCAAGCCGATATGGGGTCACAGCAGGAGAATTACGAGCAGCCTCAGTATAACTGGCAGCAGGGGCAGAGAAGCTACCGGGGCAGAGAGGCGGACAGGCAGACGCAGACAGAGGACAGCTACCGCGGCCCCTCCTTTTCCGGAGGCACCGAGGGGATCGGCGCCCGCAATATGCATGCCAGGAGCAAGAAAGAGGGCTTTTGGAGGCGGCTGGTCGCAGCCGCCGTGGTCTTTGGCCTGGTGGCCAGCCTGGTATTCTCCGGGACCAATTATCTGACAGGCAAAATCAGCGGCAAGACGCGGACGGCAGCCAGTGTCAATTCCTCTTCCGGGCCCCTGTCACAGACAGTGGTGACGGATGGAGGAACGACGGACGTAGCTACGATTGCCGCTAATGTTATGCCGGCCATTGTCCAGGTGACCAATGTGTCCATTGAGCAGTATCGGAGCATCTTTGGCCAGAGCCAGAACAAGGAGTCCACCTCCGCCGGCTCGGGGATCATCGTCTCTCAGGATGACGCCTATACCTATATCGCGACCAATAATCACGTCGTCGCCAACAGCAGTGAGCTGACGATTACATTCGTGGACGGCAAAACGGCAGCCGCTCAGGTGGTTGGAGTGGATGCCCAGCACGATCTGGCGGTGGTCAAGGTCAAGACCTCTGACATGGATTCTTCTACTGTGTCCGCGATTAAGATAGCGACACTCGGGGATTCTGATTCTGCCAAGGTCGGTCAGGCCGCCATTGTCATCGGCAATGCCCTCGGTTACGGCCAGTCTGTGACGACAGGGGTCATTTCGGCCAAGGAGAGAGAGGTTACCTTAAAGGATGACTCCGGGAACACGATCAGCAATAAGCTGATCCAGACGGACGCGGCAGTCAATCCTGGCAACTCCGGCGGCGCTCTCTTAAACAGCAACGGCCAGGTTATCGGCATTGTGTCCGCCAAGTACTCCGATACTTCCGTTGAGGGAATGGGCTATGCCATCCCGATCTCTCAGGCCAAGACCATCATCGATGACCTGATGCAAAATGGAAGCAGGACCAGCAGCAACTCGTCTAAGGGATCCAATTCCGGAAATTCATCCGGCAACAGCTCAGGGGATTCATCCGCCGGCAGTCTTCCCCCCGGAAGCACTTATCTTGGGATCGCCGGGGCTGACATCAGCTCCAGCCAGGCGTCTCAGTACAATGTACCCGCGGGCATTTATATCTCCAGGGTGAGCGAGGGAAGTCCTGCCCAGCAGGCCGGACTCGCCAAGGGAGACATCATTACCGGGGTGGATGACAGCAGCATAGGGAGTATGCAGGATCTTAAGAGCCTGATCAGCGGCAAAAAGGCTGGCGACCAGATCAAGATTCGCTATGCCTCCCGCGCGGACAACTATAAGAGCAAGACGGTGACAGTGACTCTGGCGACGGTGCAATAGAGGAGCAGCGCGCGCAGGGTCAACTGACAGCGAAAAAGACAGAAGATCAAGAGATCAAGAGAAGTCCCGATACATGTTCGGCCGGGCCGCCGCGTGTGTCAGGACTTCTTTTTGCCGCACGGAACCATACCAAGGTATTTTTGCCGCATCGGGTCGCATCAGGGATTTCTTTTTACATAGTAAAAGAGCCCCGGATATGCTATTCTAGGGACAAGTTTTCATGCGAAATGGGAGGTACGCAATGAAGAAAAAGAGAATTGCCATTGCCCTGGGACATGAGGCGCTTGGGACCACTCTGCCGGAGCAGAAGGAGGCGACGGTCAAGACGGCAAGGGCAATCGCCGAGTTCATCGAGAAGGACTATCAGGTGGTGATCACGCACTCCAACGGTCCTCAGGTTGGCATGATTCACGCGGCCATGAATGAGTTCTCCAAGAATCACAGCGAGTATACCTCCACGCCCATGTCTGTTGCCTCCGCCATGAGCCAGGGTTATATCGGCTTCGATCTGCAGAATGCCATCCGGGGCGAACTGAATCGCAGGGGTATTTACAAGAATGTCGTCACGCTTCTGACGCAGATGACGGTGGATCCCTATGACGAGGCCTTCTACCATCCCAGCAAGGTGATCGGCCGCGTCCTGAATGAGGAAGAGGCCAGGGCACAGGAGAAGAAGGGCAATCACATTGTGGCGGTTGACGGCGGCTATCGCCGCATTGTGGCAACGCCGAGGCCCATAGATATTGTGGAGGCGGACGCCATCAACGCGCTTCTGGAGGCGGATCAGCTCGTGATTGCCTGCGGCGGCGGCGGGATCCCGGTTTTGGAGCAGGGGCAGGACCTCAAGGGAGCCTCTGCCGTCATTGAGAAGGATACGGCGGCGGGACTTTTGGCGCAGACGGTGGACGCGGATATGCTGGTGATTCTAACCTCTGTCGACAAGGTCTGTCTTCATTTCGGAACAGAGCAGGAGCAGGCGCTGGATTATCTCAGCGTTGAGGACGCCTCGAGATATGCGGACCAGGGGATGTTTGGCGCGGACGATATGCTCCCCAAGATCCGGGCTGCCATTGAGTTTATCGGGGATTCCGCTATTCGCAAGGTTTTGATCACGCGGCTGAAGGGTCAGGAGAAGACCATCGCGGGACAGAGAGGGACGATGATCGGAAAGTGATTGCCCATGAGGATTCACGCGCGTCAGGGCAATCGTTGACCAAAAAAGCGATCGTCGCCATGAGGGCGTGAGGATCTACGCGCGTCAGGGCAATAGAGAGAAGGAGAATTTTTCATGGATTACAAGCGCAAGACGAAAATCATCTGTACCATGGGGCCATCCACTGACAGGGATGGGTTGATGGAGGAACTGGTCAGGGCCGGTATGAACGTCGCCCGCTTTAATTTCTCCCATGGAGATCACGAGGAGCAGCTGGGACGTCTGGTCAAGCTTCGTGAGATCAGGCACAGGCTGCGCCTGCCCGTTGCGGCCCTGCTGGATACCAAGGGGCCGGAGATCCGTCTTCGGGACTTCAGAGACCGGAAGGTGATGCTCGAGGATGGCCAGACCTTTACGCTTACGACCCGCCAGGTTGAGGGAACGAATGAGATCGTCACGGTTTCCTATCGGGATCTACCCAAAGATGTCGAGGTCGGGTCCCATATCCTGATCGACGATGGCCTGGTGGAACTTGAGGTTACCGGGCTGACCGATACCGATATTACCTGCAGAGTCTTAAACGGCGGACCGGTGTCGAATCGGAAGGGGGTCAATGTCCCCAATGTGGACCTGACCATGGATTATCTGTCAGAGCAGGACAGATCCGATCTGATCTTTGGCTGCCAGGAGGGCTTCGATTTCATTGCGGCTTCCTTTACCCGCACAGCGGAAGACATCCTGGAGATCAAGAAGATCCTTCATGAGCATGGGGGAGATAATATCAAGATTATTGCGAAGATTGAATCCAACCAGGGCGTTTCCAATATCGACGCGATTATTGACGCCTGTGACGGTATTATGGTGGCCCGTGGAGACATGGGTGTTGAGATACCCCTGGAGGATGTCCCGATCATTCAGAAGGAGATTATCAAGAAGACCCTCTTCAAGGGGAAGTTGGTTGTCACGGCAACGCAGATGCTGGACTCCATGATTACCCATCCGAGACCGACCAGGGCCGAGGCGGGAGATGTGGCCAATGCCGTATATGACGGGACATCGGCTGTGATGCTCTCTGGTGAGACAGCAGCCGGTAACTATCCGGTTCAAGCAGTGAAAACCATGGCCCGGATCTGTGTGCGCACGGAACAAGATATCAATTACAAGGCCCGTCTGAAAGAGCGCGGCGTATCAGCGATCGAGGCTAAGGAAGAGGACGGGGTCGCCCTGTCGATTGCCCATACGGCCTGCACGCTGGCCGCTGATATCGACGCTGTAGCCATCATCAATGTGACGAAATCCGGTCATTCCTGCACACAGATTTCCAAATTCCGTCCGGCCAATCCGATTATTGCCTGCTGTACTGATAAGCAGGTCATGAGACAGATGAACCTCTACTGGGGCGTGACACCTGTCATGATTGAGACCGAGAGCGATATTGACAGACTGCTTGATGATGCCGTCGAAGCCGCGGTCCGGGCGAATCTGATGGAGAAGGATCAGCTGGCGGTTGTTACCGCGGGCCTTCCCCTGGCTGTTGAGGGCAAGACCAATCTGCTTAAGGTACACCAGGCCAGATAAACTTTGCCTGATTATGTATCTGTTCTGACAGCTTCTGTAATATGCAATCGATATTGAGAAGGCCCCTGCGATCGCAGGGGCCTTCTCAAATATTCCGTCTGACAAAGACGCTGTCCTATGAACAGCTTTTATCCCGGGAATCTTATTTCCCGGCTTCTATTTCCGCGGATGTGCCGAAGTGCTCTTTGAGAGCCTTGAAGGTGTCAGCGGAGATATAGTGCTCCATACGGCAGGCGTCTCGAACGGCGATCTCCTCCGGGACGCCGATGCTCTCGAAGAAGGCGGAGAGAAACTTGTGGCGCTCATACATCTCGACGGCGACCTGGCGGCCGGCCTCAGTCAGGCTGATATGCTTGTGTTCATCCATGCTGACGTAACCGTTCTCTCTGAGCTGCTTCATGAAGACGGAGACGGTTGCTCTGGCATATCCGAAATAGGCGCAGATGTCAGTGGCGCGGACATAGTCCTGCTTCTGGGAGAGGATGAGAATGGATTCTAAGTAATCCTGGGCCGATTCCTGCATTTTCATAAGCACACCCCTTGTGGTTGCAAAATAAGCTTGCACAAAAAAGATTTTATACAACTGATATGATAAGACTCTCAGAGAGGAAAAGCAAGCGCTAACCTGATTCCCGATTGTATCAGCAGGCGAAAAGCTGATTCCCGATTGAAGAATGTCCGTCAAGCTGATAGGATAGAGAAAACGTGCACGTGCACACAAACCAAAAGACAGTGATGACTGATAGAGAAAAGTAAGAGGCGGAGGAGAGACGGAATCCCGCGGAAAAGAGGAGGAACTATGGGGGCGAAAGAGACAATTGCAGAGGGAAAAGCAGTACTGGGAATCGAATTCGGTTCCACCAGAATCAAGGCGGTTCTGATCGACGAGAGTCACCGGCCGATCGCCGGGGGAGACTACACCTGGGAGAATCGACTGGAGAATGGCATTTGGACCTATCATCTGGAGGACGTCTGGAAGGGCCTGGCCGCCTGCTATGCCGCCGTGAAGAGGGATGTCTTCGATCGCTATGGGGTGAAGCTGTCTAAGCTGGCAGCGCTCGGAGTCAGCGGGATGATGCACGGTTACCTGGCTTTTGACCGGGACAAAAATCTGCTGGTTCCCTTCCGAACCTGGCGCAACACGATGACAGAGAGGGCGTCGGACCGGCTCACAGAACTCTTTTCCTATCATATTCCCCAGCGCTGGAGCGTCGCCCACCTCTACCAGGCCGTCCTGAATGGGGAAGAGCATGTGGCCAGGATTGATTTCTTGACGACGCTGGCGGGCTATGTGCACTGGAAGCTGACCGGGGAAAAGGTGCTGGGAATCGGAGATGCCTCCGGTATGTTCCCGATTGACGAGAAGACCCGGAATTATCGGGCGGATCACATTGCCAGTTTCCAGGCGGATCCTGTCATTGCCGGTCTGAACCTGGACCTGATGAAAATTCTGCCGAAGCCCCTGCCGGCCGGACAGAGGGCGGGTCGTCTGACGGAGGACGGAGCCAGATGTCTGGATCCCGAGGGGGATCTGATCCCCGGAATTCCGCTCTGCCCGCCGGAAGGAGACGCGGGAACGGGTATGGTCGCGACTAATAGCGTGGCCGCGGGCAGCGGGAACGTGTCCGCAGGGACCTCTATTTTCGCGATGATCGTCATGGATCACTTCTTTTCCCATATCCACCGTGAGCTGGACCTGCTGACGACAGCGGACGGAAAGCCCGTCGCCATGGCCCACTGCAACAACGGCACCAGTGACCTCAATGCCTGGGTTCAGCTCTTTGCGGACTATAATCGGCTGGCTGGAATAGAGATGGATATGGACAGTCTCTACGGCAAGCTATATGAAGAGGCTCTGGCCGGAGAGGCGGATTGCGGAGGCCTGATCTCCTACAATTATTTGTCCGGGGAACATGTGACCGGCTGCTCTCTTGGTCGTCCCATGCAGGTCAGACGACCGGAAGACCATTTCACACTGGCGAATTTTATGCGGTCCAACCTCTATTCCTCCATGGCTACGCTCAAAATCGGCATGGATATTCTGCTCAAGGAAGAGGGCGTGCCGCTGGAGCGCATGTACGCGCACGGAGGCCTCTTCAAGACCAGAGGAGTAGGACAGCGCTTCATGGCGGCCGCTCTGAATACCCCTGTCTCGCTTCTGGCGACGGCCTCTGAGGGAGGCTCCTGGGGAATCGCCGTTTTGGCGGCATACATGCTGACGGAACCGATGGTTCGGCCGGATCTGGCGACCTATCTGAAGAAGGAGGTCTTCTGTCGGATGGAGACGAAGACGATGACGCCGGATCCTGAGGATGTTGAGGGCTTTGAGCGCTACATGCAAGACTATCGGGAGGGACTTGCGCTTGAGCGGCTCGCCGGAGAACGCTTACAGAGCAGAAGGCAGGATTAGACTCTTCAGAACAGGCTTGGCCCTTGTGAGCCGGCAGGAGCGGGTCAAGGCCGGTCTAAGGCGACTCCCTGAGCGCGGGCAGGCTTATTCAAATAAGAAGGATGGCAGGCAGTGAACAGAAGCGGACAGGGTCTGTCCACACAAAGATAAGATAGAGAGGCAAAAGAAGGAGAAGGATATGCTGGAAGAATTGCGGATGGAAGTCTACCGGGCCAATATGGAGCTGCCCGCGCGCGGGCTGGTGACCTATACCTGGGGCAATGTCTCGGGAATCGACCGGAAACGCGGCCTGCTTGTCATCAAGCCGAGCGGCCTTAACTATGAGGATCTGACCCCGGAGAAGCTGGTCGTTTTAGACCTTAAGGGCAGACAGGTAGAGGGAGATCTGCGCCCCTCTTCGGATACGGCAACGCATCTGCGGCTCTACCGGGCCTGGCCCCAAATCGGGGGCATTGTTCACACTCATTCTTCCATGGCGGCTTCCTGGGCTCAGGCGAGACGGGATATCCCTCTCTACGGGACGACGCACGCGGACTATTTCTATGGTCCCGTTCCCTGCACCAGAGATCTGACGCCGCAGGAGATAGAAGCGGCCTATGAGGAGGAGACGGGCAATGTCATCCTGGAGACCTTCGACGAGCGGGGACTGGATCCGGTCTTCACGCCGGCGGTTCTCTGCGCCAGCCACGGACCCTTCTGCTGGGGGAAGGATGCCGCTCAGGCGGTTTACCACGCCGTCGTTCTGGAGGAACTGGCTCGAATGGCCTGTCAGACAGAGCAAATCAATCCGCAGGCCAGACCGGCTCAGGATGCCATCCGCGACAAGCATTTCTATCGCAAGCATGGGGCCCATGCCTACTATGGGCAGGGCTAATGCGGTCGGCCAAGCGCGTTTTGAGGAAGGAATTATGAGAATTTTTGCAGAAGCATTTGAGAATAGAGGTAATTTTTTGTTGAAAATCGCCTGTTAGGGGAGGCAAATCTGTGCAATTTGACTATGGAAGTAAGGGTACCCTTACAATATACTATTACTGGTTAGAAAGGACTAACTAGATGTATCAGACGAAAGCCAAAATTGAAGGTATGATGTGCAACATGTGCGAGACGCATATCGCCGAAGCAATCCGCAAGGCCGTCCCATCGGCGAAGAAGGTGAAGGCGGACCGCAGGAAGAAGCAGGCTACCTTCCTCACAGAGGAGAAGGTGGATCTGGATGCCCTTGAGGCGGCGATTCAGGAGACCGGGTATGACTACCTGGGTGCTGAGTGCCTTCCCTGCCAGAAGAAGGGGCTGTTCGGACGCTTCTGAGAGAGAATCGAGGTGATGTTGATGATGCCGCTTTCCATGGCAGATCAGGGCAGCAAGAATACGATCATTAAAATCAACGGGCGCGACAGTGTGCGCAACCACCTGTCCGAACTGGGCTTCGTCCCCGGCGAAGAGGTCATGGTGGTCAGTGATAACGGAAGCAACTTGATTGTACAGATCAAGTCCTCTCGCGTTGCGATTGATGCAGGTATGGCGAATCGGATTATGGTATAGAGAGAGTCCGGACACCGAGCAGTGTGGTTTGGCAATGCCTGAGGCAAGAGCAGCAGGCATTTTATTGTGCAGAAAGAGGAGAATATGAAAGTACTCAAAGATGTTAAGGTTGGGGAAAAGGCGACGGTCAGACGTCTGCACGGAGAGGGCCCGACCAAGCGCCGTATCATGGATATGGGGATCACCAAGGGAGTAGAAATTCTGGTTCGCAAGGTGGCTCCCCTGGGCGATCCCATGGAGTTGAATGTGCGCGGTTATGAGCTCTCCATCCGCAAGGCGGACGCAGAGATGATTGAAGTAGAAGAGTAGGAGGCAAGTGTGAGTATCAAAATTGCTCTGGCAGGTAACCCCAACTGCGGTAAAACGACGTTGTTTAATAACCTGACCGGCGCCAGACAGTATGTCGGTAACTGGCCCGGTGTTACGGTTGAGAAGAAGGAAGGTAAACTCAAGGGTCACAATGATGTGACGATCCAGGATTTACCGGGTATCTATTCTCTCTCTCCCTACACTCTGGAGGAGGTTGTCTCCAGACAGTATCTGGTAGAGGAGAAACCGGATGTTATTTTAAACATCGTCGACGGAACCAACATTGAGAGAAACCTCTATCTGACAACCCAGCTGATGGAGCTGGGGACTCCTGTGGTTTTAGCAGTGAACATGATGGATCTGGTTCGGAAGAACGGAGACTCTATCGACGTCAAGAAACTGGCTGTGGAGCTGGGGGTCCCGACAATCGAGATCTCCGCGCTCAAGAATGAGTCCACCACGCAGGCGGCGGAGCTCGCGGTAAAGGCTGCCAAGTCCAAGCAGGAGGTCGTCGCTCCGACCATCTTCAGCGGAGAGGACCAGGTTGCGATTGACAAGATCGAGAACCTGATCGCGGGCAAGGTCGACGCCAGGTTCGCGCACTGGTACGCCATCAAGCTCTTTGAGAGGGACTCCAAGATGATGGAGTCAGGCCGCTTTAAGGACGTCGAGAGCCAGATTGAGGACATCGTCTCCGCCTGTGAGGATCACTACGACGACGACTCCGAGTCGATTGTGACCAATGCCCGCTATGAGTATATTGCGAAGATTATCTCCTCCGCGGTCAAGAAGAAGGCGGGCAAGCACGCCATGACCATATCTGACCGGATCGACCGCATTGTCACCAACCGCTGGCTGGGCCTGCCGATTTTCGTCGTCATCATGGCCTTCGTCTATGCCGTTTCCATGGGCGGCGCCAACGGGGACTTCGGCAGTCATATCGGAATCGGAACCATTGCGACCAACTGGATCAACGATGAACTCTTCGCCAAGCTGGTTCCGGCCTGGATGGATATGCTCCTTTTGGGCGTCCTGCACCTTAAGGAGGGAGGAATTATCTACTCTTTGATTCAGAGTGGAATTATCCCGGGTGTCGGGTCTGTGCTGGGCTTCGTTCCCCAGATCGTCGTTATGTTCCTCTGCCTGGCGATTCTGGAGGACATCGGATATATGGCCCGTGTCGCCTTTGTCATGGATCGTATCTTCCGCCAGTTCGGCCTGTCCGGCAAGTCCTTCATTCCGGTTTTAGTCGGCGTCGGCTGCGGCGTTCCCGGAATCATGGCAACTCGTACCATTGAGAATAACCGTGACCGCCGTCTGACGGTTATGATTACCACCTTCATCCCCTGTGGTGCCAAGATGCCCATCATCGGCCTGATCGCCGGAGCGATCTTCGGAGGCAACTCCCTGATCGCCGTGTCCGCTTACTTTATCGGAATGGCTTCCATTGTTCTCTCAGGAATTATTCTGAAGAAATTCAAGGCCTTCGCGGGAGAGCCGGCTCCCTTCGTTATGGAGCTGCCCGCCTATCATGTGCCCTCCGTGGGCAATGTCGCCCGCGCCACCTGGGAGAGAGGCTTCTCCTTCGTAAAGCGCGCCGGTTCCATGATTATTCTCGCGACCATGATCATCTGGTTCGCCTCCAACTTCGGCTTCATTGAAGGGAAGTTCTCCTATCTGCAGGATGACAACTGGGACAACGCGGTCGAGGAGAATCCGCAGATCGTCACTGATCTGGCGGAGAAGATGAATGTGGATGAGGATGAGGTCTCCTATATGGACTCCTCCATTCTGGCTACCGTCGCCCAGCCCATTTCTACCATCTTCAGACCCAATGGCTTCGGCTCCTGGAGACCGACCGTCGCGTCTGTGACCGGACTTCTGGCCAAGGAGAATGTAGTCGGCACCTTCGGCGTTCTCTATAACTATCAGGGAGATGATGATCTGGAGGAGGACGGTGAGCAGATCTGGGACAATGTAGCCAAGGACTACACCCCCATTTCCGCCTATGCATTCATGTGCTTCAACCTGCTCTGCGCCCCCTGCTTTGCGGCCATGGGCGCCATCCGCAGAGAGATGAACAACCGCAAGTGGTTCTGGGCCGCAATCGGCTGGATGTGCGCTTGGGCCTATGTTGTGTCACTGATCGTCTATCGTGTCATCGGTCTGGCCTTCGGCGTACCCTTCACCGCCGCGTCTGTTTTAGGCTTCATCTTACTGGCAGGCGTTCTCTACCTGCTCTTCCGCAAGGGCTATGTACCTGAGGAGACGGTGAGAGGCGAGACCTCTGTTGAGGCTCTGGAGAAGAATAAGCAGTAATGAATTTCTCATTGCCGTCAGAGTTCCTTCGCCAAGGGATCTGATGAGAAAGGAGCAAATATGCCTACGATTGTTGGAAGTATCATTGCGATTGTTGCCATTGTGGCACTGGTGATCGGCTGTGTTCATGTGATCCGTCATTCCGGAGGCTGCATCGGCTGCAGCGGAAACTGCGCAGACGGATCCTGCTGTACCGAGGAGAAGAAGGGCTGATATCCCAGGCAGGAGAGCGGATATTGATTCTGTGCTCCTGGAGTAAAGGGAATCAGATCTGTGCCCGTGGGCACTTGTCTGTCACGGATGATAGGGCACGGTCGGCGCTTCATGCCGGCTGTGCTCTTTTACGTTGCTTTTGCCTTGCCTGATTTTTGCCTGTCTGGGCGGATCTGTAACCCGGACGGGCGGGCAGGCTTGAGCGGCAGGCTGGGGTGCCCGTCCGGTGTGGGTTTGAGTGCCTGTCCGGCACGTTGACAAGCCCCCCTGATCCGCTTAAAATGACTAGAGATTACGGCTTTGGCGCAGGAAACAGAGAGTAGAGCCAATCGGAAGGAAGAGGCATGACGAGGCTGTGAAATGCCATGCTGGTCGCCATATATCGCGCGGGAACAGGAATGTCATCGCGAGTATGGCGGTCGGTATGCGCTGTTTCACGGTCTTTTTCGACCAGGGAAGGAGTTTGTATGAGCAGGGAGCTTGCCAAGACCTATGATCCCAAGGGGATTGAGGTCCGCCTGTATGAGAAATGGGAGAATAAGGGATATTTTCACGCTCAGGTGAACCGGGATAAGAAGCCCTTCACCATTGTCATGCCCCCTCCCAATATCACCGGAAAGCTGCATATGGGTCATGCCCTGGATAATACCATGCAGGATATTCTGATCCGCTACAAGCGCATGCAGGGCTATGAAGCCCTCTGGCAGCCGGGGACGGATCACGCGGCCATCGCCACGGAAGTCAAGGTGACCAATGCCCTGAAGGAAAAGGGGATTGACAAGCTGGCCATCGGCAGGGAGAAGTTCCTGGAATACTGCTGGGACTGGAGAGAGGAATACGGCCGCGCGATTATCAATCAGCTGAAGAAGCTGGGGAGTTCCGCGGACTGGGAGAGGGAGCGCTTCACTATGGACCGGGGCTGCTCCGAGGCGGTCGAGGAGGTCTTCTGCCGCCTGTATGAGAAAGGCTATATCTATCGGGGCAGCCGGATCATCAACTGGTGTCCCAGCTGTCAGACCTCCCTGTCTGACGCGGAGGTCGAGCACGAGGATCAGAAGGGCAGCTTCTGGCATATTAAGTACCCGATTGAGGGAGAGGAGGGCCGGTTCGTTGAGATCGCGACGACCCGTCCCGAGACCCTCCTGGGGGATACGGCTGTCGCTGTCAATCCTGAGGATGACCGCTATCGGGACCTGGTCGGCAAAATGCTCCTCCTTCCCCTGACGGACCGGAAGATTCCGGTGATCGCCGACGAGTATGTCGACAGAGAATTCGGAACCGGCTGTGTGAAGATCACGCCCGCCCACGATCCCAATGATTTCGAGGTGGGCAAGCGCCATCAGCTGGAAGAGATTAACATTTTAAATGACGACGCCACATTGAATGACCGCTGCGGCAAGTACGCGGGCATGGACCGCTATGAGGCCCGCAGGGCCATGGTGGAGGACTTGGATCGGCTGGGCCTTCTGGTCAAGGTTGTTCCCCACACCCATGCTGTCGGCACTCATGATCGCTGCCACACGACGGTTGAGCCCATGATCAAACCCCAGTGGTTTGTTCGTATGAAGGAGATGGGGAAGGAGGCACTCGACTCTTTTCACCGGAGAGAGATGCGTTTTGTCCCCGAGAACTACGGGAAAACCTATGAGCACTGGCTGGAGAACATCAAGGACTGGTGTATCTCCCGTCAGCTCTGGTGGGGACACCGGATTCCGGCTTATTACTGCCAGGACTGCGGCCGGATTGTCGTGAGACGGGGCGGGGCCCCGGAGACCTGCCCTCAGTGCAAGGGCAGGCATTTCGTCCAGGATGAGGACACCCTGGATACCTGGTTCTCCTCCGCCCTCTGGCCCTTTGCCACCCTGGGCTGGCCAAAGGAGACGCCGGAGCTGGACTACTTCTATCCGACCGATGTTCTGGTGACGGGATACGACATCATCTTCTTCTGGGTCATCCGCATGATGTTCTCCGCCCTGGAGCAGACCGGCAAGGCTCCCTTCCACCATGTCCTGATCCACGGCCTGGTCCGCGACGACCAGGGGCGCAAGATGTCCAAGTCTTTAGGCAACGGGATTGATCCCCTGGAGATTATCGACCGATACGGGGCCGACGCCCTGCGCCTGACTCTGATCACGGGAAACGCGCCCGGCAATGACATGCGCTTCTATATCGAGCGTGTGGAGAACAGCCGCAATTTTGCCAATAAGGTCTGGAACGCCTCCCGCTTCATCCTGATGAATCTGGACGGGGTCAGCCTGCATGAGCCGGCGTCCAGTGAGTTGAAAATAGAAGATCGCTGGATCAAAAGCCGACTGAATACCGTGGTAAAAGACCTTACGGACAACATGGAGAGGTATGAGCTGGGGATCGCGGTACAGAAGGTCTTCGATTTTATCTGGGATGAGTTCTGCGACTGGTACATTGAGATCGTCAAGCCCCGCATGTACCACAAGGAGCAGGATCCGGACTCCGCCAACGCAGCCCTCTATACCCTGAAGGGAGTTCTGGCGGAGGCCCTAAAGCTCCTCCACCCCTTCATGCCCTTTATTACGGAGGAGATATACTGCAGCCTGCACCCGGAGGAGGAATCCATTATGATCGCAGACTGGCCCGTTTACTCCGCGCAGGCCTGTGATCCGGAGGCGGAGCAGGCTCTGGAGCACGCCATGGATCTGGTTCGGGCCGTTCGCGATGTCCGGACGCAGATGGATGTGCCCAACAGCCGTAAGTCCAAGCTGATTATCGTGTCCCAGGACGCGGAAATTCGGGAGATTTTCGCGCAAAATCAAACAACCTATGCCGGGCTCGCCAACGCCTCTGAGGTCTGTGTCCAAGCCGACGAGAGCGGGATCGGCTCAGACGCGGTGTCAGCAGTGATTCCCGACGCGGTCATCTATATGCCCCTGGCGGATCTGGTCGATTTGACTAAGGAGAAGGAACGCCTTACGAGGGAGCAGAAACGTCTGGAGGGAGAATTGAAGCGGTCTCACGGCATGCTGAGCAATGAGCGCTTCCTCTCCAATGCCCCTGCGGATAAGGTAGCGGCTGAGCGGGATAAGCTGGCCAAGTATGAGCAGATGATGGCGGATGTCACAGCCCGACTCAAGTCCATCGAGGAAGGGCTGTCCGTGTGAGAGCCCTGCGTCGGAGGGAGATAAACCCTGCGGCGCGTCCCTGTGAAATGTATTCCGGTAGCCGGGGGAAGGATTTTTCATGATAGATTTTGAGGAAGAGCTGAAGCATTACGAGCCCATTATGGAAGTTGAAGAGGCGGAAGACGCTATTCACGGGAAAGACCTGACCGATTTGACAGATCTCATGCGAGAGATTGTCAAAAATGGCGGAGCGCTACGCCGTTAGGGGGCTGCTATGAATTGTTTTTATTGCGGCTATGAGATCGACAGGGAGGAATACTGTCCCATATGCGGCGCCAATCTGAGGGAGTACCGCAGGGTCAGGGCCAGGGGTCAGCAGCTCTATAACGAGGGCCTGCGCCGGGCACAGAACAGGGAGATTTCTTCCGCTATTGAAAATCTGGAGACTGCCCTTCACTGCGACAAGGGGCTGACGGATGCAAGAAACCTGCTGGGACTGTGCTACTATGAGATCGGAGAGACGGTTTTAGCCCTGAACGAGTGGGTGATCAGCAAGAATCTGCAGCCGGAAGGCAATCGGGTGGATCTTTACCTGGATCAGATCCAGAAGAGCAGGAGCGCCCTGGACAAGATCACCAATACCATGCACAAGTTCAACCAGGCGGTTCGCTACTGCAAGGAGGGAAACCGAGACCTGGCGAGGATTCAGCTCAAGCGGGTCATGGAGATGAATCCGCATATGGTTAAGGCCTATCAGCTCTTTGCCCTCTGCCAAATCGCGGACGGCAATTACGAGGAAGCGGCCAGGGCCTTAAAGGTGGCCCGGAGGATTGACGCCTCTGACCCCGTGACCGTTCGCTACAGCAAGGAGACCCGGGAGGGCCTTAAGAAGGCCGCCCAGTTACACAGGGGGAGCCGACGTCGCCTTCCCCGGGCTTCTATACTGGGCAGTGATGAGATACCCCTGGAGGATCGCCGCTCTGTCTTAGACTATTTTGACGGGGTCAGAGGGAGCTTCCTCAATATCCTTGTGGGGATCATCACAGGGATTCTGATCTCGGTCTTCCTCATTTACCCGGCGGTCAGAGCGCACAATAACAGCACGGCAGCCGATGCCTTAGTATCCGCCAATCAGCAGAAGGAGGCGTCGGACACCAGTATTTCCTCTTTGCAGAAGCAGGTGGAGAGTCTGCAGAGTCAGCTATCCAATTATACCGGCAAGGCGGATGCGGTGACTTCCTATGAGAATCTAATCGAGGCCAAGAGAAAGCTGGCGGCCAATGATCAGGCGGGGGCCTATCAGGCCTTTTCCTCCGTGAACCGAGATCTTTTGGGAGACACCGGCAAGGCCGACTATGACGAGCTCAACAATAAGCTGGCTGATTTCAAGAAGAAGTCGGCGTATACAGCGGGCAATACGGCCTACAGCGCCGGCAACTGGCAGGAGGCGGTCAACCAGTACCTGCCCCTGGTTCAGGACAAGGCCAGTGCCGGATATGAGGACGGCGCCGCCCTCTATCGGCTGGCCTCTGCCTACAATAAGCTGGGCGACCGGGACAATGCCGTCAAGTATTACGAGCAGCTTTTGACGGATCTGACCGGTTCTCACTATCGCATATCAGCCAAAAAAGACTTAAAGGGGCTTGGGGTCACGGTAAATAAGGATAACAGCTTCACGGACAGCAATGCCCAGGGAAACGCGCCTGAGGCGGGGCAGGACAGCGTTCGCCAGAATAATGCCAATCTGCAGACCAGGTGAAGACAGGTCAACCCGAAAGGGCAGCGGGACGAATCAGGGCTTTTTAAGAATCTTTTAAGGTTTTTCTATTGCGGGAATAAGGTTATACTCCTATGATTTGACTTGAAAAACAAGTCTCTGATAGGAGTATTTTTATGTGGGAAAGAAAAGATTTAAAGGATAGAGCCAAGAAGGCCTTTCGAGGCAACTACTGGCGTACATTGCTGGTGACCATTGCCTTTATGATGGCGACAGCCGGAGGCGGTATTGCCAGCGGTTGGGTCAACGGCATTTCCGTGGCTACAGTTGTGGGAACGATCGCATCTGGAGCAAATTATTGGGAAGACCTTCTCTTCTCCGCAGTTCCCAGGACAGATTCCAGTGGCTATGTGCAGTCTGATCTGGTCTATCCGGCCTCCTATCAGACCAATCCTGACAGCAGCTCTCTCCTGGACGATGAGGAGCTCTCCCGTCTGTTTCGCAATAATTATTCCAACGGTTACAGCAATTCCTACAGGGACAGCTATCAGTATAACAGGGACTATTGGAATTCCCGCCGCGTTCAGGATACAGTCTGGGCCCGGATCTATGTGATGTTCTTTGCGTTTCTGGCCCTCGGGTTCGCTCTGATCCTCATCTTGGGAACCATCCGACTGCTTGTCTCCGTCTTTGTCTATGGTCCTCTGGAGCTGGGAGCCAGCCGCTTCTATTTAGACAATCTGCATGGACCCGGTCGGGTGTCCAGCCTGGGTCACGGCTTCGATCATCACTACATGAACGGAGTGAAGATCATGTTCCTGCGGGGACTCTTCACATCCCTGTGGAGTTTACTCTTTTTGATCCCAGGCATCGTCAAGTCCTACGAGTATCAGATGATTCCCTATTTGCTGGCGGAGTATCCGGATATGCCGAGAGAGGATGCCTTTGCTGTCTCCAGGTATATGATGAATGGCAATAAGTTCCGATCTTTTGTTCTGGATCTCTCCTTTATCCCATGGTTCCTGCTTGGGACTGTGACACTGGGAATTTCCAATTTCTTCTGGGCCAATCCATATGTTGTACAGACGAGGGCTGCCCTCTATGAGGCTATCAAGGAGGAGAAGCGTCCCTTCGACCGTGTGGACAGTCCGATTGACCCGACACCGCAGGTTCCTCAGGAGCCGGTCTCTCCGGTAGCGCCGACGTCCCCCTTTGCTTCGGAGGCCAATCTGGTGACAGAGGAGAATAACCCCTTCAACCACATCAGGAGGGAAGGAGCTGTGTCCGGCCAGGGCCAGGCGGCTGTGCAGAAGGAGGAATCGACTGCTGAGACCCAGGTAGCTGCGCAGAAGGTAGATACAGCCGAAGGCCAGAGGGGCACTCCAAGGGAGGAATCCGCTGCTGAGGGCCAGGCACCGGTGCAGACAGAGGAAGCTGGCCAGGGAGCCGTGCAGACGGAGGAGGCTGGACAAGGTCAGACAGCGCAGTCTGAGGAAAGTAAGGGAAAGGCGACAGAGGGAGGTCTCGACCCTGACGCGGAGACCTTTGCCCAGGCAATTGAGGCGAGCCGTTCCGCCGACCGGGAGGATCAGTCCCGCTGAGAAGCAATTCGATGAGACGTGAAATGTGAAGACAGGGTCGACCGGTATCTGTCGCGGCGCTGCGGAATGCGCGCATGCGATACAGGAGGTCGACCCTCTTTGTTATAATAGATGCGGTGAATACAGGGAATTGAGTGAAAGGATAAGGGCGCGGAAGATGGAATATACAATCCTGCTGGCAGACGATGAGGCCGAAATCCGTGAACTCCTCCGTCTGTACCTGGATCATGAGTCCTATCGGGTTTTAGAGGCCAATGACGGCTTGGAGGCCCTGGATCTGCTTAAGAAAGAGCATGTGGATCTCTGCGTGCTCGACGTCATGATGCCCAAGATGGATGGCTTTTGCCTGCTCAAGGAGATTCGGAAGAAGAGCAACATGCCGGTTCTCATGCTCTCTGCCAAGGACGGGGATTCCGATAAGATTCTGGGCCTCAACCTGGGGGCGGATGATTATCTGTCCAAGCCCTTTAATCCCCTGGAGGCGGTGGCCAGGATCAATGCCTCGATCCGGCGCTTCTATGCCCTGGGAGCGGATATTGCCCCCGGAAGCGGAGAGGACAGGGGCAAAAAAGAGCTGCGCGTGCAGGACCTTCGCCTGGATCGGGAGGCCTGTACCCTCTACCGTGGAGAAGAGGAGATTGACCTGACCTCGGTAGAGTATCGGATTATGGATCTCTTCATGTCTCACCCCGGCAAGGTCTTTACCAAGCAGCAGATCTATGAGAGAGGCTGGGAGGAGGAGTATATCGTTGCGGACAATAATATCATGGTCTGCATCAGCAAGCTTCGCTCCAAGCTGGATGATGGGGACAACAACCACTATATCCGGACGATCCGTGGACTGGGATATCGTATGGAGAAAAAGAGATGACATCCGAGCAGCAGACCAATATGACCATTCGCCTGATCGCGGGTTTTATCGTGGTCATGCTGGTGGCGGCGGGCCTGGAGCTGCTCGTTGTTCAGCTGGTGAACCGGCTCTTTGTGCCGGGTCTGATTCTGCCGCTGATGGAGCAGGCGGGGATTCAAAGCATGACGGTCGGGCAGAGCATTTATCTCTTTTTAGGGATGATCTTTCTGCTTTTGGTTCGTCTGCTTGGTCTGATCTTTCAGGGCAGTCTGACAGAATTGGAGGATCAGATACTGGCGGTGATCGTCAGCCATGTCTTTACGGGATCGAAGGGAATGGTTCTGCCGCATCTGACGGGGGGAGGCGTCTTTCTCCTTCTGCTCGTGCTGGCGATCATGATCTTTCTCTATGCTCTGCCCTATGTGATCACAGGGGTCCTCTATGCCCGTTTCGTGATTGGGCAGATGCGTCTTCTGCAGGAAGAGCAGAGAAAAGAGCATGAGAAATTCGACGCGGACAGGAATCTGATCCTCTCAGATATCGCCCATGACCTGCGCAATCCGATCACGACGGTTTTGGGCTATGCCAGGGCACTGGAAGACGGCATGGTCACGGATCCAGCTCTGGCCAGACGATATCTTAAGGCCATTGAGGCCAAGTCCAGGCGAGTAAATGATTTGATCAATATCCTCTTTGACTACGCGAAGATCAACTCTACGGGATTTCATTTGCAGAAGAGAACCCTGGATATCAATGAGCTGGTCCGGGAGAATACCGCTCTGCTTTTTGAAGATGTAGAGGACAGAGGGATGGAGCTGGACGCGCAGATCAGCGAGGAGCGCTGGCAGATCCTGGCGGATCGGGTTCAATTCTCACGTGTGATCAGCAATCTGATCAACAATGCCAGTCGCCACAACCCGAGGGGGACGAGGATTCTGGTTCGCACGCAGGCCGTCAGGCACATGGACAGATCCCTCTCCTATGATCAGATGCGCCGCGGCCAGACGCAAGAGGACCGGATCCGATACGGACTGGGAGAGGGGATTCTGGTGATTATCGCTGATGACGGGCAGCCCATCCCCCGGGAGCTGGCGGAGCATATGTTCGAGCCCTTCGCCATGGGAGACAGCTCGCGCTCCAGCCGGGGAGGATCGGGCCTGGGGCTCTCAATTGCGGCCAAGATCAGTCAGATGCATGGTTACCGACTGATTTTAGACGAGAACTACCCGGGATATACGAAGGCATTTGTCATAGTGATTCCGAAGCACTGGTCGTAGAGTGCAATCACAGTACGCCAGGGTGATCCACGGAGCATTTGTCATGGTGATTCCAAAGCATGAATAAGAGGGGGACGGCAGTCGTCGTCCCTCTCTTCTGTGGTGCGTAATATGCCTTTATGATAAACTCGGATTTCTGCTGACGTCTCAGAGGAGACCCGCGGAATTTTGATTAGCTGTCAGTTCTTGCCTGAATCGGCGGATTTTCCGGAAGTACCTCATTTGCCCGAGCGGCCGGACTTGCCGGAGCTGCCCGATCCACCCATACCGCCGGGGCCGCCTGCGCTGCCGGATCCGCCCGAACCACCGGGGCCGCCCGAACCACCGGGGCCACCCGAATTACCAGAGCCGCCCATGCCTCCGGGGCCGCCCATGCCGCGGCTGTTTACGTTCCCGGAGGTCGTGACGATGGAGTCAAGACTGATGGTCTGCCTGGAGGATCCGGTTGCGATGGTGTAGCTGTTTCCGGTCGTCATTCCGGGCGCGGAGACATAGACCGCGTTGTAGTTCTTGGGCGGAGTGTAAGAAGCCAGGACATTTCCGGAGGAATCTGTCACGGTCACAGTTTCTGAGGAAGTGTTGCTCAGCCCATAGAGGATCATGCCCTGGGTGGAGGAGGAATCAAAGGCTTCCGCCATACCGGAGTAGCCGGTGGCGATCAGCGTTCCGCCGCTGATGACTCCCTTGGATCGATCTCCGTAGTCTAAGGCGGAGTCGCCGTTATTGGTTGCGCCGGAGACGTAGGTCTCGCCGCCGTTGATATAGATATCACCGTTGGAATCAATGCCGTCGCCGGAGGCGTTGACCTCGAGCTTACCACCGTTGATCGTGATGGAGTAGTTGCTGCTTGTATTGGAATCCCCGGCGGCATTGAGGCCGTCGTCCTTGGATGTGACATTGATGTCGCCGCCGTCGATCACAATCTGGGATCCTTCCAGGCCCTCATTGGACTGGCTGACGACAATCTTGCCGCCGACGATGTTGAGCTTGCCGTCGGCGTGGATACCGTCATCGCCGCTGGACAGGGCCAGTGTGCCGCCCGACATGTAGAAGAAGCCGGCCTCTGTGTCAGAGGAATCTGCGTGTATAGAGTCATCTGTCGCGTTGATCGTATAGGTTCCGTCGGCGATTCGGATGGAATCATTGGCCTCCAGTCCCTTGCCCTGGGCGTCGATCGTCACGGTAGACCCGGTCAGCTTGAGGTCATCCTTGCTGACGATCCCGTTTGCGGAGGACTTGACGGACAGGGAGCCCTTGCCGTTGATCACCAGATCCTGCTTGGAGAAAATAGCTCCGTCCACCTTGATGTCGCCGTCCGCGGCGAAGCTTCCGCTGCTGGTCAGACGGTTGTCGCTGCCCTCCGCCGTTGTGACGAAAACCTTGTCCGCCGTCTTGACGTAAATGGCTGCCGAGCCGGAATTGCTGATGCTCACGCCCTTCAAAACGATCTGAACCTTGGCGGTATCATCCGCCTCTACCTTGATCTGTCCGTTGGAGAGACTGCCGGAGAAGACATAGGTGCCTTCCGATGTAATGGTGATTGTGGATCCGTTGACACTCGCTCCCTGGCCATCGACTGTAGAAGCGCTGTCAGACAGGGTGATATGGGTGGCGCTCGCGTCGTCATAGTCACCGGACAGGTCCCGGTCTGTGAAGTAGTCTGAGGAAGAAGCGGCGGAAGTCGCGGACGCGGTATTGCTCGTTGTGGTGCTGGAAGCAGTCTTTGAAGCGGTCTTTGCTCCGCAGGCCGCCAGTCCCAGGGTCAGACCTCCGGCCATGGCGATTGCGCCAAAACGCTTGATGTTATAGCTCTTAAAGTTGCTCATTTGTCACCTCCTGCTGTGAAACTGTGATTTCCAGGTTGCCGTTTCGGACGCGGATCGCATCCAGCATCTCTTTCTCCCTCGCGGGATCCTTGAGCTCGATATCGTAGGTCAGTTTGAAGAGACTTCCCATGTTGCTCGTCTTGACAGAGACCAGATGAGAGGCTCTGCAATAGTTTTTGAAAATATCCCCGAGCAGGTCCGTATAGTCCAGATCCTCCGGGATAGTCACGCGCAGATTCCTGTAGAGAGATCTGCGAGTGCTCCCGAAATCAGTCTGTACCAGGGCAAAGAGGGCAGCTCCTACAAGCAGAGCGAAGAGAATCGCGTAGGCCAGATATCCCATGCCGACGATCAGGCCAGCCGCCATGGCTAAAAAGATCATGGCGATGTCCTTGGCGCTTCCGGCGACGGAGCGGAAGCGAACTAAAGAGAAGGCTCCTGCTACGCCGACCGCGGCGCCGATATTGCCGTTGACCATCATGATCACCACGCAGACGATGGCGGGAAGGAGGGCCAGAGTCAGCATAAAGGACTGGGTGTGCCGGCTTCGGTAGGCGTAGATGCCGGCCAGCCAGAGACCGATCAGAAAGGATACCCCCAGGCAGAGCAGAAAATATCCCGGGGCGATTACCGTGCTTGTTGATGTGTCGAAAATTCCGCTAAACAGCGATGTCATTGTCATGCCTCCTCTCTTCGTGTTCCGTTGGGGCGGGAAGGGAATTTCGCAATTCCTGTTCGGACAGAATTCCGTGTCCGCCGGGGATGGAGGGCTTCCAATATGCCTGCCCCCCTGGTTTGTTTTTTCGCATCAGCTCTTCATAAGCTCTGCCGTATTTGGAAAAGGAGCTCCTGTAGATCTTCTCGCGGCTTAAGACTTCTACCAGCCAGAGGGGAATGGCAGCCCCTGTCTTAATCTCCATCAGCACCTGTCCGTCCTTCAGAAGGGGCCGCCCCCGAACGGGACTGTGTAAGTTGAGGTCTTCCATCCGCCAGAGAATATTCCGGTCAAAGGTCAGCCGAAAGTCCTGATTCTCTTTCGCGTAGAAAGCCTGCCGGTCATAGGAGAGGAGCATGCGGGGGGCCAGTTGGGGGTAAAGTCTGCGGCTGTAGTCGATCTCCCGCACGATCTGACTGTCCGCGGGAAGACAAGACCCTTTGATCCAGGCATTTGTCTCATCCTCGGTCAGGGCGACCCTTCGCTTATAGACCACCTTTCGGTACTTCTTCTTAAGCTCTACAAAGACCTTGTCCTCCGGGCCGACGGTTCCGTAGCTGCGGATCCGAAGCTTTTCCTTATAAACAGGAGACTCAATGGATCGGCGGACCAGAAGGAAATCAGGTGTATCCAGGTAGAGGGAGAGGTTGGTATTCCTCCCGTAGATATCCGGCACCATGTGTTCCATCATGGCTATGCGGATGGCCCGATCCATCTCCGGAGACAGGAGATACTTGAGCTCATAGCGCTTGAAAATCATCTGATCTGCCATGTTGACCTCCTTTCAGCTTGTTTCTTGTCTTGGGATGAGAAGAGAATACAGGGGGAAGTTAAAGTCAACCTAAAGTTTTGAGAAATTCGTATCCATACAATGCGCACGACGTTACCGAACCGATCATCGATTCGCTCCCAGGGGTTGCATGCCGCCCTATACGCGGCGAAAAATGCACCACGAGTGCTCCTTAGTCATGCTCTATAGTCATGAACAATGGCATATGGGAAGCCCGAGTATGCCATATCGTCCGCAAAGCGGTCATCGTTACAAAAAAAGAAAGCCGCCGCCATATCGCATATGCAGGCAGGTGCAAATGAAAACAGGGCGTCGGCTTTTACAATAAGCATATGTAATTGTAAGAAGAGGCCTTCGGAGAAGAAGCAATCCTCCAGGGATAAAGAGCCTCTCCATGGGAAAGCGATCTTACAGGGAAGAAGTGGATATCCGCAGAAGAAGCGATCCTACAGGGATGAATCAGACATTTGAAAAAGAAGCGGTTTGCTCTTGGACTAAAAGAGTCTTATCGGAAGAGAATCTGCTTCAGCCGCTTGTAGGTGAAGAAAGTGATCAGGGAGACCAGACCGTACTTGATCAGATTAAAGGGGGCAACGGCGTAGACCATCATGGTAAAGAGATCGCTGATGCGGCCGTTGACCATGGTCCCCATCTTGATGATGGAATCCATGGGCATGCCGTAGAGGGTTGCATACATGGGAAAAATCACGAAGTAATCAATGAAGACGAAAGCGATGGTTGTCAGAACGGTTCCCACGCAGAGCGAGAGGACTGCCCCCATCTTCCCTTTTTTGAAGCGGTAGACCAAAGAGGCGGTCAAAACGAAAACAGCGGCGCCGGCAAAGTTGGCCAGCTCGCCCACAAAGGCGGTAGAGGTTCCGCGGAAGAGGAGCTTTAAGATACTCTTGAGAGCCTCTATGATAATACCGGCGACAGGCCCCATCATGAAGGTGCCCAGGATCGCGGGCAGGTCGGAAATGTCGAACTTCAGGAAGGAAGGGGCAATGGGGAGCGACAGCTCAAAGAGCATGAGAATGGCGGATAAGGCGGAGAACATGGCGATGATCACCAGTCTCCTTGTGCTGAAGCCGCTTGCTTTTTGGGTTTCTTCTCCCCTGGTGGGGTTATCTCTGACAAGTGTGTCCATAATTACCTCCAATTCTGCTCTTTCCCGCGGGTCTGCTGTTTTTCCGCGGGAAATCCAAAGTTTCGGTACACCTTTGACTGGATGGAGGCCTTGCCATTGCCGAGAATGAAAAAGGACTTCCACGAGATGGTTCATCTCATGAAAGTCCTGACTGCGACCTGTGAGCGTATCCATCTTCTCCCATCCGGACTGTCCAGACATCTGCCTGCTACCGTCGGTTCCGGAATTCCACCGGGTCGGCCCCAAAGGGGTTCGCGGACTGTCACCGCCGGTCAGGAATTTCACCTGCCCCAAAGATTGTGTACACAGTGATTCTAGCCCCGGGTCCACTTACTGTCAAGCGACCTGTTTTCCAGGGGCATTTCCTGAAAATCGTGGATGGAGGCCGAGATCAGTCATCGAACCATTTGGGATGACAGGCATTTCCTGAAAATCATGGGAGGAGGACGGTAAATATCACGGACTTGCCGTCGGGACTTGTGGCCGTGATTTTCCCCTTGTGGGTCTTGACGATGGCCTTGGCCACAGCCAGCCCGATTCCATAACCGCCCGTCTTCGAATTGCGGGAGCTGTCCAGACGATAGAAGCGCTCAAAGAGGCGGGAGAGATCACCCTGGGGGATGGAATCAACCGTATTGCGAATCGTCAAAAGCTTACCCTTGGCTGTAGAGGCCAGGGTTACTTCGATGCTGCCCCCCTGGTCGGAGTACTTGAGGGCATTGTCCAACAGAAGGCTGAGCAGCTGCTGCATGGAGGCGGGATCGCATTCCAGGGAAATGGAAGGGGCGACGCTGATGGTCAGGCTGCGCCCCCTGGTCCGGGCAGGGGCGTCAAAGGATTCGGCGGCCTCCAGGACCATCTGGGAGAAGTCGACCTTCTCGATGGTCAGGCGGGGACCTTCCTCCTCCATGCGGGAGAGGAGGACCAGTTTCTCCACGAGGGCATTCAGCCGGTCAATCTGGCGGTGGTTGGAGACAGTCCACTCGGAAGTTCCATAGTCCATCTCGATCACCTCATTGTTGGCGGCCAAAACAGCCAGAGGAGTCTTGAGCTCGTGGTTGGCATCGGTGATGAACTGCCGTTGTTTGCTGTAGCTCTCAACGATGGGGCCGACTGCCCGCCTTGAGGCCGGCAGTAGCAGGAGAAAGACGAAAAGAAGACCGCCTGCGCCGGCCGCCAGACTTCCGTAGAGAAAGCTGTAGAAGGATTGCATCTGGGGCTGGGTATCCAAAAAGTAATAGGTTCTGGCGGTCGTATCCGAAGAGCCTGCCTCTTTGTCCTGGCTCTGGCTGTCGGATTTGGACTTGCCCTGGTCTGCGCTCTTTTCCTGCAGAAGATAGCGGTAGCGGCCCAGATAGCCCTGGCGGGGGAGTCCTCCGAGAGCCAGTTTCTGAGCATAGGAAGCGGCCTGCTCGGCATTGATCGCGGCGATGTGGTCTGTGTCGGAGGCCGTGACCTGATTATCCGCGGAGAGACTGACGCTGAAGTAGCGGCTGCTGAAGGGAGTCTCGGCGTCGAAATCACCGGGGGGCTTATCCTCCGGGGGCTTGCTGCCAAAGCGCCCGCCCTGTCCGGCTAAAAGGGCCAGCTTCTGATCTGCCGACTTTGTCATGGACCGGTAATTGATCAGGTTGACGGCTCCCATGATCAGGGTCAGAACGATCAGGACGGAGAGCATGGACAGACCGATGAATTTGCGGCGCAATTGTCGGAACATGGTTTATTCCTCCTCCTGAACAAAGTAGCCGAGACCCCGGGAGGCCTTGATGACGATGCCGGCGTCGATGGATTTCAGCTTGCGGCGGAGATTGGAGATATTGACCCAGACCACATTCTGTTCGACATCGCTCTCAAAGCCCCAGATCTTCTCCATGAACTGGTCCGGAGATATGATCTGCCCCGGATTGGCCAGGAGCATCTCCAGGATCTGATACTCCTTGTTGGCCAGGTGCAGGCTGCCTCCGGGAGCGTTTGCCGTGCAGGTCAGCTGATCCAGGGTCAGCCTTCCAAGATGCATGCTGGCATCGGTCGCGACGGTTCTGCGGCGGGTGATCGAGCGAACTCTGGCGATGAGTTCTCTCGTGGAAAAGGGCTTGGTCAGGTAGTCGTCGGCCCCCGAGTCCAGTCCCTGTACCCGGTCATCGATTTCGGAGCGGGCAGTCAGCATGAGAACAGGGATATCATTCTGGGCGGAACGGATCTTTCGCAGCACCGTAAACCCGTCCATTTTGGGCATCATGACATCCAGGATGGCCCCGTCGTAGACGCCGGTTTCCAGGTAGTCCAGGGCGTCCCGGCCGTCATAGACAGCATCCACCTCGTAGTGGTTGGCCTTGAGAATGCGGACAAGGGCGCGGGACAGGTCGAGTTCATCCTCGGCTAAGAGCAGGCGCATGGGTTCTCCTTTCGATAGAAAATCTTCTTCCATTATACAGAATCGAAGACCCGACAGGTGGAGCAAATCATTTTGGAAGAAACGGAAAGAAATGGAAGGGGTGGAAGGAAAGAAGATTTTGGGCACGATTTGGTCATGAAGGATCAGTTGGATATGAATAAAAATACAAGAAGAAAAGAAATGCTTGCAAATTTATTCATATCCTGCTATACTCTCTAACCAGTCAGGCCGATCGTGAGAAAGACGAATGCGGCGGAGATTGAGAGAAATAAGGAGTAATGAATATGAAGATGAAAAAAATTGCAGTCCTGGGTCTGGTCATGCTGACAAGTATATCCATACTGGCAGCCTGCGGCTCGTCCAAGACAGACGACAGCGGCAAGACGGGCTCTGAGAAGAAGGATACGCTGACCATGGCTACCGCCGCCGACTTCCCTCCCTATGAGTACATGGAGGGCAATGATTACAAGGGAATTGATATTGAGCTCTCCCAGGCCGTTGCCGACAAGCTCGGGGTCAAGCTGGAGATACAGAATGTTCCATTCGACTCGATTATCGCCGGCGTTCAGTCGGGCAAGTACGATTTCGGCATGTCCGGGATCACAATCAACGATGAGCGCAAGCAGTCTGTCAACTTCTCAGATCCCTACATCTCAGCGGTTCAGTCCATCATCGTCAAGAGCGACTCCTCGATTGCCGATAAGGATGCCTTAAAGGATGTCAGCAAGATCGGTGTGCAGACTGGAACCACCGGAGACGCTGACGCCACCAAGGACTATGGCGAGGACAAGATCACCCGCTACACCGTTGCCACTGACGCAGTCCAGGCCCTGATGTCCGGCAAGGTAGACGCTGTTATCATCGACAACAAGCCCGCTCAGGAATATGTCAAGGCCAACGGATCTGCCTTAAAGATTCTGCCTACCGCCTATGAGGAGGAGCAGTACGCGATCGCGGTCAATAAGAGCAACGACGACCTGCAGAAGAAGATCAACCAGGCCATCAAGGATCTGAAGGCGGACGGAACCGTCGACAAGATCCTGGCCAAGTATGAGTCCAATAAGTAAGAGATCCGAGTCAGCTCCCGGATTCTCACTGACATCCGGAAGGCGGAAAATTGCAAGAACCGGTATCCTCAGCTACAATAGCTCAGGCAGCGCAAGGCAAGGGCGGCCAAGGCCGTCCTTGCCCTTGACTGTGTATAGAGGGAAACAAATAGCCCGGAATCTGTGTCGGGAGGCCTCTTGTGACGGGAGAGGAAGGAGAAACGCATGAGTGCTTGGTGGGATGGGCTCAAGGCCCAGTTTGTCCTCAACTTCATTAATGATAATCGATGGCAGTCGCTTGTCTCTGGTCTGGGAGTTACCCTGCAGATCACGGTTTTCGCGGTGATTGTGGGAATTCTCTTAGGAGCTTTGGTGGCGACGGTTCGTTCTACCTGGGACAAGAGCGGAGAGGAGATGGGACGCCGCAAGAGACCGGCCTATTACCTGCTCAAGGGCTTTAACGTCATTTGCAAGATTTACCTGACGGTCATCCGCGGCACGCCTGTTGTTGTTCAGCTGATGATCTCCTATTTCATTATTTTTGCCACATCCAAAAACGCGGTCGCTGTGGCCATCTTCGCCTTCGGTCTCAACTCTGCCGCCTATGTGGCCGAGATCATCCGCGGCGGCATCATGTCCATTGACGAGGGCCAGTTCGAGGCAGGCAGATCTCTGGGCTTCAATTATCCTCAGACCATGATCTATATCATTCTGCCCCAGGTATTCAAGGCGGTTCTGCCTGCCCTTCTCAATGAGTTCATCACCCTGGTCAAGGAGACCTCCGTCGCGGGCTATGTGGGGATTATGGACCTGACGAAGGCGGGCGATGTCATCCGGAGCAGGACCTATTCCGCCTTCATGCCCCTCTTTGCGGTGGCAGGCATTTATCTGGTGATTGTCATTATTCTTGAGACCGTTTTCGGTCGGCTTGAGAGGAGGCTTCGTCAAAATGAGCGCTAATACCCTGATTCAGGTCAGAGGACTGAAGAAATATTATCGCGGCGGCCTCATCAAGGCCCTGGACGATATTAATCTGGACATCGACCGGGGGGAGGTCGTGGTGATCATCGGCCCATCAGGATCCGGGAAATCTACCCTTCTTCGGTCACTCAATCTTCTGGAGATGCCCACGGAGGGACAGATTCTGGTGGACGGGGTCAATATTGCGGATCCCGGAATTGATATTAATCTTCATCGGCAGAAGATGGGGATGGTTTTTCAGCACTTTAATCTCTTCCCCAATATGACGGTCTTAAAGAACATGACCATCGCGCCCATGAAGCTGAGAAAGCTCTCCAAAGAGGAGGCTGAGAAGCAGGCCATGGAGCTTCTTGAGCGGGTGAATCTGTCCGATCGAGCCAATGCTTATCCCAGCCAGCTCTCCGGCGGCCAGAAGCAGCGAATTGCCATTGTCCGGGCTCTCTGCATGAACCCGGAGATTCTCCTCTTCGATGAGCCGACCTCTGCTCTTGATCCGGAGATGGTAGGGGAAGTCCTGGAGGTCATGAAGCAGCTGGCCAGGGAGGGGATGACCATGGCCTGCGTCACCCATGAGATGGGCTTTGCCAGAGAGGTGGCCTCAGAGGTAATCTTTGTGGATGGCGGCAAGATCATCGAGCAGGGCAGTCCCGCGCAGATCTTTGACGCACCGAAGAGCGAGCGCCTGCGGGATTTCCTGGCCAAGGTGCTCTGAGCCGGACTGTGAGGACCTGCTTGCGCGGAGATCCTCTGAGACGGACTGTGAGGGCCCGCTTGTGCGGAGATTCTCTGAGTCGAACTGTGAGAATTCGCCTGTGTGGAGCCTGTCTGGGGCGGATGGTGAGGGCCCCTGTTGGTGGGCTGCTGCGATAAAGGGAGAGAGCAAGAAGTATGATCAATGAAATCGGAATTAGCGTCAGCATTGTTTCCTATATGATTCTCATGCTGGCGATTGGCATCTGGTCCTCGAAGCAGAATGCCAGCACAGATGACTTCTATCTGGGGGGACGCAGGCTGGGGCCTGTTGTCACAGCCATGAGCGCCGAGGCCTCGGATATGAGCTCCTGGCTTTTGATGGGGCTGCCCGGAATCGCCTATATTTCGGGGCTGGCGGATGCCAGCTGGACCGCCATAGGCCTGGCTCTGGGAACCTATCTCAACTGGCTGCTCGTGGCCAAGCGTCTGCGCCGCTACACCATCAAGGCTAATAATTCCATCACGATCCCGAGCTTCTTCGCAAATCGCTTCCGGGATAAGAGTCGGATTCTGCTGGCTGTCTCCGCCATTTGGATCCTGATTTTCTTCATTCCCTATACGGCTTCCGGTTTTGCGGCCTGCGGCAAGCTCTTTCACACACTCTTTGGCGTTAATTATATTCTCGCCATGCTCGTGTCCGCGGCGGTGATCATTCTCTATACGATGCTGGGCGGCTTCCTGGCGGCATCTACGACGGATCTGGTACAGTCCATCGTCATGACCGTTGCCCTGGTCATTGTGGTCCTCTTCGGAATCAATGCGGCCGGCGGTCTGGACCGGGTGCTTGAGAATGCCAGAGGGATTGCGGGTTATCTGAGCCTGTGCCAGATGGGCAACAGCAACGCTCCGCAGACAGCGACCCCCTACACCTTCATGCAGGCCTTTGCCAACCTGGCCTGGGGCCTGGGCTACTTCGGGATGCCGCACATCCTCCTTCGCTTCATGGCGATTGGCGACGAGAAGAAGATCAAGGTCTCCCGCCGCATTGCCTCTGTGTGGGTGCTGATTTCCATGGCGGTTGCCATCTTCATCGGCATTGTCGCCAATGCCATGAGTAAGGCGGGGGCAATCGCTGTGGCAAAGACCTCAGCTGACGCGGAGAACTCCATTATCCGGATCGCGCACCTGCTCTCAGATAACGGCCTGGGCTTCGCCCTTCTTGCCGGAGTAATCCTGGCGGGGATCCTGGCCTGTACCATGTCTACCTCTGACTCCCAGCTTCTGGCCGCCTCATCCTCCTTCTCGGAGAATCTGCTGGTGGAAGTCTTCGGACTGTCTCTGACTGAGAAGCAGAGAGTACTGGCCGCCCGTCTGACAGTCATTGCCATCGCCCTGCTGTCTATTTTTATTGCCAGAGACCCGGATTCCTCTGTCTTTGCCATTGTTTCCTTTGCCTGGGCGGGCTTTGGTGCTGCTTTCGGACCGGTCATGCTTCTGGCCCTCTTCTGGAGACGGGCCAATCGCTACGGGGCCATCGCGGGGATGATCTCCGGGGGGGTCATGGTCTTCGCCTGGAAGTATCTGGTTCGCCCCCTGGGAGGAGTCTGGGACATTTATGAGCTGCTGCCGGCCTTTTTGGTCAGCGCCCTGCTCATGATTGCAGTCAGCCTGGTCACGCCCGCTCCCTCCAGAGAGATGACAGAAGAGTTCGATGCGGTATGCAGGGGAGACTGAGTTATTTCCACCTGTTTGGGGACCAGATTGCCAATCGCTCTTATCCGCCTGATCGCCCGGTCATTCCCGCTTGCCTGGAGGCCCGGATCTCTGAAAAGGCGCCGATAATCACTTTCTAAAGTTGCTTTCGTTTGCCTGAGGAACCAGATTGCCGATCGCCTTTGCCCGCCTGGTCGGGGTCTGGCTTCCCTGACCAAGGCCGAACAGGGTAGGTCACAGAAACCCGTGGATAAGGGTACAGAAGCCGTGGAAAGTGCGGATAAAGAGCCGCAGGAAGTGCGGATAAAGTCATTGAAGTGCGCATTTAACTGCTCTATCATAGGGTAGGTAAATGCGTTTTTTACAATAATCGAGTACTCGTACCTGGTCCCTGCCTGTCTCTACAGGGAATGCCAAGGGGCTTGCGGAAGAAGAATCCGTCACGATAACTTTGGCATCCACATCGCAGAGCAATTGCAGAAATAAAAGTCTCGAAAGGGACGGCAGGATCAACGGAGGTCTTTATGAATCAGAATTACAATTCCGGCGGCGGATCCGGAGATGACAAGAAGAATAGCCGGGTTCCGCAGCCGGTGATTTTGCTCTTGGTTTTCGTCTTGCTGGCCATGTTTTTCACCAGTCTGGTCTACAACAGAGCCTCATCTAACAAGACAGAGGTTCCCTACACTGAGTTTTACAGGCTGGTTACTTCCGATCAGGTGGAGAAGGCGACAATCAATCGCGACCGCATTGAGTTTACCCTGAAGGATAACGCCTCCTATAAGAATGATAAGGCGCAGGAGAACTCCAAGCTGATTCAGGAGGCCACCGGTCAGGAGGTCAAGACCACTTATTTCACGGCCTATATACAGGACAGCGAGCTGATCCCGGCCATGAAACAGCACAATGTCGTGATCTCGGGCAAGCTCAATTCCGATACGACAGCCCTGATTTACAATATCGCCTCCATGGTGATCCCCCTGGCCCTGCTCTGGATCCTCTTCGCCTTCCTCATGCGCCGTATGGGAGGAGGCCTTGGGATAAATCCGGGCAAGTCCAATGCCAAGGTCTATGTGGAGAAATCGACCGGGGTCAAGTTCAAGGATGTGGCAGGCCAGGATGAGGCCAAGGAGTCTTTGGTAGAGGTCGTCGACTTCCTGCACAATCCCCGCAAGTACATTGAGATTGGGGCCAAGCTCCCCAAGGGAGCGCTTCTGGTGGGACCTCCGGGAACCGGTAAGACTCTTCTGGCCAAGGCTGTGGCGGGAGAGGCGGGCGTTCCCTTCTTCTCTTTGGCGGGTTCTGACTTCGTCGAGATGTTCGTCGGCGTGGGCGCTTCCCGCGTCCGGGATCTCTTCAAAGAGGCGCAGAAGCAGGCCCCCTGTATTATTTTCATTGATGAGATTGACGCGATCGGCAAGAGCCGTGATTCCCGCTTCGGCGGAGGAAATGATGAGCGCGAGCAGACCCTCAACCAGCTATTGGCCGAGATGGATGGCTTTGACACCTCGAAGGGTCTTTTAGTCCTGGCGGCCACCAACCGGCCGGAGGTTCTGGATAAGGCCCTTCTCAGGCCCGGCCGCTTTGACCGTCGGATCATTGTAGACCGCCCGGATCAGAAGGGGCGACTGGCCACCCTCAAGGTTCACGCCAAGGATGTGCCAATGGACGAGACGGTTGATCTGGACTCTCTGGCGACAGCCTCCGCCGGCCTGGTGGGGTCTGACCTGGCCAATATCATCAATGAGGCTGCCATCTGCGCCGTCAAGCACGGGCGCAAATTCGTCAGCCAGAAGGATCTCTTTGAGGCGTTCGAACTGGTAGCCGTCGGCGGGCGGGAGAAGAAGAACCAGGTTATGAGCGACCAGGAGCGCAAGATTGTCGCCTATCATGAGGTGGGACACGCGCTGCTGGCTGCCCTGCAGAAGAATACGGAGCCGGTGCAGAAGATTACCATTGTGCCTAGAACCATGGGGGCCTTGGGCTATACCCTGCAGACTCCCGAGGAGGAGAAATTCCTGGAGACCAAGGAGGAGCTGCAGGCCCGTATTGCCACCCTGATGGGCGGGCGCGCCGCCGAGATGGTGGTCTTTGGCTCCATGACCTCCGGCGCGGCCAATGACATCGAACAGGCTACCAATATTGCCAGGGCTATGGTTACCCGCTTCGGCATGTCCGACAAGTTCGGCATGATGGGGCTGGCCACTGTCGAGAGCCAGTACCTGGATGGCCGGGCCGCTTTGAACTGCGGAGAGAATACGGCGGCTCAGATCGACGATGAGGTGCTGAGCTTTATCAATCAGGGTTATGATGAGGCGGTTCGTCTTTTGACAGAGCACAGGAATACCCTGGACCGGATTGCGGATTTCCTCTATGAGAAGGAGACCATCACCGGCAAGCAGTTCATGAAGATCTTCCGTCAGCTGGAGGGTCTGCCCCAGCCGCAGGAGGATCAGGAGGCCGTCAGCTTTGTCGAGTCCGCCATGGCCATGATGGAGGCGGATCGGGCCAGTCAGGCAGGTAAGTCTGCAGGGGAGGAAGGAGACCAGTCTTCTGCCGGGCAGGTTCCTGAGAGCGGTTACCAGGACCGGGTCAAGGAGTTTAAACCCCAGGAGAAAGAGCCCGTCTTTCCGGAGCGCTCAGACGGGATGTCGAGACCAGAGAAAGAGACTCTCGCAGAGCGCTCAGGAGAGGTGCCGGGAGCAGCAGAAGAGTCTGCCGTGGAAAGAGTTGACGCAGAAAGAGCTTCCACGGGAAGAGACGCTTCTGAGGAGAGCAGGGATTTGGCCGAGGGCGATCCCTCTGAGAAAGAGGAGACGCCTGCTGAGTCGGCAGAAGAGGGAAAAGAGAAAGCGTGACCAGGCAGGGGGCCAGGCTCCCCGTCGGATCAAGATCGTTCAAGCAGAACCCGGGGAGAACAGATCCCGGGTTTTGTTTATCCGTGGCTGTAGAATGCTTGCGGCGCGCGCATTCCACAGGATGGGAGGAGTCGATATGGCCAGCACGGATTTTATTCTGGAAGAGGAACTGAAGAAATTGCCGGACGCGCCCGGCGTCTATATCATGCACGACGCCACCGATCAGATCATCTATGTGGGCAAAGCGGTCAGCCTGACCAAGCGGGTGCACCAGTACTTCCAGGCCTCTCATGACGAGGGCGTCAAGAAGCGGCAGATGGTGGAGCGCATCAACTGGTTTGAGTATATTGTGACCGACTCGGAGCTGGAGGCTCTGGTCCTGGAAAATAACCTGATCAAGGAGCATCGGCCCAAATACAATACCCTGCTCAGAGATGATAAGACCTACCCCTATATTAAGGTCACCCTGCAGGAGGCCTATCCGAGGATCCTCTTTGTCCGCAGGGTTAAGAAGGACGGGGCGAAATACTACGGTCCCTTCAGCTCGGCAGAGGCCACCCATCAGACCATTGAGCTTGTGCAGAAGCTCTACCGGATTCGCACCTGTAATCGCAGGCTCCCGGAGAACATCGGAAAGGACCGCCCCTGTCTCAACTACCACATGAAACAGTGCGACGCCCCCTGCGACGGAAAGATCTCTCAGGAGGACTACATGGAGCATGTTCATGACGCCCTCCGTTTTTTGGATGGGGATACGGGGACGGTGTCGCGGGAGCTGACAGCCAGGATGAATGACGCGGCCGCGGCAATGGATTTTGAGAGGGCGGCCGAGTATCGGGACCTGCTCAAGGCGATTGAGCACACAGGCCAGAGGCAGAAGATCACCCGATATGACGAGGAGGATCTGGACGTCATCGCCGCGGCGATCGAGGGAGAAGACGCCGTGGTATCTGTCTTCTACATCCGGGCGGGCAAGATGATCGGCAGGGATCATTTCGCGGTCAATGTCCGGGCGGATGAGGGAGAGAAGGAGGTCCTGGGGGCATTTGTCCACCAGTTTTATGCGGGGACCCCCTTCATTCCCAGAGAGATCTGCCTGCCGATTGAAATCGACGACAGCAAGCTGACCCAGGACTGGCTCTCAGATAAGCGGGGACAGAGGGTCTATCTCAGGTATCCCAGGCGGGGGAAAAACGCCCGCCTGATGGACCTGGCCGCCAAAAATGCGCAGATGATCATGAACCGGGATCAGGAGAAGATCAAAAGGCAGGAGGGGAGAACGATCGGGGCCATGCGCCAGATTGCGCAGCTTCTGGGTCTCGAGCGCGTGGAGCGCATGGAGGCCTATGATATCTCACATATCATGGGCTTCGCCACGGTCGGATCCATGGTGGTCTTCGAGCGCGGCAAGGCCAAGCGGTCTGACTACCGGAAGTTCCGCCTCAAGACGATCGAGGGGCCGGATGACTATGCCTCCATGCGGGAGGTGCTGACCCGCCGATTCAGGCATGGCATGGAGGAAAAGGAAAAGCTGCGGGAGAAGCAGATGGATGAGAAGCTGGGAGCCTTCACAAAATTCCCGGATATTCTCATGATGGACGGGGGCAAGGGCCAGGTCCATATCGCGGAGGAGGTTTTGCGGGAGCTGAAGCTGGATATCCCTGTGGCCGGCATGGTCAAGGACGATCACCACAATACGCGGGGCATCTATTTTCACGACAGGGAGCTGCCGATTGACAAGAGCTCGGAGGGCTTTCAGCTGATCAGCAGATTGCAGGACGAAGCCCATCGCTTCGCCATCAGTTATCACCAGTCTCTGCGGTCCGCGGCCCAGGTCCACTCCTTTCTGGACGATATTCCAGGCATCGGCCCCGCCCGCCGCAAGGCTCTCATGCGCCGCTTCGATGATGCTAAGGCCATGGCGGCTGAGAGCGTGGAGGATCTGGCGGCGATCGACGGGATGAACCGGACTTCCGCCCAGGCGGTCTGGGACTTTTTGCACAGGCACTGATGTGCTATTCTGTAACCGGTCTTTCAAATAAGGCGCCAAGCGTTCGGGAGGGATCTATGAAGAAAAAAGGAGCCAAACTCTCTGATATCGCCAGACAGCTGAGCCTGGTGAATTTCACGGACAAGATCAATCTGGAGGAGCACAGCGTGCTGATTCCGGATATTAACCGTCCGGCCCTGCAGCTCAACGGCTTTTACGAGCATTTCGAGGCGGAGCGCATTCAGCTGCTTGGTATGGTTGAAAATGCCTATTTGCGTCAGAAGTCTCCGGAGGAGCGGGCGGATATCTTTGAGACGCTTCTCTCACACGATATCCCGGCGATGATTCTCTGCCGGAGCTTTGAGCCGGAGGATTCTCTTCTGGAGGCGGCCTACCGGCACAATATTCCCCTTCTGGGGACCAGCGCGGCGACCAGCCAGTTCTCCTCGGAGCTGATCTATTATCTGAACCTGCAGCTGTCCCCGGCCACCAGCATCCATGGGGTCCTGGTCGATGTCTATGGAGAGGGACTTTTGATTACCGGAGAGAGCGGCATCGGCAAGTCCGAGGCGGCTCTGGAGCTGGTTCGGCGCGGCCATCGTCTGGTGGCGGATGACGTGGTCGAGATCCGTAAGATCAATGAGCACACCCTGCGGGGGAGCGCGCCCGGTGTCCTCAGGCATCTGATCGAGCTGCGGGGAATTGGTATCATCGACGTCAAGAGCCTCTTTGGAGTGGAGTGCGTCAAGGACTCCCAGAATATTGATCTGGTGATCCGTCTGCAGGAGTGGAAGCCGGACCAGGAATATGACAGGCTTGGGCTCAATGACGAGCATATGGATATTCTGGGCAAGGACGTGGTCTGCCATTCCCTGCCCATCCGCCCCGGGCGAAATCTGGCGGTTATCTGTGAGACGGCTGCCGTCAACCACCGCCAGAAGAAGATGGGCTACAACGCGGTCGAGGAGCTCTACCGCCGCATGGAGGACAACATGGGAGAGCGCCTGGACAGATAGAAAGGATAAGCATGGAACGCAAGAATGCATGGGAAAAATATCAAGGAGCCGAAGACCAGTCTCTGGTCATGAATTTCGCCGAGGACTATCGACGTTTTCTCTCGGCCAACAAGACCGAGCGGGAGTGCGTCTCCTACTTTATTGAAAAGGCGGAGAAGGCGGGATTTAGAGACCTTGAGGAGGTCATCGCTTCCGGAAGACAGCTTTCTGTCGGGGACAAGGTCTATCGTCAGCATATGGGAAAGACCCTGGCTCTTTTTATCATAGGCAGCCAGTCGCTGGCTCAGGGGATGAATATTCTGGGAGCGCATATTGATTCTCCCCGTATGGATTTAAAGCAGAATCCCCTCTATGAGGACAGCGACCTGGCTCTTTTGGACACGCATTATTACGGCGGCGTCAAGAAGTATCAGTGGGTGACTCTGCCCCTGGCCCTGCACGGGGTCATTGCCAAAAAGGACGGTAGCCTTGTTCCCGTCAATATCGGTGAGAAGCCGGAGGATCCCGTCTTCGGGGTTTCTGACCTTTTGATTCATCTGTCCGCCAGGCAGCTGGAGAAGCCCGGAGCCAAGGTGGTCGAGGGAGAAGCTCTGGATATTCTGATCGCCAGTCGCCCCCTGGAAGATTGCGACGATCAGGTCAAGGAGAGGGTCAAGGCCAATGTCCTGCGCATCCTGGCTGATCAGTATGGAGTCGATGAGGAGGACTTTTTGTCCGCGGAGATTGAGGTGGTTCCCGCCGGGGCCGCCCGTGATTACGGAGTGGACCGAAGTATGATCATGGGCTATGGACACGACGACAGAGTTTGCGCCTATCCCTCCTTCGCGGCTATCCTGGCCTCAAAAGCACAGGAGAGGACCCAGGCCTGTCTTCTGGTGGACAAGGAGGAGATCGGATCTGTGGGAGCTACGGGCATGCAGTCTCTCTTCTTTGAGAACACGGTGGCCGAGCTCATTGCGGCGACAGAGGATTATGAAGAGATCAAGACCAAGAGGGCTCTGATGAACTCGATGGCACTCTCATCCGATGTCTCCGCCGCCTTTGACCCCAACTACCCGGACGTCATGGAGAAGAAGAATGCCGCTTACTTCGGGAGAGGGCTGGTGATCAACAAGTACACCGGAGCCAGGGGCAAATCCGGTTCCAATGACGCTTCCGCGGAGTATATGGCAAGGATCCGCCGGATTTTTGATGACAATGAGGTCTACTGGCAGACGGCGGAGCTGGGCAAGGTTGACCAGGGCGGCGGTGGAACGATCGCCTATATTCTGGGCAATTACGGCATGGAGGTCATCGACAGCGGCGTCGCCGTTCTCAACATGCACGCGCCGTGGGAGATTGTCAGCAAGGTGGACCTTTACGAGGCCCTGCTGGGCTATCAGGCATTTCTCGCCGCGAAGGAGCTGTGAGAAGGAAGCTCCTGATAAGGGACGGGAAACCGGCAGAAGAGGTCATAGAGAAGGGCCACAGAGAACAGTCACAGAGAAAGGTTGGAAGACGAGATGCGGGATTCTTGGATGAGAGCTGCAGCAAGCGTTCTGGAGGAGAAGCAGATTCGTGTGGATGAGCCGATGTCGGCGCATACCAGCTTCCGCATCGGCGGTCCGGCGGACCTGTTTCTGGAGCCGCGGAAGGATCAGCTCTCTCCCCTGCTCGCGGCCTTGAAAGAGGCAAAGGTCCCCCTGATGATTCTGGGCAACGGCTCCAACCTGTTGGTGGGGGATAAGGGGATCCGGGGAGCGGTGATCCACATAGGAAATTCCATGAACCAGATCCGCATCAGCGAAGAGCGCATTGAGGCGGAGGCGGGGGCTCTTTTGACCAGGGTGGCCAGGCAGGCCCAGCGGGCCGGACTCAGCGGCATGGAATCTCTGTCCGGGATCCCGGGAAGTCTGGGCGGCGCCATTATGATGAATGCCGGAGCCTATGGAGGCACGATGGCGGATGTGCTTGCCTCTGTGGAGCTTCTGACAGAGGAGGGAGAGATCCGCAATTACTCTCTGGAGGAGATGGGCTTCTCCTATCGTCATTCCCGCGTCAGGGATGAGGGAGGAATTGTTCTCTCCGCCATCCTGCAGCTTACGAGGGGAGACGCGGGGGAGATCGACGCTGCCATGGCTGATCTGACAAGGCGAAGGACTGCCAGGCAGCCCCTGGAGATGGCGTCCGCCGGGTCCGCCTTTAAGAGACCGGAGGGATATTTCGCAGGCAAGCTGATCCAGGATGCCGGTCTTCGGGGCTATCGGGTCGGTCAGGCCCAGGTGTCAGAGAAGCACTGCGGTTTTGTCGTCAATCTGGGCGGAGCCTCCGCCGCGGAGGTCCGTCAGCTCATGGAGGATGTCCGGGCGAGGGTCAAAGAGAAGTTTCATGTTGACCTGGAGCCGGAAGTCAGATTTGTGGGAGAATTTTAATGCATTTACTCTTGTTGACCGGCATGTCCGGAGCCGGGAAATCGACGGCCTTTAAGTTTCTGGAGGACATGGGTTATTATTGCGTGGACAACCTGCCCATTCCCCTCTTTAAGAGCTTTGTCGATCTGACCGCCAAGAATATGTCTGAGGGGCAGAAGGTGGCGGTCGGCATTGATATTCGAAGCGAAGGACATCTGGGGCGCATTGCCGATATCCTCAACGAACTGGATCGGGATGGCAAGAAGGTGGACGTCCTCTTTTTGGACGCGGACGACGAGACCCTTTTGAAGCGCTACAAGGAGACCAGGCGCAATCATCCGCTCTCCGGGTCAGAGCGCCTTTCCGCCGGGATCGCCCGGGAGAGAGGAGCCCTCTCTTATCTGCGTTACCGGGCGGATTATATCATTGACACCAGTCACCTGCTGACCAGGGAACTCAAGGCGGAGCTGGAGCGGATCCTGGTGGAGGACTCTGACTATAAGAGCATGATGGTGACCTTGCTCTCCTTCGGGTTCAAGTATGGGATTCCCAAGGACGCAGACCTGGTCTTCGATGTGCGCTTTTTGCCAAATCCCTACTACGTCGTCTCTCTTCGCCCCAAGACGGGGAATGATCCTGAGATTCAGGAGTATGTCATGAATTGCCCGGAAGCCCATGTTTTTCTGGACAAGCTGACGGATATGCTTCAATTCCTCATTGACAATTACATCAAGGAGGGACGCAATCAGCTGGTCGTCTGTATCGGCTGCACCGGGGGCAAGCACCGGTCGATCACCCTGACCAATCAGCTCTATGACCGCTTAAAGAAGAACAAGAACTACGGGATCAAGAAGGAACACCGGGATATTGACAAGGACCGGGCCAGAGGTAAGTAAGATGTCATTTGCATCCGAGACCAAGGCGGAGTTGATCCGCCATATTCCCAGGACCAGACATGACCGCATGGCCATGGCCGCGGCCATGCTCATGATGGAGGGAGAAGTTCAGATCAACGGGGATCAGGTCCGCCTGACCTTCCTCCTGGAGAACGAGACGATCCGATCCCTTTTCTTTACAATTATTGCCAAACTGGGTAATATGAATACTGGCGCGAAAGTGATGACCGGGGAGGAGATCTTAGACCTGCTGACCTCGCTGAAGATGTATGACGGACAGCGGATTCGGATGGAGAGGGTTGACCCCCTCCTGCTTCAGAGGGAGTGCTGCAAAAAGTCTTTTCTCGCGGCGGCTTTTCTCTGTGCGGGCTCGGTCAGTGACCCCAATAAGGCCTATCACCTTGAGATCGTCTGCAGAAGCCAGGACAGAGCCCGCCAGCTTGCGCAGAGTATGCTTTCACTGAATCTGGATGCCAAGATCATCGCCCGCAAGGGACACTGGGTGGTCTATCTGAAGGAGGGTGAACAGATTGTTACCATGCTGGGTTATATGGGAGCTCCCCTGGCCTACATGACCTACGAGAACGCCCGCATTGTCAAGGAGATGCGCAACGGGATCAACCGCCAGGTCAACTGCGAGACAGCCAATATCGGCAAGACAGTCCATGCTGCCGTTCGTCAGACGGCGGATATCGCCCTGATACGTGATCGCATGGGCTTAGAGCACCTGCCCAGGAATCTGCAGGAGATTGCCCTGGTTCGTCTGGAACATCCGGACATGACGCTCAAGGATCTGGGGGCTCTTCTGGATCCGCCGGTGGGAAAATCGGGTGTGAATCACAGATTGCGCCGGATCAGTGAAATCGCAGAGGATCTGCGGTAAAGAGCATTTGAGGATTTGTTTTTATGCGTAAGGAAGTAGTTGTATCAATGCCCCGCAGTATGGAGGCGACACCGATTGCCCATCTTGTGCAGCTGGCCAACCAGTTCACCAGCTCCATCTATTTTGAGATGGATGGGAACAAGAAGGTCAACGCTAAGTCAATCATGGGAATGATGAGCCTGGTTTTGACCAGCGGCGCGCAGGTTACCATTGCCGCTGACGGGGATGACGAGCTTGAGGCGGTTCAGCAGTTAGAGGACTTCCTCAGTGAAAGGACCTGAGTTGGGCGGAAAGAAACTGCTCTTTATTTTCAACCCGCACTCCGGCAGGGAGCGCATTCGCGGCAGTCTGACGGATATCGTCGATGCCATGTGCAAGAGCGGCTATGAGGTCAGCATCTATGCGACGCAGTGTCAGGGAGACGCGGAGGTCAAGGCCCTTGCAGAGGGAGGCGACAAGGATCTGCTCGTCTGCTCCGGCGGAGACGGGACCCTGGACGAAGTGGTATCCGGTCTCATGCGCGGCGGACACCAGGTGCCAGTGGGATATATTCCTGCCGGGACCAGCAATGATTTCGCAGCTTCTCTGCAGCTCTCGCAGGATATGGTGGAGAATGCCAGGATTGCTGTCACAGGACGTCCCTTCGCCTGCGATATCGGCAAGTTCAACGATGGCTACTTCGTCTATGTGGCCGCCTTCGGACTCTTTACAGAGGCCTCTTATCAGACCAGCCAGGAGATGAAAAACATCTTCGGACATGCAGCCTATGTTCTGGAGGGGATGCGGCAGATGGTGGATGTGCCGTCTTACTTTGTCCAGGTGGAATACGACGGCAATCGCATTTTCGATGAATTTATCTATGGAATGGTGACAAATTCTATTTCCATCGGAGGCTTCCGTGGACTGATCAATGGTCCGGTCGATCTGGATGACGGTGAATTTGAGGTTGTCCTGGTGCGGCGGCCCAGGCATCCGAGAGAGTTAAACGAGATTATCTCCTATCTGACGGGCAGAGTGAAGCAGAGTCATATGATTTACGCCTTTAAGAGCAGCCGGATCCGTTTCAGCTGTGGACAGCCCATTTCCTGGACCCTGGACGGAGAGTTCGGAGGTCAGTTCAAGGAGTCCGTGGTCGAGAACCTGCCCAGGTCTCTGCAAATCATGCTGAGGGAAAAGTCCTCCGGCTGAGGGTCTCAACAGGTCAAAAATTCTTAGAAAAATAATTTTAAAAAAGATGCAAAAAGCTATTGACAAAATGGTTAGTGAAAGCTAACATATACATCAGTTAGGGAAACCTAACCATCCTGTTGGTTCCTTTATGTATCGAATATATCGTATGCCAACGATAAACTCCCATAAATCTAACCTGTTAGATACATAAGAGAACTCCTTTGTAACTTAATAGATGCAGAAAATACCCTGTCCGATATCCGGGCAGGGTATTTTCGCTGGGGCAAGCGGAACTGGGGAACAGGAATTTTGACGAAAGCGGAATCGGGGGAAGCAGGGCCTTTGACGAGAGCGTTTATTCAGGGCGGAGAAAGGACAGGACGGATGCCGGCCGTGCCCTCTTTTCTCTGAAATCTAACTTGCCTGAGCCAGTACCTTGTTCTATAATACGGGCAGATACAGCCGATGCGTTTTTCGGCGGATCGAAGTTCGTTTTCAAGGTCATTGTGACAGACAAGAACGGAGGAATTTATGATTGTATCAGCCAAGGAGATGCTGGAGAAGGCCGTTGCGGGTCATTACGCAGTACCTCAGTTCAACATCAATAATCTGGAGTGGACCAAGTCCATTCTCACAGTCTGCGAGGAACTCAAGGTTCCTGTTATTCTGGGAGTATCCATGGGCGCGGGCAAGTACATGGGCGGCTACAAGACGGTAGCGGCTATGGTCTACGCGATGCATGATTCTCTCGGAATCACGGTTCCCGTTGCCCTTCATTTGGATCATGGCAATTATGACGCGGCTTACGAGTGTATCAAGGCGGGATTTACATCGATCATGTTTGACGGATCCTCTCTTCCCTTCGAGGAGAATCTGGCCAAGGCGAAGGAGCTGGTTGCGGTCGCCCACAAGCTGGGGCTCTCCATCGAGTGTGAGGTCGGAGGTATCGGCGGTGAGGAAGACGGCGTCATCTCCACCGGAGAGTGCGCGGATCCCGAGGAGTGCAAGATCATTGCAGACCTGGGCGTTGATATGCTGGCTGCCGGAATCGGCAATATTCACGGGGCTTATCCAGCGAACTGGGCAGGCCTTCAGTTTGATGTCCTTGAGGCAATCAAGGCCAAGACCGGTGATATGCCCTTAGTTCTCCACGGCGGTTCTGGGATTCCCGATGACCAGGTTCGCAAGGCTGTCTCCATGGGCGTCGCCAAGGTGAATGTGAATTCTGAGTGCCAGTGGGCGTTTGCCGCCGCGACTCGTGAGTACATCGAGCAGGGCAAGGATAAGCAGGGCAAGGGCTTTGATCCCCGTAAGCTTCTGGCTCCCGGCGCTGAGGCCATCAAGAAGGTCTGCCGTGAGAGAAGTGAAGTCTTCGGCTGCGTGGGCAAGGCGTGACGTTCGCGCGGAAGCATAAGTTCATGGCGCAATGGCGTGCCGCTGGTTTTTAACGCAAAGGGGCGTTCCGTACGGTTTTCGGAATGGCCCCTTTTACCTTTTATGACAGGGGGATGTTCGCGGAGCGCGCATCTCATTGCAGAAAAAAGCTTAGTCCGACAGGAGGAAATCGCATGGATAAGAAAGAGACGACATACTGCAGTGTCACAGATATATTTGGCGAGAATGTATTTAATGACACTGTGATGCGTGAACGTCTTCCAAAGAAGACCTACCAGAAGCTCAAGCAGACCATTCGTGAGGGCAGAGATCTCGATATTGAGACTGCGGATGTGGTTGCGCATGAGATGAAGGAATGGGCCATTGAAAAGGGAGCGACCCACTACACGCACTGGTTTCAGCCTCTGAATGGCGTCAGCGCGGAAAAACACGATTCCTTCATCACTGCTCCCATGTCCAATGGCAAGGTTCTCATGTCCTTCTCGGGCAAGGAGCTGATCAAGGGTGAGCCTGACGCGTCCTCCTTCCCCTCCGGCGGGCTGCGCGCTACCTTTGAGGCGAGAGGCTATACTGCCTGGGATTGTACGTCCAATGCCTTTGTCCGCCAGGACGCCGCCGGCGCGACACTCTGCATCCCCACTGCCTTCTGTGCTTATACCGGAGAGGCTTTAGACCAGAAGACTCCCCTGCTGCGATCCATGGAAGCGATCAATGAGCAGGCCCTTCGCCTGCTTCGTCTTCTTGGCAATACCAGCTCCAAGAAGGTCATTCCCTCTGTGGGCGCTGAGCAGGAGTATTTTCTGGTTGACCGCGATAATTATCTGAAGCGCAAGGACCTGATCTATACCGGACGCACGCTCTTTGGAGCCATGCCCCCCAAGGGACAGGAGATGGACGACCATTACTTTGGAGCCATTCCGGAGCGCATCGAGTCCTTTATGAAGGATGTCAACGAGGAGCTCTGGAAGCTGGGCGTTCCCTCCAAGACCCAGCACAATGAGGTGGCGCCGGCCCAGCATGAACTGGCGCCCATTTACGGGGAGTGCAATGTGGCGGTTGACCAGAATCATCTGGTAATGGAGACTTTAAAGAAGGTCGCCATCCGTCACAAGCTGCAGTGCCTTCTGCATGAGAAGCCCTTCGCCGGAGTCAATGGATCCGGTAAGCACAACAACTGGTCTCTGGTGACGGATGACGGGATCAATCTGATCGATCCCGGGAAGAGACCCCACGAGAACACCCTCTTCCTTCTGTCTCTGGCCTGCATCCTGGCAGCCGTCGACAAACATGCGGATCTTCTCCGCGAGTCCGCGGCCGACATCGGCAATGATCATCGCCTGGGAGGCAATGAGGCTCCCCCCTGTGTGATTTCCGTCTTCCTTGGAGATCAGCTGGCGGATGTGATGGAGCAGGTTCTGGACAAGGGGGAGGCGACTCACTCCAAGAAGGGAGCCAAGCTGCAGACCGGTGTGAAGTCTATCCCGGACTTTGCCAAGGACGTGACAGACCGCAATCGCACCTCTCCTTTTGCCTTTACGGGCAACAAGTTTGAGTTCCGCATGTGCGGCTCACAGGATTCCATCGGCGAGGCCAATGTCGTCTTAAACACCATTGTCGCGGAACAGTTTGCGGATGTCTGCGACGAACTGGAGAAGGCAAAGGACAGGGACGCCACGATTCAGAAGATCATCAAGGATTTGATGACCCGGCATCAGCGCATTGTCTTTGACGGCAACGGATATTCTGAGGAGTGGAGGAAAGAAGCAGCCCGCCGCGGACTGGCAGATATCAGATCTATGGTTGACGCCATTCCGGCCCTGGCAAGTGAAACGACGGTTGCGCTCTTTGAGCGCTTCCACGTATTCACCCGTGAGGAGCTCAACAGCCGGGTTGAGATTGAATACGACCAGTATGCCAAGGAGATCAACATTGAGGCCAAGACCATGGTCGATGTCGCCTCCAAGTCCATTGTTCCCGCGGTGATCCGTTACTCGACCAGGCTGGCGGATTCCATTAATCAGGTGTCATCCGCCTGTCCGGAGGCGGATACCTCCGTCCAGAGTACGATTCTTAAGAATACGTCCAAGCTCCTGGCCAAGACGCAGAAGGCGCTGCGAGCCCTTGAGAAGGCCGTCGCTGACGCCGATCAGCAAAGGGGCAGCGAGAAACGGGCCCAGTACTTTCATAAGACGGTGATGGCCAGGATGGATGCCCTGCGCCAACCCGTCGATGAACTGGAGATGATCGTGGACAAGGATCTCTGGCCCATGCCCTCCTATGGGGATCTGATTTTCGAGGTGTAAGGCGGTCACAGGGGCACTGTGCCCTGCATTCCCGCGGGATAAAGTGTTCTAGCGACAGATTTGACAAGAATTGAATCAGGGGGTCGGGCTTCCTTCTCCGCCGGAAGAGGAAGCCTGGCCCTCCTCTGTCTGCGTGTCAGACTGCGCGGGCATCTCGAACTGAAACTTGGGTGAAGGAGCAGTCCCGTTTAAGGCGGCGGAGGAGATGGCATAGGCCTCGTCAGGGGTATGGGCTGAGCCGTCCTTGATGAAGATGCCGCTGACAATCTGATCGGCAGGGGTTCCAGAGGCCGCGATTTTGCCGGTGCGGATGTCGATATCGATCTTGACGTGACGGTCGCAGTAGTCCGTGGGAACCGTCCCCTCAGCGAAATACTCCTTGATGATCTTGCTTCCTCTGGGGTCAGCATTGCAGATACTGGGAAGAGGAAGCTTCCCGGAGACAGAGCAGACGGAGGCCTGTGTGATTCCCTGGGGCATATCGAAGCTTCGATCAGACTTGCCCTCGTGAATGCGAGACATAATCTTTTTCCAGATCTTCTTGCTGTAGGCGGAGGAAGTCTGGGGGGAGTTGTCATCGTAACCGCCCCAGAGTCCGACAGTGTAGTAGCCGGAGTAGCCCTCCATGAGATAGTCGCGCTCATCATTGGTCGTGCCGGTTTTGCCTGCCAGGGTGATGCCCTTGATATTGGCGTCCTTTCCGGTGCCCCTGGTCATGACGTCCTGCATGGCATTAGTCAGAAGCCAGGCGGTGGTCGGTTTGATGACCTGCTGGGGGCTGGGCGTCTCCTGAGAGAGGAGGACCTTGCCGTCCCGGTCTAAGACCTTGCTGTAGAGGTGGGGACGGATGTAGGAGCCCTTGTTGGCGATGGCGGCGTAGGCGGCGGTCAGCTCCATGTTGGTGACTCCGTAAGTGATGCCGCCGATGGCCAGAGCCTGGGTGTTATCCTTATCGGAGATGGTGCTGAAGCCGAATTTCTTGATGTACTGAAAGCCCAGATCGGTTCCGATCTCGGTCAGCGCCTTGACCGTCACGATATTGATGGACTGCACGATGGCCTCTCGGTAGGTGGTCATGCCCCGGTAGGTCCGGTCGGCGTTCTGCAGAGAAGAGCCGTTCTTGTATTTGTAGGGGGCGTCATCCTGTACCGTGGCCAGAGTCTTGCCGGCAGCGTCCAGGGCCGGCGCATAGGCGGCGAGGATCTTGAAGGTAGAACCGGGCTGCCGGGTCACCTTGCTGGCGCGATTGAGGGTCTTGCTGCCTGTCTTGTCGCCGCGGCCGCCCACCAGAGCCAGGACCCTGCCATCGGACTGGTCCATGACAGTGACGGCAACCTGGGGCTGGAGGGTGAAGGTGATCTTCTCATTGCCCTCGGCAATGCTGTCTCCCTCTTCCATGATGTCCTTCTTGTACTGGTCAATGGCGGCCTGGGCAGCCTCCTGATTGGCAAAGAGAAGATTGTAATTGGGATTGGAGGACCGGTAATAGGAGAGCATGGTCTGATCTGAGTAATTCTGGTTGCTCTTGTCGGCCTTGGTCACCGTGAGACGGTAGGAAAAAGAGTACTTGGGCTTGCCGGAGTAGTTGGAGGCCTCGTTGACCTCTTCATCGGCAATTTTCTGGATCTGCGCGTCCTGGGTGGAGTAAATGGTCAGGCCCCCGCTGTAGAGCATCTTGTAAGCCTCCGCCTCGGAGTAGTGGGCCTGGTCGACCAGATCCTGAATCACCTGATCGGTCAGAGCGTCTGTGAAATAGGAGCTGACCGTCCGGGAGGCGGATGCCGCCTCGTTGTTCGCGGCGATCCGGGGATAGACGTCATCCTCCAGGGCCGCTTTGTAAGCGGCGTCGTCGATGAAATGATCCTTGAGCATGTAGTTGAGCACCAGCTTGCGGCGGCCGGCATTCTGATCGGGATTCGTGATCGGATTATAGCGGGTCGGATTCTTGGTAGTCGCCGCGAGAACCGCGCTCTCGGACAGATTCAGGTCGGAGACCGACTTGCCGAAATAGCGCTGGCTGGCCGCTTCGACGCCGAGCGTACTCTGACCCAGGTTGATGGTGTTGAGGTAGTTCTCCAGGATGATGTCTTTGCTGGTGACCTGTTCAATCCGGGTGGCCAGAACCTGCTCCTGGATCTTGCGGTCAAACTTGACCTTGAGGGACTGCTCTGCCGTCCAACCGGTGAAGTAGTTGTTCTTCAGCAGCTGCTGAGTGATGGTCGAAGCCCCCTGCATTTTGGAACCGCCGGAGAGAAGGCCGGTGACAAGAGCGCGCATGAGGCCCTGGTAATCAACGCCGTGGTGGCTGTAGAAGCGCTCGTCCTCAATGGCGATAAAGGCCTTCTGAACAGAATCAGGGATCTTATCGATCGTCACATAGGTGCGGTTGGCGCCGGACGCGGCAAGGCTGTCCAGCTCATGCCCCTCCTGGTCTAAAATGACAGACTTGAATCCGCTGGGACTGATATTGACAGAGGCTGTGTCGGGCAGCTTCTGAATCAGGTGCCGGATATAGATGCCGCCGCCCAGGCCGGCAATGATCAGCAGGACCAGAAGGCTGATTAAGATCGTGCGGCTAAAGACCAGCAAAAAGTGATGGCCGACACGACCTTTTCTCTGAGAGATCTGACGGACGCGGGCAGAAGTTTTATCCTTGCCGTAATTCATTGAGTCACCTCATGGAGAGGCAAATGCCTTGTCAGACGATATCCCCCCCTGCTATGATGAACAAAGTTCATTGTTGCTACACTGCGATGCGGATGTCATAAGGTCATGCCTTCACTTGAGAAGAAGCCATCTGTGGAGACTGCCTTTTGACCACGTAATCACATTATATCAGAAAGAAAATGATCTTATGAAGGTTATTTACCAGGGCGGCCAGGCGGAAATTGAGCGAAAGAAATCCCGCTTTATCGCGCATGTGGCTTCCGCAAGCTCCGTCGGGGAGGCGCAGGCCTTCATCGCCGATATGAAGAGGCAATACTGGGACGCCAGGCATAATTGCTCCGCTTATATCATCGGAGACCCCAATCCGCTCATGCACTGCTCTGATGACGGAGAACCGGCGCAGACGGCGGGACGGCCTATGCTGGATTTTTTGATCTCGCGGGAAGTGACCGATGTCTGTCTGGTAGTCACCCGCTATTTCGGCGGGACGCTGCTCGGCACGGGAGGCCTGGTGCGAGCCTATACGGACGCGTCGAAGGCGGGACTGGAAGCCAGCCGTCTCATGGAGAAGAAGGAGGGGATTCCCCTTCGACTGTCTCTCGGATACAGCGATTACGGACGGATCGAGCATCTGATCGCAGAGAAGTCCCTCCCCCTTCTGTCTCAGGTCTTCGCCCAGGCTGTGGAGCTTGAGCTGCTGACAGACCCGGCAGGCCTGCGGGACCTGGAGGATCAGATCCGGGATATGACGGGCGGACAGGCCCGGATGCAGGAGGGCGACCCCATCAGCTACGGGATCGTGGATGGAGAGCTGGTTCTGGACGCGCAGAAATAAGGCTGAGAGGCGCAACCCGCTACTGCTGTCCGCGGAAAATTCACTGAAAGTCTGCTGTCAACTGTCCACTGAAAATTCCCGCTTGACTTCCGCAGGGCTCTTGGGTAATATATCCATTGTTGAGTTTTCAAGCGCTCAGACATTGGCCCATAGCCAAACGGTAAGGCAGCGGACTCTGACTCCGTCATTTCAAGGTTCGAATCCTTGTGGGCCAGCTCTATGGAAGACCTCGTCGATCTGCATCGGCGGGGTCTTTTCGCTGAAAGCAGCCGTGCGTGATAAGGAAGTGAGGAGGTGCCGTATGGAGTCAAAGAAGAAAGAGTCTCATTTTTTCGCGACCCTGTCCCGAATGAAATATATTGAGCGCTGGGCGCTCATGAGAAATGCCCGCGAGGAGACCTTAAGCGAGCACAGCCTGGATGTGGCTGTCATCGCTCATGCTCTCTGTGTCCTGGCCAATCGCCGTCACGGCCATCATGTCGATGCCGAGAGAGCGGCCCTGGTCGGTCTCTACCATGACGCGTCCGAGATTATTACCGGGGATATGCCCACACCGGTCAAGTACGGAGATGAGCAGATCCTGAACGCCTATAAGGATGTAGAGATCAGAGCAGAGCAAAGACTGCTTGACCTTCTCCCTGAGGATCTGCGGGAGGACTATGAGGATCTCTTCTTCGGCGGCGACGATGCCGAGGAGATCTATATGAGAAAGCTGGTGAAGGCGGCGGACAAGCTCTCCGCTTTGATCAAGTGCATGGAGGAGGAAGAGGCCGGCAACCGGGAGTTTCGAACGGCCAAAGAATCCATCTGGACAGCGGTTCAGGGGATGGCCGCGGAATATCCCGAGGTCGCTGACTTCGCAGATGTTTTCCTGCCCTCCTATGGCAAGACCTTAGACCAGCTTTTGGGGAGAGACTGATATGTATGAGATGAGTATAAGAATCCGCTACTCGCAGGTGGATCAGGACGGGTATCTGACCTTGCCAGCCCTCTTTGATCTCCTGCAGGATGCAGCCACCTTTCACTCCCAGGATCTGGGCTATGATATCCGCTATCTGAAGCGGGTCGGCTGCGGCTGGTTTGTCACAGATTATCAGTTGGCGCTGGAAGGCAGTACGCCCTATATCGGGGACCGCCTGATCCTTAAGACCTGGGGATATCGCTTTCGGGGCATGTTTGGCATGCGCAATATGCTGCTTGTCCGCGAGGACGGCAGCATCTACGCCCGGGTCAACAGCATCTGGGTATATATGGACCTGCGGCGCATGCTTCCATCCCGGATTCCGGACAAAATGATCAGAGATTACGGACAGGAGCCAGCCATCGATTATCCCTGGCCCTCCCGGAAGATCCGGCCGATGGAGCATTTTTTCGAGCGCTATGAATTCGCCGTAAACTCCCTGCAGCTGGACAGCAACGGTCACATGAACAACACCCATTTCGTGGCGGCGGCCTGGAAAGAACTGCCGGCGGATTATGCGATCGGTTTGATCCGGGTGGAATACAAGAAACAGGCGATGCGGGGAGACCTGCTGCAGTTAAAGATGAGCTGTGAGCCGGGGCAGGAGAAAAGGGAAAATAAGATCCAGGCCCTGATGACGTCCCTGCAGGGAGAGGTTTACTGTCTGGTCGAGTTTAGCCGCAGAGAGGAGAAATGAAGATGGAATTGGGAAAGGTGAACCGGCTGACTCTGGTCAAGCTGGTGGATTTTGGCGCCTATCTGGCGGAGGAGATGGAGGATCAGGAGAGGGTCCTTCTGCCCGCCAAGCAGGTTCCTCAGGGGATTGGGCAGGGAGATTCGCTGGATGTCTTCTTATATAAAGACTCCAGCGACCGACTGATCGCGACTATGGCCAGACCGCTGGCCATGGTGGATCAGTTCGCTCCTATGAAGGTTAAGGAGCTGACGAAGATCGGCGCTTTCTTAGACTGGGGCCTGGAGAAGGATCTGCTGTTGCCCTACCGACAGATGCTGGGCAGGGTGGAGGCGGGAGACCAGATCCTGGCCCGCGTCTATGTGGACAAGTCCCAGCGGCTGGCCGCCTCCATGAAGGAGATCTATCCCATGCTGCGCTCGGATTCCCCCTATCAGGCGGGAGATGAAGTCAGGGCCAGAGTCTACGAATTCAGCCGTGATTTCGGCACCTTTGTCGCGGTTGACGATATCTATTCCGCGATGATCCCCCGCCATGAGGACGCAAGGCAGCTGCGGATCGGGGATCAGATCAGCTGCCGGGTGACCGGGGTCAAAAGAGATGGTAAACTGGACGTCTCGATCCGGGGCAAGTCCTACGAGACCATTGGCGAGGACGCTGAGGCGATTCTACAGCTGTTGGAATCCTACGCGGGTGTCCTGCCCTTTACGGAGAAGGCCTCCTCTGAAGTGATTCGACGGGAGACAGGCCTCTCGAAAAATGCCTTCAAGAGGGCGGTCGGACATCTCTACAAAGAGGGAAGAGTCAGTATCGAGGATGGGAAAATTCGACGGACAGAAAAATTGTAACAATTCCTTCATGGTCAAGTTCGCAAATAGTTCACACAAAACAAGAGGATAATGTCGAAGTGATGAGGAGGCATTTTCCCGTAAAAGCCTTAGAATTGTGGGCATCTTCGGCGAAAGAAAAGCGGGATCGCAAGAGCGTGGCCTGAACTTGACAGGTGGAGGGCAGGTCTCTATAATAAAACTCGTGCGTAATATAAATGTAATATTTATAGCAGTCATATTGTAACAGATGAAGATAGCCTAAAGTGAGGTTGTATAGATGAATGCAAATCGTAAAACAGTGAAGACAATGGCAATTGTCGCTGCAGGCTCCGCAATTGTTGCCGGCGCGGGACTTCCATCCCAGGCGGCGACTTTGCAGGATACGACGGTAGATCAGGCTCTGGAGACCAGCAAGGAGTCTGGCCAGGGAAGCCTGTCCGGTGTGTCTGCCTCCCTGATGAGCATGCTTTCTATGTCTACGGAGGCGACGGTCAGCAGTAACCAGACAGATATGGTTGCAAGCTCCGCGGTGAACAAGACCTTATATTCCAAGGTTGGAATCGCTCATACGGATTCTGCGATCAATGTCAGAGAGAGCGCTGATGACAATGCCCGCCTGGTCGGTTATCTCTACAATAACAACGCGATGACAGTTGACGCGGAAGAGAATGGCTGGCTTCATATCAGCTCCGGCGACGTCAACGGCTATGTGAAGGCCGATGGCATTACGGTGGGAGATGAGCAGACCTGCAAGAATGCCCAGACGACGGATGTCAAGGTAAGGGAGAACGGCCTGCGCCTGCGCGCGGACGCCAGCCTGGATGCGGACATCCTGTTCGGATTTGCCAAGGACACGGTGGTGACCGGCATTGATCTCTCCAAGCAGGCAGATGGCTGGATCAAGGTTCGCGCCAGTGTGGACGGCAAGGACACAGAGGGATTCGTCTCCAATGACTATGTAGACGTTGACACCCATTACAACTACGGAGAGACGGTCGAGGCGGCGGTCACCAGACAGAAGGCTGAACAGGAGGCGGCTCAGAAGGCTGCCGAGGCAGCTTCCAGGAAGACATCCGTCAGAAGAGGGACAAGCCAGAGGACCACGACTATGGCCAGCAGCGGCCAGGCGCAGACCTCTGTCTCAAGTGAGTCTGAGGCTTCTGCCAGCGGCGCGGCTGTTGTCGCCTATGCGGCTCAGTTCGTCGGGAACCCCTATGTATGGGGAGGTACCAGCCTGACGTCCGGCGCAGACTGCTCCGGCTTCGTGCTCTCTGTCTACAAGCACTTTGGAATCAGCCTTCCTCATTCTTCTTCCGCCGACAGGAGCGTGGGACGCGCGGTGTCCACTTCTGATATGCAGGTGGGCGACATCGTGTGCTACAGCGGCCATGTCGGCATCTATGCCGGCGGCGGTAAGATTATCAACGCCTTAAATCCCAGTAAGGGAATCACCTATATCAATGCGAACTACGCGCCGATTTTGGCTGTTCGCCGCGTTTTATAAGAAAACGCTGAGGGGCTGTGGAGTATGTGAAAGCGGCTTGCCCCATGTCGCAGATGCGGATTCGATGTAAGAGTCAATGCAACTGCGGATGAGGCAGTCGGACCTTCCTTATTCCACGGCCCCTTTTTTATTCTGAAGGACATGGCAAATTCCCAGGTGGCTTTTACCACGATTCCTTCATCCGGAAATGAACATGTCAAAGCGAAGGGGATCGCGCAAAAAAGCACAAAAACCATTTTTGGTTTCGCCGATCAGTTGATTGCTAAGGTTCCGGGCTGCAAGGAGACGACCGAATACGCGGGCGAATCCCTGGTCTTATTTGAAGTGAGATTGCACGCAATCTGTCAAGCGGAAACGGAGGACAAACTGCAAATCATCAGCCTGCACAAGAATTGATTCAACCTGCCGGAAAAGAAAAGGCCAACCTTCCCGGAGAGAGGAAAATTATCCACAGGGCGGGATCTCCAAAAGCCCGAAAAATGGACTTATACACGGACTTATCCACATTATCCACATCCGAGGGGCTCGGAAACGGGTTCTTCGTGGGGCGAAAAACAAACGGGCGTTTTGTGTAAGAGGGCGAAAAATCGACTTTTGGGAGTTTGGACTTGACTTGAAAGCCCAAAAGCGATTGCGAGTCAGGGAGTCCCCAAATACCGGTAAATATGCATAAGAAAGAGCGAAAATCTTCTTTCCAATCTGCGCACTTTGTATTAGACTTGGAATAAGTATATGCAATCAGCATAAAAATGACGGCTTCACTTGTACACTTTGTACAGGCGCGGAGGGAGAATGAGATGATTTCAAATCAAATCCTGCAGAATACCATCGATGGCCTGCATCATATCAGCAAGCACAGTCTGGCCGTGATTGACGCGGAGGGGAGCATTCTGGCGACGACCTTTCCGGAGGTGGAGGACTATGTCCCCGCGGCCAGAGAATTCGCGGCATCCCCCGCGGAGAGCCAGATCGCTCTGGGCTGCCATTTTTTTAAGGTTTTTGATGACCAGCATTTGGAGTTCATTGTCATCCTGCAGGGTGACGATGAGTCTGTCTTTATGATCGGCAGAATGGCCAGCTTCCAGATCCAGGAGCTGATGGTGGCCTATAAGGAGCGCTTTGACAAGGACAACTTCATCAAGAACCTGCTCTTGGATAACCTTCTTTTAGTTGACATTTACAATCGATCCAAGAAGCTGCACATTGAGACCAACGCCCGGCGCGTCGTCATGGTTGTTGAGACTGCGGGAAGTGAAGAGGGAGATGAGCTGGATCGGGTTCGGTCCGTCTTCTCCGGCCGGAGCAGGGATTTTGTCACGGCTGTGGATGAGCGCAATGTCGTGGTTCTCAAGGAGCTTGCGGATGATGAGGGCTACGCCGATGTGGAACGGTCCGCGGAGGTGATCATTGATTCCTTTAAGGATCGCGTGGACAAGCAGATCCGGGTCTCCTACGGAACCATTGTCGGGGAGCTCAAGGACGCGTCCCGCTCCTACAAGGAGGCCGGAATGGCCCTTGATGTCGGCAAGATTTTCTTTGAAGACCACCAGGTGATCGCCTATTCCAAGCTGGGAATCGGCCGGCTGATTTATCAGCTCCCCATTCCTCTCTGCAAGATGTTTATTCGGGAAATATTTGCCAATAAGTCCCCGGAGGATTTCGATGAGGAGACGATTGTCACAATCAATAAATTCTTCGAGAACAGCCTGAATGTGTCCGAGACTTCCCGCCAGCTCTATATTCACCGCAATACGCTGGTTTACCGGCTGGATAAGCTGGAGAAGGCAACAGGACTTGATCTTCGCGTCTTCTCGGACGCGATCACCTTCAAGATTGCTTTGATGGTAGTAAAGTATATGAAGTATATGGAGGAGCAGAACTACTAATGATCAGCTTAGAACATGTGAGTAAGACCTATGAGGCCGGCATTCCGGCTCTGGATGATATCAGTCTGCATATTGAGCCGGGAGAGTTCGTCTTTATTACCGGTGCGTCCGGATCCGGTAAATCCACCCTGATCAAGCTCATGCTGAATGAATTGAAAGCCAGCAAGGGAACCATTACGGTGGGCGGGCAGAACCTGAATAAGATGCGGCATCGCCAGGTGCCAATGTTCCGTCGCCGGATCGGCACCATTTTTCAGAACTTCCGCCTGCTGCCGGACCGCAATGTATATGAAAATGTGGCGTTTGCCATGCGTGTTACCGAGTCCAGGAAGCGGGATATCCAGAGAAGAGTCCCCATGGTTCTGACTCTGGTGGGCCTGGCATCCAAGTACAAGTCCCTTCCCCGTCAGCTCTCCGGCGGAGAGCAGCAGCGAGTGGCGATTGCCCGCGCGATTGTCAACAGTCCCAAATTGATTCTGGCTGACGAGCCCACCGGTAATCTGGACAATAAGAATGCCTGGGAGGTAATGCAGCTTCTGGAGAAGATTAACCAGGACGGGACGACGGTTGTCGTCGTAACCCATAATATAGAGATCGTCAAGGCTATGAAGAAGCGCGTCATCACGATTAAGCGCGGCTGTCTGGTCAGCGACGTGGAAGGAGGGACAAGTCCAAAGCATGTATAATATTAAGCAGGGTTTTCGAAATATCTGGCACAACAAGATGTTCTCTTTAGCTTCCATCGCGACGATGGCGGCCACCATCTTCCTCTTCGGGGCTTTTTATTCCCTAGTGACCAATTTCTCACAGATGGTCAAGGAGGCGGAGCAGGGCGTGGCAGTCACTGTTTTCTTCGTGGATGGGATCAGTCAGGAACAGGTGGATGCCATCGGGGACGCGATCAAGGCCAGACCGGAGGTGAAGAATTACCGTTATGTCTCCGCGGATGAGGCCTGGAACTCCTTTAAGCAGAATTACTTCAAGAACAATGAAAATCTGGCGGACGGTTTCAAGGAGGATAACCCTCTGGCCAATTCCTCCAACTACCAGGTTTTCCTCAATGACGTTTCCGAGCAAGGTTCTCTGGTAGAGTACTTAAAGACAGTGGACGGTGTCCGGCAGGTCAATCAGTCAGAGGTGGCAGCCAAGACCCTGTCTGACTTCAACCGCCTGCTTAAGTATGTCTCTGTGGGTGTTGTGGCCATTCTGATCGCTGTGGCTATTTTCCTGATCAACAACACAATTACGGTCGGAATCTCCGTCCGCAAGGAGGAAATCAGCATCATGAAGCTGATTGGGGCCAAGGACCGGTTCATCCGCTCTCCCTTCATCGTCGAGGGGGTAGTCATTGGTCTCCTCGGCGCTCTGATTCCCCTGGTTGCCCTCTTCTTCATGTATCAGGGAATCGTCGGCTATGTGTCCGGCAAATTCTCTTTCCTGAGCGGAATGATGGATTTTATCCCGATCATGAGTATCTTTCGCATTCTGGTTCCCGTCTCCCTGGTTCTGGGGGTGGGAATCGGGTATCTGGGAAGCCGGATGACCTTAAAACGACATTTGAAGGTGTAAGTCTATCGGTCTGCGAAGACCTGTCGTCTCAGGGATATTTGTTATGGAAATACATCGCCCGCTTGTCTCGGGGGATGTATTTCTGCGCTCAGGAGGAAACGAAGTATGGATGAGAAGAAGCAGATCAGCAGCGAGGAGACAGAAGGAAGTCCGCGACCGGAGGAGAAGCAGACATCTATCGATTCGGGCGAGCCAGAAGGACAGAAGCAGACAGCTGACGATTCGGGCGAGACAGAAGGGAAAAAGGCTCTGCCGGAGAAAGCGGGAGGAGGATCAAGGAGAAAGGCGAGGGAGGAAAAGGGCGGATCCTTCGTCAGGGGGATTTTTACCGGCGCCCTGGCTACCCTTCTGATTCTGGCTCTGGTCCTGGGCATCAGCGTCTACTCGGCCGGCAAGGGGGACTCTGCGGTCAATCCGGCCAGCTATGCCAAGCTGATGGCCCTGGAGAAGATTATCAAGCGCTACTATTACCAGGATGTTGACAAGGATGCCATGGAGAAGGGGATGTACAAGGGGATTATGGAGGCCATGGGAGATCCCTACACGGAGTACTATACGGCCAGGGAATATGAGGATCTCATGGCTTCCATGACGGGATCCTTCGTCGGGATCGGGGTGTCCATGACGAAGACGGAGGATGGCAAGATCAAGGTCGTGACCGTTTACGATAAGTCCCCCGCCAGTGAAGCGGGTATGGTCTCCGGCGACATCATCGAGAAGGTGGGGGATCAGAGCACGGCAGACCTCTCTCTGGAGGATATTGTCGCCAAGGTCCGCGGTCAGGCGGATAGTCGGGTTGAACTGACTCTGCGCCGGGCGGATGGCAGCGAGGAGACCCTTTCCGTTGCCCGCCGCAGAATTGAGATTCCCAGCGTCTCCCATCGGATGGCGGCGGACGGCATCGGCTATGTCCGTATCGATCAGTTCAGTGAGAATACCCTGAAAGAGTATCTCGCGGCCATGGACGATCTGAAGAAACAGGGGATGAAGGGAGTCATCTTTGATGTCCGCAATAATCCGGGCGGTATGGTCACGTCCGTCACAGATATTCTGAACCATATTCTGCCGGAGGGAACCAGCGTCTATATGGTGGACAAGGAGGGAAAACGGACCGACTATCATACCGACGGCAAAGATGAACTCAAGATACCGATTGCCGTTTTGATATCGAAGGACTCCGCCTCGGCGGCGGAGATCTTCGCCGGAGCCATCCGCGATTATCACAAGGGGACTCTGATCGGACAGACGACCTTTGGCAAGGGGATCGTGCAGCAGACCATGCGGCTGGCGGACGGATCCGCGGTCAAGATCACCGTTTCCAGCTATTACACTCCGAATGGGGAGTCCATCCACAAGAAAGGGATCCAGCCGGATGTCTCTGTGGAGGATTCTGACACGAAGTCCACGGATACAGGGACCTATGATATACTGAAGGACAATGAGGTGGGACGGGCCATTGAGCTCCTGCAAGATCAGCTGAAGTAATCGCGGCTGATGCGGGAAGGGCCTGTACCACTGTCATCACACGAGATAAGAATCGGCCGTGCCGGTGGAAGGATCGCCTTATGCTGATTGAATTAGACCCCATGCGACAGGAACTGGAGAGCTATAAAGAGCCCCTGGCAGAAGTGACCAGGGCCCTGGATCTGGAATCCAAGCACCAGAAGATTGAGGAATTGAATCGTGAGATGGAGGCTCCCGACTTTTGGAATGACGCGGATTTGTCCGCCAGGAAGATGAAGGAGCTCAAGTCCTTAAAGGACGATGTTGAGATCGCCGATAAGCTGAAGAACAGCATTGAGGAGATCGGCATGCTCATGGATATGGCCAATGAAGAGGATGATGCGGACATGGTGGGAGAGATCCGCCTCATGATGGATCAGATGAAGGAGGACTTCGAGAGGGTCCGGATCAAGACCCTGCTCTCCGGAGAGTTTGACGCCAACAACGCGATAGTCACCCTGCACGCCGGCGCCGGAGGGACGGAGGCCTGTGACTGGACAGCCATGCTCTACCGCATGTATACCCGCTGGGCAGCGGCCCAGGGCTTTGAAGTGGAGGAATTGGATTATCTGGACGGCGATGAGGCCGGGATCAAGGCGGTCACCTTTCAGGTCAACGGTGAGAACGCCTATGGTTATTTAAAGAGCGAGAAGGGGGTTCACCGGCTGGTGCGGATTTCCCCCTTCAATGCCAACGGCAAGCGCCAGACCTCCTTCTCATCCTGTGATGTCATGCCGGAACTGGAGCAGGATCTGGATGTCGAGGTCAAGGATGAGGATATCCGTATTGACACCTATCGGTCTTCGGGCGCCGGCGGCCAGCACATCAATAAGACCTCTTCCGCCATCCGGATTACGCATTTTCCCACGGGGATTGTCGTTCAGTGTCAGAATGAGCGGTCGCAGCATATGAACAAGGATAAGGCCATGCAGATGCTCAAGGCCAAGCTCTATATGCTAAAGATGGAGGAACAGAAGGCCAAGGCGGAGGGAATCCGGGGAGAGGTCACGGACATCGCCTGGGGCAACCAGATCCGCTCCTATGTATTCCAGCCCTATACCATGGTCAAAGATCTGCGGACGGGTGAGGAGACCGGCAATGTCTCCGCTGTGATGGACGGGGACATTAACCTCTTTATCAACGCGTATCTGCGCTGGCTCTCTCTGGGCTGTCCGGATAGAAATGCCATGTCAGAGGACTGAGCGTTTTCCCTGTTGAATCAGAGGGGCCTGCGAGGCATAAGGGCCGCCTTTCGAAGCGCAAATGGCATATAAGAGGTTTATCTATGACAGATAAGACAGCATACTATGTTCTTAAGGAGAAGGCGGTGCCGGAGGTTTTGCTCAAGGTGGTACAGGCAAAGGATCTCCTGGACTCCGGTCGCTGCGACTCCATTCAGGAGGCGACGGCCTTTGTCGGAATCAGCCGCTCCTCCTTTTACAAGTACAAGGATGATATTTTCAAATTTCATGAGAGCAACCGGGGCAAGACCATCACGATGATGATTTCTCTGGAGGACGCGCCGGGACTTTTGTCCGCAGTCATCCGCATTGTAGCCGAGTATCACGCCAATATTCTGACCCTGCACCAGTCGATTCCGGTCAATAATATGGCCTCGATCACCCTCAGTGTGGAGGTCCTGCCGGAGACGCTGGACCTCTCTGACATGATCAATACCATTGAGAAGACCCGGGGCATCGGTTATGTCAAGATTCTGGCCAGGGAGTAGCAAGGCAAGCTTCCGGGCAGTGAGCGAGTATCCCGGCGCAGCAAGCGCGGGGGACAGGAGTAAGCGGGAGCAGGTGCAGGATTCACCGGAGATTCTGCCGACGTCGGGTGGTGGAAGGGGCAGTTTTGCCAGGATATGCGAGGCCTTGAAAAAGAGGTCATAGGATAGGAAAAGAGGTATCTATGAAGGCAGCGATTATGGGATTTGGGACCATTGGTTCCGGAGTCTATGAGGTGTTGAAGGTCAATCGTCGTGTGATCGAAAGGCGTGTCGGTTCCCCGATCGATGTGAAATATATTCTGGATCTGCGCGAGTTCGAGGACCCGGAGATCGTGCCGCTGATTGTCCGCGACTACAAAGAGATCGCCGCAGATCCCGAGGTCGATATGGTAGTCGAGACCATGGGCGGCGTTGAGCCGGCCTTCACCTTCGTCAAGACCATGCTTGAGGCGGGTAAGCATGTAGCCACGTCCAACAAGGCTCTTGTCGCGGATAAGGGGGCCGAGCTGATTCGGATCGCCAGAGAGCATTCGGTGAGTTTCCTCTTCGAGGCATCGGTTGGCGGCGGAATTCCCGTCATCCGTCCTCTCCTGGAGTGTCTGACCGCAGATGTGATCGAGGAGATCACAGGAATTGTCAACGGGACGACCAACTATATGATGACGGAGATGTCCGCTAATGGAACGGACTTTGATGAGGTTTTAAAAGAGGCCCAGGACAAGGGGTTCGCAGAACAGGATCCCACGGCGGATATCGAGGGCTATGACGCCTGCCGTAAGATCGCGATACTGACTTCCCTGATCGCCGGTCGCCAGGTGGACTATCAGGATATTCCGACGGAGGGAATCCGGGGGATCAGCGCCACCGATATGAAATATGCCAAAATCTTAAAGAGAAGCATCAAGCTTTTGGCCACCAGCCGCAAGGTGGGAGATACTTATGTCGCTCGTGTTGCCCCCTATCTGCTGCCCGCCAGTCACCCTCTCTCTAAGGTGGACGGTGTCTTCAATGCCATCTTTGTCCACGGGAATATGCTGGGAGACGGTATGTTCTACGGGTCCGGCGCCGGAAAGCTGCCGACCGCTTCCGCTGTTGTCGGAGACCTGGTTGAAATTGCCAGGAATCTTGACAAAAACCTGCCGATCGACTGGGAGCCGGAGGCTCTTGCGCTGGGTGATCCCCAGGAGACGGTTGAGCGCTTCTTCGTCCGCTCCAGCTCCGCTATGAGTTTGATTGAGGATACCTTCGGTCCTGTCAATTTGATTGAGGCTCAGAAGGATGGGGAGCACGCCTTTGTCACAGAACCCATGAGCGAGAAGGAGTTTGCGGCGAAGACGGCGGCGATTGATCTGATCTCTATGATCCGGATGGGGTGAAATCGTAGCGGCTTCTTTCGGGAGCCGCCTGTTAAAGGGGAAGCGAGGCTTGATTATGGCAGAATATGTGATGGCGCTGGACGCGGGAACTACCAGCAACCGCTGTATTTTATTTGACCAGGAGGGGAGAATCTGCTCCATGGCCCAGAAGGAGTTTCGGCAGATGTTCCCGCAGCCGGGATGGGTCGAGCACGACGCCAATGAGATCTGGTCCACCCAGCTTGGAGTGGCGGTGGAGGCCATGTCCAAGATCGGGGCAAAGGCGGCGGATATCGCGGCAATCGGCATCACCAACCAGCGGGAGACGGTGATTGTCTGGGATAAGAAGACAGGCGAGCCCATTTACAATGCCATCGTCTGGCAGTGCCGCAGGACCAGCGCCATCGCGGATGAGCTCAAGGCCAGGGGCCTGGAGGAGACTTTTCGCAGGAAGACGGGTCTCATGATCGACGCCTATTTCTCCGCCACCAAGATCAAGTGGATCCTGGACAATGTGCCGGGCGCCAGAAAGAGAGCAAAGGCGGGAGATCTTCTCTTCGGGACGGTCGAGACCTGGCTGATCTGGAAGCTGACGGCGGGCAGGGTGCATGTGACGGATTATTCCAATGCCTCCAGAACCATGCTCTTTAATATCAACAATCTGGAGTGGGATCAGGAGATTTTGGAAGAACTGGAGATACCGGCCGCTATGCTTCCGACGCCGGTTCCTTCATCGCAGATTTACGGCTACGCGGATTCCTCCTTCCTGGGAGCCGAGATCCCCATTGCCGGCGCGGCGGGAGACCAGCAGGCGGCCCTTTTTGGCCAGGCCTGCTACGCGGACGGGGAGGCCAAGAACACCTATGGGACCGGCTGTTTTCTCCTGATGAATACCGGTCAGAAGCCGGTGTTCTCTGAGAACGGCCTGGTTACGACCATCGCCTGGGGACTGGACGGCAAGGTCAACTATGCCCTGGAGGGGTCTATCTTTGTGGCGGGGGCATCCATCCAGTGGCTGCGGGATCAGATGCGGCTGATTGACTCCGCCGAGGACTCTGAGTACTGGGCCAACAAGGCCCATGGGACGCATGGCTGCTATGTGGTTCCCGCCTTCACCGGCCTGGGAGCTCCCCACTGGGACCAGTACGCCCGTGGCACAATCGTGGGAATCACCCGGGGCACCAATAAGAATCACATCATCCGGGCCACCCTGGAGTCGATCGCCTATCAGGTATGCGATGTCATCGATGCCATGCGGGCGGATTCCGGGATTGATCTGCGCTCTCTCAAGGTGGACGGCGGCGCTTCGGCCAACAATTTCCTCATGCAGTTCCAGGCGGACCTGCTGGACCGCCCGGTCAACCGTCCCTCCTGTGTCGAGTCCACCGCCCTGGGCGCCGCTTATCTGGCCGGCCTTGCGGTCGGCTTCTGGACCAGCAAGGAGGAGGTCGTCAAGAACATCCAGCTGGACCGTGTCTTTATCCCCCAGATCGAGAAGGAGGAGAGAGACAAAAAGCGCAGGGGATGGAATAAAGCGGTCAAATATGCTTTTGGCTGGGCCAAGGATTTTGCGGAGGAAGAAGAAAACTGAGAAGCCCGTAATACGTGAATTGAGGAGTTAGACATTGGATATTGCTTTAGAGCTCACAGAGGAGTTAGGAGTCAAGAAGAGCCAGGTCGAGGCGGCTGTCAGGCTGATCGACGAGGGCAACACCATCCCCTTTATTGCCCGCTACCGCAAAGAGGCGACCGGAGGACTCAATGATGAAGTCCTCCGCAATCTGGGGGAGCGCCTGGTTTATCTGCGCAATCTGGAGGATAAGAAATCCAGTGTTCTGGCTGCCATTGAGGAGCAGGGAAAACTGACCGGGGAATTGAGGGCTAAGATTGAAGAGGCCGGGACTTTAGTTGTGGTAGAGGATCTCTACCGCCCCTATCGGCCCAAGCGAAGAACCCGGGCTATGATCGCCCGGGAGAAGGGCCTGACCGGTCTGGCGGAGACCATCCTGGCACAGAATCTGACAAGAGAGGCCTTAGAAGAGGCAGCCGGATATCTTGATTCCCAAAAGGATGTAACGTCGGCAGAGGAGGCTCTGGCCGGCGCGGGAGACATTATCGCCGAACAGATTGCCGACGATGCCGACCTGCGCATGACGATCCGACAGATGACCAGGGATCGGGGACGCATCGTCTCTACAGCCAGGGACGAGACTGCCAGAAGCGTCTATGAGACCTATTACGACTTTGATGAACCCATCAGGGAAGTCCCGGGTCACCGTGTGCTGGCGATCAACCGCGGCGAGAAGGAGAAGATCCTGACGGTTAAGATCCATGCCCCCGAGGAGGATATTTTGCGGCTGATCGCCGACCGATATATCAACGCGGAGAACGCTTACACGACGCCTGTCCTGACGGCTGTGATCGCCGATGCCTATCAGCGTCTGATTGCCCCCGCCATTGAGCGGGAGATTCGCTCCGCACTGACAGAGACCGCGGAGGATGGGGCCATCAGGGTCTTCGGCAAGAATTTACAGCAGCTGCTCATGCAGCCGCCGATTGCCGGGCAGACGGTTTTGGGCTGGGATCCCGCCTTCCGGACCGGCTGTAAGCTGGCTGTTGTCGATCCCACGGGCAAGGTCCTGGACACCAGGGTTATCTTTCCGACAGCACCCCAGAATAAGCTGGCAGAGTCTAAGAAGATCCTCGCGGCTATGATAAAAAAGTACGGCGTCAGCCTGATCTCTCTGGGCAATGGCACGGCCTCCCGCGAGTCTGAGCAGATCATCGTGGACCTTCTGGCAGAGATACCCGAACGGGTATCCTATGTCATTACCAATGAGGCAGGGGCTTCGGTCTATTCTGCTTCCAAGCTGGCCAGCGAGGAGTTCCCCGCCTTTGACGTAGGACAGAGATCCGCGGCCTCTATTGCGAGACGGGTACAGGATCCCCTGGCTGAACTGGTCAAGATAGATCCCAAGTCCATCGGCGTAGGCCAGTATCAGCATGATATGAACCAAAAGAAGCTGTCCGAGACTCTGGGCGGTGTGGTCGAAGACAGCGTCAACAGGGTCGGCGTCGATCTCAATACGGCTTCCGCCTCCCTGCTCTCTTATATCTCAGGAATCTCCGCGCCGGTCGCAAAGAACATTGTGGCTTATCGCGATGAGAAGGGGTCTTTCACAAGTCGTCGCCAGCTTCTTAAGGTACCAAAGCTGGGGCCAAAGGCCTTTGAGCAGTGCGCCGGATTTCTGCGGATTCGCGGCGGACAAAACCCGCTCGACGCCACCTCCGTGCATCCCGAGTCCTATCAGGCGGCGGAAGAGCTTTTAGCCAGGCTGGGGCACAGGCCGGAGGAGATCAGTCAGGGCGGGATCTCGAGAATTGCCGAGGAGGTCAGCGATATTCAGAAGATGGCTGAGGAGCTGCACCTGGGGCAGATGACGCTGGAGGATATTCTGACGGAGCTTGCCAAGCCGGGCAGAGATCCCAGGCAGGATATGCCCCAGCCCATTCTGCGCCGGGACGTTTTGTCCATGGAGGATTTGAAGCCCGGCATGGTGCTTAAGGGCACGGTGAGAAATGTCGTTGATTTCGGGGCCTTTGTGGATATCGGCGTACATCAGGATGGCCTGGTGCACATTTCCCGCATATCCGATCGCTTTATCAAGCACCCGCTGGAGGCTGTCTCTGTCGGCGATATTGTGGACGTGCAGGTGGTCGCTGTTGACTTGGACAAGCAGCGCGTCGCCCTGTCCATGCGAATTGGCAGAGATGTGGACGCACAGGGCAATCCTGTGGAAATGTCCGCCAGAAGAGATCATCCTGATCGGGATAAAAAATCCGGTAGAGGAGGGCTGGGCCACAGAGCCTCCGCCGGGAGCAATGTCCGCGGGGGCGGAGCCGTCGATGAGCGTCGAAAGAGAGGAAAAGATCAGAGAAGTCAGGATAAAAAGGGTCGAGAGCATGCGGGATCAGGACGAAACCGCGGAAGAGAGGGACAGAGGCAGGACAAGAGACGGCATATCTCTGAGGGCCTGGGTAATTCCGATATGTTAAAGGCGCTGGCCAAGATCAAATTGTAAGTTACCGGCTCTGTGATCTGTCTGACTTTAGATCTTTCTGACCTTATTCATGACAATGGAGGATGCGCTCCACGAATATTTCATTGTTCTGAGCAGGAGGGAAAATCCCTATGGTTTACGAGACAAACAGCGAGGAAGAGACCAGAGAGATTGGCCGTATGCTGGCCGAGAGGGCCATGCCCGGCGACGTCTTTACTCTTGTGGGAGATCTTGGCGTGGGAAAGACCGTCCTGACCAAGGGCTTTGCCCGGGGGCTTGGGATCCAGGACCATGTCAACAGTCCTACTTTCACCATTGTTCAGGAGTACGAGGGGGGACGCCTCCCCTTCTATCACTTTGACGTCTATCGGATCGCTGATCCTGACGAGCTGCAAATGATCGGCTTTGATGACTATATCTTTGGCCGGGGGGTCTGTCTGATTGAGTGGGCCAACCTGATCGAGGAAGTCCTGCCCGATCGGCGCACGGAGATTCAGATTGCCAAGGATCTGTCAAAAGGACTGGATTATCGCAGGATTCAAGTTGAGGAGGTAGAGGAGTGAAAATCCTTGCCATGGACGCCTCGGGCCTGGTGGCCTCTGTCGCAGTCACAGAAGATGATCGTCTGATCGGCGAGTATACGACCAATGATAAGAAGACCCATTCGCAGACCCTTCTGCCCATGTTGGATCAGCTGGCCGGGATGATTGATCTGGATCTCAAGACCCTTGACGCGATTGCGGTAACTTCGGGTCCGGGCTCATTTACCGGCCTGCGCATTGGAGCGGCCACAGTCAAGGGCCTGGGGCAGGCCCTTGATATCCCTCTGATCCCGGTTCCGACCCTGGAGACGCTCGCCTATAACTGCTGGGGGACCGACAGGCTCATATGTCCTCTCATGGACGCCCGCAGGAAGCAGGCCTATACCGGCCTTTATCAGTCTGTTGATCAGGGGTTGACGGTGCTGATGGATCAGGCCGCCATGAGTATAGAAGCGATTCTTGAGAGGGTGAATGACCGGAAGCGACCGGTTGTCTTTCTGGGCGACGGGGTACCGGTTTTTCGGCAGACGATAGAGGACCTGTGCCGGGTTGACTATCATTTCGCTCCCCTGCACATGGCCGTGCAGAGGGCTTCCAGTCTCGCTGCTCTGGCTTATGTCTACGCCCAAAAGGGAGAATTTGTGGCGCCAGAGGACTTCCGTCCCAATTACCTGCGCCTGTCCCAGGCCGAGCGGGAGCGAAGAGAAAAGTTGGCAGCAGAGAAAAGAGGGTCTGATGTGCCGCGGAGAAGATATCCCTGATCGAGAGATAAAAGGATTCGGGCAGAAGAAGGGTATGCGAAGAGTTCGTCCGGCGGTCGAGAGTGATCTGGATCAGATGGCGGCCATCGAGGCGGTCAGCATTCCGGACGGTTGGAGCAGGAAAGCTTTTTCCGATGCCCTAAAGAATGATCAGGCCCTGCTTATGGTTCTGACGCAGGGGGAAGCTTCAGGAGATTTGGTCCTGGCGAAGGAGAGGTCTTCAGGGGATTTTCCCGCTGGACAGGAGGAGATCGTCCTCGCGTATTTGCTCTGCTATTTCGCGGCGGACGAGGGCGAGATTGTATCGATTGCCTGCCATCCTGATGCCAGAAGGCAGGGCTGCGCGGCAGAGCTGCTGACAGAATTCGAGAAAAAAGCGAGAGACCTCGGCCTCAGGGGCATTTTTCTGGAGGTGCGAAAGAGCAATGTCCCGGCCATCTGTCTCTATGAGAGAAACGGGTTTGCGTCTGTGGGCCTGAGACCGCGTTTTTACCGGCACCCTGTCGAGGACGCCCTGCTGTTGCGCCTGGATTTGCCGGAGGAAAAGGAGAAGCCATGTTAGACGTCTGTCTCTTGGGGACGGGAGGAACCATGCCCCTGCCCCGGCGCTGGCTGACAGCGCTGGTCACAAGATACAACGGGCACAGCCTGCTCATTGACTGCGGAGAGGGAACACAGATTGCCATGAAGGAGGCTGGGATTTCCCCGAATCCGATCGATGTCATCTGCTTTACCCACTTTCATGCCGATCACATTTCCGGCCTTCCGGGTCTTTTACTCTCCATGGGTAACGCCGATCGCACCGATCCGGTGACCCTGATCGGCCCCAGGGGCCTGGTTCGCGTGGTGACTGCTCTTCGGTCCATTGCCCAGGAACTGCCCTTTGAGATTCGCATGGTTGAAATTGAGGACAGGACGCAGGAGTTTGACCTCTTTGGTTACCGGATTCAGGCCTTTCGAGTCAATCACAATGTGACCTGTTATGGTTATTCCCTTTCCATTCCCCGGGCCGGCCGCTTCGACGCCGATGCTGCCAGGAGGCAGGAGATTCCCCTGAAGGCCTGGAACCGCCTGCAAAAGGGCGAAACGGTTGAGATGGATGGGAGGGTCTACCGGCCTGAAATGGTGATGGGGCCTGCCCGCAGAGGGATCAAGCTGACCTACTGCACAGACTCCAGACCGACGCCGGCCATCTCTGACGCGGCTGAGGGAGCGGATCTCTTTATCTGCGAGGGCATGTACGGGGATCCGGAGGATGCCGGAAAGGCCAGGAAGAAGAAACATATGACCTTTGCGGAGGCCGCCGCTTTGGCCAGGGAGGCGAAGGCAGAGGAGCTTTGGCTGACCCATTTCTCCCCCTCTTTAGTGGGGGCGGCCCGTTATATGGATCAGGTGACAGAGATATTCCCCAATGCCAGCCTGGGCTGGGATGGAAGAAGCTGTACCCTGGATTTCCCGGAGGAATAAAGGAAGCAAGGGCCCGTAAAAATATTTGAATCGACACGGGAGAAAGCGCCATGTGCAGGCGGGTAAAGGAAGTAAGTATCCGTAAAATAGCCGGGCCGACACGAGCAGGAATGCCATGTGCCGACAAATAAAGGAAACGAGTGCCTGCGAAAGCGTCTATGCCGGCTGGCAGAGGAAGAGGCATCCGTAAAAACACCTGCGTCGAGAGGGAGAGATTATGTCTGAAAAGAAGGAAATTCATCGTATCCTCGCTGTTGAGAGCTCCTGTGATGAGACGGCGGCAGCCATTGTTGTGGATGGCCGCAAGGTTTTGTCCAATGTGATCAGCACGCAGATTCCCATTCACACCCTCTACGGCGGCGTCGTGCCGGAGATTGCCTCCCGGGCTCATACGGAGCGGATTAACCAGGTGATAGCACAGGCCCTGAAGGAGGCGGATACAGACCTGGATGGAGTGGACGCTGTTGCCGTGACCTACGGCCCCGGATTGGTGGGAGCTCTTTTGGTGGGTGTTTCTGCGGCCAAGGCCATCGCTTATGCCAAGGGACTTCCCCTCCTGGGGGTTCATCACATCGAGGGGCATATCAGCGCTAATTACATTGAGAATCCGGACCTAGAACCTCCCTTCCTGTGCCTGGTGGTATCCGGCGGCCACACCCATCTGGTCAGGGTCAGGGACTATGGGGATTATGAGATCTTGGGTATGACCCGAGACGACGCGGCGGGAGAGGCGTTTGACAAGGTCGCCAGAGCCATTGGCCTGGGCTACCCCGGCGGGCCCAAGATAGAGAGAGAGGCAAGAGAGGGAAATCCCGATGCCATTGCGTTTCCGAGGGCGCATGTCAATGACAGCGTCTATGATTTTTCCTTCAGCGGTCTGAAATCTGCTGTTCTCAACTATTTAAATCAGATGCAAATGAGGGGAGAAGCGGTCAATCGGGCGGATGTAGCCGCTTCCTTTCAGAAGGCCGTCGTGGGGGCGCTGGTGGATCACGCCGAGATGGCTATGGAAGAGTTCCATCTGAAGAAGATGGCCATAGCGGGCGGCGTCGCTTCAAACGGCGCCTTCCGCGAGGCCATGCAGGCGGCCTGCGATCGGCATGGGGTCAAGTTCTATCGGCCTTCCCCCATTCTCTGTACGGATAACGCGGCTATGATCGGAGCCGCTGCCTACTATGATTTTGCCAGAGGAGCTGTAAGCGGCTGGGATCTCAACGCTGTGCCGGGACTCAAGCTGGGAGAGCGTTGAGGCCATCTGCCGACATGGACGGCACAGGGCGGCGATCGGGCCGCAATGAGGATATGAAATATGGTGAGTGCAATCATTCTTGCAGCCGGTAAGGGAAGGCGTATGGGAGGCAAGCTCCCGAAGCAGTACCTGCCTCTTCTTGGACGGCCTCTTCTGGCCTATAGCCTGCTTGCCTATGAACAATCGCTTGTAGATCGCGTCGTTCTTGTTCTGGATCCGCTTGACCGGGACCGCGCGGAGGAGATTCTTCAACGGTATCAGATTCGTAAGGTGAGCTCTATTGTGGCCGGTGGCAGGGAACGCTGCGATTCTGTCTTCGCCGGTCTGCAGAAGGTGGACGGGGGACAGGTCCTGATTCACGACGGGGCAAGAGCGCTGATCCGGGCAGAGGAGATCAATACAGCTCTTTCCGTTATTTCCAGGGGAGACGCCTGTGCTATGGGGATGCCCGTTAAGGATACGATTAAGGCAGTGGGAGAGGATCAGTCGGTGATCTGCACACCGGATCGAAGCAGACTCTGGCAGGTGCAGACCCCCCAGTGCTTTTTGACAGAGGAGATTAAGGAGGCTTACAGAAAGTATCTGCAGGAGGAAAGAAGCGGGGCGACAGACGACGCGGCGATCTATGAGCTGATGATCGGAAAGAAACTCTATATGATTGAGGGCAGCTATGAGAATCTCAAGGTAACGACACCTGAGGACCTTCTGCTGGCGGAGATCATTCTGCGCAGGCGAGGCTGGAACCCATCTCAGATTTAAGGAGAGGGCGGATTCTGCTCAATCGCCAGCGATGTGATCGACGGGAAGCATGTATTTGGCCCGCCGGAGGATATCCGGGAGGTGAAGAATGCCTATGAAGCATATGAGCGTGTTTCTGAGCTTGATCCTTACGATGTAAAGAATCTGCTTTTTGCGCATAAGCTGATGATGGAAGGCCTGGTAAAAGAAGCAGGGAGATTCCGCAGCGGCAATGTAGGCGTGTATGCCGGTGATCAGCTGATCCATGCCGGCACACCGGCGAGATACGTTCCTGATTTGGTTTCACAATTGATGACCTGGCTGAAGGAATCCAAATATCATCCTCTGGTAAAAAGCTGTATCTTTCATTATGAATTTGAATTTATTCATCCCTTCGCGGATGGGAACGGAAGGACCGGACGGCTCTGGCAGTCCCTGATCCTTCAGAAATGGAATGACCTGTTTGCGTGGCTGCCGGTGGAAAATCTGGTCCATGAGAATCAGACAGAATACTATTGGGTGCTGCAGAGGGCTGACAATGCGGGGGATTCCACAGAGTTTGTGGAATTCATGCTTGGTATGATCCGCAATGCTTTAAAGGAACTGAGTGAGAATCAGAGCAAGACAGACAATAATGACGTCGCAATAAATGTCGCAAGAAATGTCGTAACAAATGAGGATAAAGTGCTGGAGCTTCTCCGGCAGGACGGCAGGCTTACGGCAAGGGTCCTGTCATTATCGCTGGGATTGACACAGAGACAGGTGCAGCGCATACTGGCGAGTCTGAAAGAAGAAAAGAAGATTATCCGTTATGGCGCAAGAAAAAATGGGTACTGGAAAGTGCCGGAGTAACGGAAGCAGGGTATTTCTATACAAGGCTTGCCAATCCGACAAATGATGCAGTTGCGGACAAGATCTGCAAGCTGGAAGGCGGAGTGGCGGCCATTTTAACATCATCGGACCAGGCGGCGAATTTTTATGCCATATTCAATATCGCGGATGCGGGCGATCATGTTATTGCGTCTTCCGCCATTTACGGCGGGACCTATAATCTGATTGCGAACACGATGAAAAATATGGGCATCGAGGCTACTTTTGTTGATCCCGATATTTCCGAAGAGGAGCTGGAGTCCAAGTTTAAGCCCAACACCAAGCTGGTCTTTGGAGAAGTGATTTCGAATCCCTCTCTGCAAATCCTGGATATTGAGAAATTTGCGAAAGCTGCCCATAAGCACGGGGTGCCGCTCATTGTAGATAACACCTTTCCTACGCCGGTCTTCTGCAGACCCTTTACATGGGGAGCAGATATTGTCACACACTCCACGACAAAGTATATGAATGGCACAGCGAATGCTGTCGGCGGAGCCATTGTGGATTCCGGCAATTTCGACTGGACGAAGTACAGTGAGAAATTTCCCGGGCTGACAAGTCCCGACGAGACATACCATGGCACCGTATATACCAAGAGCTTTGGAAAGGCGGCATATATTGTCAAAATGACAACGAACCTGATGCGCGATCTGGGATCCATTCCCTCTCCGCAGAATGCCTTCTACCTCGGTGTTGGACTGGAAACCCTGCACTTGCGAATGGAAAGACACTATGAAAATGCCCTGGCTCTTGCCCGGCATTTAAAAGAGCATCCTAAGGTGTCCTGGGTTTCCTTCCCCGGTCTGGAAAGTGACAGCCAGTATGCCCTGGCTAAGAAATATCTGCCCAAGGGATCCTGTGGTGTGATTTCATTCGGTATTGCGGGCGGCAGAGAGGCAGCGGTTCAGTTCATGGATTCTCTTACGTTAGCCGCCATTGTCACTCATGTGGCCGATACGAGAACCTGTGTCCTGCATCCGGCATCTACGACACATCGGCAGATGAATGATGAGGAACTGATGGCAGCCGGTGTGTCCCCGGATCTGATCCGTATGTCTGTGGGGATTGAAGATATTCGTGATATCATAGCGGATGTCGATCAGGCTCTGGAAAAATAAGAGGAGCATATGTCCGGCAGCCTTGTTTCACGCACGGTGTTTAACCATTCAATGGGAGATTTTGCTTAGGGAATGGAGAGGATGGGAATGGTTTTCCAACAGAGTTCTTTTATAAAGGATGTAATACCAGTAATATAATTGCTCCCCATATGGCAGACATTGAAAACATTCAAAGTGCCAAATGGTGTGACAGAATGGGGAAATCCTTAAGACACGGAGGGAAAAACAATAAATACTCTCAACGACTTAAAAGCGAGTATGTCTTTCACAAATTTCGGCTTCTGGGATTACATTATTGATTTCTTCTTTTAACATTGAATGCTGAAAAACTGAATATGGGGATCTGGGGGAAATCGAAAAAAAGGAAATGCTGTACCAAAAGATACAGCATTTCCTTTTTTTAGTTGTGAGACCGGACAGCAAAAGGCCGTTGAGAAGTGAATCTGGGATCGTTATACTTAAAAGAAATAGTGTCTCAGACAGCTCTGTGTTTATCATGATTCGAGAGCAGGAGAGGTTACAGTTTTAAAACGTTAACGATTCTGATTTTTGCTGGGAGAAGTCATGGGAAATAAAGACAGGGAAGTAACCGGTTTTGATTATCTGTGGTGCGCTTTATATGCCTCGGCAGCTTTCGCAATTGAATTGTTACTTCTTGCCATTGAGGGAAAGATAGGATTTAATACTCAGAACCTGACAACGGCTCAGCATATTGGTCACTGGATCCTCATTACGATTCTGTGGATTATTGCGGGGGTTATTACCATTCTGATTGGCAGAAAAACGACAGGACATGAGCTCTGGAAGCCTTCTAAGAAGATGAAGGGATGGCAGTATCTGGCACTCGCAGCATGCTTTCTTGTCAATATTGTTTCAAAGTATTTTGAATGGAACGGTTTTAAGGCAGTCATGGAATGGAATTCCAGAGGGCCGCTTCTTTTTGTTTTTCAGTATATTTATTATCTTGCGGAAGGATTTCTGATCTCCCTGGTGATTGTCTACGGTCAGCTGGCGTGTGAAAAATGGTTTCGCAACGATAAGATTCCCTATGGCGGCATTGTGCTGGGACTGACCTGGGGACTTATGCATATTGTGTCAAAGGGAGATGTATGGATCGGACTACTCTCCACATTTGCCGGATTTCTTTTTGGGGCGGCTTATGTCATTGTGAACAAGGATTACCGAAAGGCCCTGCCGGTGATCACACTGTTGTTTGTTTTATAACTCAAAGTAACTGGAATCAGCATCGGTGGGAGTAAACCCTGTCGGTGTTTTACTTATGCCATTTCCCAAGTGTAGTCAGGTACAAGAAAGAATTCATCTTGTTAGTGTCATTAATTTTTGCCTTGCATGTGCAGAGAGTCCAGTAGCTTAAGCACATGGCTGATATCCTCCCTGCGCTTCCTTGTTTTTTCTCTGTGGATGGCCCTTTTATAGCGATTTGTTCCTTTTTTGGGGACGGATTTTTCTGCCTTATGCCTTAAGGCAGGATTTCTATCCCGATATAGGTCATGTGCGACAATGTATTCGAGATAACCTATAATCGTGGTCCTTCTGCACTTTTGTGAATGGTATCCCGGAACAAGCTCATGAATCGGGTCTTCTGTGCTTCCGATGTCATTTTTATGATAGAGAAAAAGGAAGTGCTTTTGACCATTTACAATAATCTTCCATAAGCTGACAGGAGTTTCGATAACCAGTTCTTTGCCGGAAATAAAGCAGGAGATGCAGTTCTCCTGGCAGAAAGCCAGAATTTCGTCTTCTTCCACATCATAATATTTGCGAATGTAGGCATTGGTATCTTCTGATGCACCAGACTTTGTCTCTTCTGCGTTGACGGCAATATAGTGTTTATATTCGTTGATTCGTTTACTCAAAATACAGATCTCCCAATTATGGCTTGATAACGAACGGTTCTTTTTTATTCTACTTCTTTTATCACTTCAGGAGGTACTATGATCGTATAAGCATAGACATCCACGTGTAAAGCAGATCTTTGGGAAGTAATACAATCCCCACCATAGGACAGGAGAAACTGAAATATGGCGCCAAAGAGTGTTTTATCAGTCATTGTCAGAGTATACTAACAATATAAGGGATCAATAAAGGTTGTTATTGTAAATCAACGCAGAAGGGTGAAGGGGAATTTACAAATGGCAAGGAAGGATTCGGAGAAACAGAAGAAATTCATGAGCCGTGTGTTTCGCGGTAAGGAGATTTTTAAACCGCTGAATACGGGCTGGATCGATGAGCATGTTGCCTGCGTGAGGGAATGGGTTGCGAATGTTTTCTTCTATACGAAGAATGGCAGGACAATTATGATTGATGCCGGATACAATTACGAGCGGCTGGGTGAAAAGATGGGATGGCTGGATATAGATCCCGCGTCCATTCGAAACATTCTCATCACCCATCAGGATACGGACCATGTTGGCGCCCTGGAAGAGGACAGTAATCTTCTGTTCAAAGACGCAACAGTATATCTCAGTGAGATAGAAAACCGCTATCTGACCGGCCGAGTAAGACGGAAAGTACTCTACGGCTTTTATAAACTTCCCATGGTAAAAATGAATAACAGGCGGGTTCTGCTGACGGACGGACAGGTCATTACGATTGACGGAATCAAGATCGAATGTATTCTGGTTCCCGGTCATACCTGGGGGCACATGGTCTATCTGATTGATGATCAGTACCTGTTTGCGGGCGATACGATCTGGTTTGGCGCGGATGGGGGCTACAGCTTCATCAGTACTCTGGCGGAGAGCAATCAGCTCTCGGTCAAATCGCTGGCTGCGCTTGAAAGAAAGCTGAAAAGAAGGACAGGAACCATAAAGATTATCACCGGTCACACGGGCTGGACGGACGATTTGGAATTTGCCTTTCGGCACAGGACAGAACTTTGCGCCCCGTTCAGGAAGCGTATGCATGACCCAAATGCGCCCTATGACGGATACGAAGAGGAAGGGGATACGGAGCAAAATGCGCGCGGAATAAGGCTTATCAAACAAATTGATTATGCGGCAAAGCGGTAGTATATATTTATTTTTTCCCATTGTTCGTCTTCGGCGAGAAGATTTCCATCTTCTATGGAAGCGAAGCCGCATTGAGGACTCAATGCAGGCTTTAAAAGATACAATAAAGAATGAAATGCACTGAAGAATATGCTTGACTCTGTACCTGGTTCATGGTCTATTCTTCAGGGGAAAAGAGGAGGAATCAGCATGCTTGAACGCAGAAAAAGGAGGATAAAATTGACGTATGAAGTGACTTCTTTTAAGCTGTAAGATCTAAAAAGATGAGAACATCTTAAGAGCATGTATTACCATAGAGGCGGAGGAAAACGAAAAAATGATCTTATACATCGCTACCGGAGTTGTTTTTCTGCTGCTGCTTCTGTCAATATGGAGGGACAGCCGCAGCCTTTTAAATCCTGCCCTCTTGATTATCAGCCTGCTTTTTGCTCTTGTGTCAGTAATACAGCTTAGCTATCTGTCCGGGAACAGCAATTCCTATATGCTGGCTCTGATGGTCTGCTTTTTGGGAATTCCCTTTTTGATTTTTCTCAGCGGCATATTCCTCGTTTATAACGGGATTGTCCTATTGAAGCGTGAGGGTAAATCCAAGGCGAATTTTCTTTCGCTTGTCATGGGAATTCTGATCTTCGCCTTTTTTGGAGTGATACTGATTCGGGCATATGGAAGCAATCTGTATTTTTATCAGAATCACTGGATCAACATTTTTTTTATCTTCTTTGTTTATTCCTATTTGATCTTTGGTTTTGCATTTGCCGGTTTTATGCTTTATTCCATTTTGTATCTGCTGATTCCAAAGCGAAAGCACTATGACTTTATCATTATTCATGGCGCAGGTCTCTTAGACGGAGAAAGAGTGACGCCTCTCTTAAAACGCAGGATCGACAAGGCGGTAGAGGCATATAAGAAGTCTAATAATCCCAATATGAAGCTGATTGCGAGCGGAGGTCAGGGACCGGATGAGAAGATTTCGGAGGCGCAGGCGATCTTGAATTATCTGCTGGAAGAGACAGACATTCCCAAAGAGGCGGTTTTACTGGAGGATCAATCAAAAACAACCTATGAGAACCTGCTGTTTTCCAAGCGAATAGGAGAGAAGCTGGTGGATCAGCCCCGCTTTTTATTTGTGACCAATGATTATCACGTGTTTCGCACGAGCACTTATGCCAAGAAGATTGGAATCAAGGGAGACGGCCTGGGCTGTTCAACGGCAGGCTATTATATTCCATCGGCATTTATTCGCGAATTTATTGCTCTATGTGTGAAAATGAAATGGATGTTTGTCGCTTTTTATGCGCTCCTTTTTGCGGCACTGCTGATTTCCTATCATGGGATTTTGTGGTGAGATGTTGGCCTGTCTGTAAGGTTCCGAAGCATTGACTGCGGCTGTGTGTCTGACCTTTTAAGGAAACGCTGAGAGTGACAGAATTTCATCGAAATGGTATGCTTGCTCATGCAGGGAGGTGTCTATGCTGCTTACGACAACAGAGGCTATTGAAGGCAAGGAACTTATGACGCTTGGTATGGTTAAGGGTTCTACCATCCAGACCGTCAACGCTTTTAAGGATATCGGCGCCGGTTTTAAGACCCTGGTTGGCGGAGAACTCAAGAACTACAACAAGATGATGGCAGAGGCGAGAGACAAGGCTGACAGCAGAATGATCGAGGAGGCAGAGAAGCTGGGGGCAGATGCAATCGTCGGAGTTCGCTATGCTTCTTCTTCGATTATGCAAAGCGCGGCAGAGATTATGGTTTATGGTACAGCTGTAAAATTCAGAGTCTGATCCTGCCGCCTCCTGACCTTGCCTCTGGCTGGCTCCGGGCCTCGCGTGCACAGGATTGCCATGAATATGAGGGCTGACTCCATACTCTGTCTGCGTGTTTTGGTGTATGCACAGAATGTGGGGCCAGCTCTTTTGCTGTAAAAGGTTAGACAAAATATAGCAATGAGAATACCATGTGAGAGGGCAGAAAACAGATTCAAGAGAATGTGCATACATATGATGTCAGAAGCAGGAGAAAGAGATAAAAGGCAGATGTAAGATGAAAACAAAAGAAGATGTTGTACAATATGGTCTGTCCTTTGATGGCGCCTATGCAGACAGGCCCTTTCCAAGGGCGGACTGGCAGCTGGTTCGGGTAAGGGGGAGCAAGAAGACCTTTTTGGCCGTTTATGAGAGAAATGGCCTGGTCAATCTCAATGTCAAGGTCGACCCGGAATGGCGCGATTTCTGGAGAAATGCCTATGCTTCTGTTCTTCCCGGTTGGCATCAGAACAAGGAACACTGGAACACGATTCTGCTTGACGGAAGCATTCCGGAGCAGGAGATGAAAAGGATGATTGCGGAGAGCTATGATCTCGTGACGGACTCTCCGGCAAAGCGCATCTATCAGGCGGTCAGAAAGATCCCAAAGGGGTGTGTGGCAACATATGGGCAGGTGGCGCAGATGGCCGGGAATCCAAAGATGGCCAGGGCGGTTGGCAACGCCTTGCACAGGAATCCGGATCCTCTGCATATTCCCTGCTTTCGCGTGGTCAACGCCAAGGGAGAACTGGCGGGGGAGTTTGCCTTCGGCGGGGCCGGGCAGCAGGCCAAATTGCTTGAGCAAGAGGGAGTCCATGTGGAGGACGGTCGGGTCGATCTGAAGAAGTATGGGATCTGTCTGCAGAACAAGGGGCTGACCTGAAAAAGCATGGAATTTACATTGAGGCCGGAGAATTTCATTTAGAATATCATTTACAGTGGTGCGAAGACGGTAACTGGGATAGGTACAGATATGGAGATTGCCTGTGGCGAAATATCAAGTGAGTGATTTGATCCGAGAGGCAATGGCAGCCAGAGAGAGAGCCTATGCTCCCTATTCCGGGTTTCGGGTGGGAGCTGCCCTTCTTGCGGATGGGAAGATCTACCGGGGCTGCAATATTGAGAATGCTTCCTATGGCGCCAGCAATTGCGCCGAGCGAACGGCTGCCTTTGCCGCAGTTTCCGCCGGGGCCGGGCATTTCCAGGCGATCGCCATCATTGGCGGAAGAGAAGAGAGAGCGGAAAACTACGCCTGGCCCTGCGGGATATGCAGACAGGTTCTGGCTGAATTCGCAGAGGAAGAGATGCAGGTGATTGCGGCCAAGAGCGAGAGCGACTATCGGATCTGCTCTTTTAAGAGCCTTCTCCCACACGGCTTTTCTCGGGAGACCCTGTTTGAATCGACGAAATAGGAAGCCAGTGACCATCACAGATCAAAGCCGTGGATAAGGGTACTTGCGAGAAAGTGAGAAGAGAGAGGGAGAAAAACGTGCATCCATATTATGCTGAAAATAGGGATAAGCTGAAAAAAGACATGAATAAGCTGCTTTTTCTGATCCGCCCTGAGCTGGAAGAAGCCAGCAGAAGAAAATATGGTGATGTGTTTGCCGAAATATGGACCTATTATGAGACGAAACTGCTGGAAAGGTTTCCGTATATCGGCGGAGAGCATGTCAGCGGCACACGTAACCTGACGGGTGCATACTGCTTTGTTGCCATGGGTGAAGTACTTCAAAAATACGGTGTCGATCCAGAAGAAACGGGACATCTCATGGTGATGAGCTATGAGCGTATGACTATGAAAATGCCGTGGATCGTCCGGAAAAGCATAGGTAAGTTATGCGGGAACACAAGGCTTTTGAACAAGATATTTAGGAAAAAGGACGCCAAAAATGCTGCCAATGCAGCGAAAAACCCTGGCAGCTTTGAAACAAAGACACAGATCCCGCCGGAAGAGGGATCTGATTTCAGCTATCACAACCTGGTCTGTCCGCTGGCTGATTTTGCAAAGCAGTACGGATATGAAGCATATATGCCCTATCTCTGTAATCTGGATTATGTCATGTTCGGCGTTCTCGGTGTGCCGCTCTTTCGCGAACATACCTGCTTTGAAGATGGCGATTTCTGTGATTTCAGAATAAAGCTTGGCGAAAAGCCGATGGAATATTGGCCGCCTGTTTTCACACAGGGAAGGGGGTATAAGTAAAAATGAAGTCTGACTCCAAAAACCGGGTGCCAGAAGGCCCTTCTCGGTGGGGGAAGAACCTTGGAAAAGTTATCACAGAACACGATCATCGAGTATCTTCAATATATAGTATTGGTGCTGGGATCAATTACCATTTGAATGTAAAAGCTTTTTGACATGTTTTTTCAGAGATGTCCAGGCAATTTGATAGATGTCGGAGGATGACTGCTCTAAGATTTATATAACAAGAGGGGGTGAGGCAGATGAATATTGGGAGCAAAATTCGAAAGTCGCGAGTGGATGCAAAGCTCACACAGGAGCAGACGGCAGAAGCCCTTGGCATCAGCAGACAGACCATATCCAACTGGGAAAACGAGAAGTCGTACCCGGATATTGTCAGCGTACTGAAGATGAGCGATCTTTATCAGGTCAGCCTTGATTATTTATTGAAAGGAGAATCCTCAATGAGCAGTTATATGGACTATCTTGACGAGAGCACAAATCAGGTAAAAAGCAGACGTCGCTTATCAGCATTGATAGTGGTTTTATCTTATTTGACTATCTGGACCCTGGCGATCTTATGGTTCTGGTTTTCGCCGGATGAAACGGGAAAAGCCATGGTCTATGCCTTAGGTGTCATATGGATTATCATTCCGCTGACGACCTTTATTCTCTCTCTCCTCATTGGCGAAATGGACTTATGGGGAAGGTGTAAATGGTTTGCATCGATCGCCTTCGGCATCATGTACATGCTGCTGGCATATATGAGTTTTAGCCTGGCGAACAATATTGCGACTGGAAAAGTGAATGAGCCGAATTGGACGCTGCTTCTTGTCGGAGCGGTTATTTCTCTTCTTGGCATAGGGGTTGGACATCTGATTTCTGTCCTGAAAAGAGGATAAGGAAGGTCTAAGGTCATCTCCCCTCATAGAGATTGTCTGTTATAATGGGATCGTCCGTTGCAAGAGCTGCTTACGAGGGGGAACCAATGGAAGAGCAGAAGAAGAGAAAGACCAGAAGAATCGGCGGAATGCTCAAGAAAATACCGCTGACTGTTAGGGTTGTCATTTTTTTATTTATCATGGTTTTATGTATCGGGATAGGGGCCTTGGTTCCCACGAAATTCATGCACAGGGAAACGGTGTTGGATTTCGGCTTTAAGGATGTGGGCTTTCTTGTGACGCAAGAGTGGTATGGCAGAGTTTTAGAGGATGGTTCCAAGGAAAGAAAACTCTTTGATTCCATATCAATCCCCTTTACCAAAAGCTATCTGATATTCAGTCTGGATGTTGAGGTCTTGGCAGGGACGAATTTTGAGGAGATTGAGTATACTAGCAAAAAAGATGCAGATGGGAACAATATCATAAGTATAACTTTGCCACATGCAGTGCTCTATAAATCATATGAAGTAAAGGATTCCTTTGTAAGCTACCTGGATCAGGAGAGCTGGTTTACAAATATCAGTGTCGAAGAACAGCAAAAGCTAAAGGATGCCATTGTCAAAAAGGGAGAGGAACAGGCATTACAGTCAGGGGTATTGGGGAAGGCGGATCAGAATACGCAGAAGGTGATTGTCAACATGATCAAGAGCAATGAGTTGACAAGAAATTACAAGGTTGAGTTTGAATATAAATAAGGAGAATCATATGGATAAAATAAAGGGAATTCTGCTTAAAATACTGCTTGCTGTAGTTATAGCGGCAGGCCTTTTTTACCTCTTCTTGTTCCTGACAAGATGAGAGAGGAAACTTAGCAGATTCGGAGAAATAATCGTGAAGAAGGCTATAAAAGTGCTTGGAATTACATTGCTGGTAGTCGTTTTATTCTTGGCTGTGATATCGGCAGTGCTTGCCGGTTCCATGGGAGGCATTGGACCATTTAAATTCTTGCATGACAATAAGATCAAAAATCATGCAGACAATGCTGCCGAGTATCATTGCGAGAATATACAGCAATTTGGAAGATAGCCCTTTGAGAGGGAAGAGAATCCTCTTTCTGGGTTCTTCCGTGACAAAAGGGGCCTGCGCACTTAATCAGTCTATGGCGGATGATATTGCCGCACGCGATGGTGCGGTAGTCACAAAAGAAGCCGTAAACGGTACAACACTGGCAACAGTAAAAAAGAACAGTTATTTGGAGAGAATTGGAACAACGAGGATATCGATTTAAAAACAAGAAGTATTATCACAGTCGTAGCGCTGATGGCGCAGGGAATCACGGACTCTTCTCTGAAGTTTCATCTTCAGAATGCAAAGAATCATGGTGTGACGAAGAAGGAAATCGCAGCCATCGTCACACATGTTGCATTTTATGCAGTATGGCCGAAAGCCTGGGCTGTATTTCATCTCGCAAAGGAAGTATGGACGGAGGAATAAATAATGCCCCGGCGTCGGAAAAGCGCATAGAATGATATCCTCAATTGGTGCATAATCGTAAATATAGAGGATAATCGTCAATATAGAGGAGACGAGGTCATTTTGTACCGGAGTCATAGTATCCACGCTCAGATAGCTGCTGTTCATGTATAGAGATGAGGGCGGGCGATGAAATATCGAGGGATCTATTGGACGCTGTTTGCGCCGATGATAAAAAAGAGTATTGCAAAGCGCTTTGACCGAAAACTGGCTGACCGGTCAATCCGCCAGGGCAAAGAGGAATACAGGAGGCTTCTCTCCTGCGCGGACGATCTGGGCCCCGGCAACCCGATGGCAGCAAACGCGTACTTTGCCTATGCTTTCGCGGCGGCATGGCTGGGAAGCAGCAAAAAGATCAGCCCTGATGAAATGGCTCATGTGATGATAGACGTGCTGACAAGTCCGCTTCTTCGAACTTTATTCGGAATGATAGATCTGAACAAGTCACCGAAAAAATGGTACAGGAGCATGAAGAAGTATGAGACATGGTATCGGAAAAAGGGGAAAGAATATCCGGTCAATTGGGTCGTACACTTCAATGAGGGACTGCACAGAGATGGCAGTTACTATTATTTTTCCCGCTGCCCGATCTGCGAATTCTGCGAGAGGGAGGGAATCGGTGAACTGATGCCCGCTCTCTGCGCGACAGACGAGGTCATGCTGCGGCTCCAGCATGGAAGGCTTCATCGGGAACACACGATCTCAAACGGTGACGGCATCTGTGACTACTGGATTGTCGGAGATAAGGTCACGGATGAAAAGTGAGGATACCGAAGGAATGGAATTTGATGCTTTTTGAAGAATAAACTTGACCCTCCACCTGGTTCATGGTCTATGTTTTAAGGGAATCGAGGAGGTATCAGCATGTTTGGACGCCGAAAAAAGAGAATCGAATCCATGATCAGAAGACAGTGGGGCTGTGATCCGAGGGACCTGCCAACAGCTTATATGGTAGAGGATCGAATGAAATCGATCCGTATGTATCAAGAGGAGTATGGACAGGACGGGATCGATGCGATCACATGGTCTGATCTTGAAATGGATGAGGTCTTTTATAGAATTAATAATACACGAAGTTTTGTCGGAGAGCAGGTGCTCTACCGACAATTGCATGAGCCCGGGACAGGGGAAAGGCAGCAATTATTTTCAAAATTGGTTTCCGCCTTTGCAAAGGATGAGAAAAGGCGGCTGGTATTTGAGAGAAAATTCTGCGGAATCGGGAAAAGACAGAGCAGCTACTTCCTTCCATTGATGTTAAAAATGCTGGACGACCGGGGATGGGCCGAATTGGTATTTTATCGACTTCTGCAGCTTTTATTCATCTGCGCTATTTTGGGAGCGTTTCTTTTTCGCCTTCCACAGGCAAGTTTTTTTTTGATCCTGATGGTGAGCTGCAACCTGACCATTTATATCATAAAAAAGGAAAAGCAGGAATATACATTTTACAGTCTGTATGATGTGTGCGTGATTGTTAAATTCTGCCGGTATCTTGAGAAAAACTGGCCATTGGATGACGTTTCATGTGCAGAAGAAATCAGAAGGGACTTAAAAAAACTGAGGAGGGTGGAAAAGGCGGCAGGCGGTTTTTCGGTGCGAAAAGCCTTTGAACTCAACGATCCAAATAATTTCCTGCTCGATTATCTCTTTGGGATCACGCTGATCGATTTAGTAAGCTACATTAAGCTGTCGCGGGCTATTTTAGGAAATGAAGAGGCGATTCTGCATTTATTTGATCTGGCGGGGACGGTGGATTCTGCCATCTCTTGCGCTTCCTTTCAAAAGGGAATGAAATGTGGCTGTCATCCGACTTTTACAAAAAAAGAGGAGATTTGCTGTGAGGATCTGCTGCATCCGCTGCTCAGAGATGCGGTTGGAAACGACCTTGTATTGACAAAAAACACAATCATTACAGGGGCAAATGCGTCCGGGAAATCAACCCTGATGAAGGCCCTGGCAGTCAATGTGATTCTCGCGCAGACAATTGATTTCTGCACCGCTTCGAAATTTGAAATTCCCGAAATGGATGTGATGTCATCAATGGCGATTCGCGATGATCTCATCTCAGGGGAAAGCTATTATGTTCGTGAAGTCAAATACATGAGGCGAATGGTAAAAAGATTAGAGTCGGGTAAAATGGTTTTATTTGTCGTAGATGAAATCATGAAGGGGACCAACCAAAGAGAGAGACTTGCCGTATCAGAAGCCCTATTGCATTTTTTCTCAGATAAGACTTGTTTTATCATAGTGGCGACGCACGATCATGAACTGGCGGAGAGAGTCCGCGATGCATACAAGTGCTATTATTTTGATTGTTTTTATGATGAGGGAACGATAACATTTGACTATAAGATAAAAGCGGGGCTTGGGGGAGAAAGTAATGCGATCCTCTTACTGGAGCAGTTTGATTTTCCTGAGGAAGTCCTTAGTGACGCGAAAGAGATCCTGAGCCATGAGGGGGATTTATGAAAATAGGAGAAGTGGCAGAAAAAACGGGATTGGATATCAGCACCATCCGTTTTTATGAGAGGAAGGAACTGATTGCACCTGCAAGAATAAGCACTAACAGCTATCGATCTTATACACAAGAAGATATCAAGTGCCTGGATACGATAGTACTGTATCGGAAAATGGATCTTTCACTTGAACAGATTAGAAATCTCCTTCAGAAAAATGCCAATTTGCAAGGTGTATTAAAAGAGCAGATAAATACACTCAAGGAGGAACGAGAGCACTTGGATGGAGCACTTAGTCTGTGTCAAAAAATGATTGATGATCAGGCAGATATATCATTTGATGTAAAATACTATCTGAATTACGTCAAAACAAAAGAGGCAGAGGGAAGAAAATATCCTGATATCATGGGAGTTATCGATCGTGCGGTTGAGCAAACAGATATTGACGGATATCTGGGTCTTCCAATTTCGGTATATTTCATGAGATATACATGGGTGAGACGTCTGTTCGGAATGATCTCTATCTTATTCTTGACTGTTTTCCCCCTGGTTATGATTGCGGAGTGGTGGATGAGATGGAGACACAATCAGACGGGACTTCTCTCGATTTTGATTTGGGTTCTTCTGATGATTTTCTTTTGGGGGATTTCAATTGAAATTGTCCGAAGAGGAAAAGGCAGCAAGCCCTGAAAAGATGTGTGTTTTTCTGACGGGGTTTTTGTGCTGAGATGATTGAGGCAGATCTGAGATGAGAACAAGAGAAGAGGCCGCAGATAGCGGGAAATCCTCGGATGGCACGGACGGTCGAAAATGCCTTGCACAAAAATCCAGATCCGCTGGGTATTCCCTGTTTTCGCGTGGTCAATGCCCAAGGTGAGTTGGCAGGAGAATTCGCCTTTGGCGGGGCAGGACAGCAGGCTAAATTGCTGGAGAGAGAGGGAGTGCGTGTAAAAGATGGTCGGGTCGATCTGAAGAAGTATGGAATTCAGGTGAAGAGAGAGACCTGACTTGACAGTGCGATACAATGGTTCTATCTTTTTCTTTGCGTTCGTAGAATGGGTTTTTGTGAGCAGTGACCGGCGGTCCGAATCGGCAGAGCGATAGGTGTTTTCGGGAAACGTCAAGAATCTATATGAAGCGATAGGTATTTTTATGAAAAGACAGGCATCTATGCGAAGTGACAGGTATTTGCAGGAAACAACAGGTATCTATGAGAAGAGATCAGTTTTTGTATGAGATGCAGGCACTTGCCTGATTGGAAGAAAAGAGGATCAGCTGACAGATGTATCAGGAAATCATACAGGGACTTTCCATCCCTTTTATTGGAACAACTGCCGGTGCGGCAATGGTTTTTATCTTAAGGGGAAGTATGACAGAACGGCTCCGGAAGATTCTGACCGGTTTTGCCGCCGGGGTCATGACGGCAGCCAGTTTTTGGAGTCTTCTGGCTCCTGCCATTGAGCAGGCAGAGTATTTGGGAAAGCTGGCCTTTCTGCCGGCGGCGATCGGCTTCATGATTGGCGTCGGCTTTCTGCTTTTGCTGGATTATATCACGCCGCATATGCATATGGATCAGGTGGAGGAAGGACCAAGAACCGGCTTAAAGCGCACAACCAAGTTGATCCTGGCGGTGACCCTGCACAATATCCCCGAGGGGATGGCGGTCGGTGTAGTCTATGCTGGCTGGCTCTACGGAGACAATCAGATTACGGCGGCAGCCGCTTTCGCCTTGGCCCTTGGCATTGCCATCCAGAACTTCCCGGAGGGAGCCATTGTCGCCATGCCCCTTCGGGCAGAGGGAATGGGGAAGATAAAGACCTTCATTTATGGGACTCTCTCCGGTATCGTCGAGCCCATTGCGGGGCTGATTACTCTTGTCGCGGCCGGTTATGTGGTTCCGGTGATGCCCTATCTGCTCAGTTTCGCTGCGGGGGCCATGATCTATGTCGTTGTCGAGGAACTGATTCCGGAGATGTCCGAGGGAAAACACTCCAATCTGGGAACGGTTTTCTTCTCCCTTGGTTTTGTACTCATGATGATTCTTGATATTAGTTTTGGATGATCCGAAGAGATGGATTATGATGTATCGATCAGGAATATGAAGTTTACCTGTATTTCTGTCTGAGGAGGGAGAAATGAAATTTACAGTTACAGCGCTGGTCTTTGTTCTTATCACGCTCGCAGGCGCGTTTTTCACCATTTATCTCTATTTTAAGCTCCTTGGCACAGCCAGACGGGGCGGAGACTTGCCCCGATGGTTTTATCAAATCGGACACGCCATCAAGGGGCGGGGAATCGAGTACTCGGAAGATCTGCTCGACGATTGTGCTGTTAAAGAGGCGACCTACTATATTCTCGCTTTCCCTCTGGGAATGGTTCTTGTCGTCGGCTTTCGTCTCCTGCAGGGAAATCATCTGTATGAATCCATTCTTTTTTCCCTGCAGGCATCCTTCGTTATTGCTATTGTCATTCAGATGATGAAGACCGTCTTTCGCCTAATGCTGTTTTTGCTGGGGCGTAATAACTCTGACCATGTTTATGCTTCTTCCAAGGCTGTCTGGGGCATGGGGTTTATAGCTTCCTTTACTCTGACCCTGACCATGTCCATAATCGGTCTTCCTGCGAAGCCGGTGCATTTTCAGTTGCAGGACAAAGACTATACGGCAGGACTTTCCAGGGGGGCTGACCTGCTTAACGATGGGTGGACACTCATGGACACGCACAGCAAGACGCAAAGAGGAGCCGAGGATATCATTCGCAATGAGCGAAAGGATCATTTCTATTATGGACAGGCAATGGAAGTCCTGCGGGACGGTAAGAGTTACGGGGTTGTCAACCTGACACCGCCCCTGTCTGATGAGTCTCCTCTTAAGGATTGTCTGCTGACCTCCTACATCGTCCGTCCGGAAAATGGCGGATGGGAGGAGGTTTCGATTCAGGGAAGAAAGATTGCGGAGTTGAGGCAGACAGATTATCAGGAGAAGTCACTGGCGGACTTCTTTCATGTGGAGTCGGCGGATACCAAGAGCCTTGTGCGTGAGGGAACTGTTAATGTATCCATGCAGAATCATGACTATGTGCTTTTTCCAAGATATACGATCAAGGGCAGCTTTCAGGAGGACGGAAGCCCTTATAGATATACGGTGTACTGTCAGCATACGATCTGGGAATGAAGAATGCAGATGACAGTCACTGTCGGCGCCGGATATTGCATTGAGATTGGATTTGACGATGACTTTTTCGTAATACGAGCAGTGAAAAGCGGCTGGCCGTTTATTCCATCCATCAAAGATCATGGCTGCTCCTGTCGGCGGTTGTTGTTTTCAGATAATGTTAAGATAAAGAAAGCCTTCGCTTAAACTTCAGGGCTTTTTCTTGCGTTATACTAACTGACAGCGTGGCAAGAATGAAAGTATCAAATCCATTGGGGAAATGACATGTTGCAGGGAATCAACAGAAAAAATAAGCAGGCTAGGGACAGGAGGGAAACGGTCAAAGAGGGTGAGAGCCAGGGGGAAGAACTCTCCTCAATCGTCGGGAAGAAAGTCAAGAAGAAGAAACAGCATTTTTCCTCCTATCTCAGAGTTGTCCCTCAGCTCCTGGAGTACAAGCTGATTGCCTTTGTTCTCCTGCAGGTGGTTGTATTTGGCCTGAAGAAGCTGGGAATGCTTCTGATCTATTCAACCGGCCGTGTCGCGGTTACCAGCGGAGATTACCGCTTTCTTTTTCGTACCTGGCAGGGCTGGCTGATTATGCTGATCACCTTCCTGGCATTTTTCTTTGCCATGTCTGTAGATATCAATGGGACTTTCCTTCTGTCCGCCAGACTTCTGCGCAAGGAGAAGGTGCAGATGCTTTCTCTTATAAGAGAGACTTTCGCGTCAATCCCCAAATTCATCAATAAACATGGAATCCTGCTCTGTCTCTACGTCGCTCTAGGGGCCCCTTTTTTAGGTGTCGGATTCAATCTGACGCTGACCAAGCACTACTATATTCCAAGCTTTGTGGTGGATGCCATTCGGACAAGCCCCCGCTATATGTGTATCTACGTGGCGATCATGGCTTTTTTAGTCTTCTTTGGGGTGAGAAATACGCTGGCCTTTCCCTATATTCTAGTGGATGGAAAGACAGCCCATGAGGCGACAATCCTGTCACATCGAATGATTCGGAAGAAATGGAGGCCGATTGCCAGTCGTCTGCTGATCTTCACTCTGCAGCTGGTGGCCCTGCTTTTGCTTCTCTCTTTTTTGATTGCCCTGCTTGGGACACTGGTGACCTCGATTACTGGTTTACCGCGCTATCTTAATCGTTTTATCTTCATTTTTACATATGGGGGAGGCGTGCTTTTGCTCATCTTTTTCGTCTTGTCTTTCCCGGCCATGGAAGCCCTGGAGATCACCCGGATTTTTATGAACTTTGACGCGAAAGAGGAGATTTTCTTTGAGAAAGAGCTTCCAAAACGCTCCTTCCTGCCACTTCGCGTATGGAGCTGCTGTCTGATAGCTTCTATGCTCTTTCTTTCTTTCCTGGGGACTCTCTTTTTCGATGAGCTCTTCCCGGCCAGAACAGACACGAAGATTGTGGCGCACAGGCTTGGCGGATACGCAGCGCCGGAGAATTCCCTTCTGGGCTTTGACAGCGCCCGCAACCAGTCTGCTTATGGGTTTGAAACCGATATCCAGAGGTCAAAAGACGGGGTCTATGTGATCAACCACGATAATACTTTCGCCAGGACATGCGGGGTCAACCGCTTGGTCTCCGATATGACCTGGGAGGAAATTCAGCAATTGCGGATTGCAGATCCGACAGGCAAACCATCTGGCCAGCATCCTCCATCACTGGAGGAACTTCTAGATTACGCCAGGGGCAAGGGAAAACTTTATCTGGAATTAAAGGGGCCGACAGCGGATCTGAAGATGGCGGATGATGTCAGCCGCATGGTTCAGGAAAGGGGAATGATGGATCAGTGTGTGATTACCTCGCTCAAATACAGCCTGGTAGCTCATGTCTATCACAAATACCCCAAGATCGAGACCGGCTATATTTATTATTTTTCTTTTGGGGATAGGGCTGCTCTGGACTGTGACGATATGATTATGGAAGAGGAGGCGGCCACAGAGTCCGCGATCAATACCGTCCACAATGCGGGGAAGAAGGTGCTGGTCTGGACGGTAAATTCGCCGGAATCGGCCTATCGCTTTATGGATTCTGATGCAGACGCGGTGATTACAGATCAGGTCTCTATGTGCAAGGATGTCGAGAAGGGGCTTGAGGCCCGTTCTGATACGGAGAGGGTCATTGATTACTTGTCCAGAAATCCGCTCTTCGGGGTCAATATCTCTCAGCCCATCAAGCTGGGAGGGATCCTGCAGGCAAGATAGCAAGCCGGGGCAGACAAGAGAAGACAGAGGATTTTATGGGCTGAGCAAGGCGAAACGGATCCTGGATGAAAGCAGAAAATGTATCGGAGTGTGAGGCAAAGACTGGAGCTGGTTCTAGGCTTTGCCCGCACTTTTTTTGCCCTGTTTTCTCTGATAGAATAATAGCCGCGCGCCGCTTGTATCTGTCTGCCGGATCCCTTGCGGCAGACAATGTCGGGACGGCTTGACCATAAACAGATCAGTTGAGATCAAAGGCGGGTGATCACATGGAGCAGGTAACATTGGGACCGCAGGATCGATCCGAAGTTCTGCGCTATTTGGGGTACCGGGGGCAGGAGCTTCCGGCAGAGCTGACAGACCAGGTGGATTACTGCATGGATCAGGTCAACCGGGCAGCTGATCCCCGTTGCCTGATGAAGATCTTTGCAAGGAAAGACAGGGATGATTACCCTCCCGAACTTGCATTTCTGACCGGCGAGGATATCAGGCGTCATCTGGATGGCTGTGAAGAGATTATCTGCCTGGCGGCTACGCTGGGAAGCGGGATCGACAGTCTGCTCCGAAAGATGCAGATCAGAGATATGGCGGATGCCCTCATCATGGATTCCTGCGCTTCTACCCTGATAGAGGCAGTCTGTGACTCGTTAGACGCAGAACTTCGAGCTCAATATAAGAAGAGGGGGAAGTATCTGACATTTCGCTTCTCACCCGGATATGGAGACCTGCCCATCGGCATCAATTCTCAGTTCGCGGCTCTGATGGAGAGCAGGCGGATCGGCCTTACAGTCAGTGCTTCCGGGATTATGATCCCCCGCAAATCGGTAACGGCGATGATCGGTGTGTCCAGGCAACCGAGAGAGAAGAAACAGAAAGCATGCGCGGCCTGTAACCTGAATGGTTCCTGTCGCTTTCGAATGAATGGAGTGACTTGTGGACAATAAGATCATCGTATTGGACGGAGGGATGGGGACGGAGCTGCAGGCGCGTGGACTCGCGCCGGGCGAGCGCCCCGAACTCTTCGGC
>ERZ773197.35-NODE-35-length-105749-cov-4.066693_pt1 | contig 105749 bp, 129 predicted proteins | sample MGYA00580999_ERZ773197 | MGnify/ENA primary metagenome ERZ773197 (study PRJEB29015, sample SAMEA2738166) | human oral metagenome | biome: human oral; feature: human-associated habitat; material: saliva | place: China | collected 2185 ...
TAATGCGAACACGACCTGGGTTTCCTGCTGTGACATTTGCGGTTCCCATCTCAGCGCCGTCGGGTGCATAAATTGGGAATGATGTTCCCTCTGTTGAAGGGAATTTTAGCTGTGTTGGCAGTTCCAGTTCAAGATAGTCGCCGCTATGTACGTCAGCGTCCTCTTGCGTTACTTTCCAACCAACCTTAATGTAGAAGTCTGAGTTAGTATTAACTCGTGTGATGGCTTCCTTGTTTAGGTTGGTTAGGCTAAACTCCGTAATGGTTGTCGCTACGGGCGATGTTGCAGCAAGTGCTGGAACAGCTAGTCCAACCATTGCTACGAGAGTTAGCAAAAACAGTTTTACTTTTCCTAGCATTTGTTACATCCTTTCTTTGTGATGAACTTTGTACGTATATCGTAACAAATAACTTCTTGCATTACTTATAGTTCACAAAATCCACATATCAAGTATAGCAGAAACTCCCTAGTTATACCACTAGGGAGTTTACTATCTCGATATTACTTTTTCTTCTTGCGAATACCCAATGCTACAAGGATTGTTCCAATTGTTCCTAAGACACTCGATACTGTAGCAGTATCTCCTGTGTTAGGGAGTACAGATTTCTTAGTATTCTCTCGACGATTAGTTATCTCAGTAGTCTGAGTTACTTTGTCAATATGATTCTCCTGTGTTTGTGCACTGTCTTGAGCTGGAGCTGGAGTCTCTTGGTTAGAGTCCTCAGTAGGAGTTACAGGTCGATTAGGCTCTGGCGTAGGCTCTGGCGTAGGCTCTGGCGTAGGCTCTGGTTCTGGAAGAATGTTAGGCAGGTCGTCGCCGTTAAAGACAGCATAGAACACGCCGCCCTTTTGGGTGTTTGAAATTCTTTGACCTGGCTTGACACTTTCGCCTGTGAACATGTTGGTAAAGCCAATAACTGGATTACCGTCTCTGTCTACGAAGTTGGTTGGAGCCTTAATTTCGCTTGCGTTTGTTGGGACGTTGGTAAATTGCTTTGATGCGCCGTTAACAAAGGTGATGTCACTATTTTTCGCCCACTGAATATACTTGGTGAAGGTGACAATCTTTTTACCCGTATTATCAATGGTTTCTGTTTTAGTACCGTCGGCTACTGGGTAAGGCATCTCTGGTGCAGGGGTATCGACTTTGTCATCTTGTGCGTGCACACTAATGCCAACAATGCGATAACCTTCGCGCTTAAAGGCTTCCTCAACATCTGGTGGGAATATACCGTTATTGGCGTTTTGGTCAACTGTGACATCGAGAGTAGTTGCTCCTGCGGTGGTTGTACCACCGTTACCATCAATGATGTAGCGTGTCACTACGTTGGCTTCTGGATTTGGAGTTGGAGCGTCTGCTTCAAAGACTGGTGTAATGGCGTTAAACCATGTGTCTGCGCGTGAGTAACGGGTTGCTCCGTCAGCCATAATGCGAGTATGTGTCAGCTCAGCAAGTGAGAGAACTGCGTTGCCATCGGTTGTGAAATTGACGGGTACATCTTGGTTGTACTTATCGGTACGGAACGCCTTGATGTGGTAACCTTCTTTAGTTGGCAGAGACGCCTTTGGAACGGTGAAACCATTACCCATATCCTCGGCAGTTGGAGCGAACACGACTGCTGGGTCGTTTGACACATACTCGCCATTGCCTTTGTTAACTTGCAGCTTAAAGTTGTCGTATGCCGCCCATGATTTCATCCAGGTAGCTGCTACACCACCATATTTTTCTTCGTTACCATCGATATCTTGAGTGCTGATATTAAACGTATCATGAACGTTGATGTGTGTTACGCCATTCTCATCAATGGTATAAGGCAGCGAATCTGAGTAGTCATCTTCCCATGAGTTAGTTTCGTAGTTACCAGCAGCGTTATCAATCTTGGTATAGCCTGTCATAGCCATGCCGCCCGTGTTTGGATTAAAGTTGGCTTTGAAGGTAACGTCCTCGTTGCTCTTGTCATAGGTGAGAACTGATACGGTGAATTCGCCCGTGTCCTCGTCCTTTGAGCCGTTACCCGAAATAACAATGCTAACTTTGGTTGTCGCACCATTGTCGTTTGTGTAGGTAACGTCGCCGTTAGCGTCTGGCGTTAGAATATCGCCAGTATTAGTCGCCGAGATAGTTGTCGGCGTTGCCGTGTCAGTTGTTTCGGCAATAGCTGGCGTGGCGGCTGCAATAGTAGCTAGCATACCAAGAGCAAGACCAGCGGTTACTGCCATATGCGCCTTGTGCTTAATCATTTAATCATCCTTTCTATAAGATAAAAGGCTCCCACCGCATGTGGGTGAGAGCCTTAGAGGTTAGTACATTAAGCGTGATTATTGGTTCTTACGCTTACGAGAGAGTCCAAGTGAAGCAAGAATCGCTCCGATACCAGCAATAATGCCCGTTGCAGAAGCTGCGTCGCCTGTGTTAGGAAGTGCGTTCCTGCGAACTCGCTTGCGTACCCAATGTCCCTGTGGAGCGTTATCGGACTGAGTAGTGGTTCCGCCGTTACCAGTATTGATATACTGTGGCTCACCTTGAGTATGGTGAATAGGAATGCCCAAGTAGTTATCACCATCGGTACCAGGAGTTACTGGATTGTCTGGTGTTACATTACCAGTTCCGCTGCCAGGCTCACCAGAAGTGATGTTACCGTTATGTCCACCAGGAGTATCTGGGTTAACTGGGTTAACAGGATTATCTGGTGTTGGTGGGGTAACAGGATTGTCTGGTGTTACCTCGTTTTTCTGCCAGACAGCATAGACGTTATAGACGACAATGACCTTATGTGGGTCTTGTGGGTCGGTCATCTCACTGCGCTTACCGATGCTCTTGAGGTTAACCATGTTGTTGTTAACAATGACGTTTACCTCGGTGTCAAGACCATTTCGTGACCAGCCCTTGAAGGTATAGCCCTCACGAGTAAAGGTTGGACGAACTGGAAGGTCGGTAGCAGATGGGTCGCCAGAGATTGCGTACACAGTTTCACCATGCTCACCCTTACCACCATTAGCGTGGAAGTGGAGCTGAATGTGAGAGACATTCTGTGGGTAATTCTGAGTTGGGTCATAGTCTGGTGGAGTAGCTGTTACATAGTCAGCGACAAAGACCTTATCCTTAATGGAGTCAGCGTCATAGTGACCACCTGGCAGCAGAATGACGGTGCCGTCGGTGGAAATCCAACGCTTAACCATAGTACCGTCAGCGAGAGAATACTCGCGGTTAGGTGCCACAACGTCGGCGTGCTCACCTGTGTTGGTAACGCTTGTCTCACCCTTATTCAACTTACCAGAGTAGAACATGATAGTGTTCTTACCTGCGACTGGCTCAAGAGTTGGTGGAACGCCGTCAGTTGGGACGTGCTCGCCAGTGCCAGGAGTAGGTGGGGTAACTGGGGTGTCTGGTGTTGCAATCTTGTAGACTGCATATACCTTGTAGACGTGAACTACACTACCGTCAGTATCGTTCTCAACGGTGAAGCCAACACTAGAGAAGTCTACGTGGTCGTTACCGAGAACGAAGGTAGTGGATGCACCTGGGTCTTTCGCCCAACCAACAAAGGTGTAGCCAGCTTTCTCAGCCTTTGGAGCTGCAACGCTAGCGGCTTCTGCTGGGTTAGCATTGGCGATGGTTGAGGCTGTGTCGGTTGAGCCAGTAATGGTGCCGCCGTTAGCGTCAAAAACGTAAGTATTCTTATGCTGTGTGGCAGGAGTGTTCTGCTTCCAGATAGCATATACACGACGAGTGTGAATGTCGGTAGTACCGTCCATGGAGTCGGATGCGGTAATACCAGAGAAGTTGGCGGAGTTTACGCCGAGAGACTCTGCTTCGGTTGAAGTGTTAGAAGCCCCCCAACCAACGAAGGTATAACCGTCACGAACCATTGCAGGTGCGGAGATTGCGCTTACGTCGTTGTCGTTACCGCGAACAACAGTGGAGTGAATGACGCCCTCGTCGTCTGCAACGTGTCCGCCATTGCCCATAAAGACATAGCGATACTCGTCGGTGCGTGCCTGGGAATTGTCTTTCCAAATTGCATAGAGAGTATAAATCTCGTCGGTCTTGTGTGGGAGAGCGCCCTCGGTTGTGTGACCTGGAATATGCTCCGCATCGCGGATACCCATTGCTTCGGTGAGAGAGCGTGCAGACGCAACAGTGCCATTCTTATCGTGAGAGAAGCCAGCAAGAGTAAAGCCGTCACGAGTCATCTTAGTTGCAGCCTTTACGTTAGGCATATCGGCTGGAAGGAAGTTACGACGTTCAAGCATTGTGTCGAGACCGCCCTCGAAATGACCGCCGTTGGCGTTAATAACAAGTCGATACTGAACGTCATTGTTACCGTCTTTGTCCTGCCAGACTGCGTGGAAAGTCTCACCGTTGACGGTATCAATCTCGCGAGTCTCACCTGGAGCCATTTCATCGCTACCGCCATCGGTTACCCACTTAACGACGGTATGACCGTCTGGGTCGGTTAGACCAGATGGAGCTGTGACCTTCGTACCCTCGCCACCAGCAAACTTAGTACCATTGAGCGAAACGTCACTTACGAACTGAACAGCCATCTTGTCGGTTGGCACGCCATCACGAACATTTGGAATGTTACCCTGTGTAAAGGTGATGTTTGTTGAAGTTGGCGCAGCGGTTGGCATGGTTGTTGGGTTGGTAGTAGGAGTGGTACCTGCTGGTGTTGCACTCTGCTTCCAAATAGCGTAAACAGTGTGGTACACATGACCGTTATGGTCGCGCTCAAGAGTCATCGGATTCTCGCCAGCAATAACGGACATAAAGTTAACATTAGTTACTCCGAGGTTTGACGTTGCATTAGATGTTGCAGCCTTACCCCAACCAACAAAGTCATATCCGTCACGAACAACGGTTGGTGCTGGGACGTTATCGTCAGTCATACCAGAGGTAGCTGGTACCTCAACGATTGTGTCGGCGCCGCCAGCTGCGTGACCGCCGTTTGCATTAAAGCGGTATACTGGCTGCTCAGTCTCGCCAGCGATATTCAGCTTAATCTGATAGATAGCATAGAGCTTGCGTGTATGAGTTATACTACCGCTTGCGTCTGTAGTATCTGTAACCTGTGCCTGGCTTGCGTCAACGGTATACACACCCTTAATACCCTTAGAGTCGGTATATGAAAGGTCTGCCCAGCCAACAAAAGTCATACCTGGCTTTGATGGTGTAGCTGGTGCATTTACCGACTGAGCATCGGAATCGAGAGTGACGGTCTTAGTAGTCGAACCGTCGGCGAATGAACCACCATTAGTGTCGAATACATAATCCCACTTCTCGGTGGTAGCTGCTGGCGCAGCAGGTGGAGTTGCCACCGCGGGTGTTCCAGCCGTTACTGTAGAGTTTTCCTCAGTTGGAGTAATTGCTCCTGGGGTGGACTCCTCTGTAGACGCGGTTGGCGTAGCTGGGGTCTCAGTCTCAGTGGTAGCTGGCTGAGGAGTCTCAGCTGGTGCTGGATTAGCTGGTGCTTCGGCAGTCGTCGGAGTTCCAGTATCAGCGGTTTCGGCGAGAGCTGGTGCTACTGCGGAAATGACGGTCGAAAATGCCATCACTCCCGTTACAATACCAGCGGTAATTCGCCTTTTAGTTTCATTCTTGAAAAATTCAGCCATACATTTCCTTTCCATTTGGCTGCATAAGCATACGCTCATTATATCACAAAGTCTACACATCGTGCAACTGTGGGTTTAAGATAATTTTTGCACGAATTGTTATGTTAAAGACGCGAGCTAACATTTGTTAACCCGCGCCAATATCTTATTTGATTTTACTCACCTACGTGAATTTTCACACCATTTGGTTGCATGAACGTCTTTTGACGCACGAGCGCAGTAACTACTCCAATTACTGAGTAACCGATTGGGTACAATTTCTCATAAGAATCATTACCCTCAACAATTACGTCGAAACTAACATTAAGCTCTGGCTTGTAGTGCATGCAAAGCGGGTCTGATTTCGTCATAGTGAGAGTTCCATCAAAGTCGCAGATTTGCACACTCTGAATATCGTGAGTATCTCTGTAAGATTCCTTCACGCCCTCTATGGCGGCGTCCAGATTTTCGTCAAGTAGTTCAAGAAATTCAATCACTGGATGTCCAAAGGCGTATACCGACCCCTTAATACAATCGAAATCATTTGCGTCGTCATGTACCAAGTCGTATAAGAGGTCGCGCTCTGGCGAGCAAACCAACCTGTTCAAATGTTCACTATTGTACAGATATGTACTATTTTGAACAAACTCGCTTCTTGGACTTACAATTACGTCGGGGAATTTCCAAGTTACATTGCAAGAAAATTTACGATTCATTTTACACCATTTCATTAGATACGAACATTACAATCGTGCGTGCGTCATGACCATATGCCGCGTAGCCACTACACGTAACAGCAAATATCACTTTGTGATGACCGTCGAGACGTGATGTAATATCCGCGGAGTCATTCTTTGCGGTTGCGTTATCGTAGAAGTCTTTTTCCCACTTAGCAAGTCTTTCTGGACTCATAGTTGGTGTATTGCGAACGTCGGTATAATTAGCGTCAACCTTCATTGCGGCAACAGGTGTATAGGTGCTTGTCCAGTTCACTTTATCCCACCAAGTTAGCGTACCAAGCTCATTAAAGTTAGCCTGGGTAAACTTTTCTCCGAGGTCGTGGAACATAGTACCCGCGTTCATTTTGTGACCATAGATAATCTTAGTTGGATTCGTTAGGCTGCTTTGATTGTCGAGGAATACCGTGCCAGATTGGGAGTAGTTTCCCCAAATATCACGGTAAAGGTAATATTCTTCGTCGTTTGCTGGTGCAATTCCTACTGGATTGTTTACGCGCGTTCCGTCTATTTTCACCCACGCTTTAGCGTCTGGTGCTTTTTGAGCAAGTTGGTCTGGATTTACGGGCGCGTCATTCGCTTCAATTAAGTTACCAGCTTCATCAAACTGAGCTGTATTGTCTGGCTCAACGTCAGAATACAAGTCCTCAATAGCTTGACCCTGCAACATGGGCGTAATGTACTGAAACGCCGAATAACCAATGAGTACAACTCCAACAATCATCGTAAGTATTGAAAAGAAAATAGCTATCCTACGCTTGAGTTGTTTGTTCATTTCCCTCCTTCTATATATGAATAGTGCCTACTCAATTTTCGAGTAGACACTATTATAGGTCATATTAAGTTGTTTTGCAATGTTCGTTAAACGCCGAGCAGCGAAGAACCACCAAGGACGTTTGCAAACTGACTGAACTTGCCAGCAGAGTAGATGATATACACAATCCAGATGCCGACGATTGCAGCAATCTTAATAAACGCCTGGGTGTAATTGCCATCTTTGAAATCGCCAAAGATTTTAAATACGAGTGGTACTGAGAAGCCGAGTGCCGCGATACCAATAACGATAGCGATAAGTGCTTCGATACCACTCTGAGTGCTAGTCAGCCATGAGATAATACCAGAGAAATTCATATGTCCTCCTTTCAAGTAACTTTGTAAACGTTTACGTTTATATCAACTCGCGCGCGAGGTTGCAACAATATAATCTTGCCCGCCCGTTTAGACGGGCAAGATACTTATTTATTTAGTTGGCTTACGTTTGGCGTTGAGCTTACTAGCGCGCTTCTCGAGCCTTGCCATCTTACGCTCCATGCCGTTTGCCATAGCTGCGCGCTCCTCAGCACTCTTGCCAGGAAGGTGGTCTACGAACTTTTCCTTGAAGAAGCGTTTTACTTGAGCCTTAGCCTTTCGGTCTTCGCGAATCTTTGCCTGGACTCGCTGTTTAGGTTGGGCAGGAGCCTTTGGTTTAGCCTTAGCCGCCGCCTTGTTCTGTTCAATCTTGGCTGCGACCGAGTCGATAATTCTCTGCTCGCGTGCTGCTGCTTCCTCAGCTTCCTTAGCTTGTTTGGCTGCTTTCAAAGATTGCCGCTTGCTTCTCGGCTTTTTCTTGTTACCCTTCTTGTTGTCTTGAACCGTCTCTGGTTTGTCGCCAACATGGGAGTTATCGAGATTCTCAGCACTAGCCTGTGTTACGGCACCGCCGTCAACAACTGCATCAAGAGGAACTGTTGGAGCATTGAGTGCGCCATTAGCGCCAAGACCCTCCATGCCGCTCTCAAGCGCAACCTCAGCGGCGTTCTCGGAGTTGTTAATTCCGTCTCCGCCTGTAAACTCGAAGTTGTTGTAGGCTTTCTTGAGTGCGTTAACTCGGTCGTTGCCCTTCATTTCACTGGACACATCCTTGAAATGTTTGAGTGCGCTACCTGCAATATTGCCGCCAGAAGGTTTGAAGTTCTTAGCCGTGTCAACTGCGTGTTTGGCTGAACTGACTGCCAATGAAGCGCCAACACTCGCTGCCGTGCTCCTACCGATACTCAATGCTTCGCCGAGCGAAGAACCACTCTTGTGAGCGTCACGAGCCGCTGTGACGCCGTCCTTAATACTGGAACCTCCAGCATGGGCAAGTCCTCGTCCAAGAACTGCTGCGCCAGTAAGACCAGCGACCGCGCCAGTTGTAGCGCCACCAACGACTTTACCAAGTATAGAGTCTTTCTTGAGTCCGCCGCCAATAGCAGATTCACCCATCTTAGGCATACCACTATCGCTACCATAGAACAGAGCTTTCTTAGCATTTAGCCAGTCAGAAACCATGGCTGCGACCGAAAGTGGAATGGTAATCATAAGGTCAACAATGTTACAAGTTCTTGATTCTCCGCCACCAACACTAATCTTCATGATTGGGTAGGTGAGAATCGCAACTGAAATGAGTGACAGGAATCCCATAAGAATAGTTGTCATGATAGTTGACACACCGTTCGCTGCCCAACTGAGGAACGGAATGTTAGCAACCGATGATTGAACACCCGAAGCGGCACCCGTAAGTCCCGTTGTTAGTATCGCGATAAAGCTCGTGAAGAAACTTACAATGATTGAACCAAGGATAACCGAGATTGCAAACATCATGAACGAACCAGTTGCGCCAACAAGGTAAATTGCCATATCAAGCAGTCCGAAGAAATCACCTGTGAACTGAGCGCGAATGTAGCCCTTAAATACCTTAACAATGGAGCTAATCAGAACGCCTGTAACCAGAGAGAGCAGACCGAGAAGTGCTGCCCAACCAGCCGATACCCAAGTAACGTTGAGTTTAGCATATGCACCAACAAGATAGCTAGAGTCTGCTGGGTCTGCGCGTGGAATAACGTAACGTGCAAACTTAGAGGTATTAGTACCAGTGCTTGCAGACTCAGAACCAGGTGTACCACCATTATTAGCTGCCTTATAGGTCAGAGAAACAAGTTCCTTCTTATCGTTGAAGTTAGCCTTAGACTGGAGCAAGAACACCATTGACTGATTGGTGAAGTTGTTGCCGTTATCGCCAGCATTTGCGTTGATGTATGCACGAGCGACCATGTTAGCTACAAATGGCTCGTCTTTGTCAGAGTCAAGTTTGGTGAGCTTAGAGCCGTCCCAAGGGTGAACCGCCATAGAGCCTTGCTCGGACTTACCTCCCCAAACATAAGAGTTGGTATTCAGCTCCTCGTTTGAGCCATCCTTTGCAGCATTTGCTGCATACAGGTAAGTACGTGGGTTATCAAGAGATACGCTTGTTACACTGCCGAGTTTGTCTGATGGAAGTGAGATAAACTCAGTTTTTTCGCCATCACTCGTTGTTTCAATGTAAACCTTTTTAGAGCCGTCACCATTCTCGCCATCGGAAATTTTTGCCTTACCATATGGAGCGATGCGGTTTTTGACGTCCTTATTGCCCTCATCATTTGAATCGGCGCCGTTTTGCGAGAAATCATAGACTTCACTCAATGGTCGGTCTGCAAGTGTTGAACTATAGTGAGCGCCATAGCCAAGAATTTGATTTTGCATTCCAGACACAAAGCTCGTGTTTCTACCAACTGCACTGTTAGTAGTATCACCTAAGTAAGCGAGATAATCTTTTACAGTAAACGTCTGGTTGCCAGAGACATAGCCAACGAGCTTTTCAATTCCAATATCGTTTGGATTCGAGCCGCCAGCTTTCTTTGAAAGAGCTTCATTAAGAGCCGCTACATCTTTCGAGCCGCCAGTGCCGCCATTTGGAAGTAGGCTTACATCATAGTTTGTAAGACCTGCATATTGCAGAGAGTCAACAATCAAGTCATCGTTGATAGTACCGAGTGACTGATATGCCGCTTGGAATGTGTTTCCACTCAGCGTTGAAAGTCCACTAATAAGAACTACTGCGAATGGGGTTGCAAACAGAATGGTGAGCACTCGAAGACCAAGTTGTCCAGCCTTTGAGAATGCGCTCTTACCCTGCGAAACATTACGTAGACCAGAAATGAGTGCCATTACAAACAGTGCAATCATGATGGTGAGCGCAAGACCCGCAAATGCACGAATGAGGTTTGCATCTACGCCAGCATCGGCAAAGAGTTTCTTAACAGTTCCGCCGAAAATTCCGTCGTCTGCACCATACTGGGGTGTCATTCCACCAGCAACGCCAGATGTTGAATCATCGGTTAGACCGAAAACGTTAACTGGGTTGATGTTAACGATTGATTGCTGTACGGACTGAACCAGACCGAACGCCATTGCAAATACAGAAGCGCCCAATGCCGCTGGAGCAAGTGCAAGTGTACCTTGTTTAGCGCCAACATCCTCGTTATTGTCGAACGACTGAATGTATCCATGCTCGTAAAGCGTTTTAATGTTATTTGCTGCTGCAATAGCATTTTGGTCAGACGCGTCAGCAAATGGATTCATATTGTTATTTATGCCATATGCGTAATCCAACTTACCGTCATTTGCCGCAATGTTGTTGAGCCTTGACAAAGCACCCATCGTAACATCGCCGCCGCTTGAGCGACCAGCGGTACCCGTGCCAAAGATATATGCCGCTAGTGCATTTGCAGAAGACGGGCTTCCGCCATTACTCCACCCATAAAGCGGGGTTGCGTGTGCAACTTGCGCAAATGGAGCCATGAACATCGTCAGCACAAGCATAAGCATAGTTAGAACTTTAGCAAATCCTTTTTTATGACTCATATGGAACTACTTTCACCTCATTCTTAATCTCGTTGTCCAATGTATACACGTCTGTACCATCCTCTCTCGTTAGGTCTTTATTGACGCCCTCTACACTGAGTTTAAACTTCTTTACATCTGGATATTTACACGCAGCTTGTACAATTTTGTAAAATACATTTGATTGTAGTTCGGCTTCAATTCTACGTGCACCGCCAGCGTTAGAATCTTTCACGTCTACACACATGTATGCGATGTAAACGACAATATCTCGTGCGCGGCAATCATATTGTGAATTAGACCACTGTACCACATCGCCTGGGATAACGTCAATTCCATTGTCCTCTTTGATTTCTTTGAGCAACTTCATGAGTTTAATCTCAATTAGGTCGATGGTGGTCTGCTCAGACAGTCCTCGATATGGAATAATTTGGTCGAAACGTCCAAGAAGTTCTGGCGCGAAGCCATTACCCATAATAAGATTCTCTCTTAGTGAACTAAGCAGTCTGTCTGTTTCCGCCTGTTGACCCGCCGTAATAACAATCTGCCCATCCTTATCAAAGTGCATATCATTTTCCGACGTTGAATGCTTTGTATCATCTTTGAATACGCTTGCTCCCGCGTTTGTGGTGGCAATAATGATGGTATTACGCAGTGAAACTTCCATATTCTCAACTCGCCCTTCGCGGTTGAGCACTGTGTAGTTAACCATACCCTCGTCAAGAATATACAGACAGTCCTGTTTAAAGGTTTTTGAACCTTTCTCGAACTCGTCAAGCTGAATAACGGCGTTTGGCTTATGTCGAACCATCTCGCCTAGACGCTCGCGGAACAGGTGTGAATCTGCGTCGTTAGCATACTCTGGAACGTTAATCGTCTCCAGGACGCGTTGACCTGGATAGAGTGTTTCCGCTAACGCTTTGACCGATTGAGACTTACCAGTACCAGTTGAACCAGTTAATAAGCACGTAAAAATTGGTCTGTTGCTATTCTGGCGTTTTCTAAACGCCGTGGCGTGCAACAGCAAATTCCACGTATAAAGTGCCACTGGTTGTCCGAGAACCTGGGAACGGATGTTGTCGAACACTTTGCCAGCATCAATATTGAATTTAAGTTCAATGGAGAATCGCTCTTTGAAGATTCTATCAACGTCCGCCTTTGTAGGTGCTCGATGATGGAGCGTGGCTGTTGCAACCATATCTTCGAGTGTATCGAGCGTTTTACGCGGCTCTGCTTCGGATGGTCGATACGTCTTATTGTTGTCAATAATGTACTCAATTACATCGTCACTAATAGCATCACAACCGATGGCAACTTTACTCCACCAATTTCGAGCAATATCGTGAACGACGTCCCTATCAAGCTCTTGAATCTCAATGCGCTTAAAGCGCTCAGCGAATGGTTCGTCAACGGCAATTGTCGAATCATACTCTCGACTCGTTGTAGCTGCAATAACACGAATTGGGGCGCGCGCTAACTTATCTTTTGCAAGGTCGCCACCAATCTTGGTGCCGTCTCCAAAGATAGTTACGAGCATGTGTACCTCGTCGATAAACAGAAGTACCTTAACTTGGTCGTCGTCGAGCGCTTCTTGAGCCTTAGTCTCAAATCTCTTTAAGTCTGCAAGAACATTCGAAATAGCAGCTTGAAGTTTATTTCTATCTAATGCAGACAGCGCTCCGAGTGCTAGAGAAACTACGAGATACTTAGTGTTATCAATATGAAGGCGTCCCTCGTTTGTACGCTTTACGAACTCCTCAACAATTGCCGTCTTACCAACACCAGCTTCGCCAATAAGTAATGCAATTGGGGTAACTGGACGCGCAAGTACCTGCTCAAGAAGTCTGAGTTCGGTATCGCGACCAACAACGTCCTGTGGTTGTTCGGCTAGACTTTGAAGCGAATTACCAATTGATTCGTTGTAAGCATCAAATTCTTTAAGCCATTCGTGACAAAGTCGAGCGCTTTCCCTTAGCCCATCGCTACTAAGAGCGAGTGCAGACAAACTTTGTCGCTCTCGCTCAAAGCATTTTTCAGCAAACTCTTTTTCATGCTGAGACGCACGCTCGTCAGAGTATGCGTCAGCACGATTCCTAATTGTTTGCATTACTGGAATGTAGTTATCTATAATTATCACTTCCCGCTACGATTTAGCTGTTCAACTTCATTAGAGCCGATTACGGTTGCTTTCTGGTTTACATTCTTAAAGAGTGATTTATCAAAAGCGGTTGAATCATATGAAGAATATGTATTAGCTAATTCTACCAGTTTTGCGTTAACACTGTCAAGGTCACTCTGAATGCTGTTCAGTTGTCCCTTGATAGTTGTATTGGTGCTATCGGACTTTAAACGCTCGGTGAGGTCTGCAACTCGTTTTGTCAGTAGCTCCTTCTGGTTGTTCAGAGACGCGTACTGAGAATCCAAATCCTCTTTGAGAGCACCCTTAAACGCCTGGTTATAGAACTCCTCGAAGTTAAACTGACCATCATTGGACAATAACGTACCTTTCAAAGTCTGAACCTTATAAGCGTCGCTGTTGATGGCTGGATTCATGGTGATACGGAATCCAATAACGTCAAGCAAGTCACTTTGAACTTCGACTGACTTCGACTTAGCATCTGTATCGCGATAGTTAAAGTTGTTCATTGACGTTCTCAGAATGTTCTGAATGTCAGCGTCACTCAGATTATTGTCGCTTGGGTTTGCAGTCTTAGAGTTTGACGACTGACTTCCACCGTCCTTAATCTGATTACTCAATTGCTCGGTTGCGACGAAGTTCTTGTTCATAATGTACACGTTGTATACATCTTGTGTTGGCTTAGGGATAACTAAATAGAAGTCTCCGTTCGCAGCGTATCTACCAAAGAGAACTGGAATTTCTTGACCAACGTGACCATTAAGACCACTTGACGCGACGAATACGCGATAGTCAGTACCCTTTGCAGGAATCTTCAAACCGTCGCTATCCTCAATGTGCAAACGAGCAATCAGCACGCTGTTGGACTCATCAGTATAGAGGTTAACAATCTTAACTTGCGCGTTTGAACGCTTGAATTGCATCTGTGTACCAATCGGCGAAGATGAACGCATGAGCATACTTGCATATTGCGTGTTACCTACACCCATCCATACGCCGCCGATAGCTGCAAGGAGCGCACCCGCTACGAACATCGCGTTGTAACGTGAAATAACTTTAGTTCTTGGTGATTTGTCTTTTCTCACGGTGTACTCCTTTCTAAATGAGTGTCGATAGTTTGACAAAGTTGTTTACTTGTCCGCGCTCTCTGTGCAAGAGAACCTGGCAAGCTCCGTGTTGTGTTAAACCACTAACAATTACCTGCGAAAGTCCATCAGTACCAAGGATTCTCGCGTAATCATCGACTTCTTCTGGCATGAGCGCGCCCATCATCGTCCACGAAGGGTCTGCTGCAAAGTTAGTGTAGTACGTGCTCTGCATAGCGAATACGTCAGCATGGTTGGCACCCTCAAAATCAACGCTCGTAGTTGGCGATTTGACCGCATCAAATGTGAAGATAAATCTAATACCGTTATCCTCAGCTCGTTTAATCAGACCGTATGCCATCTTGTTAATCACGTACTTGTGGAGGTTGTCAACGCCGTGAATGACAATGAGGTCGTCAGTGTCAACCGTGCTCAGCGCATAGTTCAAGACGTTCAAAAATTGAGCTTGCTTGACGTTCTCGTCTACGATTTTTGAGAAGTCGTAATATGTGTTGAGTGCGTTGCTTGGAGAAATCTTTGTAGTACTTCCGAAGATTGCTCTGTGTGCGGTCAATGCAGAATCGAGTGTTGAGTGGAGTGCGTGAGCAATCTCTGCTTGATTAGTAGAACCTTTACGACGTGCTTCGTCCTCAAGTGATGTAAAGCTCTGAATGAGGTTTCCCATTGTTGCGTATGCTTCGGGGTGCTTGAGGTTCAAGAAGTTTGTACGCTCTGGATGAATACCTGCATCAGCAGTCCAATACTTGTTGTTGAGGTAGAAACGCATAATTGCGTCATCTACCTGTGCACGAAGTTTGAATCCGAACTCGCCACTTCTCTCGAACTGATAGTTATTAAGCAGGTCAAAGATGTTTAGTAGTTTCTCACGATGCAAACTAAATAGATTAGAAACGTCAGAAAGTTTACCAAAACCCTCAAGTGGGTTGATAGTAACTTTCGATACGTCAAACCAGTTAACGAGTCCATCGGGCAGTTGTTCCATCGTGTGCATAGCGGGGTCTAAATAGTTGAAACCATTAAATACAAAGTGAATAGCTTTATGACCAGCCATACAAATGTCATTTGCCGCAGCTTGAGCGACGATTGAAGATGATGAAAATGGCTTTTCAGTTCGAGCAGCATACAGTCCCATGCGTTCACTCTTTGGAATAACAATGTATGATTCTGCTTGTGTTGAACCTTCAAAATCGAAGATTGCTGCCGAATTTACCAGTGAAAATGAGTCGTCACCAATGGCAACACCATAAGGGTCGCACAATGCTGGAGAAGCCGCAAGGTTAATACCTGCATAATTACGGCAAGTTGCGGTATCAACAAATGGTTCCTTGATGAGTGGAGCAAAGATACGGACAAATCGTTCCTTCTGGTCGCCAGCGGTACTATCCCACTTAATGCCGTTATACCTCGACTTGAGAAGTGTGTTCAAATCTTCAATTTGCTCGTCAATTTCTGAACGACTGTTTGATGTGATTACGAGGAAGAATTGATAATACACAATAGAGTCAGTTGTGTTAATCAAACTCTCATAAGCAGTGTAGTTATCAATGTCTCGGCTATCGCGCTCGACGTCAGCTTGAGTCTTTTTAGGTGTTAGAGCTTCCTCAATCTTAGTCTTAGGCTTACCGTTGCCATCGTCCTCTTTGTACTCAGCTTTAATAGCCTTAGCGCCTTGGGTTGCGTTCTTCTTGATGAGGGTATTGCGCTCCTCGTCCTTAATTACGCCATCTTTCTCGCAAAGGTAGATTTTGACGCCCTTACGAGGTGTTGCAGGAATCAAATCCAGGAAGTCGATAAAGGTCATATCGCGAGAGACAGAACTCTCAGTGTAGAGCTGGACAATCGTTGAATACTCACCACGATGATAGATGAAACTTGGTGAAAATTCGTAAGATGATTCGTCAACAAGTTCGCCTTTCTCATTATCCAGTTTTAGCTTACCTGTAGCGGACTTGAGATTTTCCTTAATTTTGTCTACAAACTCCAAAGCTATTTAGCACCTCCAAACATAACAACTGAGCCTAGACGCTCAATAATCTCATCGCGTTTCGTAACACTTCTTACACGGTCATACATTGATGGCACGTTTCGCTCAAACTCGCTGATTGACTTTTGCAGTTGCATACGGTCAGTATCTCGAACGATGACCGTCTGCTCCATGGTGAGCTGCCTACCGTCGTCAATAAGCGCGTTCAAATACCTTAGTTGCATGTCCGCAATAGCCGCGCGTGTAGCGTCAAGTCCGCCGTTTTTAACACGACGAGCAATAGAATCTAACTTATCTCGCTGGGAGTTTAACTCGTTAACAGAAATGGTTGTGATTCGCATTTCTTGACCCGTAGCGGTTCGTGTTTTGTAATAACGTGCTCTCGACTCATCAATATAGTTAGCTGCTGCTGGCAGTGTTGATGTTGAGAGCATACCTTTAACTGCGTATACAACCCCAATATCGCCATTGCGGAATGTAATCTCGCCAGTAGTAGGACTAATTCTTGCAATGCCGACGTTTTTAAGTGTCAAATCTTTTCGTGAACGAGCACGTTCTGCAAACTTATCAAACGTATACTTAAACGTTGCACCGAGCATTGAGCCACCATTTGCGGACATCATAAATACAATAAGTAGCAAGATGAGCGCAATAAGGAGCAAAGCTGCCGCTACGCCATTGTACTGAAAAGCAGCTCCGTTGTCTTGACTAATGTTGTTCCAGAGAAATATCAGTCCAGCAAGGAAGATGCCCGCAGTCATAACCAGTCGAATAAATGGTACATACGCGCTTGGAGCAATTCCCTCAAGACCCTTGATATACATTCCTCGATAGGTAGCTGGTTTAAGAATGGAAGGCATGAAGCGATAGCGGTTCATACCGTCTTCAACTTCTTGGTTTTCCATTACTCACCTCCACCGAGAGAATCGTTTAGAAGAATCTCTACCGATTTGATAACTCTGCCAATTGCTCGAAATACGATAATTATGATATCAACGAGTGAGCCAGAGTTAACATTATCAACGGTCTGAGCTTTAATTCCGTTAAGGAACTTAGTAGTTAACTTTTGTTTATTACTTACCATCGATTTCCTCTCTGCGTTTGTTCATCTTGTCTACGAATTTCGAGAGTAGACCGAACAGTTTATATCCGATGAGGGCTGCTAATGGAGCGGCACCGCCTACCGATGCACCGATAATGACAAAGCCCATCGCTGCGTCTACCAGTCCAGCCTGCGCTGAATGCATGGCAAGCTGAATACCAAATTGAGCGACAAACGACATTACCGCCACGCCAACAAATACACATACTGTTAACTGAATGGCGTATTGCAGAGCCTTACCAATATATTTAGCCGCATCTTTAATTCTGTATTTCCACATTAAGCAGTCCTTTCTATTTTGTGAATACTTCTGGATTCAGACATTTGATTGTAGCACTCGCACCATCACTTGACAACTCAATCACATAATTAACAACATCTGCGTGTGCGTCTTGGTTGTCAAGGCTCTCCAACGAATCAATAGCAATAGACTTGAGCGTATCATCGTTACCCTCGGCTTCTTTAGACGAAATGATGCCGTGAATAATGGTGCTACTCACATTGAGTGTATCGCCGTCTTTCGTGTAGTTTGACGATTTGTTCATAGAAGCCACGGCAATGTAACCAGCTTGAGAGCTGTAAATAAATGGCACTTTGCAACTATCGTCGAGTGTGATGTTGTGCTCATTTGCGAGTTTCTCAAGTTTTTCGTAACCACTTAGCGTATAGGCATAATCGCCGTTTGAAAGCATCTGTGCAACCTTATAGGCGTTAGACTCAATCTTTGGTACATCTGTTTCCGCAGACTGCGGTTTATCTGAATTATTGTCGGGCGTTGGCTTGGTAGTATCATCTGGCGCGTTGCCGTCACTCGCGACAATATTGCCGACTTGTGTCGGCGTAGTTTGGCGAGGAGCAAACACCGCCATATAAGTAGTAATCATTCCTATTAAGAGTACAAGCACGCCGATTACAATTTTCTTTTGCTTAGGCTTCATGATTACTCGCCCTGTACCACGTCTGAAATCTTAAATTGCTGAGCCTGTGTGTCGTAATAACCGTCTACAAGCACAGTGTAACCAGAGGTCTTGCTATGAATCTTTGCAGTGAAGCGCAGTGGTGCGGTTCCTTCATCGGGGGTGCGGTACATAACAAAATCAGAAACCTCGACGTCGGCACCGATTCCAACGTACTGACGAACCTGTGCAGCCGTTTGCACATAACCGAAGAAATACTTATTCGCAACAGCCTGCGCGTTCTCACCGAAGTCGCTTTCAGTAACCTTAGCAAGTGCCTGGATTCCTTCCACGAACTTCGACTCCACCGCTGGGTCGGTATCAATAATCCTGTCATCTTTAGTTACCACGAGGTTATCTCGACCGTTGTAATCGGACACAAGCTGTTTCCAGTTTGTATTGGCTGGTTCGGTTGTAGTAGTTGTGTCATTTGAACCCGTTGAAGAATCCGCATTATCCGCGGGTGCTTCAATCTGACCAATTTCGGCAGGTGGCTGTGGCTTTAATGTTTGCCACATATACAAGCCGCAAGCTCCAAAGAGCACAATGAAAAACGCTACCACACACGCGGTCGTATGACGTTTAAAGAAATCACTCATATATCTCCAATCGTTTTAGATATCTTAGTTCAACTCTCAATTTTAACATAGGTGGACATAATCCGCAAATTCTACACAAAAAAAAGACTAGCTCAAAATGAGCTAGTCTAAGTTGTCAACCGATTTGAAGATTGAGTTGTTACTCTTAGTGTTTGCCGTGTTAGCAACATCGTTAGCGTATTGCTTTTGGTTGTTCTTGAAATCAAACGCTCCCTTTGGTGCACGCCAATAGCTTGTCCAGTTACTACCAAGTTTATAGGCCGAAACTTCTTGAGCGTAATTTGGGTCATACCAATTACCACTCTGAGACTGACCTCCGTCGCCCTTAGCAGGTGTTCCGCCACCAGAGGTCGCGTCAGTATGTGCGCCAATTTGCAGAGGTACTGCGCCTGGCGTGTCTTTTGTAACCTCGGTTGGATTACCATTTGCGTCAAGTTTCGTCACATCGAACCAACCAAGGAAAATCTCGCAGTGACCATCTCTCAAGAGAATGTCTCCTGGTTGAAGTTCGTCGGCGTTGAAGTCATGTCGCTCAAATCCAAGTGGTGTGAGGACTGAACCAAAACTAGACTCTCCTGCTAAAAGCTGTTCAATCTTTGCAAAATCTGGATTACCAGAACGACGAAGCGCTTGCATTACGAAGTTAGAGCAGTCAATATCATCGCCAGTTTTCCAACTACTACCGCGTCCAGCAGCCTGTGAATAACCACTGTTTTCGTCAGCTGCAATCTGTTTTGCAATGCCGAGGAATGTTCCAGCGTCTAAATCGCCAGACTTAACGCTGCGACACTTTTTGCTGGTGTTAACCGTATCAACCGTTGAGGTGTTAATGGTACCAGTTGCTTGACCAGAGTTTAGAATTCCAGCGGCTTGCATTTTGGATTCGTCTGCTGGAATATTATCTTGATTAAACAGCGCGTTAAACTTCATGGCAGCTTCCATACGACCTTCAATGGAGTTATTCTGTCCAGGTTTACCTGGAATACCAATACCTGCGCCAACAAAATACTCTTTACACGCTTCACGAGGGTCTTTCTCGGTGAAGAAGTCTAAGTTTGAGGACACTTTGCGTGTAGTAAATGGATATCCGCCGTGAAAACCACTTGCAGACGGGTCAGCATAGTTATCAGCATTTGCATTCTCGCTTGCCACAAAATTGCCGTGTGCAAAGCGCTTGTCTAACTGGAAAGCCGTTTGGTTCTCCGCATACCAGCCGCCACCGTCAGTAGAGTTTGGATATGACCAGAATTTAGACTCGGTGAAGTTTTGGTATGGGGTCTCTTGGAAGATACCGCCACCAACGCCAGACCACGAAGAATGAACTGGCGAACCAGGGGTCTTTCCGTGTAGACCGAATCGTCCGCCACCTTCGTTAATATCAACAATAAACGATGATTCGCCGTGCATATGACCGAGAATACCAGCAGCACATGTTCCAGAAATGCCGTATGTTTGCGTTAACATATCAAACGTTGCTTTTGCAGCATTGTACTGGTCGGTTCCAGGCGTAAACGCATCGCCATGGACTGTTTCAGATTTAGCGCCAGCGGTTGTGTCAACGTCTACTGACTTTTTTGGACAGCCAGATTCCTCTCTACGAACATAATGCCAGTCATCATTTGTATCCGTTGCATAGGCAGCGCGAGCCATCGGAGCTACTGCGCCACTAACCAGTGTTAATGCAATCAGCGGAGTTAAAATAAACCGCCTAATATTATCTTGTTTCATCGTCACCTCCGTGATGAAATAGTTTCTCGAAACAGTCTATTATACCGTATTTTGACCTTTTGGTCAATTAGTTTGCAGATACTTGATTGTTCTGGTTCGCGTCAGCAAGAGCGCTTGTTGCGCGAGCAACTGCATCGGTCAAGGCGTCTGGCTTCGCCAGTGAAAGCTCACCGATATAAGTTACGCTCGCAACATTGGTCTTGTCGGTTGACACGATAAACTCAACGGTCTTTAATGTACCATCAGCTTTTGCAATAGGCACCGTTACGAGATATACGCACGAGGTGTTACCTGTAGATTTGGTAGTTCCTGCATACAAAAGTGAATACGTAGGCTGCGATACGACAGCGACTGTATCTTTAATATCAACGGCTGGATTTGAGCCAGCGAAAGTAATACTTGGTACACCAGACGAATTATTGTTCCAGATTGTCGTATCGTTTGCCAACATGGTCTTAATAGCGTCTTGCGTTTCCTTTGGCAGATTATTGCTAGATGACTTAGATGTTTCTACATCATCAAGTTTAATTCCCGACTGTACTAAAGCAGTGATAACCTTAGTTGCCGTCTCAGTAGTCTCAGTTTGATTGTAGGTAGCTGCTTGAACGTCGCCATTGTTCGGAGTGTTATTTTTAGCAGCAAGCTGCTTAGTAAGCGAACTAATAACGTCCTCGCGCATATCCTGTAGTTGGACGAATTCCAAGATATCACAACTGTCCGCTTGGATTTTACAGATAGAATCTCAGCGGGCTGCTCACTTTCAAACCTATGAGCGGTTAGCGCCGAGCCAATTGCCGTACCAATAAACATCGTCACAACTGAAGCTCCAACTACTGTGGCAATAGAAATCTTATTGAATAACTTTGGCTTAGCCTGTTCTGGCTTCACCTCGTCAAGTTTATTACTAGAATCATCGGCGAGAGCAGCTTCAAGCTCGTCGTCAAACTCATTTCTCATTTTGCTCCTTACGTGTTGAGAATTTGTTACACATACCTATAGTTTACACTACCCATCAACTTAAAGTCAACTTTACATAGTTGCACAAATGTTCGATTGTTAAAGAAATTTCTCATCTTTAATGTTTGCAACAATTGGCGGATTTGTTCGATATAAAAATACCCTCTGCGAATTGCAGAGGGTATTAGTTTAGCCAAATGCTGTTTTGAATAGTGTCTGAACATCAATTGGTGCGGAGAAAATGTCTGGAAGTCCCACGACAATTTCCATTTGATTACCTGCATTAACAACGGTTGTTCCCTTGGTATTAAACTTCTTGTCAATGTACTTAACAAGTGAATCCTCTTTACCGCTTTCAAGACGGAATGACAACTCATATTTAACCAGGAGGTTTCGAGAACCAACGTTAAATCCTTGTCGCTTACCACCAACATTAACGGTGGTAATGAGGTCATCAAGGTCATTGACCGCTGCAAGTGCCCAACGTGCGCCATCTGCCTTTTTCTGTTCAGCAATGGCTCGATTGTCTTTGAAGATTGACAGTGGATATACGTATTCACAATCGCCGTATGTAACCTGTCCATTCTCGTTTGACAAATCCTCGTAAGCATATTTATCTGGAATGACAATGCTATCGAAGTATTCAATCTTGCTTTGGTCGGCGGAAATAATCTGACTGCCGAATGTTACCTCGCCACGCTCAAGTCGAGTTGCTACGTTGTTAAAGTCCTTCAACATCGCTTGTAGCTTCTCGTTGTCCTTTTGGACAAACGGAACGTTAATCTCAATACGATATCGACTCTCAAGGTCGTCTGTTTCAAGAGACTGCCTGGTATTGACAGTAACCTTCATATTCTTCATAGCTTTGAGAGCTTCAAGCTGTGCTTGTTCATCAAAGCTCAGCTCATTTGTCTTACCGTCCGTACCACGCTTCTTAGCATTGATTGCGGAAATCTCACGCTTAATACCAAGTGATTCAATAAGATTATGCTTGAGTGAAATAGCTTTGAAGTCGCTTGTGATTACGTTGCGCTCATATGAACGCCACCTTAACACAAGAATCACAAGATATATAAGAACCATCAGCGCGGTAACTATTGTTAATACGTTAAATGCTGTGGCAAGATTAGTCTGTGCTTGTAAAAGCAAGTCTAATACGTTTGAACCAGCGTCGGAAATAACGTCGCTCGCACCATCAAGTTCATCGTTTAAAGCATTGATTGGAAACTCAATTAAAAACTTACACAGATAAACAATAAGGGTTGCAACGCCAAAGCCTATTGAGAACTTTAGACATCGCAACCCCGCCTTTGCGTAAGGGAATTTATCTGTCGTAAGTGAGTGCTGTTCAGAGAACTCTCTAAAGGTACTCACCTTTAACTCCTTTACTTGGTTGACTGTGCACCACCGTCAGTAGAAGTCTGTGAATTGGAAGTGGTGTCAGCGTTTTGTGCGTCAGCCTTCTTCAAATCCTTCATCTTGTCGTAGGAAATGCGATACTCCTTGCCGTCCTTATCGACTGCGATGATGGCATCCTTAGAATCATCTGGTGAATCAACGAACTTAGAGACCGTCAGATTCTTCTCAGCAGCCTTACCGTCAGAACCCTTAACGTTTACGACGTAAGAGTCGCCAACCTGGTATTGACCGCGTGGGTCAGTAGTTGACTCTACTGAACGACCAGCGCCATTAGACATGTTGAAAAAATAGAAACCAGCGCCCGCAATCGCAACAAGTGCAGTTGCTACACCAATGCCGATTTTAGCTGCGAGTGGAAGTGGCTTACGATTCTTGCGCTTCTCAGCACGCTCAGCCTTTTTCTTCTCGCGCTCAAGTTTCTTCTGCTCCTTCTTAGAGAGCGGATTCACTGGGGCGCCAGGAACACTTGGCTCGTCAATCTCGTCCTCAACCTCACCAAAATCGAGGTCATCGGAAACTGGGGAAAGCTGATTAGTTACATCAGCATCAGAACCGAGGTCTGCTTCTGGCTCAGTATCGAGGTCAAGGTCGCCAAAATCATCAAGGTTCTCAGCGTCAGATACATCGCCGTCGGTAATTACATCGAGGTCGTCAATTGGAGCAACTGGCCCATCATGTGCAACCTCCGTATCGGAAGGCTCATCGTCAGCGTCCTCAGCATCATCGGTTGCATCCTCGTCTGCTTTAGTGTCAACATCTTCAACGTCGTCAATGTCAACGTCGTCATCCTCAGTTGCGTAAGACTCCTCAATTTCAGCTGCGCGCTTCTCAGTAAGCTCACAAACCATTTCAGCCATTGCCTTATCGGAAAGCGCGCGATACTGGGCAACTGCTAGGAGCGCATGATACTTAGCTCGAAGCTCGTCGGAAATGTCATCCTTCATATCAATGAGACAATCAGCTTTGAGCAGCATTGAGATTACCTGGCTGGTACTCTTACCGAAGGTCGCTGCGTTCTCGTAGGTATTGAGCAGCATTTCGTCAGAGCATGCTTGGAGGACACTCTTTCGATTCTCCTCAGCGTACTCAATAGCTGCATCAAGTGCCGCCTTCTCCATGACCTGCTTCATTTCGTCAAGATAATCGAGACGGTAATTGACAATTGCGGAGTTCATGTCTTCGATGCTTTCCTTTACGGAAACTCGAACGGCGTCCGCGTTGTCAAAGTCGCGGTTCATTTCTGGGTACAGCTTGTCCTGGATATCATTGAGGAGCTTGTCAACTTCCTCAGCATCCATGTCCTGTACCTTGGAGCGGTCATTTGCAAACTCTCGTGAGAGCTTTGAAGTCTCGCGCAGGAACTTGAGGTGGATATCTGCTACCTCATCAGTCTCGTAAACGCCCTCTCCGACGATTGAGTTCTCGTCGTCGTCCTCAGAAAGCATTGAAACCTCACGAACATTGCGCAGAAGGTCGCGCTTGTTTGTGGCAAGAATTGGGTTCTCAACACTGTCAGCAACTACCTCACAAGCCTTAGTTGCTGCAAACTCTGGAAGCAGATATGGTTGAATATCCGACTTCTCAATATCGAGAGTTGAAACGTATGACAGTCCAAGCTCGTTATTTGATGCAAGCTGGTCGGCAAACTTCTCGTCCTCATCCTCAGCGCGCTCGATACGCTCGTCGTTCTCGCGGATTTTATCCGCAATAACCTCTACGTCGTCCTCAATAGAGTGAGCGTCGTCAACGTCTTCGATGTCTGCGTCAACTGTTGGCGTGACCTCATAACTCTCGGAAATCTCGGGAGCATAGTCAAACTCTGGCTCGGTAGGCTCCTCAACAGGCTCCTCAACAGGCTCCTCAACAGCAGCTTGCGGCTCTACAGGAGTAGCGGTTTCGCTTGGCTCGGAAACCTCGTTTGACTCATTCACAGGTTCTTGAGTTGCAGTCACCTTTGGTGAATAGTCAATTCCAGGAACCTTTGCGACGTCTCTAAACTCACCAGTCTCGCGGTCATAATCAACCGTCTCAAATACAAATCCAGCGAGGTCGAAACTATCCAGCTTGTTAATACTGTCTACAATGTGCTGGACAACTGGTGAACCAGATGGAATGTCAATGTAAATTACATTATCGTTCACATCTGCTTCTGAGAGAGTTACAGGCTTAACTGGCAGTCGATAAATTAGATTAAACTGCAAGTCTTGTGCCCTTTCGGGCGGCGCCGTAATTCTGAGAAGGTGAAGAACTTTTGGTGCTTCATTCTCTGGCATGAAAATCCTTTCTACTTTTTGTTACATACCATTTGATGTGTAGTAAACACTAAAGATAATACCATTTACCGTCAAATTAGTAAAGTGCGGGTCATAAATTTTCTCGGTAATAATATCAACGTCGTCAATATACAGTGTTTGCAGGTCTTTTTCAGAGAGTAAGTCATAAAGACCCGAATTTGCAAACATGCGTTCAAGCGAATAAATAGCTTTTGAGAGAGGTGTAATCTCGGGAGCTGCATATAAGAACAGTCCAGAGAACATTCTACGAGCACAACCTGTTGATGGCTTGCCACGCTTAATTTTTCCACCACCATTAAGCACACGCTTAGATACGTCAAGTATCCTAACAAACTCGTCGTCGGTTTCAATGAACTTTGGTCGCAAATTGAGTAGCATACCAATTAGCTCAGCACCCTTTGCAGGAACGAGCGCATCAGAGTTTTCTGAGTAGATTATTGGACTACTCGTATTTGTCGATGGCTCTCGGTTATCCGCTTTACGTGGAGCGCTCAGTTGAACAGGTTTACTTACTGGCTTAGTTGCCAGACTAACCTTCTTAACTTGAGAGCTATCAATAAACTGTGGCTTCGGAATATTTAGTGGCAAATCACTAAATAAGTCTTTAGAGTAGGTGTCTACTGCCGCATCGATGGCTTCAATGCTTGTCATTTCGCCAAGGTTCAGTACGTTATTCAGTTCCATATCGTTTGCAATATCTGCGAAATTAACCATTTTCAGCCATCAACTCCCCCCACATGTAGAAATATGTATTTGCTTTATCACATAGCTCAAACGACAAATCGTTCAAGATTGAACGGGTTTCTCCGTCCAAATCTTTTGCTCGACGATACATTTCAATTACCGAAATTTGGTTTAGAATTTTAGCGACCTCACTTTTTGTTGGTGAATACAACGTCTCCGAAGCCTTCTTATACTCGATTAGTACTTGGCATAACTTCGGATATTTTCGAGCGCTAATTTGACTAATAGCCATGTCTAAACCCGTCATCCGCAATACACCTTCAATTTGTTAATTGCGCGATTGATTTCGTCAATTGCTACGCCGATTTCAACGACAAGGCGCTCACGAATGCCATGTGCGCTATCGTAATCGGATGTATCGCCAAGTGAAATCGACTCAACGTTGTCAATGGCTAGTACCAAGGTTGAGACGGCAATGTTTGCGTTGTGTACAAACTCGTCAACAAACTTACGCATAAGCTCCATATCAAGAATTGCATCGAGGTTTGCTTTGCGTACATTTGCAACAACTGCGTTTGATGCGTCGAGATAGGTACGATACGCCTTGCTTACGTATACCCCAGCGTTAACCGCGTATTCATTCTCGGTCGGTCGAGTTCTCACAATCTCTTGAGTGAATACCTGGATTGCTTCGAGGTGCTCATTAGCGAGAGCAAATACGTCAGTTCGACTAATTTCGGAAACAATTGCCATAATTTTTAGTGTGTCCAGAGTCATTAAATCACCCACTTTCGTTTAATCTACACAATATCCAAAGTATAGCAGAAATTCACGCAACTGGCAAATTGCGTGAATTCTGTGTTTCATATCGGGTACAAAATCGATTCTAAGCGACGCAAATTTTCAATACGACTAATTACACGTCTGGATAAGCGTACTCTGAGAGGTCTGCGCTTAATTTGAGCAGCTCTTGGTATGGCTCATCATAATCATCGTTAACCTTGGCTAACTTATTGATAGTGTCTTTGAAACTGGTCTTTGATTTTGCCGAAATATCCTCTAGTCGCTCTTTTGAAGAAACAACGTACTTGCGTAGCTCGTGAAGCTCTCTTGCTGCGTCGAGCGTAATTGCCGCAAAGTCCTGGAAGTCCTCAATTCTGAGACTCACCTCAGTTCGGTCATAACAAAACTTTGCAAGTCTTAAAAGCTCGGAAATGATGTTCTGTTCAAGGTCGTAGCACCTAAGTACAACCTCTTTGCGCCAGTTATATGGTTCCTCCTCGTTATCAAACCTTGTGTTCATGGCAAGCTCGATAATCGGAGCCGTCATATCTGCAAGGTTATCGCTGATATCGCAAAGTTGCTCGTATACACGTTTGTTGCTGAATTGTGTTTGTTTACTCATAACCAATTCCTTAAAAAGTTTTGTCGTATTTAAGTTCGTCTATTGCCTGGTCGAGATAAAGATATATCTCTTGAAAGTCTCTACTAATTATATTTACATAAGCACATAGTCCACTTAAAGCATCGTAATCACTATCTTGGTCAAAGTTAATTTTGTGTGCTTCAGCCGTAAAATTGCGTGCAGATTCTGTGGCAAGTCTCAGCGAATCCATCGCGTCGTCGATAATCTTGATAAGTTCATCCTTGCCATCGGCAACCCTTGTATCATGAACTACTTTTTCAACGGTGTTTAACAAATAATTTGTGATGGCTCTAAAATAGCGGTCTAAGGATAGTTCATCGTTTGGGTATACGCTCGAATACTTTTCATACACACCAGTTAAGAGTTTTTGAGTGTGCCTTAAACCATTTATGGAGTTATCAATCAACTCTGTAACAACTTTATTCATCGTTTGCACCTCCAAGAGTACGTATTGCTTCGTAAGCTGCAAACGCCGCAAACGCGAGCTTCTCACCATACGACTCTAGCAAAGTTGTGGATTCTTTTGAATTTTCAATCTGTTTGTCGTTCAAATATTCAGCTTTGTGGATTAGTTCGTATGCCCGCTTTACAACCTTTAGGGCGTTTTCAACAGCATCCGCTCTACAGGGGTCATATATCGGTCGGCTAATGTAAGACATCATTTCTTCCGATACCTCAGAAAGTTTTTTACATACTGAATTAAAATCAGCTTCAATACTTGGCTCGATTTGCAATTTATGAATAACCGCGTAATTACGCGCGTCCAATAGTTTATTTATAACCTTATCAACAGAATCAATCAGTAGTGCGTTTGCGAGGTAGTTCAAACCACTCATCGGTAAACCTCCTCAAATTGATTAGTTATGGCGTCAATAGATTTCTGAGCTTGTTCTGTTGCAACTTTGAGCATCTCAACGTACTCCGTGTATACCACAGATGAACCATACTCAAAGTCCTCGCAAGTATGTTCGGCGCTGTATAGCATGTCGTCCATAGTTGAAAACGAGTTTTTAACACAGCATAGCGCCGTAAACCAGCGCATACGCATTTCTTCAGTATGTACACTTGCGTTCAAATTATCCGATATTTTCTTGAACGCCATGTCAATATCGTCGAGGTTACGACTCATAAATGTGATTGCAGACTTTCCAACTTGCAGGTCATGCAGAATGATATAAGCGTATACCTTAACCTGTGCAGAATATACACGTTTTAATTCCAGCAAGATTCGCGTATTTCTTACGTTATCGAGCAGTTCCATTACAAATTACCTCGTTTCAAAATCAACCAAATATTCAATCTCTGAATCGAGCCAATCAATGCAGCTTCCAAGAGTTGTGACAGCGTAGGAGTTTTCTTGTAGGTCTGCTTTAACTGTTCGTTCAGCCGTGGACAATAATACGCTAATATCACTTAAATCGTCAATAGTTTTCTCAAGATTTGTCTTTAATTTCAAAGAATTTTGGTTCAGACGCTTGATTATAGACAGCAATCTCAAACTCGCCGTATCAATTTTCTCGCAGCTGTCAAAGCATCCTGGCTTTTCATCATAATATGACAATACGTTACTCGATAGACTAATCAATGTCCTCGTAAGAGCGCTTAATTGTTTTGTCAGTAACTTTGCGTCATAAGTTGTGTCCACGTTACTCACCACTTCGAACAGAATTGACGCCATCACGAGTCTTTGCAAAGCCGTCATTCATAACCAGAATGAACTCACGGATGTTTCTAATCGCATTAGCAATTGAACTAAGGTCGTATTGCTGAGCGTAAGGCTTTAGCATGTTAAGTCCGTCCAAGAATACACCATCTAAATCTTGCCCGAGTTCAATACAAATATCGGTCAGTGCAACAATCTTGTTAAAGTCTGAATCGTTTGGATTCTCCAACACTGCATGCGCCGTTCTCACAAAACACTTAATATTTGACGCAAGTGGATATGCAACCTCGGCATACTCGTCGAAGAAGTCTGCAAGCTCCATAGTAACTGGGCACTCGTCATCGTGCATTGCGTCACCAACGACTTGAGCAAAATCTTTGTCAAGAGCCTGCCACGTCTCAAGCATAAGGTCATAAGCGTCAGTATGGCTTTGGTTGATAATACGTTTAATAGTTCTAGCTCTCATATAAAACTCCAATCTAAAACACTAACAGAATCGTTCTTTGCGGACACTTTCAATATCCGCGTACAGACCATGAATAACTTTAGGAATGTTAACAAATGTTTCCTCAATGGGATTATGAAACATATCGTCACATGGAACAGAATACATATCTGGCAAGATTCCCAACTTTATATAGTACAAATTCTTCCTCATGAGTTGACCTGGTGAACATACGCATAGTAACTTCTTGCAATTTAATTTGATAAACAACTCATATGCTGTTTCACACTCGTCCTCAGAACAATACACGTTTTGTAATCTTAGTGGAAGGTCTTTAATGCCCAGAATATTATCTTGCGGCAATTCGTGCTCAAGTAAATACTCCACGCCAGCGTCACTTAATGACACATCATCTTTAACACCTTCATATTTGTGCCTACTACCAGGAACGTAAATTTTCGCTTGTTGTCCGCCATCAATCAAACCATTGTACAAATTGATTGCAAAATCTAATCGAGCTGAGAACTCCTCGTTTGGAGCAACTCCATTTATTAGTGGGTGTTGCGCGGAAACCTCTATAAGCGTCAATTTACGTGTTGGATTTACCAAATATGACTTGGTGTTTTCCAGTGCGTAAGCGTAGTAATCATCCCACAAAGCGTGGACATCACGCTCGTCCATATAAACTCCAATCTAAAAGGAAAAACAACTTCATGTACATATTATACATGAAGTTGTAATTTTTTTTCAGTCAAGTATTAACTTTTGTTAGTGCTTAGCAGAGTCCCTTGAGAACCTTGTAGTTGCCGTAAACTGCTTCATCAACGTTAAGGTAATTTGGATTGTGGAAACTCTCTGGTAGGTAATTCATAACGGCATCGTCGAACCCAGCAAATAAAGGCTCGGCGATATAACTGTCAATCAGTTCCTTTACACCGTCAACATGACCGTTCCTTCTCGCTTCGATAAGAATTGCAGTGTGTCTGCGGATGACGTCAGCACGCTCTCTAAAATCTACAGCGGCTCGCATAATGTCCTGCTTGTCAAAAGTACCATCGCCACTTGCAGACGCAATTTTCTCAAGAGCGTCGCATGCCTTGTCAACATAATAAAGTTTTGAAGTTTCGACATCCGTTGAAACAATTTCAAACATTTCAATTCGATTTTGCTCGCGGCAATTGTCCGAATATTCTTTGCATTGCTGGTGAGCAGATGTCTTGAACACGAAGCCATAAACAGCCACCGCAAACGCGAACGTTGCGATAACGAGCATAATGAAGGCTCCCCACGCAATCACGCTTGCCAACACGTCGTTATATGGCAACACCAAGTAACTCAATAAAGAGCTAATAGCAAACGCCATAAAACTTGCAAAAGAAATCTTAAAATAATCTTCCATACCTAATTTACACCTTTCTTAGTGTTTTCTTCTACCTGCTCTTGCGCCCAATGCAGGTAATCTTCTGCCTTAAGTAAATCGTTAAGACCGTTCTTACGTTTATAACGGAACAAATATCTTAGGCATTGACCGACGCAAAATGCTTCAAATCCGTCATCCCCCAATGCTGCGTGAATTGCGTCGATACATTCAATGCCATTGGCACCCTTATATCTATCTGGCGTTGAGCTTGCCAGAGAGTTAATATCCGACGGGTCGGTTTCGTTAAACTCAAGCTCAGACATTACTCAATCACCTCAAAGTCAATCTTGTTGTCAATGAGCAACTTCTCAAACTTCTCAAGGTCGTCGTTTGCAATTGAATACTTACGAATAGTACGCGATGCCATTCGAGCAGCTTTAAGCTCCTGCTCAGCCTTACGTGCAGCTGCGAGAGCTTCTTGCTGTTCACGAGCAAGCATTTCATCGTTGTAAGCAGCGACCGTACTCATTACATCCCAGTTGTTAATAGAGAGTGACTGCGCAAGCTCTCGTTTAGACCAGTTAGGTGTAATGTTCATATCGCAAGCTCGTCCAAAGTTCTCAACGTTAGTGTTGAGCGCAGATAGTGCGTTCTTCTCGGTCGTAGTGCGATTGAGCATCTTCGACTCAATAAAGTCGTTTGCTGATAAACCATCAAGGTAATCGTATAGAACAGCAGACTGTTCGAATGCATCAACTAGAACATTTGTTCGGGTTTCCTTGAACTGAGTATCAGAGAGCTTCTTGCGCTCGTCAGCAAGCGCGATAATATCTTCCGCGCTCATATTAAGCTCAGCCATCTGTGCGTCAAACTCAGCGAATTGTTCAGTCTTGAACACCTTTGCAGCGTCCTTAATCGCCTTTTGGCGTTTCCTTACCGCTGCGAGGAATTTCGAGTTTGTCTTTCGCTCCTCGTCGGTGCCGTCATACTCATACGCGGCGAGGGCGTTGTAAACCTCTTTATTCTCCGCGATGACCGAATCGAAACCCTCAACGCGAGGTAACAATGTCTTCTTGTCAACTACGAAGCTAATTCCAGCTGGCTTATCTGCAAGAACTGTAAGTGAATTGAGTGTGTCGTTAGCCATTGACAATCTCCTCAAAGGTATAAAGAACCCTTGTAATTGGTCGGTAGGTAATCTCTGGATTTACATCGTCGGTAAAGTCGGTAACGATACCAATACAATTATAGCGACCATATGGCACGAGTACCATATCACCGATTTCGGCGCGGTTGTTGATATACGTCGCATGAGATAGTCGCAGCGGTTTGACATTCCAAAGCTGCTTGATTTGAGCGCATACTGCTTCAAATGCGTCGCCGCCCTTTGCTAGACCGTTACGAACGTGTGTAAGTACATTCTCTGGGTTTTCCTCCACCTGTTGAATCATTACTACTGCGTACTTCATAGCACTCCTTTCAACTAAATTATTTGTGCTTATAAAGAAAAGACTACCACGAGTAAACGTGGTAGTCAATACGATTCATAGAATGTTTACAACTAATTACAGTGCAACTGGCAGGTTTGCGACGAAATACCAAATAACGCCAATGAAGGTAACAAGTGTTACTGCTGGCAGAACGAAATTGTAAGTGTTCGTATAAACGTCAGACACGCCCTCGTAACCCTTAGTATCAATTACGTTCTCGAGCATGCCGCTAAAGATGCCGTTAGCCATAAAAGATGCAAACTTTGCAATAAGCAGCGCTGCGAAGAAACCCCAGAACACGTTTACAATCGTGTGGATTTGCATTGCCCATGGAGCGGTAATGTTTTGCTGAGCGGTACCAAGAACAACGGTGAGGAAAAATGCTCCTGGCAGACCGATGATTACGAAGATTGCGGTAAAGACTACAAACACAAATCCATAGAATCTGAGGAAGCTCATACGGCTGCCGTTCTCGGAGGTCAGTGCGAGCATTGCATCAATCATATTCATTCTATCCTTTGAAGTCATCATGACTTGTCCTTTCCTTGTTAACACAAGTATAACAAACTCGAACATGTGTTCGCAAGCATAAAATCAATGACTTCATAAAATCTTCACAATTGAGTTTACAGAAAAAAACTCCCTGGAACTATGCTAATTTGAATGGAGGTTAAGCATGGGTCTAGTTCCAGGGAGGTTTGTCGGCAGTTAAGCTAAGGTCTGCACGACTATGCGAGCAATGAAAGCTGGTTGATGGCTTTATACAAGACGAAAGGAGGTTTAAACAACAAAATCTAGTTGCTCGCGTATGAGATTCCGCCTAGTCGGACGATGAAATCTATTTGTCAATTTACTACTAATCAGTTAGTTTATCACTAGCCAATATGAGAGTCAAGCACTTTAGGCAAATTTCTTTGCCTTTTCAAAGAAATAATATGAACTCAGTGGTCGGCATCGTTGTAGCTGCTCGTAATCAAGCTGAGACATCTGATTCTCATAGAGGTTACGATTCTCAACCTTCCAGTGTAGACGAGTAGTTTCGTCCTCAGCAGCGTCTGCAAAAATGTCGAGCATTTTCATTGCGGTATCATGAGACACACTCTTGCTCATTTCAGCAGCGGCGAGTGAGCGAACCAGTAACCAGAATCTATTGTAGGTCTGGCAAACAGCAGTTTTAGCAATCTCATAAGCTCCGTGAATGAGTAACTGTTCGTCAAACGTGCAAGTGTGTTCCGAAACTGAAAACTCCTTTGGCGTTTGAACCTTTTTACCCATGGTAGCGTACTTTTTAGGAACCTCGATGTTCTTCCACAGTGAGTTATCCAATGCGCTCAAAGATTTATCTTCGAACGTTGAATAGATTTCGTCACACTGCTCTTGACTATAAAACACTGGCAGGTTTCGGTTGGCAATCATACGAAAATCAGAATCATCGGTTACTTCGCAGCCAATAGAGTCGTAAATCCATTTAACCGCCTGGTAGTATTGCTTCTGATTAAGCGCTCGTTTGGGCAAAAAAACAAATCTAAATCTAGGTTTGTCTGGATATGACATGGTTGGGTACATGAGCAACGGTGTGGAGTTAGCCTTAGCTAACTTTACTAGGTTATTACGCATGTCGAAATATGTTCCCCAGTCATCCTCGCCAAGGTCAACATCACCCATGATAAAAGAGCGTCTTGCACGCTGGTCATTAAGCGCCTTACGTGGTACCTCACACTCAATGTCAAGCTGCTTAGAGAGCTTTGAGATAAATGCAATCGGAGAATGGGACTTAACAAACTCAAGTCCCTTCTCGTCTACGATATGTTTAATAGCATCAACATTCTCGCGTGCAAACTCAACAGCCTTAATAAAGAACTCTCTATCGGGCATGTCAATATATGTTGCATACTTCTGTTTATATGAATCAACTACAAACAATCATTACTCCTTCGTAAAGTTTCCTGTTGTGTAATCAATAGTATTCCCTGGCTGAACGTTGTATACAATACCTACAAGGTTAATTCCAGAATTTCCATCAGAATCACACGAAACCATCTTAACGATACAAGCGCGAGGGATAATCTCGTCGTCAGATGCGTACACTGGCTCAACACTGTACCAGATAGAGCAGTTCTCATGCTCGGTGAGGTATTTACGTGCCATGTCCTCAAAGTAAGCCATGCCGCCGTAGCCAGAACCCTTAGAGTTATTAGTTCCGACATTCTGGAAGCGCGTACCCGTTACGAGGTTCTGAGCTTCTGAGACGCTCTTATCGGTGTCAATGGAGCCATCGCTCTTGTAGACGTGCTTATAGCCACCGAGCGAATCCGCAATGAGGTGAGAGCGATTGTACATATAACCACTATAAGTAATACCGCCTGGAAGATTAGAGGTAATCTTCTTGTTCTTACCCCAACCACTCAGCTTAGAGTCTACGTCACTTGCAAACTTAGCACGCCATCCGCTCGACTCTTTAACCATGTCATAGGTGATATTTCCAACTGCACGACCAGTACGACCAAACTTATCAAAACCAGTGTAGTGAATATTGCCAGCTTCGATTGAATAATCAATATCTGCTTTCATGTTGAGAACAAGATAGCCGTTTGGAGCAGTGTTTGCATCCCAAGGCTTGAGAGCCGCGTTTCGCAGTTCATCGGCAGAGTTTGATGATGTGGTTGAAGATTCACTATTGTTAATAGCTGGAACCTCAATGTTCAAATCATCAAAATCGCCAGTTCCAGTGAAGTCCTCTGGCTTACCAAAGTTCTTGAAAAGGTCGCCGAAGAAGAAGTTTGCAGTATCTACGACGGAATCGTCGAATACGCCTTCGCCACGCTCAAAGTAATCAGCTGCGCTTGAATGTAGGTCAGCTGCAATATCAGTAAACGATTGAATGTTTCCTCGCTCACCAAGTACCTGGAACAAATCACCAAACTTATTCTTGAATCCGCTTACGATTGGTGCATACGTACCGCCTGTGAGAATGTTTACGATACCTGTACGTTGAGCAACAGCCATTACCTGCGCTGGCTTAAAAAAGTTAGCTGGGGTAAACAATGCTGTAGTAAGGTATGTACCACCAAGCGCTGCGACTAAATAACCAGTGACCGCCTTCATGAGCTTTGCTTTACCGATACGCTTAATGCCGCGAATTGGGTGGCGTAACAATCTCACACCAGAGGTCATCAGCCGCGTAGTGCGGCTGAATACCCTCTTGATGATATTAAGTATGGTCTTCATAACTACTCCCTCTGTCTAATCCATTTCTTTCGGTACTCGAAGATTTGCTTCGTAATCTCGTGATACATCATTATAGCAGTATCGGTACCAATAGTTGAGGTTGATTCGAGGTCGTTAATCATGCCAATTACCATCGGTGAATTAAAGTTCATAACCTTAATCGCTCGTGCCATATCGTCATAATAGCTCTGAGCGGTCGTTACATCCTCTAACGTACCACCTGTTTGAGGAACGAGATTATCTGCAACCTCAGCTTCACCGTCGTTAAACGCGTCTCCCCACGCCGTTGTAGCCACGATGTTTACGTTATCGAGCGTTGCATTTCTGGCGTCGTCATCCTCGTCATAGGTTGATTCAACGCGCCGCATTACCGCATCCGTATCAACCGTGCCATCTGGTTTTAGTAGATACGTCTTAATAGAACTACCGTCTTGCGAAACTACGTATCGCGTCTTTCCATCGATTCGTTTCTTGTCAACGATTCTGTGACCAGGCGGAAGTGTTGCGTTTAACTGGTCAATCTTAGATAGTTCCTTATCTGGCGGCGTCTCTGGTGGTTGAGGTGCAAATTCAATTACCTCGGCTACCTTCTTGACGTCGTCTTTCTTTGAAGATTTACGCTGCTTTGGCTGCTCAGCAGTCTTAGCCTTTGCTGGTGCCTTTGGTGCAGGAGTCTCCTTAATGACGCGCGGAGAGTTATCAATCTCGCCCTTTTCGCGCATACGCTCAAGTTTCTCGCGATAAAGTGCTGCAAAGTTCTCGTCTTCTGCAACCTCGTCGGCATGCTCGAAGATAATCTCTGTGTTAATGATGGTGCAATCCTCATAGATACCATCAAGCTCGTCCATACGAATCTGCCAGTATTCCTTCTTCTCCTCACGAGTCATATTGCGATTGATGAAGTTGGAAATTAGCAGGTAATCATATACAGAACACTCGACATCGCTATGACGAACATCATTCATGAGTGGTGCTTCGGAAATGTCAATAGATTCACCCTCGCGCACGAAACACACAGTACGCTGGGAACTTTCTTTGAGGTTCTCAAAGTTCTTACCACGCATATCGGTATCGGTAAACTTAGCACGGTCATAACCATAGCCATTTGCTAGGTTAATACCTGCGTTAATACGCTTTGTTTCCTCCTTAAATCCAAGGTTCTTCATCATAGGCATGATGGCTGCCTTAAAACTTGGACGTGAGAGAGGTTTGGCGTTATTACCGATGTTTGCGTTAAACCAGTCGGTATACGCTGTATGCAAGTCCTGTAGCGGTACTGCTGCAAGACCATTTCCAAAGAATTGTGAGTCCATCAGCGCTTGCATGAACTGAATAACGGGGTTACTGTCCTGTGCAGACTCCTCAATGAGGTTGGAGTCTACCTGGTTAAATCCGTCATAGTAGGGCACACAATCAAGAATATAGGCAAGACAGTGCTCCAAGAAGTCACCATCTTTAATAGCGGAAGCTACGGACTTACTATCTGTTTTATTAGCTACGTAGGAGTTTTCAGCCTTGACAACGACAAAGCGCCTACGAATAGCGTTACCAGTCTCGGCAAACTTAGGCATTTCGTTTACTAGCTGGCACATAACGCCCTGTGAAGCTACCTTACGTGCTGGCTCGTAAATACGACGAACGCCAATAACGTCGCCCGTAACGATTCGCTTGAATACGCTGGTATTCTTGAGGTATAGGCGAGAGTTGTTATCTGTACCGAGAATATACTTAGCGTGTGCAATATCTGCGAGCTTGTTCTCATCGTTCTTTTCAATATCTGAGAGCGTCAGAGTTGCAGTATTTGCTGCACCAACGATGTTTCCGAGCATAGACTCAAAGAAGGTAGACTTACCATCGCCGCCCTCACCATAGATAATGAAACCAGCGTCCTGTGGTGCGGAACCAATAACAGCGTACTTACAAATCTGCTCAACGAGCCTTACACGGTCTTGATTACCATGAGCAAATGACTCACACAGGCTCTTGAATGACATAGTGCCAAATTTACGAGCATCAATGTGGGTTGCGCGATGTGGATAGTAGTTGACCTCAATGGAGGACAAAGCTACAAATCGAGGGTCGAATGGCTCAAGCTCACGCGTAATGAGATTGAACACGCCGTTGCCGACGACAATCTTAAAGTTTGGAAGTGGAATATACGGAATGAGCGTGTTTGGTGTATACATACCAAACATACCGTTCAGAGTTGAGATAATGTCGTTTTTGTAACTATTGTTTGCACGACCTGCGATTGCTACGAGAACAAAGTCAAGAATAGGCGCGACATCAACGTAGATGCCACGGTCGGGGTCGTAAATATAGATGTTACCAGGGGTGCTGTGAATACCGTGCTGATTCAAATTCCTAACAGTACAATACTCGTCAATGTCTGGACGTCGGTTCTTACCAGCTTCGGATGGTACTTTACAGAATACGAATTGCTGGGTGAGTACCTCCATAATCTGATTAAAGTCAATCTTGTTTTGCTTACCAAATCCGTCCGACATGCGCCTGCGGATAATCATAGCAATCTTGTTGGCGAGTGTGGTTAAACCATCGGCGGTCTTTTCCTCGCGTGGTTTGAGCTTTTCGGTTTCCCATGTCTCGTCATCAATACGCTTCATTGACTCTGGAATATAAAAGTAGTTCCAGTTATCGAATCCATCGGCGTCAATCAGACCATCGCTTTCACGAGTTGGCTTATAGGCGGGATTGTGCTGGCGATAACACTCGTCAACCTTTTCAAGCTGTTGTTGCGTAATACGCACGCCGACATTATGTGTGACATGGTTATAACTGATGTGCGAGTCGGGGACGCTCATAAATCTGTCCACTTTGCGCTCATCAGTCTTAATCTCAGTTGTCTCTGTGGTCATAGGCTCATACCTCCATTCTTGAATTGTCGTCTATGTTCATCGGAGACCTACTATAGCACAACTATATATAGAGATGCAAATCTGGCTGAAATTTTTAGCTGGGATTTGCCACGTACATGAAAACTCCACAAATTCTGCTGTATGTATAAAAGTATATTTTTATGCAAAATAATGAATATTCATATAGCTCATATACGCAAATTAAGGGTCATTTTATTTTTGACCCGCGTTCAAAAATCCATGGACAATACAACGTTTTCATGGACAAAATTACAAAATGGATTTTTCGGAGCCATTTTTTTGAACTCGGAGCCATTTTTTAAATCGAAAAAATGGCGTCGAAATGGCAAAAAATGGCTTCAAACATGCCCTCTGACCTGCGCGTACCGTTTTCGCAGGTAGATGCGTTGTAAAAAATGGCTCCATGTTTTTATGGGTTTACCTGCGAAAACGACTCTCGGAGCCATTTTTTTGACCAAAAACGTGTAAAACTCCTCGCGATTTTACACATGTAAAATTACGTATACTTTTCCCTCTTTTCTATTAAAAAAGTGGCTTTGAACAAAAGAATAGCAGGTAGAAGGCTATTTTTCGAAGCCATTTTTTTTAAGCCATCTACCTGGGAAAAGGGTACGGGCAGGTCAAAGGGGGTGTTTTGTGCCATTTTCTGCCTTTTCGAAGCCATTTTTTTCGTTTTCGAAGCCATTTTTTTATTTTGCAAATGGCTTCGAAAATGGCGTCGTCTCTGTATTTTTCAATATCGTTTAATACATTGAGAATCGATATAAAAATAGCGCACCATCCGTAGATGATGCGCTTGGAATTAAAAGCCAGCAAGCTTTCTAAACTTTAACGGTTGCGGATAAACCTCTTTACCGTTCTCTAATCGAGGTGGTTGCTCAAGCTCATAGATAATATCCCTATCGCCTTTGCCGCTCTGCACCCATTCAAGATTGTAATTATCATCAATCGGTAGCCAGCTTTTGCCAGCCACGGCTCTTGCGTCTAAATCAATCTCGGGAAGGTGACTGAAGCATACATACTTTGACGTGAGTGCTCGTATGTGTACTAAGTTAGCCTTGTCTAACTCTAGCAGCTTCTTCAAAATGTCTGGATGCGTATGCTCAAAATCTTGTAGAAAGATATAGCGACACTCGCCATTGAGAGCTGAGTTTAAGAGAATTGAACCGAACCAAACTTTTGTGTGGTCGAGGTCAATATCAATCTTGGTCTTGTAACCACTCGCCAGATACATTTCCTCAAGGCGCGTAGACATTTCGATTTCGTTTGTTGCATAGTTAAACGTTGAAGTGTAAATGTATGGGCGGTTCTGCTTTAGCTTACGCGCGTTCAATACATTAAGTCGTACCTCATCGGGTAGCAATAGCTTTGCGTGTTTACCAGCGGTCGTTTCTCCCGTGAGTAGATTAGTGTCCATTTCGACAATGCGCACAAACCTGTGCATGGCGTTCCAGTCATTCAAATCGAGCGCATTATTAACAGTAAAGATGATACTGTACTCGCCCTTACGCACACCACGAAGCATTTTCTGTTTTGCTTCGTCAAATACGATTGACTGGTCGATGTAAAAATCTGCGTCGAGCTTATCGAGATTAACAAACGCGCGTGCTAATCGCTCTTGGAGTGGAATAGTGCACCTTTGCAATTTGCCATATGCGCCATTCATCTTGGCTTTACCAGAGAGATAAATGGCGACTTTCTTACCCAATACGGGCGGTCTATCCATGGAATTCCTTTCTATGTATATGTTACGTTATACATTATACTCTGACACGCAGATTAGCGCAATCGGCGCATTTTTGTGCGGCAAAACCGCAGGTAAAACGCCGTATAATTTTCTAAATCCGTCTGAGAGCGATTTTAAGGTACCGTTTTATTTCAGACGGTTAATTATTCAACCGACTATTTTGCGTCGCTTAAAATCGATTTTGTGCCTTCGTTTTTGACATAGATTGCTGAAAATGGCAATAAAAGTTAACCAAGGCTAACTTTTTAGATACAAAAATAGTAGGCACGCTATAGAAAGCGTACCCACCCTTAGTGTTAGTCATAAAAATGTGATGCAAGGGAAACGAGATAATATAGTTCTTCATAAATCGTATACCCGTGAGCATATAGCGGTCGAGCGCCTTCAAATGCCACGTCTTGAATGTTGGTAATGAGAAACTTTACCACGGCGTCACTAATTCCGTAATACTTAATGTATTCCTCAATCGCTTGAGTCGTGGTGCGCTCGTTACTTTCAATAAAATCGCTAAATTTGACTTCGCCCTTGAGGGGATAATCTTGCTTATACGCATCGTACGCTGAGCTTAATCTATTTAGGATATCTGAAACTACCTTAGCAAGTTCTGAGCCCATGTTTATTCACTAACTCCTTTGTTCGGTGTTTTGCTAACAGATAAAGTATATCACGTTTTACCATTGCTGCTAAGTTAAGTTTGTAAGTTAACCAAGGCTAACTTTTTAGGTATGAAAATAGCTAACGTGCTATAAAACACGTTAGCTATAAATTTAGTCCTTGTTATCTACACGCTTGTCAGCTTCATCGCAGACATCATATAGAAATGCTGTAAGAATATCCACGTTGTCTCGTGTAGTTGGTACGTAGCCGTTGATTGCTTCGACCCTATTTGAGCAATAGTGCTCAAACAACATTAGCGCAACATCATCGTTAATTTCTTTGGAAATAATATCACGAACGATGTTTTGGTTTTTAGCCACCGCTTCTCCAAGAGGTAAGTCGAAATCTTTATATGGTTTACAAATTTCGAACTCGTCAAGAACATCGTCAATAAGTTGGTTAATTGTCATATTACCTCCCGTCATGCTCATATATGTAATTGGCTCTCTCATAAAAGGCTTTTACGCAATCATTTCGAAAATGAGTAATCCCGCTAACGCCGTCAAAATCTGGACTATAGCCTTTCAACACACCCCAAGGATTGAGAAGGTGCGTTACAAGGACGCATTTAGCATTCTCTTCCGAATCGAGACAGTTGCTAATGAGCCTATCCAAAAATCCACTGTCATTGCTAATGTATTCTCTCGGATTAAGTGTTGGCTTTCCAGCCTTATGGCACTCATCTAAAGAACCTTGATACCAATGCTCCAACACTGAAACAACACCGTCTACCAAGTCATTATAATCACGCATTTAATTACCGCCCAACCATGTCATTAAACTTTAGATTACACATAATCTTAAATGAGTCAACCGCACCGTCGCCATCGTAAGCATACATGCCAACGTCAAAGACGGGTAAACTTCCATCCTCAAATACATCATCGACGTTAGACATTAGCGCCGCCACAATTGCTCGGCGAACGGTTCCCAAGCGTGTATTGAAGGCGATAATATCGACAATACGTGAATATTGGTCGTCCCAAAAATCAAGTCTATCGAGTGGCGTACCTTCACGACCCTCAGACTTCAAGAACTCGTGGTACAGCTCAATAATTTGCTCGGTGGTGCTTCTTAGAGCGTCATTGTACACATCGTAAATGTCCATTATTTCATCTGCTCCATAAACTCGTTCATACAGTCATCATAGAACAACATGTAGGCTGACTCACCATCGTAGTCTGGAGCATCGCCAGACAATACTTCGTACTCGTTTGAGCAGTGCTCCATGATAACCGTCCAGACTGCGTGACTTGGGATGAGAACACTCTCAATGTTCTGATGTAGAGACTCATCTGACGCAAACTCCCACGGGTCTTGTGCGTCCTCATCTGGCTCAAGGTTGTCAAGATACTCTTGATAATCGTCCGCTGTACGGTCGGAAACGTCTCTGACTAAATCAGTGTACTCGAAACTCATAATAACTCCTATCAATTAGTAAAGGTATAGTATGTTTGCGCAATCATTACAGAATGCTCTGTAAGGTGAAGTTTCATCAAACGTCGCGAATCCAGTATCAAAAAGTTCGCTCACATCATCACAAGTGCGCTCGATGATTGTCCACATTTGGTTGTAATAAATGATACTGTTAGTTACTTCATCTTCAAGCAGTTGTTCAGCCATTGCGTCAAATGGCTCAACGTCCAGACCATTTGACTTTTGATAATCAACATAGTCCTCTTAACGAACATGAACCTGTTTAACAATATCACTTACAAGCTCATCATAATCCATAATAATCCTCTCAATCTATAGACTGGATTAACAACAAAGCCAGTATATCACATATTTAGACGCGGCATTTGGAAAATTGACCGTCTGAGAGCAATTTTAAGCCACGTATACGACATTACCCGAGTAAATAGTCATCTGCAATACAACTACCTCGCAAAATTCGTTACACGGCGACATACAGCGTTTCCGCTGGTAAATTAACCGTGTATTTTTATTGCAAGAAATGTTCAGATTGCTAAAAATTTTGTTATGCGGTATAATCATAGATTGGCAGTAATTGTTCACGAATAGAAAGGAATATATGGACAAACGTTACAACAGCCCTGGTAGACGTGCGATAGTTGCGGGTCTCATGGCAGCTACGCTTTTGTCAAACGTGTCTGGTGTGGCTAAGTATGCTTACGCAGAAACCACACCGACGGCTCAGATTAAGACAACTAATGTTGACTTAGCTAAGCTCAAGCTTCAAAAACTTAATCTGAATATGAATGATTATGAGGTCGTTCATAAAGACCCGACTACGCAGATTAACACGTTTGATTCTTCGGCGTATTTCAGTCAACCAGGCAACGGATGGGCACCAACCAGTATCATTCAGTTCTCAAGTCAGATTGATAAGTCTAAAGACCATATCGTAATCGACAATCCAGTTGAGATTCTGTTTAAGAACACTGGATATTACTTCGGTAGGCAGACTAATGTTCGCATGAAGGTCAATCGCGTTTACTATGATGCCATTGACTATTCTGGCACGAGCTATGCATCGACCAGCACTCGCGAGAGACGTATGAGTAAGCCAGGCGATGAGGTTATGTTTGCCGAGCTTGACAACGCAGCTGGCGAAAACGGAGTTGTTCAGTTCACTAACTACAACTTCTATACTGGCGAGCCAAACGCAGCGCCTTATGTTCACCCAGTACAGGGTTCTAAGCAGAACACTCTGAATTCATGGTATACCATGCGAGCCGACGTTACTTACACCATTGAGTATGCTGACGGTACACAAGCTGATATGAAGCTAGTTGTTCCAGTTGGCGACCTCGACGTTATTAGCTATGTTAATAAAGCTAAGGGTGACGGCGCTGGACAGAATGAGATGTTTGAGCTTCCAAATGCAGATTCACAGGCATCTAAGATTATTTTTAACCGTAATTTCGCGGCTAGACTCACACGTCCAAGCGATAACAACGGAACTATGGTCATCAATCCACCCGCCAATTCTATTGGCGGCAACAGTCTTGATTGGATGTACAATACCACAGGTGCCACTATTCGTTCGCGCAGTAATAGCTTGACCTTTACTTCTGGTTCTGCTGACGCATCAGGTACTGACTTCGGTGTTTACGTTGAGCACCCAGCAGTTGACCCAGTTAAGAAGGTTGATAAGACACGTATTGCATCATATCAAGATGGAAAACTGGTTTATACCATTCAGTCAACTATTCCAAAGGTCGGTACGGACGTTATCGATGATATTGACGAGTTCTCAATCGAGGACTTGCTTGACAACCGTCTCAAGAATGTAACTGTTAAGGGTGTGTATGTAACCGACTCTGAGGACGCTGACCCATCACCAGCTGATTGGAGAAAGCTGCCTTCGAACAAGTACACCATTGATTCCACGGGACAAAAACTCAAGGTCAATATTGATAAGTCTCAGCTTGGTCGTAAACAGGTTAAAGTCATTTTCGAGACTGACACCCTGGCAACCGACCTAAGTGCTGACACAAGCATTATCAATAACCAAGCAACCGTTCACACCGACGACGTTCCATCTAAGTCAAATGTTACTCGTACTCAACCAACTTATAAGTTTGACCACGAGTTTGTTGCTGAAGACGGCTCACAGCTTCCAGGCGACGTTACCACGCTTACACCAGGAACAACTGAGGATATTACCCCAGGTACGACTGTTACGCCAAATCTCTTTACCGTGCCCGATGCTTCTAAGCCAGATAACTCTTATAAGGGTTATGACGCAAGCAAGGTACAGGTTAAAGATGATGCTAAGAACGGTGTTTGGTCATTCAAGTCTTGGGACAAAGCGAATGAAACGCTCGACCACAAGAATGGTCACTTTATCGGTACTTGGGCATTTACTCCTAACGCTTATGCTCAGACATATAAGTATGTTATGAGCGACGGTAGCACAGTACCCGCCGAGGTTAACGCCACACTTCCAGCTCGTGTTGGTGACCTGGTTGACGGTACTAATGTTACCGCTGCTAACCCTCTAGCACCTGCTGCTGAGAATGTTATGCAACCAACCGATAAGGGCTACGACGCAACCAAGACGCAGGTTAAACTGCCACATGGCTATGCTGACTTCATTGGTTGGGATATTCCAAGCGCAACCATTAACCGCGCAGACGTGCTTCACACTGGTACTTGGGAGTATCACGAGAACCTTTGGGGTAAGTCGCATGAGTTTAAGAGCAATACCGATAAGGCAATTCCAGCAGGTATTACAGCTCTCACTCCTGCAACCGTGAGTGACCAGTATCATGATGGTGACACTATCAATGCTGATTCATTCCAGATTCCAGCAGACCATGTTGTACCTTCAACTAATCTGCTTTACGATGCAAACAAGGTTCAGTATCTTGACGAGCACGGTGTTTGGACGGCTGACGACGCTTGGGATAAGAGCAATGTCGTTGTAGACCACGCAGACACTCACTTTGTCCGTGGTTGGACATACCAGGCTAACTCTTATGCTAAGAATCATAAGTTTGAATCTGTTGATGGTACTCCACTTCCAACTGAGTTGACCGCCATCACCCCTGCATCTTCTAATGGCTATGAGGATGGAACCGTTCTTAATGCTGATACCTTTGAGGTTCCAGCAGCTAACAAGGTCGATGCGAGCAACAAACTCTATCAAGAGGGTAAGACCCAGTTCCGCTCTAATGACGGCATGGGTGTCTGGACGGCAGAGCCTGCATGGGATAAGCACGATGTTACTGTTGACCATGGCGACGTAACCTTTACCCTCAAGTGGTCTTATTCCGAGTATAAGTTCGGTAAACAGCACAAGTTTGTTGCTGAGGACGGCTCCGAGCTTCCACAGGGTATCAAGGACATTACTCCTGCAAGCGTTGAGAATCAGTACAAGCCTAACGAGGTAATTACCGCTGACGGTTTTGAGGTTCCTGCTGATAAGAAACCTGCCGACGGCACTGAGTATGCAGACGCTTCCAAAAAGCAGTTTGTCGATACCGAGCGTGATGGTGTCTGGGAGTTCGTAAGCTGGGATAAGGACAACATCACTGTTGACCACAGCGACGACAACCTGTTCACAGGCACTTGGAAGTTTATGGGCTATTCACACAAGGCAACCTATGAGTTTGTGAGCGGTACGCCAGATAAGCAGCTTCCTAAGTCTATTGTCGATATGACGCCAACTGACCCAGCTAAGTACACTAAGGGCACAGAGGTTCCTGCTAAGTCTGAGTTCGAGAAGACTGTCAAGGACAACGAGAACGATGGTACCTGGACGTTTAAGTCTTATGACCACGATAAGCAGACTGTTGAGAAGTCTGACATTAAGTTCGTTGGTACGTGGGAGTTTACGCCAAACACCTATCCAGTAGGCTATGAGTTCAAGTCTAGTGACCCTAAGCGTGAGCTTCCAAAGGTTGTTAAGGATAAGCTGCCAAAGGATGATAAGACTTATATCACCAAGACTCCTGTTGACGCACAGAAGATTCCTAACGACCCAGTGTACGACCCAGAGCTTGATATTGACTGGACGTTTAATAAGTGGGATTCACCAAAGAAGACCATTGAGCGTGAGGGTATTAAGTTCACTGGCGAGTGGACTCCAAAGCAGCGTGAGTATAAGGTAACTTATAAGTTTACCAGCGGTACTCCTGGCAAGGAGCTTCCAAAAGAGGTAACTGAGCTACTTCCTAAGGACGATAAGACCTATGTCACTGGTTCTAAGGTTAAGTCCAACAAACCTTCCAAGACTGAGGTTAAGGTTGATGGTGGTACTTGGAAATTCAAGGAGTTCCCACCAGAGCTGACCATTGATAAGAAAGATGGCGAGTTCGCGGGTGAGTGGGTATTTGAAGCAGACCCAGCTCCAACTCCAGAGCCACAGAAGCCAGCTGCTAAGCCAGTTCCTAAGACGGGCGATGCAACTACCACTGCTCCAGTAGTCGGCGGCATTGCGGCAATCATGACTTCAATTCTTGCCTTCTTCGGAATCAAGCGTAAGTCTGACGACTAATTCGATTTAGTTTGAGATTTGACCCTCTAGGTTCACGCCTAGAGGGTTTTCTCATATACTGATAAAAGTTAACCCAGGCTAACTTTTTTTTCAAAAAATTGTTGACAACTAACTAGCCCCCGTGTATACTGAGTGTAAACGAAAGGAAACAATTATGTCTAAATTTATTTACGAGCAAATGTTTGATGTTAAGCTACATTCTGAGTTACGCGTTACAGACGAGTACAGAAATACCCATAGTGGCGATGGAGCCATTGGCGAGTGCTGTGGTAAACCAAGCGTTTCTTGCATGAAGTCCGCCTTACGTGACCCATTGGTCAGTTGCTATATTGACCCTAAAGAGGTTGCTTGCGTGAGAGTTATTTGTGACGAGCGTTATGTTTACGATACGTTTGACCATACAAACGTCCTATGCATCAACTTCACACTCGTTGATGCATTAGTAACTACAAATGTTGAACGAATTGATGGTGGTTATAAGGTCGTTTCAGAGTTTAGTGTTCAGACGACTTCACCAACAATGCTTAATGAAGGCGATATTTTAGCGCGTCTGCCGCAGGTCATTAGGCTGTTCGGTAATGTGTCTGTTACTATGCACAACGACTATTCTAAGGTAGACCTTGATAAGGTATTTAAGGACACTAAGGCATACTGTAGTCTCAATTACCGTACTTATGAGGTCATTCGCGGTCACGAGTGCATTGAACTCCCCGATAAACTCAATGTGACGGTTCTTGGTTGTTGCGGAGACGACGTATTTAAGGTATTGACATATCATCGAGATTTGTATGATGCTTGTGCTAAACATATTAGTGAAGACGAGTATATAAATTACGGCTACTTTGATGCCGATAGTCTCATGATATCGCTTTTTGACTACGGTATTGAAAATTATAGTTGGGAAGATGGCTATGGTGACGAGCCAGGCGATGTAACGGTCGGGAGAAACGACAATTATTCCGCAACAGATTTTTTCAATAAGTATCTTGATACGTATGACAATCTCAAGTGCGATGATGAACTCGTGGAGCGCGTTTGCGATTCCGATGGTGAGATTCGAGATAACGTTGTTTGGACTGAGGAACTCATTGACGCGGTTATGAAGGGCTTTGGCTTTGAAAAGGATTAGGCGTATAAAGACTGGGCAATTCGCCCAGTCTAGTGTGGTACAATAAAAGTTAACTAAGGCTAACTTTTTACATAGTTGTTTCAATTTGCAAGCTGATTATGCACAGTGATGGCTAATTGTGTAGAAATTGTGAAGATAGCTAATCTCGCTTGCAATTAAGATTTCAGCGTGCAATAATATACTTAACAACGAAACACAGAACAGAAAGGAAGTTGTTATGAGGATTTACAAGATTAACAATATCACAGGAGCAATTCGCCAGATTTTCGGTAAGAAACAGGCGCTTAGCGGAAAAGCACTTGAAGCCGATAGCGCATTTGCTCAGCGCATGGGTGTTTCTAAGGTCGCTGCTGCAATTAAAGCTGCTCCTGTTGCTCAGAAGGTTGGTATGGCAGTTGCAACTGTTGCCGTTGCTGGCGGCGCCGCTGCTGGTATTGTAGCAATCAATCAGCCAGCACCAGCTCCTACTCAGCCATCTACCCCAGCTATTACTCAGCCAAAGGTTGAGGAGCCTAAGTCAGAGGAGACTAAGCCAGTTGAGGAGACTAAGCCAGTCGAGGAGACTAAGCCAGAGGAGAAGCCAGCTGTAACTGAGCAGCCAGCAGCCCCAGAGAAGCCAGAGTACGAGTATGAGTACGAGGAAGCACAGGACGCACCCGCTGAGTCTCATGCAGCTACCCCAGCTCCTGCTCCAGTTCCAAATACTCCAAAACTCCTTGGTTACAAGCACATTCTCTCCGCTTGGAACCCAGACACCAATGAGGTTTTCCGTACCTCTTATGGTTATGACGGTGAGTATGGTTCCCGTGAGGAAGCTATGCAAGCTCTTATTAAGATGATTCAAGAGGGCGGTAAGGCAACCCCTCGTGGAATTGAGGAGTCTGAGGTTGCAATTTACGATGGCGCTAACTAATCGTAAACTATAAGAACTAATAAAATACCCCGCAAAATTGCGGGGTATTTTTTGTTATCTGTAATTATGCAAGAACACAAGGAATACCGAATGTAGCTTCAAAGATTTCTGGTAGGCTTTGCAATTTATCTGTACCCCTTAATGCCTTTGCAATAGCGGATTGCTGCACTCCGCCAGCTGGGTCTGCAAGCTGCTGAGGAATTTTATCACTGCACTCGCGTGAGAACGTAAAGACGTCGCCCTCGTTTTGGTTGATTGCTTGGGTAATTCCATCGCCGATAATGCTAATTGCTCTGCCCATAACGTAATCGCTCATGTCCTCAATGTATTTATTGAGATAGTTGAGCTGGTACTCTTTGTCCTTGAGCTGCTGAATAAACTCCTCGCCGCCACGTTGGAGGTCATTGATAAACCTACCTTGCGCCCATTTAAGAACATTTACTGCAAACTGAGTGACCGTAGTAATATCACCGTGGAAGCGACAGACGGTATACAGTTTAGAGAATGTTCCTGGAATCTCATACTCATCAAGACGCTTCTGACGATTTGAAACAGACTCTTGAAGGAACGTTGCAATATCTGACGCAAAAGCCGCGTTATCACGAATGATGTTCAGAGTCTCTGGCAATTTGAGGTTGTATTTTGCAACAACATCAGAACCATTTAACTTTGCGCGGATATCCTTAATGATGTAACTGGCGGTGTTCCACTTTTGCAACGTCTTGTTTTGAGTAGTGTTTGCTCTGTGCAGTGCGCCTTGTACATCGAGCGAACCAGAGTGCTTAGCACGTTCACTTGCCCACTGTTTAATTTCGTCGAGCTGCTCACCGAGTTTGCCGATTTCGGGAATTGATGCGTACAGCTCCTTTACCTCCGCCGAAATTGTTTCGTCCTCCGCGAGAGATTCTTCTAGTGCACTTTTAGATGTTCTTGCTTGTCGGGCGCACTCTTGTGCATAATGGTGTGCCGCAACGTTTTTAGCTTGTGCTTCATTAAGCACGAGACCAAGCTCTTTACCATTCATGTAATAACTCCTAACTAAAGTTAGCCGATACAATAGCTATAGTATATCACATACAAAAATAGCGCCGTCCATAAATTGAACGACGCTTGACAGAAAGGTTAAGTTGTTATTTTAGCAGATGTTACGCAGTTTTCTTCCATAGATGGGGGAATAACAAACCGAGCAGCTCGTCAACTTCCTCTCGGCTATTGAGTGTGTTTTCCTCATCTGGAATGATGACGTAACCCTTATAAGTCTCATAGTTACAGTCATCAAGATGTGGCGCGGCTTCATCACCATTAAGAGCCTTTTCGATAAGTTCCTTAACGCGTGCGTCTTTTACAGCATCCATTGGTAATTTCCTTTCATTTGTGGATTGTACTTACTACATTATACGGAGTCACGTAGGATAGCTCAAAACGGCTTCACAATTCCTACACATTTAACGCCAGACATACTTACAATCCATTACCATGTCCTCTTTAGCAACCAATTTCGGCTGGTCTGGATTTGTGGCGTTCCAAATACGATAGCTCCATTTAAGACCGCCTGGAACTTTGCAAACAGATGTTAGCCAGTAGATTGGGTACTTTTTATTGAGCTGCTTGACTTTAATTTCAAAGTCGTGCTGTTCTTTCTTGTTTTGCCTGCCATCCCAACCGATGAGCAAACGTTTGTCGTTCTCTGAGCCATGGTAGCCGATTGGAATAAGGTGCGCTCGGTCATATTGTCTGTCAGTTGGATAAATAAGCGGGTCCAACTCCTTACGAGCCGCATTGTCACGCTCCTGGTGAGCAAAACCTTGACCTTGCTCAAATCGCGCAAATACCTGTAAGATTTTGTTGTCGTGGTAGAAGTAGATAATGTTACCACTTGTAGGCTTATGCTTCGAGTTAACAACCTGTGTGAGTGGATTCTTGTTGGTTAAAACTTTAACTTTAAGAGCCTTGTCACCATTCACAGATTTAAATTCTTCAGCTTGTTTATCCTCAGAGTTAACCTCGTCTAACTCTGGTTCAACATACCCATCTGGGCGAGGTTTATAGTAAGGTTGAAACCATTGGCGAATTTTGATATAGTTCTCTTTGAGATTCACTAAATATCACCTCCTAAAACTAATTGCTATGTTGACAAGTATATCAGAAAGGTGATATAGTATCAATAATTGCACGTAATCTAGTAGAAAGGAATAAGCGTGCTACAGTATAATTTTGAGGATGGACTCCTCGATAGGATTAAGGCGGGTAAGCTCAAGCTCACCAACGCAAAGCAAGAGAGCAAGCGTGGAAATGATAGCCTAACCGTCACTTTTGTAGACCAGGACAACGGTCTAAAGCTCCTCTGCCGTCTCAACGGTTGTGTAGCTCTCAAGCAGGACGGTACCGTATATGGCGATACCGAGGTTCCACCTCTGGCAGGTGCTACCCTCAACGAGGGCATCGTTTATAGCACATATCAGAGTGGTACTATTCCACCAATTAAGGTTTGCAAGAAAGTCGTTATGACTTGCGCAAACGGAGAGGTTGTTATTCTGATTGGAGAGCGAGCATAATGGCACAGGCGTTTAGACTTAAAGAGAAAACTGACCGCGCATCTGAGCGTAAGTCCGTTGAGGAGCGCGATAAGGAGTATTACGCAGAGGATTCTGTAAACTGGGATAAGCCAGTTCTTGATTACGACACTCTTAATCGTCAGCCTTGGGTAGCCTATGGCGAGATTGATGAGGGTGCAACTACACTCTTTGCATTTGTTCAGCTTGGTAATCGAGCAATTTCATTTGGTCGTGTAATTTCCTTCGGTATTCGTGTTCCAAACGATAACGCTCACGCAGAGCTTATCAACAAGCTCCGTAGTCATATGGGCGACCAGCAAAACGTTCGTCAGATTCAAGTTGATACGCTCGCAAATATTATCAGTATGGCTGGCGTTGCAACTGTTGGTATCAAGGACAGGCACAACTCCCTCATGGACATCATCGAGGTTGGCTAATGGCTGATATTACCTTCAAATATTCTGACTTCCCAGAGATTGAGGAAGACGGGAACACTACGACCGTGATTAGCGCAAGCCATACCATCGAGCAAGCGACCGTTGAGCAGATTACTAAGCTGCTCAAGTCGTTTGACGAGAATGATGACGAGATTGTCATTACGGTCAAGCGTAAGTAAACATTCTAAGAACCAGGGCGATTAAGCTCTGGTTCTTAACTGCTGCCGAGAAAAGTTAACCAAGGTTAACTTTTTTGTGTGCAAAATATGAACGCCTTGCGCGGAAATCATCCACTAGGCTAATGTAATTTTTACGATAAATATGATTGGGGGTTCGATTGGGAACTGAAGATACAATTACTGTTGACTTTAGTTATAAAGCTAATGCAAGACACTGCGTATATGATATCGAGTGTCTTCCATCTGTCTTTACAACCGCGTTTCTTTGTGGCGATGTAGCTACATTGTGGTTCTTTGGTAACGACACCTACGACCACATTTCTGATGATGAGCTTAAACGCCAGTTTAAGTCTTATCTTGACGTTGAAGACCACTTTGAGCGCGCCGCTGTTAAAAACCCAGTCATCAAACTTGAACGATTCACAAAACAAAATAAATTTAAATTCATGCGCGCTCTTAGTAGCGTGATTAACTGTGAAGCTCTACCAACCGACGATGAAACTGGATTCACCGAGTATGTAAGTTGGAACGGTAGTCAGTATGACCTTCTGGTACTTATTGCAATTTATCGTTGGTGCGTTGAGAAGCCAGATATTACACCTCTAAATATTCGTACCATTTCAGACGTTATTATTAACTTTGAAGGTGCGGACTGGCAGCTTCCAGAATATCTTGAGAAAACTATTGGACTGAACAAGCGTAACTACAAATATGCCTATAACATGGCTATTTGGGCAGATGGACACATCGACATTGCAAAGATGCAGCGAGTTGGCGAAGATGGTACCGAGGGTCAATTCCCACCAGCTTTGAAGTTACAGGAAGCGCGTCAAGGTGCGGATATTGTCGTAGACGACCTCGTCAGCGATTCAAATCCAGACCAGGTTATTCCAGATGATGAGTTAAAGGGATTCGTCGCCTACAACTTGCACGACGTCGTAAGTACGGCGTATGAGTACCGCACCGACGATGTACAAGACAAAATTAACGTTCGTGATAACGTTCGTGAACAGTTCCCGTATACATCCGCACGAGCTGCCGATATTTCTACATTGTACAATTCACGCGCTCCACTTGAGCGTGATTGCACGGAAGCACAGCTTACTGCAACTACGTTGATTGGTGAAAAGAAACTTCGACCAGTTGATAACGCCGAAACTGAGTATAACTTCCCTGTTCCAGCAAAGGGAGAGTTTGACGAAGATGGCAATCAACTCTATAAGATGGTTGACTTCCTCGAATACATTAAGGAACACGAGGAGTACGTTCACCCACAATTTATTAGGTTCTTTGAATACTGGCGTGGGAAAAACACCTCGTCTCTATCAGACCTAAAGGCTGCAAAGTACGGTGCAATTAAGGCGAATGTTTCTTCAAAGGGAACAATTTGTAACATTCCGTATTATCACAAAGTTGGTGATGAGTACGTACCCATTGACTCATATATTACCGTGTCTACGGGCGGTGCTCATGGCTCTGTTTGGACGGGATTGCACGAACTTACTCCAGAGCAGGTTACTGCGTGGAGTATGGCGTGTAAGAAGCCAACAAAGACTGACAAACTCAAGCACGTCCCAACGCTTGACCTCAATAACGTGATTCACCTGGACTACACCTCGTTTTATCCGTATCTCCTGCTCAAGCGCCAAACATTTATTACTCCCGACGGCAAAGACCGCTATAGAATCATTTACGATACTCGTGTTGGCGTAAAAGCCGAGCTAAAGAAGCACGAGGACGTGAGTAAGTGGACTGAACACGAATATCGACTTTCGAACAACCAGTTAGGTTTGAAGCTACAGCTCAACGCTGGTTCTGGCGCAGCAAATACTCATAAGAAGAACGCGCTACTGCCACTCGACAACAAAATCTTGTCTATGCGTCTCATTGGCAACATGGCAATTTGGACGCTTGCTCAGCGTATGGTTCATGCTGGTGCTTATGTCGTTTCAACCAACACCGATGGTATTTACATCACAAATATCAGTAAAGAAACAGCACGTTTAGTTCTTGACAAGTTTGTCGAGGATTACGGTATTCCTGTAGACCCAGAATACGTTGACCGCTTTATCAACCGCGATGTATCTAACCGTATGGAGCTATATAAGCAGCGCGATGGTTCATATACCATTAACGATTTGCGCGGTGAAATGCGTTCAGCTGGCAAACTCGTCTATAACGACATAGACCACGGTCACAAAATTACGTATCCATTGGCTGTTGGCAATGCAGTCATTCGCTACATGGTTAACGATGCTGACTGGAACAACAAGCCATATGACCGTGAAAGGATGCTTAAAATCCTCAACGAGGTTAAGCAAGAATCTACACCAATCGCATGGTGTTATATCTTCTCTGGAACATCTGTTCGTAAGCTCTGGGTAGACATGAAAGAAGCACCCAGAGTTGGCAGGGTTGTCCTAACTAAAGACGGTTATCAACTTGACCAAGAGAACTATGCGTCTCTCACAAACGCAGAGTTTGAAAGACTCATTGAGAACTTTACACCAGGGTGTAATTTCGAGGAACTCTGCAAAAAGTCAGATGTTACGTTCAAGTATAGGAATTTTCCAGATATTTCGGATGTTGCGTTTGCTGTTAAGCACTCAGCCGAAACGAAATACGATGAGGATTCTTTTGTGCCAATGGAGTGGGGCGCAATTACTAAGGAAGCCTATAATCAAGCTAAGAATAAGGTTGGCAAGCGCGAAAAATACTCAGTCTGTCTTATTCACAGATTCGGCAGAACCGAACGCGCGGAAATGAAATCTTGGACGTTCGGTAAATTGGCGAACGTTCCAGAAGGCAGCAAGGGAAGACTTCTCAATATGGCAGCCGAACTCAAAGCGTTCAACTTGGACGATTTGGACATGGATGCTTATCTCGCATGGGCGGAAAATATGCTCGCAAGGTGGAAAATCTCTGCGAAACTTTCCGAGGACGGCTATTTAACCCAGGTATTGTTTAACGAGCTTGGTAACAAAGCTACGTCCGCCAAGTCAAAGAAGCAACTCGCCGTTGACGAGCTTAAATCGCTCTATTCGGCAGTATTTAACTATGTGTAAGATGTTCTAATATATTGAAAGGAAATGTAATGGAGAACATTAAACTAAAGTACGACGATAATGGTATGGGCGTTTGGACGGCTAAGGCTGGTGGCGGTAATGTAACTATTGACGAGCATTGTCATGTAACCGTCATTGACCCATCGAACCCAGCACATATGGTAGTGCGCCAGTCTAAGAAGCGATTTAGCTTAAAGAAGGCTTTGGAGGATGTTGATATTAAGGTAACAAACCCAGAGCGCGAGACAAGAACAACGTTTAATATCGACCTTCCAGACGGCACCGTTGCCATGGTTACACGTTATTTCCTCGTAGCTTACGAAACTCCATCCGCCATTTATCGAAGCCAGAACGCGTTTGCGAACCTCGATGAAGCGCAAACCGAAGCACTACATCTTGTAAAGCAATATAAGTAACCGCAACTTGACAATCATTGATAGGAGACTGTATAATGACAAGAGAAGGCAGAGTAGTTTCCGCAGTTGAACGTCAATTAAACGCTCGCGGTAGATACTTTATAAACAATTATGCCGAAGGTCATACAAACAGTGGCGTGCCAGATATAGTCTCAGTTGACGCTGATGGAAAGTTCCTGGCGATTGAATGTAAGGCGTCATTAAACGAACCAACGTTTACACAATACGACCACGGACTAAGACTACTCAAGAGTGGTTGCAGATTCATAGTTGCTTATGAAGATTTTGATATTGATGCGATTGACCGTGGCGAACTGCAAAAAACTCCTCTACCAAAAGAACGCGAAGATTTGGTGTGTTTTGAACCAATCGACAAGAAGCATACTAAGGAATATTGTTTGGAGTAATTATGTCAAGAAGCTATCGTAAGACAGGCGTAATCGCAACTCAAAACTCACATACACTGAGTAAGCGAAAGAAGGCTATCAAGCGTTGGTTTAATAACAAGTTGCGCCACCGAGACGACGTGTTTAAAGGTTCAGAGTTTAGGCACGTTTCTGGTGGAACCGATGTTGAATCTTATAGGTCACTGACGCGACTTCCTATGGACGCTAATTTGCGAGGTTATACGAAATAATGCGTATGAACCTCGGAAGAAAGTTCGACGACTTTCTGAACGAGTTGGACGAATTAGATGTGACACTAACTATATCTGGCAAAAATGAGCTTGGAACAGTTGTATCGCTCACGGCTTATACGCCAGTATTGCATTACCCATTCAAAGATAAACTTTTGTTAGCTGGCGATGCTGATACACTTTCTGAGTGGCGATGGGTAATAACCGATTATGAGCGTCAATTTGACCCATACAAGGAATTTACCAAGTATTGTCACAAGAATAAGATTGATTTGAGTAAACCGCTCGACGCGGAAAGCAAGGCAATTTTAAACGATTATGTACTATTGAAATATCACACTTTGAGTAAGATGTCGGCTGCAACTTACTCGTTTAGAAAGGGTAAGTAATGGGTGTTTACAATCAGTCGGCTATTAAGAGTCTGTTCAATGGAAAATCCAAAACCACTGACGCTGAAAAAGAAGATTTGATGACCTTATTAGAGTCACTTCCACTATCTCAGCGCAAGGAACTTTACAAATTCGTTAAGAAAAACGATTCTATGTTTACCAAAGACGAGGTTGAAATCTACAAGGCAGGTAACACGATTCGCGGAATTGAAAATCTCCGCATTCTCATTAAGAAAAAGAAACGTGCGCGCCAGGCTGGATTAAAACTCTCACAGCTCAAGAAAGGAGCGTTTGAAGAAAGTGACGAAGAGTGGGAACGTCTCCAAAACGGAACACAAACTGTTCAAAAGAGGACTCGAAAAGTTAGAGCAACTACGAAAGCGAAGGCAAGCACGGCTTGCAAGAGAAAGAGTACGAAAAGCTCTAAAAAGACAGCATGACACATATCTAATTGAGAACTAACATAGAACTCTCTAACTAATCGGTTAGAGAGTTTTTTGTGTATTCAAACCGAGTACAAAATCGATTCTAAGCCACGCAAATATGCAAAACGGGTGAATAGTCGTTGCTTTTTAGTGGACTTTTCTGGTAAAATGTACATATCTACAAAATAGAAAGGAATTTATGAGATATGAATGTGGTGCGGCAACTGCCGCAGATTTACGCGAGCGTAATGGTCTTGACCATCTTGAGGACAAGGATTTGCGCAAGCTAATGAAAATCTATGACATTATTTGGAACGACGTTTACCCTCGCGCAAAGGAGTTTGCAAAGCTGTTTGAAGGCACTTTCCAAGAAATCGATATGATGGAAATTCGAGACGGAATGCTACACGCACCAATTCCAACGCCGCCAAGTACTCCCGAAAATAAATCCATCATCAAACGCTATATGAATTGGCGCGACGACTATGAGCGTGTTGGCAAGGCGTATTCAGAGGAGCGTGAGAGGTTGCGTTGGAAAAACCACGAAATCGAAGTCTATTCGAGGTAGGTGAATTGAATGAAAGAAGCAAAGGCTTGGGTAGATGGCTCGTTTAATGTACATAATGGCTTAGCTGGTTATGGAGTGTATCTAATTATTGGTGGCGAATCACTTGAAATGAGTGGTTCTGTTACTAGGTTTGATAACTCCTCGCGCAACATTGTTGGCGAAGTTACCGCAGCAATCACAGCAATCAAGCGAGCTATTGACGAAGATTGCTCGAAAATTACCGTGTTTTACGACTACGCAGGTATTGAAAACTGGGCGACGGGTGCTTGGAAACGTAATAAACAGCTAACAAAAGATTACTACGAGGAAGTAAACGACCTCATGAAATCTATTGATGTTACATTCCAGCATGTCAAAGCACATAGCGGTAATGAAAATAACAACCGCGCAGATAGACTTGCAAAGCAAGGTTGCGGTCTTAAATAGCATTTGTGTACAATCTGTGAATTTTGGGCGCGTCGATACTAATCGGCGTGCCTTTTGATATGATGTACGGGTATGAAATTAACTCATACATACTTACATCGAATTGTTCTAAGTCGTAGGAGGTGATAGTTGTCACATGGCGGTTGTCAAAAAGAGCATAAAAGTAAGACTTTACCCAGCCGAGAAACAAAAAGTTTTGATTGACAAAACTATTGGTTGCGCACGTTTTGTGTATAATCAAACGCTTGAAGATTGTAAACGGTTATACAAACAATCAAAACACTTTCCTTCCCAAAACGAACGTATCAAGAACCTTGTTTTACTCAAAGAAACACATACGTTTTTAAAAGAGGTTGATTCTCAAGCACTTCAACAGTCTGTGAGAGATTTTAACGCCGCATTAGGTAATTTCTTTAGAAACAGACGATGTTTTGGTTTTCCAAAGTTCAAATCCAAGCATAATAACGAGCATTCATACAGAACTACGTGTTGCGGAGACAGAGCACGTGTTTTTGATAGCAAACACGTAATGTTGCCAAAACTTGGCAAGGTTAGAACGAAATCGTTTTCAATGCCAGAGGGTTACAAGGCTTTCAATATTACCGTCATAAAGACGAACACTGGAAAATATTATGCGTCCATTTGCATTGAAACCGAAGTGCAACCATTACCTAAAACTGGAAAACAAGTAGGTTTCGACTTAGGTCTAATTGACTTGCTTATTGGTAGTGATGGAACTAAGTTTGAACGACCAAAATTTGACTATCTTTATAAGGATAAACTTGCTAAAGAACAACGTAAGCTCTCAAAGATGAGAACCAAGTTAGAGGGAGCAAAGTTGAATCTTGACGAGTGTAAGAACTACCAGAAACAAAAGCACAAGGTTGCTAAGTTGTATGAACATATCGCTAATTGCGCGAAAGACTTTAATCATAAGTTGAGTCGAAAACTAGCGGAGGAATACGACTTCCTAGCATTTGAAGATTTGAATGTTGTGGGAATGAAGAAGAATCATCGTTTAGCATACTCAATTGCAGATGTTCGCTGGTCACAACTCTTAAACTTCATTCGATACAAGTGCGATTGGTATGGAAAAGAATTTAAGCAAGTTGATAGATTCTATGCTAGTTCAAAGATTTGTTCCTACTGCGGCGCGTATCACAAGGATATAGTTGATTCGCTTTCAGTTAGAGAATGGATTTGCCTAGATTGTGGGGCACAGCACGATAGAGATGTAAATGCTGCGAGAAACATATTAAATCGAGCCTTGGGTGTAGGTTACTAAATACACCTCGGAAAGGCACAACCGTGGTAAATTAGTTCGGAGATGGTAGTTCTTTAAGAATGAGAGTAACCCGAATGTTCCCAAGAATATACTTGACTTTTGTTGAGTATAGTGCCAAGAAAGGACGCGCAAATGCTTAACGGTAACTTCAAGATTGGCACTGACCGCAGTAACAGGAACCAGATTAAGCGTATGGCTAACCAATTCGGCGATGAGTTCATTTCAGCAAAAGCGGCAGACCTTGTTGAGCTTGTGCATTCTGGAAATATTAAGTATTCCAGGCACCTTGTCAAGAAGATGCGCCGTGAGAATCTGAACGTACCAACTATTGTTATCGCTAAGACAATTGCTCATGCAAAGACTTCGTTCATTGAGTTTTCGTATCTTCGTGGTAATTGTAAGTGGCACCGAGCATTGCTTCGCGATTACACCACTGTTGAAGACGTCATGATTGATGGCGAGATTAAGAAATGTAATCTTTGCTTCGTAATCGACTTCAATTGTGGAGAAATTGTGACGGCTTATTGGAATGAAGCCACTGATTTGCACGAAACGCTTGACATGAGAAAGTACGTACACTAGACTGATTTTAGTTTGACAACCGAATACTTTGTGTGTTAAGTTATTTTGTAGCTTACGCAGTTGAGCATCTGCGATAAGTGGGGCGCGTAGTAAGCCGAAATTACTACAGCTCTAGGGACGGTTAGGGGTAAAGCACTGCTTCGGCAAACTCAGAATACTAACCGTCCTCAAATATGTAGATATAGCTTAGTTGGCGGAGCAGAGGACTTTTAATCCCAAAATCCAAGGTTCGAACCCCCCCCGACACCCCGCCATAAACGAAAAAAAAAAAAAAAAAAAGGAAGGCATATCATGGATAAACAAGCAAAAGTACAAGTAAACGGCATATGGCGCGGCGATTTTGTAAAAATCTATTCAATTCAAAACCTAAAAGACGCATCTCTTGTACCTCTTTTACTATTTTATAGCCATGACAAAGACCCGCATTTCACACGTCAACAAACGATGACTGTTGAAGACGTTGAGACAACATATCCGTATAAGGTGAAGCGATTTTATTCTTGGGATGATGTTCCAGATGATGTGTCTGCGACATTCTAGGCGAAAAAAAAAACTCAACTTTTTTTCAAAATAACGCTTGACAAGAGTTTCCGTTAAATGTTATTCTAATCAGAAACTTGCACGTTTAGCAAAGCGGTCAAATGCAGAAGTCTGTAAAACTTCTCCTTTTTAGATTCGGAGGTTCGAATCCTTCAGCGTGCACCATAAACGGGGATATAGCTCAGTTGGTAGAGCAGCTGCGGAAACGATGCGTGCGAGGGTTCAAGTCCCTCTATCCCCACTAAAACGGGCGGGTCTCGGTAGTTATCAAGAATGACCTTCTTGTAACGTTGTTCAACTCAACGCCCATCCACCCTAGTAAATTAGCCGACTTATCCATGTCGTAAAACTGGAGACGGTGATAACGTGAAATGCTGGGCGCCTAGCTAACGCAAAAAGCATATGAATCGAATGAGTAATGTGCAACGGTGATACTCGAAGGTAGGGTTAAGCTGCATTGCAGCTGAGGGGTAGCTCCCCACGGGTGTTCGAATCGCCCCACCAAAGCCAAAGGCTCGTAGGCGGTACGGCAAAGACCATATCGACGGAAGTAGCGGGAACGGATGTTCAAAAGACGAAACCTCGGTAGCCGCGTACGGGCGCGTTACTCATGTACGGGGACTTAGTTCAATGGTAGAACCCAAGTCTGTTAAACTTGTCACGGAAGTTCAATTCTTCCAGTCCCCGCCATATTATTACAGATGTATTTACTCAGATACATTTGTACTAATGTGGTGAATATGTGAAGATTAGGATTTTCTCTTGATTTCCACATTCAGCTAGATTAAACTTAAAAACATAGTAGGCGCTCACAGCAATAATACTATTACATCAAACTGCTAATTTGAATTGTATGCGCCTAGAAAGGATTAACTATGAGCTTTATGAACGACCTTGAAATTGAGACGAGCACAACGCTAACCGAGAATGGTGGTCGAGCACTCTCCACTACAGGAGACAAGCTCCTTAACCTATTTGCGGTTCTGGGCGCTTTGCGCACTCGACCAACTGACGTTATCGACAAGTTTGACGCCGCATTTCGTGAGAACGCTGACCTTGCCACCAAGATGGCTTTCTACGGACGCGACGTTCGTGGCGGTCTTGGCGAGCGAGCTGTCGGCAGGCTTATGCTTCGAGAACTTGCGATTCTCTATCCAGAGGTTGTGGTCGCAAACTTCAAGAACATCGTTAAGTTCGGTCGTTATGACGACCTGTTCGCGCTCTTTGACACGTCTGTTGAGACAGACATGATTGAGTTTGTCAAAATGCAGCTTGTATCTGACAAGCGTCATATGGATAAGCACGAGAGCGTCTCGCTTCTTGCAAAGTGGATGCCATCTATCAATGCTTCAAGTGAGCATACCAAGGCGCTTGCACACCGCTTCGTTAAGGCGTTCAATACCACGCCACGAGAGTATCGTAAGACACTCTCTGCACTTCGTAAGTACATTGACGTAACCGAGGTCAAGATGTCCGCTAATAAGTGGACTGACATTGACTATAAGGCAGTTCCATCTAACGCAATGTCTAACTACGGTAGCGCATTTGCACGTCATGATTATGAGGGTTTCAATCGCTACATGGACGCTGTTAAGTCTGGCGATGTTAAGATTAACGCAGCTACACTTTATCCATACAACGTTATTGAGACGATGTGTGGTAATCGTGATGTAGCCGAAGCACAGTGGAAGGCACTTCCAAACTATGTCGAGGGAGATAACAACTTCCTCATCATGGCTGATGTTTCTGGCTCTATGATGGGACGACCAATGGCGACTTCCGTTGGTCTGGCAATTTACTTTGCCGAGCGCAACCACGGAGCCTTTGCAAATAAGTTTATGACCTTCACCGACATTCCTAAAATTGTCGATGTGACGGGTAACGACCTCTTTGATAAGTATTGCTCCGTAACCGACCACGTTGGCTACAACACGAACCTTGAAGCTGCATTTGAAGCAATTTTAAGCACCGCGGTACGTACCCACTGCCCACAGGCAGACCTCCCAAAGGCACTTGTCATTATCTCCGACCTGGAGATTGACTACTGGAACGGCGGTTCTCTGACCTTCACCGAGGAAATGCGCAAGCGTTTCGCTGATGCTGGTTACGAGATGCCCAAGCTCGTGTATTGGAACGTTGATTCTCGCAAGGATACCTTCCTTGCGTCTAAGAATGACCCAAATACGATTCTCGTGTCTGGTCAGTCTGCTTCAACGTTCAAGAACCTCATTAAGGGTATTGACCTCTCAGCATTTGAGATTATGGTACAAACTCTTGATGACCCACGCTACGATTGTGTAGTTGTACCTTCACAACTATAGATAACTAAAGGCTCTAACAGCAACTATATTTTAAGATGACTTGAAATCATGGTAAACAGAGCCTTGAATAATGAGCTAAAGTCACAAACAGCAATTATTAAAAACATGCCACAATACCATGAAATGAGTGTGACTTGTAAGGCTCAAACATGACAACAGACCAAATACCGTGGAAACAGTTATAAAACGTAACCATTTCTATAGGTTATGGACTGTAATACGGAGAGTTGGCAGAGTGGCTAATTGCACCTGTCTTGAAAACAGGAGAGCGTGTAAACGTTCCAGAGGTTCAAATCCTCTACTCTCCGCCAGAAACACGCGATTAGTCCAAAGGTAAGACAACGGTCTCCAAAACCGTGGATGGATGTTCGAATCATTCATCGCGTGCCATATCGAGGTGTGGTGTAATGCCTAAACTGGGAACATGGCAAGTATTAGTGTATGCAACGGTGTTGTACTAATACTTGCAGATGTTGGTTCGAATCCAACCACCTTGTTCAAATTGGGGCATCGTCTAAAGGTAAGACACGGGTTTTTGGTGCCTGGAATAGAGGTTCGATTCCTTTTGCCCCAGCCAAATTAGTAAATTATCGACTTGCCAACGTCGTTAAACTTGGTAAGCTGGACATGCTTGAAGTATTATAAGCACTATGATTTGTTAGCGGTTCGACTCCGCACGCATGGACGCGGTGGTGCATAGCATCATGGGGTTCGAGTCCCCAAGGCACGGTTGCGGCAATGAGCCTTATAATAACAATGTAGAGTCTTGCTGGTCGTGAATAGGCAGACACGCAGTCAGCGAAAGCCAACTCTTTGACTGTCCATATTGAGTTGTGCGACAAACATTGCCATCAAATAAAGGCTCGTGGCAATACCTAACAGCTGCGGTAACCGACGGGTACGCCGCTTCCGACCGAGTGAACAATTCCACAATGCTCGGTACATGGCTCGTTCGATAAGACATTGAGCGAGCAAGAAATAACATACTGGACGTAGGGGCTAGAACACCCGAATATTTCTCTAGGCTTTGATTCGGGATTTTTATAGGCGCTTGGTGGAATTGGTATACACAGCCCCGCCCATGTAACAGGGGCGATAGTAACGAGTGCACGCGTTACTATCATTGCACGTTCGAGTCGTGCAGCGCCTACCATATTGTTATTAACGGGAAATTGGTGGAATGGCAGACACGGTTGACTTAAAATCAACTGCCTTCGGGCATGAGGGTTCGAATCCCTCATTTCCTACCATATTATCATGTAACAAATCTCGGATTGTTAGCTCAGTAGGTAGAGCAGGGGACTTTTAATCCCAAGGTCTAGGGTTCGATTCCCTAACAATCCACCATAAACATGGCGGCGTAAAGTAATGGTAACTTAATAGTCTCATAAGCAATATATTTCCAGTTCGATTCTGGACGCCGCAACTATAGAAATCACAAGGTTGGTAAAATTGTTTACCAGCCTTTCTTTGTAAGGATTTAGTTTGGCGTGTATTTATCTTATAAAAAATAACATTAACAACAAATGTTATGTGGGCAAAACGCTCAAATCCCCAGCGGAACGTTTCTCGGAACATTTACGCGATGCGCGTAAACCGACCGCGGAAAATCGCCCGCTGTATCGCGCCATCAACAAGTATGGCGAGGATAACTTTAGTTTACACATTCTCGAAGAATGTACTGATGAACTTGCAAGTGAACGTGAAATATGGTATATTGAACAGTTGAAAACCTATGCTCACGGCTATAATGCAACCATCGGCGGGGATGGAAAACAGTTATTTGACCACGATGTTATTAAGGCGCAACTTGAAGCTGGTCTAAGTCAAAAGCTCGTTGCTGAACTCAATGATTGCTCAATTGACCTCGTTAAGCAAGTTCGCGTGGCAAATGACATTCCACTAACAAAAGTTCGCAAACAACCATCTGTTGCCGCATACGCAAAAGACGGTACCGAGATTGGCGTGTTTATATCGGCGCGAGAAGCATTTAGATTCTTACGAGAAATCGGCATTACAAACTCGCGCGGTAATGGCGGAACTCATATCGCTGACGTTTGCAAAGGAAAGCGCAAAGAAGCATACGGTTTCAAATGGAAATATATCAACTGAGAGGACAATGTATGTACTTTATCAAGTTAACCGCCGTAGCCGAGCCTAAAGGCATGTTTAGCGGTCGAGACACGTCAAGAACATTCACGTACACCGAGACTTGTTCAGAGGGTGAGTTCGAAACCGAGCGCATCAAGTTCGAGGAGAATGTAATTAAGGCAGTTGTTGAGCTTTATCCAGAGTTCCACGTAGATATTCATGAGCGTGAGTATCGCAACTTGGACGCAGAGCCATTCAAGTTCGCGTTTGAGAACCTCAATCCAGCTCAGTTTGCTGAGTATCTACGCCATTACGAAATTAGGATGTAATCGTGGCTAAAAATCTCTTAAAGACGAAAGCTAAAGACCCAACCGACGCAGTATTTGGCGTAAACCAGGAGGGCGATTGTGTTCATAAGTCACTTGCTGAGATGGTTCACACACTTATTGCTGGTACTACAGGTTGCCACGCTAAGGGTGAGTTAATTCTCATGGCTGACGGCACTTCGAAACCAGTTGAACTAATCAACGGCGGCGACCGTGTAATGGGCGGAGATGGTACACCAAGAACCGTTCTCACTCCAAGGTGGGGCGAGGATGCGATGTATCGTGTCACTACGAAAGACGGTTGTTCGTTTACCGCGAATGGTGAACATATACTGGCTCTGTATAATTTGAAAACAAAATCATACGTTGAAATGACCGTATATGAGTATCTTGAAATGTATGGTAATTCAAAGAGCGACATGCGTCTGTACCGACCATCAAAGCCTATTGAGTTTGAGAATGACTTAGAAGTAACTATTGACCCGTATATCCTCGGAATGTTTATCGGCGATGGTGGTACGCACGGTATCGCCGAAGGTTGCCCAAACATCACAACAGCCGACCAAGAGGTTGTTGACGCAATCTATGAGTATGCTGACAGAATAAATTGCTTGATTCGTGTGGAAACAAAACCTCATAACAAGGCGGCAACATACTATTTTAAGCATGACCCAGATAACTTTGTTGCTGACGGAAGACATCCAGTTAACGTGTTCAAAAAAATGATTCGTGAGCTAAAATTGAACGGCGTCAGTTGCGGCGAAAAGTTCGTGCCAAACAATTACAAGTTCGGTAGCATTGAAACCCGCCGACAAGTGCTTGCTGGATTGATTGACTCTGACGGTTATGTTTACAATGAGCATAAATCCGTGGACTATATAACTAAGTCAAAACAGCTTGCCGACGACATTGTGTTCATTGCAAGGAGTCTTGGCATTAGAGCTTCCGAGCCAAAACGAGCTAAAAAAGGTGTCAAAGAACTTAATTTTATCGGTGACTATTGGCGCGTCAATATGGGCGGCGCAGCAATCGTACCCACAAAGATACCGAGGAAAAAACTTGCACCGAGAGCTGGGAATCGAGATTTTACAAGTCGTATGACCGCGTTTAGCATTGAGTTGATTTCGGAGCGTGAAAAATACTACGGCTTTACTTGCGATGGCGACCACAAATACTTACTTAAAAGTGGTGTGCTTACCACTGTAAATTCTGGAAAATCGGTCTACGTTAACAGCCTTCTCATTTCGGCAATGTCACACGCAACGCCAGACGAGCTTAAAATCTTTGCAATCGACCCAAAGAAAGTTGAGTTCTCAAAGTACATCGACCTGCCGTATTGCCCCATTAACCCAGTTACCGACATGCGTGACGCATATGGTCTTCTGGCATTTGCAGTTTGGGAAATGGAACGTCGATACAAGATTATTCAAGCTGCTGGCGTAAAACAGCTCTCCGAGTACAACGACTTCTATGACAATAATCCAGATAGTGAAGTTGCTAAAAAGTATGGTCGCATGCCATATATGATATTCGTTATCGACGAGTACGCGGAGCTTCAATCAATTTCACCAAATACTGAGACTCTGTGTAAGTCACTTGCTCAAAAGGGTCGTGCATCTGGAATTATCCTTTTGCTTGCAACGCAGCGACCATCAGCCGATGTTATTTCCACTACGCTACGTTCTAACTTCCCAAGTCGAATTTGCTTGAAGGTTGATAACTCAACATCAAGCCAGATTGTCCTGGGAGACGGTGTAGACAGAGCCTATGACGGCTCGAAGCTCAAAGGCTATGGCGATAGTTTCGTGCTTGACCAACGCGGCAATTGCGAACGTGTACAGGGAATCTATATTTCTAACGAGGAGATTGATGCAATCTTTGATTTCCTAAAAGAGAAATACGCTGACCGCTATGACGAGCTACGTAAGTATGTACCAGACGAGGTATATGACTTGCTTACTGAGGATAGTAAGAAGGCGGTTGAGCTTAATGGCGGCGTTTGTGATTACAAGATTCTCACCACCGATAAGGAAGCGTGCGCGTTTGTTGACCGCGGTAAGCCATTCTGCAAGTGGGTTGGCACCAAAGGCGAGGGTGGATTTATGCGTCGCGGTGGAGACGTTGATGAGCAATCACCAAGCGCTCTGCCAAACAACCCAGAGAAGTGGCATGTTGAGTCACTTGACGGATTTTAATAGTTATGCAACACTACTTATGCACAGGTTTCTGTGCATAAGTATTTTGCTATCAATTCACAAAGGATTTATTATATGGCTTTAACTTACGGACAAATGGCGGCTGTAAATCGAGCGCGTAAAAACGAAGAACGTCGCGCCAATACAACTGACAAAAAGAAAACTAAGTCTAAAAGTATTCCTAAAATTGACTGGTTTCCCATGAAATTTTATGTTTCTACAGGAAAATTTAAGGACATCATTCAATGGGATAACAATAGTGAATATTCTGATGAATTTGCAAAAAGGTTGATTGATAAGCCAAACTTGCAAATTTTAACCATGCCTACAGGCTTCGGTAAGACAAGTGTTGCAGTGTCTACTCTTGGAAAGCTCGGACGACCATTTTGCATTATTGCGTCTAAGGCAATTATTGAGGGTGGCGGTTGGCAAGAAACTATTGCTGACTACAATCGAACACATCCAGAAGCAAGTCTGGCACCACATATGATGACTACCTACGATAAGTTTTCTAACATTCTGGGAAATGTCAAATCTCGCGCGGATTTCAAGAAGGGTTTTCCAAAAGACGGCATTCTCGTTCTTGACGAGGTACACAATTACAAGACCCCTACCTCAAAACGTTCGCAGAAACTCAAGAATATCCCAGATTATGAGCGCATGGGCATTAGCGCTACGCCGCTCACAAACGATATCGTCATGGATATGTGCTCATATATGGTTATGGCTGGCAGATATCGCAGCAAGACATTTTTCGAGCAATGCTATGGTCTTGACGTTATGAAAGATAGATATTATCGACTCACCATTTATGACGATGATGGTAGCGTTAACACGAGGAAGTTTCCCGATTACGATAAGCTGCTTGATGAGGTCGCAGAGGTAATTTATCAGCCAAACGTATCAATTAGCGACATTGACATGCCAAATCTCACAACAACTGTTTTGCAGCTTCCCGTTAGTAAACAATTGTTAGCAGATATGCGCTCAATCGCAGACGCTTACGCTAAGCAGATGTTTGCATCTGCCAGCGAAATGCGCTTAGTTATGCAGGAGCGAATTGCTAATGATGATGGACGTATTGTTAAACTCCGCGAGATTGTTTGTGGAGAAAATGTGAAGCAACCGCTTATTTTCTTCCAACATTTGACAACGCTCGACGCAATACGTAATATGCTTGATACCGAAGGAATTAGTTATCAAATTCTTGACGGTAGACATTCTATGAAGGATATTGACAGAGATAATCTTTCGCCTATACTTATTCAGTATCAATCTGGTCGAGAAGGTATCGAGTTCAAAAATTCGAACACTACCGTGTTTTATGAAAATCAACCTTCATACATGACTTTGGTTCAATGTGCAGGGCGTAATGCAAGACGAGGAATGAAAGGAGTTGACATTAACCACTACCATCTTGTGTCGATGAACGAATACGACCAAGAGGTATTCTCTCGCGTTCAAAGTAAGGTTGAGATTAACCCAAGAACGCTTGACGAATTAGCACTTAAATCCCTGCCTACGAATAATAATTGGTAACATTGCTATTTGATTCAGCTAAAACAAACGAAAGGATAATTAAAATGGCAACTGACGCACAGAAGTTTATGGTTATTGATGCAAATATCGACAAGGAGTCTGGTTCAATCCGCATTGACGGCTTTGAGCCAATTACTGAGACTGGCGGTACACTCACTCTCATGTACAAGATGTACAACGCAGAGCCAGAGCCACACTTTGAGGACGATGCAGAGCGCAAGGAGAAGTGTGTTAAGGCTCTTGAGGAGACCTTTAAGGCAGATTTTGACGCTGTTCTTGCAGACCCATCTGTTCTTGTTGGACTTGAGTTTGAGGGTTATCCAAACGGCGAGCGCATTTATCTGACCCCAGCAAAGGAGTTCATTAAGTTCGCCAAGGTAACTCCAGCAGTCGCTAAGGCAGTTGAAGCACTTATTCGTAAGGGCGATATTACCTCCACCCCAGTCGTTGACAATCGTCGCTTTGGTCTAAGCAAGGCAGGTGCCTTCTATTCCAGCCACTCATTTGATTTTGCTGTTCCAGTTGAGATTAACGGCGAGACTCTGTACGTCCGCGTTGCTCAGATTATTGATGATACCGCCGACGGCGACAAGGTTGTTAAGTATGGCACCAACTATAAGGGCGCTACAAACGGCGGATATAAGGACGAGCACGGCTACAATCGCTCCGATGCAGACCAGAAGCTCTATGAGGTTGTAACTGGCGCAAAGGATGACAATCCACAGATTAAGGATAGTTTCATTAAGTTTGCAAACACCATGCTTGACCAGGCTCGTGCTGACCTTGTTCAGAAGGTTCTCGGCGCAACAGGTGTTGACCTTGATGCTTACGCTACTGAGGAGAAGCCAGTTCGCATTACCAACGTTCGTATTGAGTCCGCTGGTAAAAATCAGTTCCTCACCGCTTCCATTGCTCCAATCGAGGAGTAAAAAGTGATTACCGTACAGATTATTGGTACGGGTTCTACGGGTAATTGCGCCGTGGTCAATCGTGATTTCATGGTTGACCTCGGCGTTTCTCGTTCCCTCGTGGAGCGTAATGCTGATAATTTAGACGCATTGCGTCATATTTCAGCAGCGTTTATTACCCACGAGCATGCAGACCACGCAAATCCATCGCTCGTAAAGTGTTTGTACGAGATTCGTCCCGATGTATTCAAGCGACAATTTTTTATTCCGTCGCAGACCTATGAAAAGTTAACCAAGGCTAACTCTTTTCTTGGAAAGGCGTTTGAGGACTATCCGCTAACTAACATTATCAATAAAGATAGTGAGTTCGACTTTAGAACACGCGGTGGCAAATGGCATGTAAGGTGTTTTCACGCGCCACACGGTTCAGCAGAGTGCGTAGGTTTTGTATTCACCTCGCCAGATGACGAAACACTGTTCTGGGCAACTGACCTCGAAAATCTTGAGTTTGCGGGTGTCGGAAATGCTAAGTATGACGTAATTTGCTGCGAGGGTAATTGGGATACCGAGCGTCTTACAAACGCGCTCAAAGACCCAGAGACCGCTGGACATGCCGAGAGTTCGCTGAGACATCAATCAGTTGAAGCATTTGAACAGTTTGTATCAGACCACGCTAAGGCTGGCGGAAAGATTATCCAGTTGCACAATTCGAGCAGCTTTGGGCGGTATAGCCGATATAACAATGTGTATACGGGCGACGTACCAGACTACAGTAAGCCACCACTAGACATTTAGTGGTGGCTTTGCTATAATCATAGTATTTAGGTTCAATGAAGGGATATTATGGTTAGGAATACCGTCACATCTGGTGATAAAACTTATAGTCTCTGGATTCGTGTAGATACTAAAAAACCGTTTCCAGATAAAATTTTGACCACCGTTCAAAAAGTTGCTCGCTCTAAATCGGGTAAGCGACACGTAAAGAAGATTTCTGAAACAAGACTTATTTGCTCACCAGCTCTCTATGAGAAACTCCAATCACAAATTGACGTACTTAATTCGTGTGAGGTATCGCTGTTTATTGACGCTGGTAACGGAAAGACAAAAGCGCTTATTAAAGACGCTAAAAACTATGGCGTAGTTAAAGATGACTACGACAAGTTGCTGCGCTACATCTATAACTAATGGAAGGAAAAACTGTGACCGAACAAGATTACACTTACGAGACATTCCCATATCGAGAGGTTAAGCCCGTTACTGGAGAGTCTAAGACTTTTGAGGAGTGCGGAATGCCATCAATCAACCTGGGTTATACAGGTTATTGGATTTGCTATTCGAGCACCGACCGAGACTGGATTGTCGCTGCAATTAGATTGCTTATTACGCAGCTCTCTCGAAACAACGCAACTTTTATTCACGAGCGATACCCACAGTCAGTTACCGACCACTATCGCAACGCAAACGACGGCTTCGGCTTCTTCTATGACTGCTCTGACGATTGTACGCAGTTAAGTTCATGGACGCAACTTGTACAGCGACTTACTGAGGTAATCGCTAAACACTACGCAAACGTCAAGTACGGCATTGATTATCAGACACTTGCACACGAGTATTCATTCTTGTATGAGATGCCCGAGGATGTTATGACTAAAGCTCAAGTTGACGATTGTATTTCACTCGCTGAGAAACTCATGCAGGACGAGGTTATTCCACGCGTTAAGGATATTTGGTATAACCAGATGCACAGGTATCAACTTGTAGATGGCTATGACCCTGTTGAAAAGTATGTCGGTAGACCATCTATTCACCCTGGCGATACCAAGACTGGCATGTATTCAACTGCGCCAGTATACGGCGTGAATGCTGAGTAACTCATGGCAATGACTGAGGAGAATAAGGCAAGGCTCGCTGAGATTGCTCTTATTAAAAAGGCTGAAACTGCCGCAATGCGTGCTGAGGAAAAGCGACTAGCCGAGCTTGACCCACATAAGACGTGCAAAAATTGCTCGTTGTCTTGTAAGCAGCACGATTTTGTATTGAGCGTATCTTGCCCCAAAAAGAAAGTGATTAAGAAAAAGTGAATGTAACACGCAGACAATTTGTTACCGCTGGCATGGCAGGTGTTTTAACACTTGCCATTTCCGCGTGCAAATCAGACAATCAAGCGACCGAGGTTCAATCAACGCAACCAGCGCCAAAGACGGTAAAAATTACTGCGAGGTGTAACTTGACGGAGGTTTCACCGTCGATTAGAAAGAATCCTCCAATTATTGTATTGACTGGTTGTTGCGCCAAGAGTGAGGGTCATGCCTATTACGTTGTGTTCAACAGCCAAAAGGATAATTACGTGTCCGTCAAGGACATTGAAGTTGTCTCTGGAAAATACAAGTTGACAACTATTGTTGGCACTACGAAAGACAATCAATGTATCACCTTTAACGGCTTTGATTTCGATTATTCAGATAATTGCCCCGTCGTACTGTCTGATGAAACTAAGGATGAATATCTTGAACGTAAATCTAAGGAGACAGGCAAGCCTAAAGGATTGATTGCGTCTGACGTGCAGGATACGCAATGGCTTGACGGAAGTTTAAACCTTATTGCGCGACTGTCCAGGTGTGATGGTGATTATACCTCTGCCTATAAACAACTCATCACAGACCTCGATTCTGGTAAGGTTTCAACCGAACAAGTGTTCGGTATTTCAGTCGATGAATTGAAGTCGTTACAAATCTAAAACAAAAAATCCCCGCGTCATGCGGGGATTAGTGTTACCTAACATATTCGTTTAAGATGCCAGATTTGGCAAGTCGCACAAGCTCTTTAATACAAGCGTTCGGTGTGACTTCAAGTTTCTCGGCAGTATTTACGAGTGCCGTACAAAGCCTAATTCTCTGAGTCTCGTCAAGTTGAACGCCGCGCTTTTTCACTCCAAGTCGGCTTGCTCGTGAACGGATACTTGACCAGCTACGACCATTGAGTTTAGACCAACCGTTCCAATTCTCTCCGTGCATGAGGTAGTTAGCTCTGATATAAGCGTCTTCCGTTGTAGTCCAGCGCTTTGATGTGACTTGGTAAACTTTGAGAATCCTAGCTCGCATAGTAATTGCTGATGTGTTGCGCTTTGGTAATAGTATTCGCCATCCGTCCCATTTAGCTCCATGAGTTGGGAAGTTGTCGATGATACATTTATCTTCGAGCTTCGACCACTTCGACTTATTAGATACAAGATTCAACTTGCGTCTGCGGGTATAAATAGCCGAAATTACGACGCCTGGAAAGGCTGCTAGATATTCCTCTTGCGATACGTGCCTTTTTGATAGCTCGATGAGCAATGCGTCATCTTCGTCAGTCCACGTATAGTTTGAAACGCGTTTCATGTGTTTTGCCATATATTGCTCCAATTATAAACTGCAACAAATACTCCAATTTGTTCGATTGTTAATGTGATAAAATTATACCACAAGTTGAGCAAACTTCGCAAATTGTTCGATTTGAAAGTGTTATACTGTTACCCGACAAGTTACATATCTCATTGAAAGGAGATTACTATGATGGAATTGCAAAACTCAGTAGATAGTCAAAAGTTTATTCAAGTCGTTAAGGCTCTCGGCTCGGCGAACACGTACAGCAACTTAGAGCTTGGTTACATCTATCATGGACTTGATGATATGGGCGTTGACCCACAGTTATTTTTTAACTATGACCTCAACGTAATTATCCGTGATATTTCCGACATTCTCAAGGACTTCAACCACGAGCGAACTGTTGACATTTGTCTGGAATTGGTGCCAAACAATTTTAAGAATGAGGAAGATGCCTACGAAACGTGGGACGAGGATTTGGAGGGTTACCTGCTAGAGTGCGACAGATATCGTCTTATTGATATGCTAAACTCTTACCTACACAGTGGGTATTATCTTATTCATCCAAATGAGAACAAGCTGTTCGAGTTCTTGAAACCAGCGGATGAGTAACAAATTAGTCCATACTTGACAAGAAATTACACAACCTCTATACTATTTTAGATAGCCACAAACATATCAATTTAAGGAGTTTATTTTATGGCATTTAATAAAAACAGACGAGCTATTACGGCGGGCATTGCGTTCGCGCTTATTGCTGGTCAAGTTGGTACATTATTTGCTACCAGCCGACAAGCATTTGCGGAACTTCCCGATGTTGGCGGAACCTTAACCGTCGGTACCACCAGTAAGTATAATGGCTCTCACATGACCCAGTGGGTCGCCGATGACGGTCAAACACCTCTGTTCTGCGCTGACCCTGTTAACCACGACCATGCCACTGCTGGTGGTAGCGGTCAAGTTGTTGAGCTGAGCAACCTCACAACTTCCGACGGTCACACTTATTCCGAGCACGACCGCCGCATGATTGATTACCTTGTTTACTACGGTACTCTTGGTATGAAGCAAAGCAAGACTTATTACGGCGTGTCTGGTGCAGACCTCCAAGCAGCCACCCAGCTTGCTATTTGGGGTGTTCGTCAAGGTGATATGCACGATGACGGAATTGGTTATCTGATTCCATATTACAATATCAATACTACGAAGGCAGCGTCCGACGCAGCTCAAAAATTCTTCAATGATGCTAAGGCTTATGCGGATAACCCAAATAGCGACAAGAATGTTCCAGCTGGTGCCGCATTTGCATTTATCCCAGCTGGTAATAAGCAGGTTATGACTTACTTTGGTCTGAAACTTGGTTCTCTGTCCATCACTAAGTCCTCTGGCAACACTCTCTACACCGACGGTAATAACTGCTATTCTCTTGAGGGCGCAGAGTACACCGTCTATCGTGACGAAGCTATGACCGATGTTGTTGGCACCATTACAACCGACGCGGCTGGTAAGGGTTCTCTTGCAAATCTCAACGCTGGCGAGTATTACCTCAAGGAGACTAAGGCTCCAAAGGGATATGCTCTTGCAGACGAGGTAACAAAGTTCTCTATTGCAGCTGATGCAACCACTGAGAAGACTGTCCAAGACGGCGCTAAGTACACCATCGACCCACTTTCAGTACAGAAGGTTGATAAGGACACTGGTCTTCCAAAGGCTGGCGGTAGCGCAACGCTTGCTGGCGCTGAGTTCCAGATTGCATATTATGCAGGTCAGTACACCAAGGATAATCTGCCAGAGAAGCCAACACGCGTTTGGAACGTTCGTACTGACGAGAACGGCTTAATCAATCTTGAGAACGCAAACGAAGCAACTGAAAAGTACCTGGTTAAGGAAGGCAGCGATGATTTCTTCGTTTCCCCAGATGGTAAGGTAGTGTTCCCTCTTGGAACTATCACTATTAAGGAAACCAAGGCTCCACAGGGCTATTTGATTGCGGACGATAACAGCGATGGAGTTGACGACGACGTAGCTGTCCTTAACATCAACAGCGATAATGTTGACGAGCGCACAACTCTTGCAGCTGACCTTCATTCTACCAAGAAAGAGCAAATTGTCCGCGGTAATGCTAAGTGGACTAAGGTAGTTACTGAGAGTGACGGCACTGGTAGCAAGCCACTTGCAAATGTTGTCTTTAAGGTTACTTCCAAGACCACTGGCGAGACTCACTACGTTGTTACCGACAAGGACGGCGTAATCGATACCTCTAAGGGTACTAAGGCAACCGCTAATAAGAACGATGCTGCGGTAGCTGCCGACGGAACTGTTGACGAGAGCAAGCTCGACGCAACTTCTTCCGCATGGTTTAGTGGATTCTCCGCTGAGGATATGGCTAAGGCACCAAAGGCTACTGAGACTGAAGCAGCTAATACTAACGCCGCAACAACTACCTCTGTAGCAGAGAACAACGCAGCGGCAACTCCAACAGCTGAAAAGCCTGCCGCAACTGACGCTCCAGCTGGTGCAGCTACTGATGCTAAGGTTGATTCTAAGGCTGACACTTCCAAGGATACTAAGAAGTCTGAGGGTATGCTTCCTTACGATACCTATACTGTCGAGGAGATTCGCACTTCCGCAAACGAGGATGTCGTTGACATGGCTAAGTTTGAGATGACTGTTTCTGAGAACGGCGTAACCGTTGACCAAGGAACTGTTGTTAACAAGCACCCAGAGCGTAAGAAGGTCTATAAGACTGGCGACGAGGGCGTAAACCCAGAGCTTCTGGTTGCAGGCGGCGTACTGATTGTTGCTGGTATCGCTGGCGCAAGCTACGCACTGCTTCGTAAGAAGAACGACTAATCGACAATTTGTAGAAATTGTGTAGATTAAGAATTTACCCAGCTAATCGAAAGGTTAGCTGGGTTTTCTTGTATACTATAATCACAAAGTCGATGAAAGGAACTGTCTATGAAGCTGAATGAACGCAATAAAGATTTTCTAATTGTACTTGCAGTATTTATGGTGCTGGCTATGTTTGTTATGGCGATTGTACGAGCGTTCATGACGCCTGTAGTACACGCTCCACAGATAACTTTTGGTAACAGCATTGACGAACTATTTGATGTGACTGACGGTGACTATGTAGCATTTCCAACGAACGATAACTCTGGTCACAAATACACTATTGTTAACATTCGTGACGGTCGTGAATATAGCTCAGACGACGCATCTGGCGCGTGGATGGTTCCTGTTCAAAATACAGATGGTTCATGGTCGTACAACATTAAGTGGCTCAACCACCTCGACCAAGTAAATCATAAGTAAACTATTTGCCCGCTTTCGAGCGGGCATTTTTGTAGTTCTAATTCCTAGTAAATTGTAGGAATTAAAAAGTTCTTGACTTTGCCATCAACCGCCGTTAAACTTATACATAGCAAAAATACGAGTAAGAAAAGGACTTAGAAACATGACTTTTGCAGACGAACTAAAGAAAATTCAAGCGGCTTATCCATATTTGACCGCCGATAACCTTGATGAGGTTAACCGTGACGTGGACGGTGAACTGGAGAATATTCGTTCACTGTGCACTGAGTTGCATGATGCAAAGAACGACCCAGTGGTTATTTATCCAGACTTTGACTGTGATGGCATTATGGCGGGAACAATTCTCAACGCTGGACTTAATCAGCTTGGTTTTGACGCTAAGTTGTATGTACCAGACGCGTCGGCTGGCTACGGTTTGCAGCATGAGCAGATTGATATTGTTAAAGACTGTTTCCCAACCGCTAAAACAATTATTACCTGCGATACAGGTATTACCGCATTTGAGCCAGTTGACTATGCTCAGTCTATTGGTTATACAGTTTTGATTACTGACCACCATCAGCAATCTGGAGAGCTTCCACGAGCAAAGGTAGTTGTTGACCCATGCCAGAAGTCCGACCCATTTCCCTTTAAGTCGATTTGTGGCGCGTACGTCGCATTTAAGGTTGTTCAGACCTACGCTGAAATGTTTATGCCAGAGCAGCTTGACGTCATCAACCAGCTCGTGATGTTTGCAGCTATTGGCACAATCGGCGACTCAATGGATTTGAAATACAATTCTCGCGTATGTGTCATGGACGGACTCAAGCGCATGCACGAACTCGTTAAGGTTCAATTCCGCGACGGTTTCTTTGTACAGGAGTACAACGACGCACTCTTTGGTGTGTATACGCTCGTTAAGTCGCTCATTACCGACAAAAAGAAGTCACTGACCGCAGAGAGTTTCGGCTTTTACGTCGTGCCTGTGCTTAATTCGTGCAAGCGCATGGGCGCCGATATGCACGTAGCGTTTGATGTGTTCAGAAATGAGATTCATAACATTGACGAACTCATCGCTCTCAACGACGAGCGTAAGTCCGTAACTGACAACATTTTTAAGTCTGTTACATCGCCGCTTGCCAAGGCATCTGGTGAGCAGCCTTACGCTCCAATGGCTTATTTCATCGATACGCCTTACGCGATTGCTGGCTTGATTGCTAACAAGATTATGGGCGCTAATCATGCGCCAACACTCGTGCTTTCTCGAAACATGGACGGTACGCTCTCTGGCAGTGCACGAGCACCAGAGTGGCTTGATTATCGTACCCTCTTGCGTGATTGCGGCGCAAGCGCTGACGGTCACGCGCAAGCATGCGGCGTAACATTTGAGAGCGAGGAAACTCTCAAGCGTGCGCTAGAGTCAATTACGTATTACCTCAAAGAGGTCACTCCAACAAATAAGGAGTACGTTGAGCCTAATTATCCAACGCTTGATAAGGACGTTGACGTTTCGCTCATCTGTGATTTTATTAACAATGGTGAACCATACGGTAAGGGTTTTGAAAAGCCAAAGATTCGTATGGTGGTAAACGAGAGCGACATCTACGAAATGCGTTGCCTTGGTAAAAATCATGAGCACCTCAAGATTACTCTCAACAATGGTCTTGTATTTATGGCTTGGAATACGAAGTCGCTCGGAAATATTGTCGGTAAGCAGATTGAGGTCGTTGGAGACCCAGGACTCGATGAGTGGATGGGAAATGTCACTCCGCAAATTATCGGAAGCCTAAAAGTCCTCGACTAATTACACGTTTTCAAAATTTGCGTGCCTTAGAATCGATTTTGTGCAGAAAATCCGCATCGAAAATGATGCGGATTTTCGTATATAGGTATAAAAGTTAACTTAGGCTAACTTTTAATGTGTTTTCAATGAAACTCTTGCATCTATGTGCGATATGTGAGAGAGTTATATGAACAAACTGAAAGGACTCATCCATGAGTAGATTAGACCGTATTAAGGTTATTGCAAAGACCGATGACAAAACAGTGTATCAGCTTAATCGTAAGCTGCTTTTAAAAGTCGTCCGATACGACGGTTACTACAAAACATACTTAAAAGTTTTAGGCAACTATCCAGACTGGTCTACTGCGTCACAGTACAAGTTCCTTGCTATAACTTCCAGTGACGAGATTTCGAAAATATTTAATGAAGTTGACCAATTAGAGATTATGTCACTTCAAGTGTTCACCACTGTTCAAGATGGAGACGATATATTGAGGGGCAGTATGTCGTTTGACTCCATATTTTTAGATATGAAGGACATCGACCGCCACATTGGAGTGCTCAAACTGTTTGATAAACAAAACGACCTCGACGACTGTATTTTTGGAGGAAGTCCGTACCTACGAGTCCATCCGCTAGATGGCAAAACTTGTATTGAACTAAACTTGTATAGACCTTTAAGTTTATATGAGCTGGTTGAATAGTTAACCTTGGTTAACTTTTAAGTGTAGATACTGTGAATCCAAAATTTGTCTTGTAATCGAGCATAAACTATGCAATACTATAGTTACAAGAAAACAAACGAAAGGATTTGCAATGAAAACTGATATCAATCCACTGAGCCACGTAAAATTCACAAAGATTTACACAGATGGCAGACAAGAGGACTTTAAGTTTAACGACCCAGTTTACAAGGTATTGTTTACCGCCGCATTTCTTAATAGAAGACTTATGGGTAAAACACTTGAGAGATATGACGAATTACTGCGCGGCGAACATGACGGAGCCGATTGGCTTACGACCAAGCGCGCATATATTCCATTTATGGATACTGAAGACTTCTGTTTATATTTTGTACGCCTAGAGAATCGTTGTAACGATAAACTGGTAGCCATTTTCCACGAAACTACCTTCGTACTCAAAGTAGAATGGGTGCGATAATGGCAAAGTCGTTATTAGCGCTTATCATTAGTTTGAGCTTAACTGGCGTAGTTGGACTCATCGAATTGTGGATTCTTGAGCGTTTTGAAGCTAAGTATACGTCCAAGCAGGCTGCGATGTTTTACGCAAGTCTGGCAATCGTAACCATGGCTGGCTATATCGTGACCTCAAACATTGTTGGAGCGTAGCTATGGACGTGGACTTACTTAAACTTTACACACTCTGGATGGGCGTATTGTGCATTGGAGTCGCGTTAACACTCGTCGCAACACTTCTCGTAGTTGTATCATTTATTCACTAACGAATACCCGAACATTTGTTCGGGTATTTTTATGTCGATAAATAGATTGTACACAATCTATTTTGTCGTTGCGCGACACAAAGTTTAGTGATATACTATACAGTCCAAAACAAGTTATTGCGATTGGAGGTGAAAATTATGAACAGATATCAATCACTTGCTCCTTGGCGCGGTTGTAAGAATGTTATGTTCGGTTACTACAACGATTATGCCGACCCAGACCTTTTGTATAAAGGCTACAACTTCAACTATTACGATATAGAAGATGCCATGTATGAGGACTTCTATAGTGAGTTTTCTGACCAACTCGATGATGAAATTGCTTGGTGTGGCGAGGAAACAGCCAAAAAAAACACGCCGAGGAAGCCTTTGACAAGTACGTCCGCGAAAACGCCGACTCTTACCTCGATGATGCAATTGCCAATGGATATTTCCATGGAGACTCTAAGAGCTGGCACGACAAAATGTAAACCTCTATCGAAAGGAGCGTAATGAACACTGAATCATCACGCGAAGTTACTAAACGTGATGGCACCCACGTTCCGTTCGATAAAACTAAGATTCGTAACGCCATCAAGCGAGCTGCTGACGAGTGCGACGCACTCTCTACTGGTTCGCTTGATAATTTGACGAATGAAGTTGTCGAACGTTGTAATGGTGCCGAAAACCTCACCGTTGAGAACATTCAAGACATGGTCGAGGAAACACTGATGGCTGAGGGATTGTCTGAAATCGCTCGTCATTACATTAAGTATCGCCAGAATAAAGATATTGTTCGCGCAAGTCAAAAGACTGACGATGAAATCTTATCACTCGTAGAGTGCCGTAATGAGGAAGCTAACGAGGAAAACTCTAACAAGAATCCAACACTCGTGAGTACACAGCGTGACTATATTGCTGGCATCGTGAGTAAAGATATTGCTCGCAGACGACTTCTTCCAGAAGATGTTGTTAAGGCTCATGACGCTGGGCTTATTCATGTTCATGACATGGACTATACCCTTCAGCGACTCACCAACTGTTGCTTGGTCAACTTGGACGATATGCTACAAAATGGCACTATGATTGGTGGAGCTGTTATTGAGAAACCGCACAGTTTCTCAACAGCTTGTAACATCGCGGCACAGGTGTCTTTAGCAGTAAGTGCCGTGCAATTTGGTGGACAGACCTGGTCTTATACGCCGCTCGCAAAGTTTGTTGACGTGTCAAGGCAAGCAATTCGTAAAGAAGTTTATGAGGAACTCGAGGGCACTGGAATTTCCATCGACAAACTTGAGGAGATTGTTGAAAGCCGACTCAAGAAAGAGATTACTCGTGGTATTCAGACTATTCAGTATCAAATTATCACCATGTCAAGTTGTAACGGTCAATCGCCATTCGTATCCACTTTCATGTATCTCAACGAAGCTGGAGACGACGAGCAACTAAAGAACGACCTTGCCATGGTTATCGAGGAGGTCATCCGCCAACGTTACCAAGGTATTAAGAATGAAAAAGGTGTCTGGATTTCACCTCCATTCCCCAAGCTATTGTACGTGCTTGAGGAAGATAACGTTCACGAAAACTCCAAATACTTCTACCTCACTCAAATGGCAGCGAAGTGTTCTGCTAAGCGACTTGTTCCAGATTACATTTCTGAGAAGAAGATGAAAGAGTACAAGATGCCAAAAGACCAGGTAGACGTTGTAAAATACGGAGAGTGCTACCCAAACATGGGGTGTCGCTCATTCCTATCAGTCGATGAGACTCGTAACGGCTGGAACAATATCGCCCGCGCAAAAAACTATGACGGCAAACCTAAATACTACGGCAGATTCAACCAAGCAGTTGTAACAATCAACTTGCCAGATGTAGGACTATCTGCTCATAAAGATATGGATGAATTCTGGCGCATCTTTGATGAGCGACTTGAGATTTGTCATAAAGCACTGCTCTGGCGTCACAAGCACCTCCTGGGTACGAAGTCAGATGCAGCTCCTATTCTATGGCAGTATGGAGCACTTGCTCGACTCAACAAAGGAGAAACCATTGACGCACTGCTTAAAGATGGTTACTCGACAATCTCACTTGGTTATGCAGGTATTTACGAGTGCGTCATGGCAATGCTCGGTGTCTCACATACGACACCAGAAGGCAAGAAATTTGCCATTGAAATTCTCAAACACTTAAATGACAAGTGTGATGAGTGGAACGCTGAGAACAACATAGGTGCATCAGTTTACGGCGCTCCAATCGAAATGACTACCTATAAGTTTGCAGAAGCACTTAAAAAGCGCTTTGGTGTCATCAAAGATATTACCGACCACGAATATATCACGAACTCCTACCATTGATTACACAGGAGTATAAATAAAGACGGTGGCATCGCATAGTAATATGCGATTGAAAATGTGGTGAACCCGTAAATACGGGGTGTCCCATACGGGGCTAACGGTCAACTAGACTGAAAAGTCAAGGTGGTAAGAGAACCTAAGTCCAGCGATGGATATGGTAATACCGTGTGAAGTTTAGGCGTATAATAAAATTATGATTGGGTAAATATTGATATACGAAACTAAGAATCGAGGTGAACGCTAGATAATGAAAGAAATAAATCCATTAAAAGTTGGAGATATAGTTGACGACCTAGTTTGCGAAGGGAAAGTCAAAAGAAAGAATAATACATATAAATACGTCATGCGTTGTAAAGAGTGTGGTAGAGTAAAAGAGATGCTATCTTCAACAATCAGAAGGCGTAGCGGGACGACGCATAAAGCATGTGGCAAAGGTATCAAAACAAAAGAACCGATATTCTATTTGCGATGGCAAGCTATGCGAACACGAACTACAAATAAAAATTATTGGGGAGCCAAATATTATTCACAAAAAGGAATCAATAGCGATGAATTTGCGAACTTTATTGACTTCTATGACAAAATGTATCCATCGTTTAAGCAATTAGCTGATAAAATCGGTGCAGAAAATACCTCACTGGAGCGGATAGATAACGATGAATCATATACCTCTGAAAATTGCATTTGGATTGACAAGCATTCACAGCCACAAAACAATTCAAGGATTGTCAAATTCAAAGCTATTTTTCCAGACGGACATTACGAAATATGCAAAAATGTACGAGAATTTGCTCGGGTTCATAATTTAGATAATTCAACCATTTTCGACTGTTTAAGTGAAAACAGGTCAACAACCAATCATAAAGGATATAAATTTGTACGCCTATGAACATGTAACGACTAATTTTGTACTGAATGGATGAAATGCCATTCGGGAAGCGCCACACGCCCGACAGCACAAAATCGGGCGATGAGATAGTCTATTCCCTATTAAATACTCGGAAACGAGGGGTTAAAAAGGTCAACGTTCGTGAACATATTGATGCTTTCAGCAAACTGTCCATTGAAGGTGAATTCCAGAAATACTCACTCGGGGGTTGTATTTCGTATATTGAGATGCCATCCATGATGGACAATATCGAAGCCATCGTCAAAGTAATTCAGCATATTTATGACAACTGTATGTATGCTGAGTTAAACACAAAGTCGGACTACTGCCAGGCTTGTGGATATGATGGTGAGATTCAAATTATTGAAGATGAGAATGGTCGTCTTGACTGGGAGTGCCCTCGTTGCGGAAATCGCGACCATAATACGCTCACGGTCACACGCCGTAGCTGCGGTTATATTGGCACTCAGTTCTGGAACCAAGGTCGAACTGAGGAAATCAGAGACAGGGTTCTTCACCTGTAATATCAAAACACGTCTTAGCAATTATTACTAGGGCGTGTTTTTTTGTCTGTTTACAGATTGAATTGTGTTATACTGGTTGAGTAATGATGGCTTACTGCTAAAGGAGCTAAATATGTTAAATGCGGAAATTCAAGTTGCTGCGTACTTTGATGTATTTTTTGACGCTGATTCAAAAAGTGAAGCACAACAATTACATAAGCAACTTGAGAAGGCGCTAGACGGTGGAAAATATCTTTTGCCAATGCTGAGCGAAATTCACCAGTGTGATTACTCTAATTGTACGATTGAGTTCAATTTAAAGGACGTTCAAAAGAGTGACGTCGGTTATTACTCACCCGTCGATGTTGAAATTCACAACAAGACAAGGTTCAACGTTGATGACGATACTGACATGGATGACTGGTTCTACGACCTCGATAACATGTCAATGATTGAATCACTCACTTATGAAACTATGCCAGACGGTTGCGACGCCGATTTTGATGACGTCGGCGCAGATATTTTTGTAGATTAGAAACGAGGTAACAAAATGATTTCATTTAACGGAAGCCAGATGATTTCTCTCAAGGAGAATTACACTCTCCAGGATTTCACCTATAAACTTGCGGTTCAAGAGCTTGAGGAGCTTGAGATTACCGACATTGCCGACCAAAAGGAACATTTGCGTAGGCGACTTCTTCACGACATTAGCCAGGGTAGGTACGACACCTATTCTCTTGGTTATCTGTCATTACGCGACAACGGTGATGCTATTGCAAGCGCAATTACCGACGTTTGCTCCTCACTATCTACCGCATTGCCACACTGCGCAAAGACTCACAACTTTGAGCTGTTTGGACTAACTCCAGAGAATGATGACCCTAAATACTTCCGCGGAGATACCGTGTACGACATCGCGGTTCGTCAGATTCAGCCATTCGGCTCTATGGACTTTGAGGACTTTAATCTCACGCGTGAGGGTGACGAGCTTACTGCGTCAGTCACTCCCGTTATCACCGCCGAGTTTAATGCGTTCGTAAATATCAGCGAGAAACTTGAGTCTCAAAAAGAGGAGCAAGAAAACGGTATGATTGATACAACCTCTGATACATATCGTGAGATTCTCAATCTCATTAAGCCGATGTTCGAAGCATCATTCATTTACGCAAATCGCGTACAGGTTGTTCGATAATTAGATACACACAATCCCCTAGCGACAAGCTGGGGGATTACTTGTGCCTCGTGTAAGTGTGAAATTTTTATGTATTTGAAAGTTTATGACCATCATTGGTGTATTCGCGTTTATAATCGGGTATTACAACTATAGAAAGGTGTTTATGGACACAACCTTTAAGAAAGATAACCGTTACGACCAGAAGCGCTGGAAGGTTATCATTACTAACGTTCGCGGAGAAATTCCCATAAAGCGCGGTGTTGAGACGCGTATGGTTGATTACTCAACGCAGCGTACCTCAACAGTACCGATTTATGACAATATTCGCGGATTACTTGGAATCAATCTCGAGCTTTTCTATGAGGATAATCCAGAGCCAGAATTTGTAGCATATTTTGATTGCAAGCAGCAAGCAATTGATAATGCTAACAACGGTGAATTTGAGGTGCTCGGATTCGATGGCGAAGTAAATCGAGTTGAAGGCTTTAACAATGATACCGCCATTTATTATTGGTACGATACTGTTCCAGATGATGACATTCTAAAACTTATCTGGCATCACGATAATTTATTAGAGTCGAAACTTCCCGACGAATACTCAGTGGAAGATATTAAGCGACTCGCTAAAAAGCATTATGCTGTCGTAGAGGACGAACCAGAACAAATGTTCGATGATGAGGAGACCTGGCGTTATGAGGACGAGAATCTCTACGATTACGACGATGATTACAATGACAATAGTGGCTGCGAAGAATAGGAGATTACATGGCTACTTATATTGCACAATTTAACGAGTATACGCACAAGGTTCAGACGCTCAAGGTATCGAGCAACTTTAAGGTTGCGACCGCCCTAGCCACTGCTGGTGACTATAAGCGCATCTATGACCTACTCTCAATCATGTTTGACTACAAGGCTATTGAGAACCTTAAACTCGACAAGGGTGTTATTCTCCCAGATGGCAAAGGTGTCAGACGCACATCACACAAGATGACTACCTTTGATTGCAAGAACCTGTTTGACGCGTTTGGTGCACTCCAAGATTTGTCAACCAGAAATGACATTTTGATTGTCATTGTCACAAATCCTCGACCACTTATGTATATCGACTTCCAGAACAATCTGGATGAATCGGTGCCAAAGTATATGAATTGGAAGTCTGGCACCATCTACCAGTGGGCAAAGTAAATTAGCAAAATAACCGTCTCCCCGTATGATATACTTGTGTAGTTAAGGGCGTAAAATACGCTAATCGAAACTATGAGAGGTGATTTACATGGGGAGACGCGCTGTTATTACAGTTGATTATCTCTATACCATTGGAACGACTAATAAGTTAACCATCGAGGAACCGTTTGAAGTCAATATGGACGACGGCGAGGTTGGCTTCGAGTTTTCAGAGCTTAGAGCATTACGCGAAATGGATTACAAAATCGACTGGCGACCAGATACTACGTTTGAGGAACTTAAACGAGTTTTACGTCAATACGCTAAAGGTGATGAGTTTTTCGACATCTACCCCGTAAAACTCGATGAACAAAACGTTCTCGCAAAGAGTATCATTGACGATTCGGTCGTGTTATTCCATAACATGATTGCTGAAATCGACCTGGACGTTCCAGACGATTATGACGGTTCGGACGACGAGTTGATTGCCAAGCTCTATCGCGTAACAGAGCAAATTGTCAATACGTATGCTCGCGTAGTATTTGACATCGATGTAAAAGTTTACGAGTAGGCGAGCCTGGGAGGATTAAAACATGTCTAAAAAGTTTAAAGTCGGAATCGACTTGAAATGTAACATCAAAAATGACTGTGAGTTATTTTACCTCAATGATTTTAAAGACTACGACTTTTACAACAAGCTCTCAGCTCGAGACGCTGTACGAACTAAAGTATACAACGTTCTCGCTGGCAAGCAAAACGCATTGAATCGCGAAGAATTCGGCAATACATGGAACGACATAAATCGTGAGATTTTTAGATACGTCTCGCTGTTCACACATCGCGTCTATAATCAAGAGCATGATGATGTCAAACTTGAATTTGATGACCTTGATGCGCAACCATTAAGTGTAAACGCAGAGTTAATTAGCGCTCTCAGACCAGCAACTATCGTGTTCGATGCAGATGTTGTCGCGGAACTAACTTGCAGAGTTGAGTGTGCTGATTCGGAAGATAAAGATATTGTAGCTATTGGTATTGCAGATGCACTAAGGCGTTATATCCGAATCGAACTTGATTACGCAGCAGATACAACAATTTCGTTTATTGTATAAATAACCCTAAACCATTGGAGGTTTACAATGCCACAGAATTATGAGATTACTGTCACCGCAGACATCAACGCCGTTCGTAGGTGTGCTGGAACGCTCAATAACTTTATTGAACAAGAGTGTTATGGAGAGCTTGCTGAACATAAGTCTTGCAAAATGCCTGTAAATGACGCGTTTTTGAGCAATACCTATCTCAATGAGAGTATTGCTTACACGCAAATTGCGTGTGAGGATATTGTGGACGAGGTTCCAATCGAGTGTATTGATGATATTACCATCACCGATTGTTCACTTGATAGTTTTAGACTTGAGCGTCTCACTGGTCAACTTGTTCCTCGCGGGAGCAAAAACTGGATTGATGTTGCTGAACAATCAGTTGCTGAGTTTACCATTACCGCCGAGGTTGGTGATGACTGTGATTTGACCGAGAGACAAATTGTGACGACTGTAGCTGATGTGATTGTCGAATCTATTGAGAATAGTGCAGACGCTACTGACATTGACGTCCAAACAACTTCTGAGGTAATGTAAGTTATGCATAACTTAGCCACCGCAAAGTTTTACGGATTATCCGTATGAACTGGCGGTGGCTTATTTTATGCGTCGAGTTTTCTAACTAAATTAGTTAAATTTTTGATATATTGAACGTAAATCGAGCAAATTCGCAGCCCGTTGCAGTTATTAAAGATTGTGAATTTTATGTGTAGATGAATGATGGGTGATATAGTCGTATTAACAAAACATGGAGAAAGGTTATTCGGTGACAAATGAGGAACTAAACGATATGATTTATAGCGATAATCCATGGGAGCGTCGAACTGCCGCCATGAACGGTTATGGTCTCGACATTCTCGTGCACGACAAAGCGCCTATGGTTCGTGTAGAGGTTGCCAGACAAGGATATCGTCCAGATATCCTCGTACATGATAATGATTGGCTTGTCAGAAGGGGCGTCGCGGAAAGTGGAAATTGTCTTGATATTCTCATTAACGATGAAGATGATGATGTTCACCGCGCAGTTGCTCGAACTGGCTATAAGACGTGGGAATTGTTACGAGATTATGACAGTGAAATAAGACTTATTGCCTTAGACATACTTTTAGAAAAGGGCGAAATTTAATCCAGCTGGATAACTCAACCTGGAAACTCACACCACGAGAAGTCGTTGTCAATCATTGACGGTCACTTCTCGTTGTTTTTTTTTTGTACTAAAAGTTAACCTGGGTTAACTTTATAATGACTCTGTTACTAATTTGTCAAAAGTTTTCAAAAAAAAACACTTCAAGTTGTGCTAACATATAGTCATTAACCGCTTTACCGAAGGGATTTACTATGCGCGACGCGTTTTACGAGGTATATGATGAGTTTATCGAGCTATATGATGACTATTTCCTTGCAGCTAGAGAGATTGGCAAGAAGTTTCCTAAGTACCGCGGAACAGTATATGTGTTCGAGAATTTTGAAGAATTTGCAATCTATGAGCTAAGTGAAGGCGAGCTTTGGAATCTTGTTAACCTTGACACTCCATATGCAAAAATACTCCATCTAAAGGACGCCATTGATTTCAATTCTCTCGGTCGCGATATTCTTGAGAACCTAGACCTCAAAAACGTATTTCAAGTCGGTGAAAAGGTATTTGTTCTCGTGGACATGAAAGCATGATTGAAAGGATTCGCCATGTATAAAGCACGATATTCCACGTATAACTCACTTGACGAGTTATGGGAGGTACATCCAGACGCAGTGGCGTGTATTAAGAGCTACACTCACGATTATCGTGGAAAAGTTTGTATATTTGCTGAATTGGAAGATTTTGGAATTTACGAAATGACTGACGGTAGTTATAGGGACATTATCAATTTCGATTCACCGAATGTTCGACCAATTCATCTTGAAAGCGCGATTGATTTTTATGAGCTTGGATACAACATTCTTGACGCTGGTCTTAAAAATGTAATTTACTCAGATGGGTGGATTTATGTTCTCCCAGACTTGAAATAATAAAAGTTAACCAAGGTTAACTTTGATTGAAAGGATTTGACACCCACATGCGTCGTTCTAATTACCAGATATATGATTCGCTAGACGAATTATATGATTTATATCCGTTTGAGATTATGGATATTAAGAAAGATTACCCAAATTATCATGGAGAAGTGTACGTATTTGACGGTCATTTAGCGGAATTTGCCCTTTACGAACTAACCGAGGGTGCCTTCTGCAATATGCTTAGCTTTAGTACACAATATGCAAAGCTGCTTGATTTTGCAAGCGTTATCGACTGGCACGCTTTAACAAACAATATTCTTAAAGCTGGTCTTAAAAATGTAGTTGACCACGGTGACGTTATTTACGTTCTTGTGGACATAGATGCATAAAAGTTAACCAGGGTTAACTTTGATTGAAAGGATTTGAAATGAACTACAAATACGTTGATTACGATAATTTCGACGAGCTTATGGATTGCGATAGTCAAACCGCAAATCTTCTGTTAAAAGAGCTTGACTTGGATGAATCTGATATTGGCAAAGAGCCTTGGACGAATGAGCAACTAATGGTTTATCCAAATGTTGAGGAGTACGCGGTTTATGAACTAATCGACGGCTGGTATCAAAATCACAATCTTGGCGGAAGTTTTAATGGTGCTCCAAATCCAATAGAGTACATTGACTTAACTGATTTTGGCGGCGATTTGATTGCCGAAGGAGATGCAAGCATTGTATGCCTGCTTCAAAACGGCAAAGTTGTAACTACGAGTTATGGATGGTAAATATGTACTATTGCTCGCGTGTATACGATAACTTTAATGAGCTTATGGAGTCTAGTCACGAGACAGCAACTATGCTACTGAAGCAACTTGGCTTGGAATACGAGGATATTAAAGACGAACCATGGGCAAATGACCAATTAGTTGTTTACTTTAGCCTTGGAGACTATGCTGCTTATGAACTAACGGACGGCTGGTATAGCGACTGCAATTTTGACAGAGATTTCAACGGCGCCCCAAACCCGATGGACTACATTAACACCGAGCACCTCGGCGAAGACTTGATTGAACAGGTCGATTCAAGTGTTTGTCTCTTATTGCCAAATGGTAAAGTTGTAACTACAGATTACGGTTGGTGACAAGATTAGCCCCTGGAGGTAATTCTCCAGGGGCATTTTTTAATCTGCATAGCAGACTTCTCGAACCCAGTCAGTAAACTCATCGGTGTAAACGTACAATCCGCATGGCAGGCGTTCACAATTGTTAGTAAAGTTCGAGTGAATCTCTAAATCAACCTTGCCGCCAGTAATCTTTTTAATCTCACGCTTTGATACACTTCTACGTGTATCATCAAAGATTGCGAGACGCTTATAATTTACAACCATATCCACGCCATTAAACTTATCATCGTTTGTGTTCTTTGAACCGCGTAAATGATACATGAGATAGCACTCTCGATACAGCGCAGGGTAAACGCGAGCAATTCTCGACTTTAGTTCGCCGAATGAGAATTGCTCTGGTTTGCGCGGCAACACCGTATTAAAGTGTTCACCTTTGTTAGTATCGGCGTGAGGTTTGAGCACAAATCCATCCTCGCAAACATTACAGTTTAACTCTAACCACGCGTTGTAAAATTCAACTGGCGTTGGAATACGTAAGTTTTGCTCAATCAGTTCATAGAATACATCTACAAACGGTGGCAGCAGCACATTCTCGAAGTATGTATCGCGGCGATTGGGCAGTGTTTTGTATTCATCGAACATATGTTCGATTGAGTCGGTATCAACATCAATCCAGTTGCAAGGCAACACAACGCCGTTGATGTACCAACCGTTCCAGTATTTGATGACATAGTTTTTAGTCATATGACCTCACTTTCTATTTGTAAGAATAGTATGAAAATCAAAACTTGTCAACGTTTTTTTTGTCGTGTAATGGTATACTTAATATTGCAAGTGTTAAAGACGAGTGATTGGAACAACGCATGGAAGTGATGTTTTATATTATTGCTGGGAAGTTTAATCCGCCAAATGATGATTTTCCAGTAAAGACGCTTATTACTAGAGACAAGTTTGCAGACAAGTACGCTCAAGATTGCACCAATTTGTTAGACCAGCAAGATATTTTTAAGATTATTGACAAGATTGAGCCTGCAATTACAAACGGAATTGAGTGTGTCCAACCACGTAAAGATGTTGGGTTCAATGGCTTTGTTGTTGAAGATGTTATGGACATGGGATATTGGTTCTGGATTGATACTGATAACACGGTATGTGTAACCTGTAGGTTAGATATCGAACTTGATATATTTGCAGACGAACACCATAAATTAACCAACGAGCTGCTATTGGACATGCTACACAAAGCTATTGAAAAAGCGATAGCGAAATCTGGTCTATCAAGCATCGTTAACGATGTTGAAATGTAAAATCTAAGGAGGATAAACATGAATAAACAAACATTTTCAATTGAGTTTTCATTTGATGTTGATGCTGGAACCATTGAGCTGCTGGACGATGATAAGTGGTGTGTCAACCAGCTTATTGCCCCAGAAGTATTCACTGAGCGTTATAAAAATTACAAGCTTGATATAATTGATAAAACACAGATTGACAAGATTGCACAGCAAGTGCTAAAAATCGCGAATAGCAATATCAAAAATGCTTTCGACGAAAACGATGGTTGCGTACGCGACACACGCACCGAATTTACAACCGACACTGACCATGTAGATATCGCAGACATCGTATATCCAGGCTACACGCTTTGGTATGACGAATACGGGAATATTGGCGCTAGATGCGAAACCTTAATTGTTGTGGATGTATTTACCGAAACAGATGCTCGTATCGACGATATTAAGTTATATCAAGCGTTGAATGTTGTAATGAGACGTGCGCTAGAAGACGCTGGAATTTACGGCAAACTCATCTGGTTTGATTTTGATTTTTAAGGAGACTGAGTATGAATAGATTTCAAATTACGGCGGATGTTGATGTTACTCTTTGGTTAGGAGTTCTAACAAAATATAAGCGCCAGTCAAACAAAATTGAATATACAAACCTAGAGGAACTTTTTGAATCTGAGAATGTTTATTTTCCAACTCGCGACGAGCTTAAAAATCAGCTAAGGACTGTGACTAAGAACCTTGAATATGAATTCCTTGCTTATTTACGTGAACTTACCGACAAGAGCTTGTTCAAGATTGATAATGCGGCAGTCTACCTACCGTTGAGCGACGAAGCATTTATTGCTCAGTTCGGCAGAGTGAGTACGTTTGTAAACGGTACTTTCGACGCTGTTGTAGAAACAAGCGCTTCTCAAGAGGATGTTTTTGATGTCGTTGAAAGAGCGCTTAATATGGCGATGGATAGCGAAAATCTCCGCGTTGAGAATCTTGATGCACTCGGCATGGCATGTTTAGATGTTCGTGAAATTGGAGATTAACATGAATGATGAAGTTAATGGCTACATTTATTTCGATGCGCGTGTACTACTTACAGAGGTAAATTTCGACAAATCAAAAGTCAAGCATGGGGGTATGTATATTAGGTTCGACAATCTACTTACCCACTTTGACCTTGACACGGATGCGCATAGTTTGCCAGAACTATATGCTCAAACACAACTCAATGTTGAACGATACGCTGATGAAATTGCTGGTCAAATCTGGGAAATTTGTAATTCGCTATTCAAAATTCGACGACTTGTTCCAAACAGCACTGATGACAAGTACGATATTCTGGTGACTGACGACGGCAAGGCATGGGTTAATCGTTCGTTGAAACTGTACGTTGTCGGCGAGAATCCAAAAATGCCAGCACTTGAACTCAACTGTGAAGTTGAGAAACAGATTAGTGAATATTGCAGGGGCAATGTAGCTGGAATTTCTCCAGAATTTACACACAATGAAGTTGTCTCTGGTATATACTAATCAATGAATGAACGGATTTGGAGATTAACATGAACGAAGATGATTACGCAGAGTTTTCCGTGCTAGTAGACGCCACCATTGTGGTTGACCGAATTGACCTTGATGATTCTGATAATGACCTTATATACACCGATATTGACGCCAAAGACTTGGCAAAACACAACAATTATTCACTTAACGTGGCTAGGATAATTATTGAACGCGGAAGGCAATCGGCATTTGAGGGCTTCAGCAGAATTGTTTATGAGCTAGAGCGCGTGATTCGGTCTGAATTTGGATATGTACATGTTTATCCGAGCAAGCCAACATATAATCATCCTTATGTTTCGGCTGATGGAGACGTAGTATTGCACGGCGAGCTAAATATGAACATCCAGATTAAAGGCATTAAAAGTGATAACCTTATGGCAAAAATTGAACAGGTTGTTGCAGCCGCTATTGAACATAGTGCAGACGAGGAATGTAACGTCGAGTATGAAGTCATCTTTTAATTAAGGTTAAGACAAGAAAACTATGTGCAAGATTGGAGATTAACATGAACGAAGAAATTGCTGGATATGTATGGGTAGATGTGTATCTACTGTTAGAAAAAGTTACATTTAATAATTTCAACGTCTCGATTACTGATAAAGGTATTACACTTGATATGCTTTTGAGCGAGTTTGAGGATTTAGATTCATATAGCCTGCCAGATTTATATGCAGGAGCAAGACGCGACGTGAAAAGATATGCGGATGTCCTAAAAGAGCCAGTAAATGATATCCTCTGCCCGCTTTTTGAAAGTCACACCGCCGTTATGAGCGACGATGCTGGCACTAACGACATCATTGTGTTTAAGAACGGTTGTGTTTGGGTTAGACGCTATTTCCGCGCGTATGTTGTTGGTCAGAATCCAAAATTGCCAAAAGAGGAACTCAACAAAAAGATTGAGCAAGAACTTCTCAAGTATCTCGGTAAAGAGATAGCTGGTATTTCACCAGAGTTTATTTACACGACTGTCGTGCCAGCCATTAAGTAATTTAGATTGGAATTCAAAATGATTGAATATAATAGTTTAACTGTGGCATTTCAAGTTGACTTATATACAGTATGCGATAGGTTTACACCAGATTTGAGAATGTTGAGCCATATCGGTCACTCACAGATTGACGAGGATGATTTTAAATTGCTTTTTGGCAGGAATACTGCTGCGGCAAATGATTATTATCAGACTTTACATGAGATAAACCACAGTTGCCTGTATGATTCAATTAGACAAGCCCTCAAACAAAATTTTGAGCTACTGCTCATTAACTGTAATCGTGGTGATGAGCCAGTTTATAAGTTTGCAGATTCCATGAATAACTTGGTATTGTGTGGAAAAGCTCCATATGTAATTGCGGTCGAGACTCCAGAAGAATTGAGTGCCGAAGATAAACATGAGCTACTTATTAGGGTATGCAAGACGATTAACGACGAGCTTAGTGGGTTTGAAGTTCACACGGGTTCAAGTGCATTTCTTGAAGATGTGTGTACATATTAAAGATTGGAGGAACAGAAAATGAGTGAAGATATTAGCGGGCACGTCACTTTAGATACCTATTTAGTATTCGACAAGGCTAAAGTAACTAACGAAAATAGCCGTCTAACTAATAAGCTAATTGGTTTTGATACTTATGTTTATGAGTTTCATAGAGACTTATATAGTACGTCTGATTCGTATGCGGAAGCAGTACTCAGTTTGAATAAGTATATAGATGCTTTGGGCGAATACGCTAAAGATGCTATCGAACAAATGTTCGATTCTTGCACCTTCGATGTATGGAAGACGTCATATACTTCAGACGTTGAGGTATCTTCCGATGGTATTGCAACGATTTATATGAACTCAAATGTGTGGTTTGACGGAGTTAATCTATCTTTGCCAAGGGACAAAATTGTCGCCGAGATAAAGCAACGAATTGACAACCGACATAGTGGTAATTTGGCGGGTATTGGCAACGCACTAATCGAAGTCGTCGTTGACGTGCATATTGATTAGATTAACCAGAAATGGAGTGACTAAATGCGTATTGGTATAACGACGTCTGCGACCTTTAAATCAAAAACATACGTTGCTGGCGCAACAAATGCAAACATGAACGGAGCCATCACTAGCGATAACCCAGAAGTTTTTATAAAAGCATTACGTCTTTGGAGTAATAATTACGCTAGAAACGCTGTTGAATCCGCGCAGAGTTATATCTCAGATGCAAAACACGAGTTTGTTGAAGAATTAAAACGCCAATTTTCAACCTTAGAAGCGTTAGAGCCAGAGATTATTGACTTTTGTCCGCGATACGACGTTTGTAGAGACACGGTGAAAGTTCTCTGGGCAGGATATGATTGCGTAGAAGTAACAAGCAAGATGTATCTCAACGTGACGTTAGACGCCACAGTCAAGCATATTAACCAGTACATCGCTAATGAACTGGCAAAGCTATTATCTACCATCAAAAGTCAAATTGAAGATACTGTAAATTACATCGAGACGCGATACCATATATCTATTAAGTACGATGTAGACATTGCTTAGAAAGGAGTAGCGCATTGAGCAAAACAGAATCAATTACCGCGTATTTTAAAGTCTATATTTACACAAGTGTTCCAGAAGCAAAACCATATTTAGATAAGCTGACTGACGAGCCTAGTTTATTACCGAATCATGATGACATTCAAAGTATTTTCGGTAAAGATACTAAGAAAATTAGTGATATCTATATAGACATACTTGATACTCAGTTTGAAGTTACAAAAGCTGTACTTAATCGAGCGATTCATCCCAATTTCGATGTGTATGAAATGGGCTTTGGAACTACCGACCATATGGGGTATGTATTTAACGGCGTGCAAAACACCTTACAGTTCGGTGGTTGTATGGAGGTTGTTGTTGGACTCGAAATACCTCACGAAACAACTCCACTCACAAGAACTAATGAAATTGATAGACTTGCTAGAATGGTTGAAAGTACACTCGCTCAAATGAGGGAAAGTTGTGGTATAAACGCGACGTGTGGCGAAATGACTACTCATTAGAATAGGAGAACGGCATGAGTAACACCTATAACGTCCGTGTTGAGGGCAATCTTGATATTAAGGTGCTCGTGGCTAGTTTCGGTTATGAATATGAAGAAACCTTTGACCACTTAAAGCATGCTCCGCTTGAGTATGTCGCTAAATACTTTCATGGCGGCGGGGAGAGATTTACTAAATGTTTTATAAATTCCTTCGAGGATATTATCGCAACACTTAACGATATAGACGCGTTTCTAAAATCTAATGCTGAACAATTCCTCGGAGATAGTTTTACAGTAAATGACGCATGTATAAGCAATGCCAGGATTGATGCCGATACTGTTACCTTGAGTGAAGGTGACTGCGCGTGTTCCACGGGTGGTGCATGGTTTACGCTTGACGTAACAATTACAAGCGAGCTTGATGAATATGACATAAAGAACTATGTGTATGAGACGTGCAAACGTTTGCTTGATAAATTCGTCGAAATAGGCAATTGCCATAGAGCACACGTAAGTAGAGACGAGCGCTTTGCTTTCGAGATTACAGAAAACTAATGTTAACAAATAAAGGGAGCGTTAAATGAAGAATGAGATTACAGAAGTTATGATAGGATTCGATGTAACACGAACCATTGAGCGAATAACTATTGACGACGATAATAAAGAGTTGGTGGAGAGAAGCCTTGATACTAGCGAATTTGCGAAATGCAGTGGTCGTTCAGTTATCGAGGTAGACGCAATCATAGATAATGCCGTTAATAAAATGAAGTATTGTTTTGCAAGCCTAGAGGTTGACGTTTTAACGGCTCTTAAAGAACGATTCGAAAAAGAAACTCAAGTAAAATCTTTTGACGACCCCGCTATTGAAATGTGGGTGTCTGATAGAGGAGACGTATACTTGCGTGGAAAATTGAACGTTATAGTATCTAATCACAACGGATTCTCAGACGATGACGTGGATTATATTGAGGGCGTCGCAGATGATGTTATGACAAACAACGTAGACAAAGTAACTGATATAACGTGGTACGCCATGCTCTAGGCGCTCTACCATTTTCAAGATTGCCCAAAACTATTGTTAGCAGAAATTAAGGTGGTTACATAAATGGCTGGAAAACTCAATAAGTATCTTAGCTATGGAATTGAGATGGATTTAGACCTTGTATGTGGCAAAATCGATGTTGACGCAGATGGCAGGCACATCCGTAGAACATACATCGACCGCGAGACGTTGGCAAAATGCAGTGGGCGCTCACTTATCGAAACCGTGGAGTTCATTGCATACGGGAATAAATCTTTAATTGATTACTTAGATATGATTGCCGCCGAGGTGAGACGCTCGATTTCGGCAGAATTCGAAGACTCACATATCACTTACGCAAAAAATACATACAGGGGCGCATGGATTACTGGCGACGGTGCTATAATACTCCGCTGTTGTGCTGATTGGATGGTTGACATTAAAACGCCCGATTCAAGCAATTCGGTTGATGACGTCGCGCTACTAATTAAAAACGCGATTGAGCGCGCGATTAATGGTAGTGAAATTAGTGTGAAACACAAGATTTTGTACTAGGTGAATAGGTACAACTAGAAAGGATTATAAAATGACTAAAACAGCTACAATTACATGTGAGTTCGAGTATAAACTGTGCATCGGTCAGTTAGCACAACAAGACGCAAAACTTACTAAAGAAGTGCTGGAATACGGATGTATTCAAACTAACGAATTTTATAGAATTGCAGAAAATTTTTACGGTGAGGTTATTCCAGAATCAGAACTTGACCGCTTAGCAAATCTCGTTAAAGATTCTCTATGTGAGAAACTCAAAACATCATTGCCCAGGCATTTCGCGTCAAATGGTGGAGCAAAGATTGCTAACATTAGTGTAACCACGTTTTACTACGGAGATAAAGTTTTTGTAGACCTGCGCAGTCTCCGAGTGTACATGAATGTGTATATTTGCGTCTCAATTGAAGTGACTCTTGACGATGAAAAGTCGATTGACCGCGAAAAATTATTTAGGCTAATTGAAAACCGTTATGCCGATTTTACATGGCATGGGGAATTATCCCGATATACGCTTAGAACGAGCTTTGGCGAGCTTGAGATTGAGTATAGATAGGAACACATATGTCAAGACCAAAAACAGTTACTACAGAATTTGAGTTTATCTATCAAGTTGTAGTTGGACAACTAAGTCTCAGTAGCGGCATTCAGTCATCAAAACCCTGCTCAATACTAGGACTTTACGAGAAGTTTGCGGGCGAGCACAGTGAACTATTATCATACAAAGATGCTGAGGACGCCGCGGGCACGTTTCGAGATAATTTGTACGCGGCGATTCGCGATACTGTGAGAAAGCACTTTGCTCAAAATGAAGGCGTGACGCTTGAAGACGTGTCAATAACGGATTTCGATTTTGACTATGGCGCGTTTATTGATGCCGACCTTAACGTAACGATTGATGGTTTAACGCGCATTCAAGTCGTTATATACGTTGAGGACAGAACCGCCTTCGACAGAAACGAATTGCTGAGCCTTGTTACAGACAGGTTCCGCAAATCGCTGCGAGACCCAAAATATGCCAAGAATATTGGCGATTACTATGAAGTTTCGATTAGCGAGTTTATAGAGCGTTAGGGAGTGATGTTAAATATGAATAGAACGTATTATTATGATTTAAAAGGCTCAATATCTGTTTATAGTATTGTGTTAATTGAAAGTGGCGATGACTCCGACGGACGACTTGAATCAATATTTGGAGTCTCAGACAGGAATATTACGTTTAAAGAATTTTTATCAACAGTTAAGAAATTAGGTATTGAAGAAAGTAAATTTCGCGAATTGTTACACTCGACAGTTGACGGGTTTGTCCAAGCGTGGTGTAAAGAACTTAAAGTGGCATTTAATAGCTGCGTAACGGCGGAGCTTACTGATTTTGAAATTAACGGTGTACGTGTTAATAGTAGTTTTATTGAAGTTGATATTACAAGCAATTACGAATATGATGTAAATGACTGCGCCGATAGCGATGAATGGGAAGATTGTGCTAAATTTATAAACAAATGCGCCGACAAGTTGGCTGGAATCGCTTATGAATCGAATGTCTACAATAATTATATCTTTAGTCTTGAAGACTGTGAGGTAGATGTGGAGTTTGCTGATACACCATCAGAGCCAGATTACGATGGTGACGATTACGTTAGCGTCCGATACGTCCCGTTGAATATTTAGTTGACATAAATCAACACCAAACTACCTGGTAATGGCACACGCTGTTACCAGGTAATTTCTATTTTAAGCGGCACAAAATCGATTCTAAGCACGCATTTATATTCTGACGGTTAATTACACACTAAGTATCAACAACACGTCTCAGAATTGATTACAGCAAGCCATTTTCTGTATGTATCGACTGCGGGGAGAGTTTTCTTGCGAATGCAAGGAGCTTTCCCCGCATTATTTGTATACAGACGAAACGTTCAAAACGTTCATTCCAAAATCGCGATTCTGGAACCATTTATTAGTTATATGAAACAACGTTCATATAACGTAAAAGTATGTAGTATTCAATAGTTTGCATGGACAAAACAGTCACGAAGCCATTTTCAAAGCCATTTGCAAAATAAAAAAATGGCTCCGAAAATGAAAAAAATGGCTTCGAAATGGCAGAAAATGACCAAAAACATGCCCTCTGAGCTGGGCGTACCCTTTTCGCAGGTAGATGGCTTGAAAAAAATGGCGTCCAAAAATAGGCTCTGACCTGCCATTCTTTCTCTCAAAGCCATTTTTTTGATAGAAAAGGGATAAAAGTATATGGAATTTTGCAAGTGTAAAATCGCGAGGAGTTTTGCACACTTTTGGTTAAAAAAGTGGCTCCGAAAGGTATTTTCCCAGGTCAGGTGCCATTTTTCGAAGCCATTTTTTTCAAGCCGTCTACCAGGGAAAACGGTACGCGCAGGTCAAAGGGTGTGTTTGAAGCCATTTTTTGTCATTTTGGAACCATTTTTTCGATTTTGCAAATGGCTTTGAACACAAAAAAATGGCTCCGACTTTTAAAAGTTAACCGCAGCTAACTTATCAGATACGAGCATTTGAGTATAATTATATGAACAATGTTCATTAAAAATAATTTCAAAAATGTCTGGACTCTGGCAAAATTCTGCGGTATAGTTATGTCCACAAAGATTGGAGAACAAATGATTACACACGAACAAGCCATTGCTATTGCCGAGGATTATTTCAACGGAGACTTTAAGGCAAACTATTGTGAACACCGCTTTGAGTATTCTGAGTCTGAGAAACGTTGGTACGGCATTGTGTATTTACATGAGCCAGACTGGAGTAATCCATACGCGGGCGATACGACGCTATATATTCCATACGAGTTCTACATTGACGAGTCGGGAAAACTCACCGAAATGAATTATGGATATTCTATGAACGAGCTTGTTTGGTAGTATACTAGACATGTCAAACAGAAAGGTTTAACTATGTCCAAGAATGTTGTCTACACAGCAGATTTTGATATTCGCGCCGATTTTACGGTGCCACTATTTATGTCGTCTGACTCAGATATTAAGCTCGGTGATACCGTGACTATGAGCCTTGCCAACATGATGGGTGAGTGTCTTAAAAGTATGTATGAGTCTGTAACTGTTGAAGCTGGTAGTGCGTCAATCTATCTGTATGATGCGTATGGTTGCTCACCAATTCAGAAACTCAGAAGGAAGAAACTCGACCTTGATTACCTCTATTCTGTAACATTTTCTGTCACGCTCCCCGTTCACGGCGCCGAGATTAGCGTGTTTGACCGAATTGATACTAATGACAAGGTTCGCGAGGAGATTGAAAACGACCTCGCTGTTGAGTTTGCAGTTGAGCTTAATCAACTGAACATTTTGCATATCAGCGATTACTCTCCAAAGGTCACAGTTAAACTTGAGAACATTCACGTTGACGAGGGTTGGCTTGATGATTTTGACCTAGATATTATCAACGCGGTTAAGTACAACCTCGGTATGGAGTTTGAAGGCGGCAACCGCCGTCAGTTCTTTGAGTGGATTGATGAGCTGAGTCGTAACCACGGAACTCCAACATTCAAGCAGCTCAAATTTATTGCTGAGATTGAGGAGAATACTGGCGAAACATTCAGAGGTTTCACCAAGGAAGCTGCCACGAAGTTTATTAGCGACTACGTAGATAATCGTGAAAGCTATGATGACTACATGGGCGATTGTTTGAATTACTAATTCTGGAAAGGATGATAATGGTGAACGATAGAATTGAAGCCGCAAAAAAGATACGCGGTTACGGCGAATGGCTGGACGTTTATTCGTATACTTCAGCAGCTCCAAAAGCAATTGATAGGTTGCGAAACGCAATCATAGATACATATGATTACGCCGTCTTACTTGACGGTTTAGCCGACCTCATTGACCCAACGTGTAAGCCCGTGATTACTGTTGAGAGCCTTACAGAATCGCTTACAAAGTATACGTCTGAGTGCTCTGAGTGCGGGGCAATTTTTGGAGATTTTCCAACACGTAAGCAAGCTGAAGCAACACACCCTACATATTGTCCTTGCTGTGGCTCGCGAGTGACTAGTATTGACTCTGGGAAGGAGTAAACGTGACTGTTAAAAAGAAAAGAAGCAACATTTACATACCTGTTGACTTATACGACAAGTTGAAAACCATTGCTGATTGTTGGGGCAATTCAGTTAATGGCTATCTTGTTTGGCTTATTAGAAATGAGGTCTATGATTTTGAACAATTAACCGAGCATGGGAACTCACTTGAGAACACGAAGCTGGTCAGACCTTCGTTCGCTGATACGTCAGAAAAGGTGTGTTATATTGAGTATTTTGAGTACATCCCAAAAGGTGGAGACGAAGCTGACCTCAGTTGGGATTGGACTTGCTCAAACTGCGATGCAGATTTAACAGACCGTTACGAAGATTTGGACATCAAAACACCAAAGGAGCTAGGTCTTTTTCACTGCCCTCATTGTGGAGCCAGAATTTTGGGAACTCGCTATAGAAAGGATGACGATAGTGAACGATAAAATCAAAATTGCTGCCGACTTACGACACGCGGCAGATTATCCAAGGGATTGGATGCGCAGACTTGACCCTAGACTGGGAGTGCCCCACAACACTTTGTACGAAATGATGCGTGTTACTGGGTGTTTTGAGAATCACAAATCTGCTAACCCGCCTATGTTATTTCATAGACTTGCTGACATTATTGACCCAACGTGCCACAACAAACAAATCGAGATTAACAAAATGGCACCGCTTGAGTTCAGAACAGATAACCTCATTTGTTCGAACTGTGGTGAAACGTTCTGTGCTGACCCAGATGGCATTAACGCGCCAATAGACTGGGCATATTGCCCAAACTGTGGTTACAGAATCGTAGAAACTAACTCTGGAGAGGATAACAATAGTGAACGATAAAACTAACATTGCAAGCGCACTAGTCAATGCTGGAACTGAGCTTGATAACATGGCAAACGCAACCGTAGAGGACGCGTTTGACAAAATCAACATCATCGTCAATCACACAGACAAGCATGACGTTTTCTTGCCACTGTTTGACCGCTTAGCTATGCTCATTGACCCAGTTACCAATGTCGCTGTTGAAACTAACGAAGACGGCGACGTTGAACATATATTCTGTGGAGGTTGTGGTGAAGAATTTTCAACCGATCTATTCAATGAGCATGAGATTACACATTGTCCATATTGCGGTTGTCGCTTTAGGAACCTGCGACAAAATTAACGAACACTTGCCGCCGAAGCCAACGTGGATTATCCACAAAGGTTGCGGCGGTTTCTTTTGTTCGTTGAGTGTTCTCGCTAAATTAGTTAAAATTTTGATATATTAAATGCAAAACGAGCAAATTCGCTGTTCGTTGCAGTTACTAAAGATTATGAATTTCTTGTGTAGCTGCGACAAAAGTGGTAAACTATATGCACCAAAACAGAAAGGTGGTTTATATGTTTACTTATTACAATCTTAGGCGTAAGAAGCTAAGTTTCTCATACGCCATCCCATTCAATTTTACTCGCGACAACGATTATTACACGGGAGATAGCGAGTATAACTTACTAAAAAGACGCGACTATGTGCTCGTCAGATTCTTAAATGGTGGAGATGATTACGATTGTCTACAAACCATTGACCTCAAAATTGGAAACCAACATAGTCTGTGGCAACAACTCGATAACGTAAACAAGTTTTCTCATGATACCCTTAAACGTTATGACGCCGATTTCTTGGCAGACTTTGCAAGAAACAAGCTCAGCATCGACCCATTCAAATTTTTGAAGAACGTTCCTATTTTTGAGATTGAAAATATGCAGCTCTACGTGTATATGCCACCAGTTGATGACTTTGGAAACCTTCAGATTGGTGATGACCGAATTGGCTATGTTGACGTGACCGTAGAGATTACAGTCATTACCGTTGATATGGGTTCTGAAGATTTCGAAAAATGCACCAAGGCAATATTTGCTGCTATATGGTCAAGTGGTATTGAAACTGAGCACGAAAGGATTGATGACCTCGGAGAGGTCGATGAACCTTGTACAATTGTAACAAGTATTGATGAGCGCTCTGATGGCACCACGGTGTATGGTTATAAGGACACCCCGAAATCTCAAGTAACTCGCAATAGCGTTCCGTTAATGACAGAGCACAATAAAGAGCTTGCGCGAAGGCTCTATTGTGGTAAGGTATGGACGTGTGATGCACTAAAATTTGCTGAAACTTACTACGAGCATCGCGATAATTAAATTACTCCATCAACTCCCGTCATTATGTGGTACAATATAGTCTAACGATTGCAACCACTAATGACGGGAGTTATTTTATGAAATTGCCTAGATTTTTAGCGAATAGCTATCTAACCGATGCAGATAATTCAGAATTTGATTATGACGATTCTGACTTTTTCCATTCAAATCCAGACGATTACGTAGAGCATTTCAAAGTAATTTTCAACGACTACAATACTAACGTTGTAGAAATTAAAGATGTGTCTACCGATAAAGTTTATACGTTTACCAAGTACACATTTGAAATGGGCAGCTATATGGAGGAAGATGTTTTAGAATATACATACGGTGGCTACCGAGAAGGCGAATATTTCGAGTTTGACGAAGACGAACGTAAGTACACTGAAATCGAACCATTCAAATATTTCAATGAGTTTGCGGAGAAATATATTGAGTCTGGTAAAAATGAGTTTCTCTACCTAACTGACGGATTTGAGGATTTGAATTGGCTCATTCCAGAGTATGCCGAAGACCGAGCGACTAATTTAGAGACAATCGAAGACGTAACTGAGTTTATGCGCTCACTTGGATATGAAAGACTTGGAGCGTAAGCAGTATGGAACGTAATCAAGATTTGGTAACCGCTTATGTAACCGTAAAGGTAAACGGTGGTGTAAACGTATTGAGAAATGTCTTTCATTTCAATAGCGAAGCCGTTGAAGATGCGTTTAGGAATGAATTTAATGATATGGCGCGGTTAACGGATTTCGTAGCCGTTAGCGCAGCTCAAATAGGTGCAAGTATTAGCTACGCTGAGGAGCGTGCAGTTTTAACGCTGGGTCTTGTACTCGATATCGAGTGCGATGAATCAAGTAATAATTTTGATTATGCAAAATCATTATTGAGCATCGTATATCCAGAGCAGTTTGTTAAGGAACTTAGCCAGGCAACGACGATTGAATCGCTTGTCCCCTATGTCGCCACAAAAGCGGTTCACGACTTAGCCGAAGGCGATGAAACGATTGATTATGAAGGTATCGAGACTGAGGTTGAAATTAAACCCACGAAGTAAGTAATTGGAGATTATATGGATGTTGTTGACGGTTGCGCACCATTTGTACTCACTATGACGCTTGAATACTCGCCAGATGACACAGAATCATTACTCGGATTCAAGCCGCAAAACGGAACCAATTATTACGGTTTATATGACTTTCCAGACAAGAGTTGCTATTACAACATTATGCGCGGCATGGGAACGCTTATAGTGAATACTCTCACGAGGTCAATCAATGACGACGGGTTCGAAATTGAGAAGCCAGCACTCATATCCGTCACCGTAAGTGGAAAGAACGACACATCATTTGTAGTCGAGCTTGAGTTCACGCTGTTTGTCAACGGCGTAAATTCGAGCGACGACGCTGATAAAGTACACGACAAGCTCGTGGCAGCTTGCCCAGATGGTTGGGAAGTTAAATAAAAATAATGTAATTTACAGACCGAGAAGGGAACAAATTTATGAGTTATATTACTATGCCACGAGAAGGCGCCATTGCTTTTATGGTAAGCACTGGCTTTACCTGTGAAGATTCTAAAGAAGTAATTGAAATGCTGGGCATCACTCCAAAAGAACAATATCAAGAGTATGTAAAAGGCGACCCAGAGTTTGCTTGCGCTTCAAGCGAAATGGATAGCTACCTCGGATTCGATATTAAATGGTATACGAGAAAAGTATTGTTTAAATATACGAATTGTTTTAGCATTGTCCCAACAGTTGTGAACATTTCACTTTGTGGTAACGACGATAGCGGATATAGCGTCACAGTAACTTTCTATGTTGAAGTTATGGCTGAGTCAACTGTTTACGGTAACAGCTTGAAGCGAGAAAATTTGGAACAGCTTGAATCTGATTTAGTACGAGCATTTCCAACCGATTGGCAATTCGCAAACGCTTGATAAGCGCACAATATAGAAAGGCATGTGCTAGGTTAACGGAATTTTGCCCAGATAACTGGGAAATTAAGTAGATTGATTAAGGAGTGTTAACTGTGAGCAATAAGAGAATCGTCAATTTTACAACGTGTGTCGACGACCGCTTACTTTGTGTACTAAATGAGTTTTCAGTATTAGCTCGTGGGCATG
>ERZ773197.36-NODE-36-length-105406-cov-64.403945_pt1 | contig 105406 bp, 98 predicted proteins | sample MGYA00580999_ERZ773197 | MGnify/ENA primary metagenome ERZ773197 (study PRJEB29015, sample SAMEA2738166) | human oral metagenome | biome: human oral; feature: human-associated habitat; material: saliva | place: China | collected 2185 ...
GCATGTGTTAAGCACGCCGCCAGCGTTCGTCCTGAGCCAGGATCAAACTCTCCAAAAAAACATGAAGAACCAGAAAACAACTAGCTCAAAAAACATTAGTTGACAAAGAAATCAACAAGAAAAACCCCCCAACAAACAACACATTCGTTGGAGAAGAATTCAAGACATAAAAAACTTGACACACTATCGAGTTCTCAAACAACACACCCACAAGAAAAACCCACAAACCAAACCAGCTCGCAAGCTTTCCTCAAAGCACCAGAGAATCTTACAACCAAGACTTCCGATCCGTCAACCCGATTCACTATGAACCAGACAACAACAGTTCAAAAACCTTCCAAAAGAAAGATCCCGATCGCCACCAAACCAGAACCAGCTTTAAATCACCAGCCCCTCGCGGCAGCGGGAACTATCCTAACCCCACACACACCCAACCCGTCAACCCAAAAACACGTGCACCACAACACACTTTTGCTCTCGCTCGCCACAAACGCGTGATGGAGCCTCTCTATCCAGAAGTTTCTCTTATCCGGAGCCACTCTTATCCAGAAAACAAGTGCGGGGCCGCCCCGCTCTTATCCAGAAAAACACGTGCGGGGCCGCCCCACAATGGGACGGCCCCGCCACGCTTAGCCAAGCAAAACTCAGGCAGACGCTAGAGACAAATCAGGCGATGTCACGCACAGCGTCAGCTACGGCGTCGGCAACGCGAGTGTCAAAGGCACCCGGAATGATGTAAACCGGGCTGAGCTCGCGCTCAGAAACTACCGAAGCAATACCGGTGGCGGCAGCGCGCAGAAGCTCGGTGGAGATGTCGGTGATGCCGGTGTCCAGCAGGCCACGGAACAGACCCGGGAAGGCCAGTACGTTGTTGATCTGGTTGGGGTAGTCGCTACGGCCGGTAGCCACTACGGCGGCGTACTTGGTGGCGGCAATCGGGTCCACCTCGGGGGTGGGGTTAGCCATGGCAAACACAATGGCGCCCTCGTTCATAACCGCTAGGTCTTCAGGCTCCAGCAGGTTACCGGAGGAAACACCGATGAACACGTCGGCGCCCTTGAGGCCTTCCTTCAGGTTGCCGGTAACGTGGCGGGGGTTGGTGTGCTCAGCCAGCCAACGACGGTGCTCGTTCATGCCCTCGGTGTTGTCACCGTTGAGGGCGCCGTCACGACCGTAGCCAACAATGTCGCGAGCGCCGTGAGCCATCAGCAACTTGGCGATAGCAGAACCGGCCGCGCCCACGCCGGAAAGCACAATACGTACATCCTCGATGTTCTTGCCAACTACCTTCAGGGCGTTGATTAGGGCAGCTAGGGTAACGATGGCGGTGCCGTGCTGGTCGTCGTGGAAGACCGGAATGTCTAGCTCTTCACGCAGACGGGCCTCAATGTCGAAGCACTTGGGGGCGGCGATGTCTTCTAGGTTGATGCCACCGTAGGCGGGAGCTAGAGCCTTAACGATCGCCACGATCTCGTCGGGGTCCTTGGTGTCCAGGGCCACCGGCCAAGCGTCAACCCCACCGAACTGCTTGAACAGTACAGCCTTACCTTCCATTACCGGCATGGCGGCGGCCGGGCCGATGTCACCTAGACCCAGTACGGCGGTACCGTCGGTAACCACGGCAACCGTGTTGCGCTTGATGGTCAGCTTGCGAGCCTTGGAGGGGGTGTCGTAGATGGCCTTGCAGACACGGGCCACACCGGGGGTGTAGACACGGGATAGGTCACGACGGTTACGAATGGGGGTACGTGCGGCGATTTCAATCTTGCCGCCGATGTGGGCCAGGAAGGTGGAGTCACCTACGGTTTCAACTTCCACTCCGGGCAGGTTCTTGAGTAGATCAATTACTTCAAGGCGGTGGTTGGAGTCCCGCAGGTCCATGGTTAGGTCAATTACGACCTTCTCACCGCTGGGGTCATCCACGTCAACACCGGTGACGATGGCACCGGTGGAAGCCGCAGTGTCAACCAACTGCGCTACCGAAGCCTGGCTGCGCGGTACCTGTAGTCGCAGAGCGACGGTGTAGCTAGGGCTGGGCTGTGCCATTTTTGTAGTCCTTTCACAAAACGACGGCGGTGGCTAAGGCCTGTATGCCGTTCATTGACACTATTGTGTCCGACTAATTAGCCGCTGTGCAGCGAGGTTTCCCACAATAAACGCCCAGCTTGTTTGTAAGCCTTACAACTCGAGCTATTTATCATTACTAAACAATAGGGGGCGTGGCCGTGCGGCCACGCCCCCTACGTTATTTTGGCTTGGAATTTAGCCAGTTTCGTTTAGCCCTGTACGCGCTCCATGATCAGCTCACGTACACGCTTGGCGTCAGCCTGGCCGCGCGTAGCCTTCATCACTGCGCCCACAATTGCGCCGGCGGCAGCTACCTTACCGGCGCGAATCTTGTCGGCTACGTCGGGCTGAGCCGCCAGGGCGGCGTCCACAGCTTCCAGCAGGGCACCGTCGTCGCTAACTACCTTCAGGCCACGCTTAGCAGCAACCTCAGCCGGGTCGCCTTCACCAGCTAGTACCCCAGCGAGCACCTGACGGGCCAGCTTGTCAGTCAGCTCGCCGTCGTCGACCATCTTCTGCAAAGCCGCAATCTGGGCGGGAGTAACCGGCAGCTCAGTAAGTGCCTGCTCCTGCTCCTTGGCGTAACGGGCCAGCTCACCCATCCACCACTTACGGGCAGCCTGACCGCTAGTACCAGCCAGGGCGGTAGCCTCAATCAGGTCCAGGGCCTCAGCGTTGACCACATCGCGCATCTCTTCGTCACTTAGTCCCCAGGCTTCCTTTAGACGACGGCGCTTAGCGGCCGGCATCTCCGGTAGCGAGGCAGCAATCTCCTGCACCCACTGACGGCTAGGAGCCACGGGCACCAGGTCAGGCTCAGGGAAGTAACGGTAGTCGTCGGCGTCGGACTTAACCCGGCCGGGGGCGGTAGTACCGTCAGCCTGGCCGTGGCGAGTCTCCTGCACGATCTCGCCACCGTCAGCCAAAATCGCGGCCTGACGCTGAATCTCGTAGCGAATGTGCTGCTCAATAGAGCGGAAAGTGTTGACGTTCTTGGTTTCAGTGCGGATACCCAGCGGCGAATCGGGGGTATCGCGCAGTGACACATTCACGTCCGCACGCACGTTACCGCGCTCCATGCGGGCCTCAGAAACCCCAATGGCACGGAAAATGTCACGCAGGGTACGCACATAGGCGGCGGCCACCTCGGGGGCTCGCTTACCTGCGCCTTCAATGGGACGGGTCACGATCTCCACCAGCGGCACACCAGCGCGGTTGTAGTCCACCAGTGAGTATTCCGCACCCTCAATACGTCCGTCGGCGCCACCAATGTGGGTGTTCTTACCGGCGTCTTCTTCCATGTGGGCGCGCTCAATGGGCACGCGGAAAATTTCGCCGTCTTCTAGTTCCACATCCAAGTAACCGTCATAGGCGATGGGCTCATCAAACTGGGAAGTCTGGAAGTCTTTAGCCAGGTCCGGGTAGAAGTAGTTCTTGCGGGCAAAGCGGCAAGACTCAGCAATTGAGCAGTTCAGGGCCAAACCGATACGGATGGCGTACTCCACACCCTTGGCGTTAACCACCGGCAGGGCGCCGGGTAGACCCACCGAGGTGGGGGTGGTTAGCGAGTTAGGGGTGGCTCCAAACTGGTTGGGGGCGGCGTCGAACATCTTGGTGGCAGTACCCAGCTCGACGTGCACTTCGAGGCCCAAAACCGGATCGAAACGCTCAACGGCCTCGTCGAAATCCATTAGCTTATCGCTCATCGCACTTCCTTATAGCTGGGGGGCACGCTCTAGCAGCGCGCCACCAACACGTTCGTTTACCAGCGTCTCTAGCACCGCACCCACGCGGTAGAGACGGTCATCCTTACGTTGCGGGGCCAGGATCTGGAAGCCCACCGGTAAGCCTTCGCTAAGACCGCTAGGCAGGCTCATGCCGGGGATACCCGCCAGGTTAGCCGGAATGGTGGTTACATCCAGCTTGTACATGGTCAGCGGATCGTCCTTCTCACCGAAACGGTAAGCGGTAATCGGACTGGTGGGGCTGACCAAAATGTCGACGTCGGCAAAGGCGGCGTCAAAGTCGCGCTGTACCAGGGTGCGCACCTTCAGGGCGCTGCCGTAGTAGGCGTCGTAGTAACCGGCGCTGAGCACGTGGGTGCCCAAAATGATGCGGCGCTTAGCCTCGTCACCAAAACCGGCGCCACGGGTAGCAGCCATAACGCGCTCAGCGGTGACCGGGCCTTCCTTGGGTTCAACACGCAGGCCGTAACGCATACCGTCGTAGCGGGCCAGGTTGGAGGAAACCTCGGCGGGCATGATCAGGTAGTAGGCGTCTAGGGCGTATTCCAGGTGGGGCAGGTCTACGGTCTTAATGGTGGCGCCGGCGTTCTCCAGCAGGGTTAGGGCCTGGTGGAAGGAGTCCACTACCCCTTCCTGGTAGCCTTCGCCGCCGTCGAGCTGAGAAATTACACCCACACGCAGACCCTTTAAGTCCATGCCGGCCTGGGCGGCACGCACCACGTCGGCCATGCCTCGGGGGGCGTCAGACAGTGAAGTGGAGTCCAGCGGGTCATAGGAGGCCATCACGTCGTGCAGCAGCGCAGTGTCAAGCACGTTGCGGGCCATGGGGCCGGGGGTGTCCAGCGAGGAAGCCATAGCGATTACACCGAAACGCGAAACCGTACCGTAGGTGGGCTTAACCCCCACGGTGCCGGTGACGGCAGCAGGCTGACGGATCGAGCCACCGGTGTCGGTACCTACCGCTAGCGGGGCCTCATAGGCGGCCAAGGCGGCAGCCGAACCACCTGAAGAACCACCAGGGATACGCTCTAGATCCCAGGGATTGGCGGTGCGGTGGAAAGCCGAGTGCTCAGTGGAACCACCCATGGCGAATTCGTCCAGGTTGGTCTTACCCAAAATCGGCATCTGGTTGGCGCGAATGTTAGCCACCAAAGTAGCGTCGTAGGGCGGCACCCAGCCTTCCAGGATCTTGGAGGCGGCAGTGGTCACCTGGCCGCGAGTGCAGCACAGGTCTTTAACAGCTACGGGCACGCCGGCTAGCTCGGGTAGCGCGGTACCTTCCTTGCGGGCAGCGTCGACGGCGTCAGCGGCGGCCAGGGCGCCGTCGTGATCTACGTTTAGGTAGGCACCCACGGCAGGCTCTAGGGCATCAATGCGCTCTAGGTGGGCCTGGGTTAGTTCGCGGGAGCTAAATTCTCCGGCGGCTAGTTTAGCGGCCTGCTCGGCTGCGCTTAGACGGGTAAGTTCGCTGTTCACGCTCACTCCTCATCACCCAAAATCTGGGGTACTAGGAACATGGAGTCTTCGCTGGCGGGAGCGCCGGCTAGAAGCTCTTCTACATCCAAGGTGGGGCCCGGTACATCTTCACGCATCACGTTAGTTAGCGGCACCGGGTGGCTGGTGGCGGGGATTTCTGCGGAAACCACAGAGTTAACGCGAGCAAATGAGGAGGCTACGGCGTCGAGCTCTTTAGCTAGGCGCTCAACCTCGGCGTCTGTTAGTGCAACGCGAGCCAATGCGGCTACACGCGCAACTTCGGCGGTAGAAATTGTCGACATGGTCTCAAGTTTAAACCCCGCCAGGCGGCCGTTGGTTACTTGGCCTTAACAAAAGTGGCTGCGCCGTTAGCGAGTTGTGTCCTTAAAACTGTCCCAGCCTGCCTGCTTGGCGCATAACATGTAAGCAGCACGACTGTCACAGACAGGCGACAAGTGCACCAGACCTAAACTAAAATAAAGTTGATCCGTAAACTATTGGTTAGTTTACTCCCCTTACACCTTCCCCAAATATCTAGGTGTAAATCTCACGGAAGTTGACGGTAGTGATAAAACTCTTCAACCGTTCACAGAAGGTAAGCGCGAACGTTGAAAAACGGCGCCGCTGGCCCTGGCTGGTGGGCGCCGCAGCCCTCCTAGCTGTGGGCGGTGGCGCTGGCGCTTGGGCCGTGCATTATTCGGACCATGCCCTCCCCGGCACGAGCGTGGCCGGCCAGGATGTATCAGGCATGACTCAGAGCGAAATCGCCAAGTTGGTGTCCTCTAAGGCAAGCTCTGCCACGGTGTCTATCTCCGGCGCGGTTAATCGCCAGGCTAGCCTCAGCGAGCTGGGGGTTAAGGTCGACGCCGCCGCTACTGCTAAGGCTGCTCTGTCACCTAACGCTTCAATCATGAACCGTTTCACGGCGCCGTTTACCTCTAACAATTCAGTAAGCGTGGTTTCCACCAGCTCTTCAATCAAGATTGACGAGTACATCGCCAAGATTTTGCCGCCCGGCTCTAACGCCCCGGTCAATGCTTCGGTGACCTTTAACGAGGAAGAAACCACCTTTGAGGTTGTCTCCGGTAAGGATGGCCAGAGCCTGTCTCCTAAGGAGATTGAGCAGGCCGCCACCAGCGCCGCCGCGCAGCTTAGCTCTACCTCGGTGAAGGTGGCTTATGTGAACACGGCCCCCACCATTACTTACACCAAAGCTAAGGCTGCCGCTGATAAGGCCAACACCATCGTTAAAAACGATGTCACCATTACTGACCCTGATGGCGACACCTACACCGCTGACACTGAAACTAAGGCTGCCTGGATCAAGGTTGGCCCCAGCACGGATGGCAAGAATCTGGCCGTAACCGTCGATAAGGAAGCAGTAACCAAGTGGGTTAACAAGCAGGCTTCGGCCGCGCAGGTGACCCTGGTTGAGGGTGAACGTAACGTTTACTCTGACGGTAAGGTGGCCACGGTGGTGGTTGAGGCTAAGGACGGTAAAGACGTCCAGAACGCTTCTACTGTCTCTGAGCAGCTACTGACTTCGCTTAACAACGGCAAGGTTTATGCCGGTAAGTTCGAGTACAAAACCACTAAGGCAGAGTGGAAAGAGCGCACTATCGCCAACGGCGCAGAAAAGCTGGTTTACCCGGCAGCTGAGGGCGAGAAGTGGATTGACGTTAACCTGTCTAACGCCACAGTGACCGCCTATGAGGGTGCCACGGTGGTGCATGGCCCGGTGGGTATGGTTCCGGGCGCTCCGGGCACTGAAACCGTGACCGGCACCTACCACGTCTACCTCAAGTATGCTGCGCAGGATATGGGTTGCGCTGCCGGCTGGGATTACTGCTCCAAGGATGTCCCTTGGGTCACCTACTTCACCGGTTCTTACGCCCTACATGGTGCGCCTTGGCGTAACTCCTTCGGCTGGTCTGGCGAGGGCGGCTCACACGGCTGCGTTAACATGCCAGTTTCTGAAGCCAAGTGGGTTTATGACTGGGCCCCTGTGGGCACCACGGTAGTTTCGCACTACTAAACCGCTAGGCACGCTTAAACCGCTAAGCGCGCTAATGGGGTCGGGTTTTAAGCCCGGCCCCATTTTTGTTATGTCTCCCTTTGGTTACTTCAGGCAGGGACGACGGCGCCCACCCCTTTGCATGGTCAGGTTCCGGCTCTTTGGGCGCGTCAGCCCCCTTGGAGGCCCGCCGGCCCTTTGAGCGACGGGCCCCGCCCCTAGCGTTTAGGCGGGGGCTTGTCCGGCAAGTAGGGCCACAAACTGTTCCTCATCCAAAACCGGCACCCCTAGCGAGATGGCTTTGCGTTCTTTAGAGCCAGCCTTCTCCCCCGCCACTAGGTAATCGGTTTTCTTCGAAACACTACCGGCAGCCTTGCCGCCCCTAGCCACAATCGCCGCCTGGGCTTGGGAGCGGGTAAAGCCAGAGAGCGTGCCGGTGACCACCAAGGTAAGCCCAGCCAGAGTCTGCTCCAACTCTTGCGTCTCAGCAGCGGCGCCGGCCCCTGCGCCGTCAGCGACGTCGTCGCCAGTGCCCCCCGCAGCGCCGCCAGCAGGTGCCTCACCTTCGGCGTCGTCCATACGCACCCCGGCGTCTTGCCAGGCCTGCAAAATTTCGCGGTGCCAGTCCACTTTAAGCCAGCTCAGCCAAGCCTGGGCGATAGTCTCGCCCACGCCCTCAACCGCAGCCAGCTCCTCTAGGGAAGCTTGACGTAAAGCCTGCATAGAGCCAAAGTGGGCAGCCCAGGCCTGCGCCACCGTCGGCCCTACGTGCCGGATCGAAAGCGCCACCAAAACTCGCCACAGTGGGCGCTGCTTAGCCCCCTCAATCGCCTCTAGCATGGAGATAGCGTTTTTACGCGGCACTGAAGGTTTCTTGGCTGTGGGCTTGGTGTAAAACACCGGCACCTGCTCGCTTACGCCGGTGCACGCATTAGTGCGGGTGGTGGTTACCTGTTCAAGATCTTCAATTTTTAAGTCAAATAGCTGGGCTTCGTTGCTAAGCACCGGCGGGTGCTCACTAGTGGATTGAGTCAGCGCCAGGGCCGACTCCTCCCCCAAGCCCTCAATGTCAAAGGCACTACGGCCGGCCAAATACACCAGACGCTGGGTCAGCTGAGCTGGGCACGAGCGCTGGTTGGGGCAACGTAGATCCACGTCGCCCTCCTTCATGGGCGCCAAGGCGGTGCCGCAAGAAGGGCAGTTGGCGGGCATAACAAAGGGGTAGGCGTCCTCGGGGCGCAGCGACAATACCGGCCCTAAAACCTCAGGGATCACGTCCCCGGCTTTACGCAGCACCACCGTGTCGCCGATCCACACGCCTTTACGGGCCACTTCACTGGCATTGTGCAAAGTAGCGCGGGCCACCGTAGAACCAGCTACCGCCACCGGCTCCATCACCGCGAAGGGGGTGACGCGCCCAGTGCGCCCCACCTGTACGTCAATGTCTAGCAGCTTGGTGTGCACTTCCTGGGGCGGGTATTTGTAGGCAACTGCCCAGCGCGGCACGCGGGCGGTAAAGCCCAGCTCACGTTGACGCTGGACATCGTCTAGTTTGAACACAATGCCGTCAATGTCGTGTACCAGCTGGTCGCGGCGTTTAGCATAAGTGGCGATATATTCTTCGCGCTGTTTGCGCCCCACCAGCACCTGCGTGTAGCTAGACACTGGCAAGCCCCAGGAGCGCATTAGCTCATACCATTCACGCTGAGTTTGCGGCAGTTCTTGGGCTTCATCTTGCACCTCAACCGCCCCAAAGCCGTGTACCACCATAGCTAGTGGCCGCGAGGCGGTCACTGCCGGGTTTTTTTGGCGCAGCGAGCCGGCAGCGGCGTTGCGCGGGTTAGCGAAAATCTGCAGCAGCGGCTCAGTTTTACGTCCCTGCTCACGCGCTTGTAGGTTACGTTGCTCGCGGCGCTGATTTTCTTCCTGGCGCTCACGGTTAAACCGGGCAAAAGCTTCGCTTGGGAAATACACCTCACCGCGCACCTCAATGCGCTTGGGGTGATTGACACCGGCTAGCACTAGCGGAATTGAGGCGATAGTGCGGGCATTGGCAGTGATGTCTTCACCCACACGCCCATCTCCGCGCGTGGCAGCCTGGGTTAAGACACCGTCTAGGTAAGTTAGTGAGATAGCCAGGCCGTCAACCTTAACCTCGGCGGTCATGGGTAGCTCATCGGTTGGGTCGATGCGCGCACACCACTGAGCTAGCTCCTCCAAGCTAAAAACGTCTTGCAGCGAGTACATGCGTTCAGCGTGAGTGATGGGGGCAAACTGGTTGGCGCCTTGGCCACCTACATGCTGAGTTGGCGAGGAGGGCAGGGCCAGTGCCGGGTAGGTGTCTTCAAGTTCTTCTAGCTCGCGGTAAAGGCGGTCATATTCCTGATCGCTGAGCGAACTTTGGGTGTCTACGGCGTCGTAGTAATCGTGGCGGGCGCGATCGATGGTGCGTACCAGCTGCCCCCAACGCTCGCGTGCGGATGCGGGAATTTGGCTTACTGCCTGCGGGCTAGTCATGGCTCAATCATCGCAGAAATCCGCCCTTCTCGCGATTTTTCCCCAGCACTAGATCATATTTGATTATGTTGTGTTATGCTTGAAATATGGCAACGCCGCTTAATGATGTTTATTCGCTACGTGCAGCCACCGACGCTGAGCTGCATATAGCAGTTGTGCACGGCCCTCATGCCGGCATGGTTCTGCCCGCGAGCGCCGCTGCTTTAGGCCGGGCTGATTTACCTGATGACCAGTTTGTTTCCTGGCAGCATTTGCGCCTGCGTCAGCTGCGTGGGGCTTTGCGGGTGCGTGATGTGGGCTCTGTTAATGGGCTTTGGTTGCGCTGTGGGGGTTGTTTTTGGCGACGACGCCGCCGCCTGGTGTGGTATCCGCGCGCCCGGATTCGTATTGGCACTACCGTGTTGCAGCTGCGGCGCTTGCCGCGCCAGTTGCAGGTACCACAGCCTCATGCTGGCGGGTTTTTGTTGCAAAGCTTGTATGTGCTTTTGCCGCTGGTGGCCATGGCCGGGTTTTTGCTAACCGATCAGGGCTGGTCAATGATGCTAATTAGCGCCCCCATGTTGGGGCTAATGATGCTGCGTAGCTATCCCTCTGGTCGAGGCGCTACCCCTGGGCGTCTACCTGATCCGGCTACTTTGGCGCTGGCCTGCGCCATGGTTGGAGAGCATAAACCCAATACGAAAAACTATTTGCGGGCTTGGCCGGGTATCCGCCGCTTTCACGCCACCCGGATTCGCCCCGATGAGCGTATTACCATTACCGGCCCTAATGCCCAGACAACCGGGCGCTGGCTGTGTGCGCAGCTGCTAGCCACAGCCCAGGCCCGGGTGCAACCGGTTAGCGGCGGAGCCCACCTGCTTTGGGATGAGGGCCAAAACCAGGCTTGGTTGATGTGGGCCACCACCAAGCCAGCTACCCGCTGTATTCGCGCGCCTAGGCGCGTAGCTGAGATTTCTGATTCGTGGTGGCGCCAGATTTTTACTCCCGCCACTTTGCAGGCCACGCAAGAACGTCAAGGCCCAGCTTGTATTGCCTTGGCTTCACTTTTGGATTTAGAAGCTGGCCCTACTTTTGCCAGCCAGCTTCAAGAATCTAAAGCAACCGCCAAGTTTACCCAGCCTGGGGCAGCCTTTTCTAAGGCCAAGCCTGCCAAGTTTACCCAGGCTGATCCCAGCGCTTGTGCCAAAAGCCCCACCCAGCTGCGCGCCTGTTTAGGGGTGGGTGACTGTGGCCAAGCTTGGGTGGATTTGGTGGCTGACGGGCCCCACGCCCTGGTGGTGGGCACTACCGGGGCTGGTAAATCAGAGCTATTAACCAGTTGGCTATTGCAGTTGGCCTGGGCCCATTCCCCCTCAGCTTTGCAACTGATTTTGGTTGACTACAAGGGCGGCACCTGCCTGGGGCCGCTAAAGCGCCTGCCGCACTGCGTCGATCTACTAACTGATTTAGAGCCTGCCGCCACCGCCAGGGCTATTGAGGCCATCAGTGCCCAACTGCGCCGTCGTGAACAAATTTTGCGCGAAAGCAACTGTAAAGACATAACCGAATATGAGCAGCTATGCCATCACCAGCCCAGCTTGGCGCCGCTAGCCCGGATGCTGGTAGTGGTGGATGAGTTCGCTACCCTGGCGGCCACCCAAGAAGAGCTACTTGAGCATCTGCTGCGCCTGGCCGCGCAGGGACGCAGTTTAGGGATGCACCTGATTTTAGCCACCCAACACCCCCATGGGGCGCTAAGCACCTCAATTACCGCCAATGCGGCGCTACGAGTGTGCCTGCGGATGCTTGACGCCAGCGAAGGCGCCCCACTGCTGGGCCACGGTGACCTGCCAGATTTGCCGCGTGCGCCGGGGTTTTTATGTCTAAGCACCCAGCGCGGACATTTTCGCTGCCCCTATGCCGGCACTGCCCAGGAAAGCGCTGTGTGGATTGATGCTTGCGTTAAAGCCGCCCAGGCCCTGCCACCTTGTCAGTCACCCTGGCTAGCGCCGCCCCCAGCTAACCTCACTTTTACCCAAGCCCAACAGTTACTTACTGCCCACGGCGCCCCGGCACCCGCTAAAGGACTAGCTACCAGCCTGGTTAGTACCCGCCAAAATTTGGCCTTGGCCCTATGTGACCTGCCTGAGCAGCTAGCCTATGGGGCTTTTAACTGGGACAGCGCCACGCCGCTAGGGATTTTTGGTACCAGCGCTTCGGGGCGCACCGCTGCGCTGCGGCAACTGGCTAGCAGCGCCGCCCAGGCTGGTCTGGTTACCCATGTGATAGGCGCTGATTTAAACCAGCTGGCTTTGCCAAATGCAGCCCTGGCCGGCTCGCAATTAGACACCTTTCATCCTTGCGAAGTTTTGCGCCTAACCCAGTTAGCTTTGGAGGGAAAACTACGTGGCCAACTGCTACTAATTGATGATCTGGACTGTGTGGGCGAGGCAATAGACACTGTCTTGGGACTGGGTGAAGGCCGCGACGTGCTAGAAAAACTGGTTAATGCTTCACGTCGAGGCCTGTTTGCCCTAGCTTTAGCTGGGGATTTAGCTAATGCCCCAATGCGTTGGTGCGCCAATATTTCCCAGCGCCTGTACCTGGGAGTTTGCTCTGACACCCTGGCTGATCAAGCCGGCCTTAAACGCTGCCAGCAGGCCCCTAATCAGGTGGGTGCCGGGGTGCTCACTTTAGCCTCGCACTGGTGCGCCGCCCAGATTTTGCTGGCGCCGGTTTTGCCCACTAGTGCCGCAAATTTGCCTGCTAGCGTCGTAGATTCGCCCGCTAGCGCCTCAGATTTACCCGTTAACCCCTCAGACACGACGACGGCGCTCGCGGCTGCCCCAGTTGTGGCCCTGCCGGAGATTGTCCCCACCTGCCCGCCCTGGGCGCTGGGTTTAGGCGGTGACCAAGCCCAGCCTTGGTGCCCACAGCTAAGCCAAGGGCTGGCCATCATTGGGCCTGCTGGTAGTGGCCGCAGCACCGCCCTGGCGCGCGTCTACGACATTTTGCAGGCTACCGACCCAACCCTGGCTCAGCATGCAATTTTTATCGACAACCTAGACCAAGCCTGCCCAAGCGCCATTAACACCGTAGAAACTGCCCTAGATGCTGGCACCCCGGTTTTTGCCACCGCCTTAACCAGCCGCGCCGCCAACACTTATAGCGGCGTCCTAGCCCAGCTGCGCAGCCTAAGTCCGCTGCTACTACTTGCCCCTGGCCTGGGCGAAGGGACGCAGCTAGCTAATGTGCGACTAACGCGCTGGCTTGATCCTCATCGCCAGCACCTACCAGGCAGGGGGCTTGTCATAGCTAGCTCACAAATCACACCTATACAGATCTGCCAAAATACCAGCCCAACATTTGCAGCTAACCCACAAGTGTAGGCTTTTCCACAAGTAAACCTCTTGAAATTTGCAAAAACTGCTCAAAAGTGCCCAAATGTGATTACTTCCACCGCGTTTCTGCGCAGTTCTCAGGTAAAAAGTCTTGTCCTAGCGCTTATACCGTGTGAGAGTTGGACAGGCAAATCGAACGGGCGATCGGCGCTACGGCGGCGACGACCGTTCATCTGTTTTTACCTGGCCTTAACGGCGGTATTAAGAAGGGAGAATGTCATGGACTGGCGTGAGCGTGCAGCGTGCCTGAACGCAGACCCGGAGTTGTTCTTCCCTGTGGGTAACACCGGTCCGGCAATCGCCCAAATCGCGGAAGCCAAGACTGTATGCCGCAGCTGTTCAGTTGTGGATGTGTGTTTGAAATGGGCTCTGGACAACGGTCAAGACGCTGGCGTCTGGGGTGGAATGAGTGAAGACGAACGGCGCTCCCTAAAACGTAGGGCTGCCCGTGCTCGTCGTTCTGCCTGACCGAAAATTTATGGCCGCACCAACTTGGTGCGGCCATAAATTTTTAGCGCAGCTATAAATTTTTTTTTAAGGCGCCTAGTCTTCCAGGCAAGCGTGGATAGTTACCACTGTGCCGCCTTGCGGGTTAGGTGACCAGTCAATGACGCCGTGCAGCTCAGTGCGCACCAAGGTAGAGACAATCTGGGTACCCAAACCACTCATTACCTTGCCCTCAGTCAAGCCTTCGCCGTCGTCGCTAACCAGCACCTTCAAAGCGGCCCCATCACGCTGGGCGGTAACCGTAACCGTACCGTCACGTTTAGCCAAGCCATGCTCAACAGCGTTAGCGACCAGCTCCGCCAGCACCGTGACCAGGGCCTGGGCGGCGTCGCCACCGACCATGCCAAACCTGCCCTCCAGCTGGACACTTACCTTATGGTCACTTTCAGCTACCACTGCGGCCTGACGCAAAACCTGACCGAAAACCTCATCAAAATTAACGATTTCATCAATGTTTTGACTCAGCGCATCATGCACGGTGGCGATGGTAGCCACGCGCCGCTCCGCCTCACGCAGGGCTGCCTGCGCCTCAGGCTGCTCAGCGCGCCGCGCCTGCATACGCAGCAGCGCCGAGACGGTTTGTAGATTGTTTTTAACGCGGTGGTGAATTTCGCGGATGGTGGCGTCCTTGCTCAGCAGCACCTGTTCTCTACGACGCAGCTCGGTGATGTCACGCACCAGCAGCAGTCCCCCAGCCCGCTGGCCAGCGTCTAGCAGCGGCACAGAGCGCACCGCCAAGAACACTCCCCCTAGCTCCAGCTCAGTTAGCCAAGCCTGGCGTCCCATAAGCACCAGCGACATAGTCTCATCCACGTGGCTATGGGGAGGAATCAGGTTAGTTACCTGCTCAAGTAGCTGTACTTTATCCAGGCTTCCCTTAATACCTAATCGGTGAAAACAGGTGGTTGCGTTAGGTGAGGCGTAGGTAACATTCCCCTCAACACTGAGGCAGATCATACCGTCAGTTACACGCGGCATCCCGTGGCGTACGCTGGTGCCCGCACCTGACACGGGAAAATCTCCCTGAGAAATCATCTGGCACAGGCGGTTAGCCGCTTGCAGCTGGCCATCGTCAATCAGGCGCCCGCCGCTAAGCAGCCCCACGGTGGATTCACGAGTTAGCACTGCAATAGCTCGCCCACCGCGCACCACCGGAATGAATTCTTCTTTAACAGCTACCGTGCCGTTCCAAATATTGTTTTTAGCGACCCTTACCTGGCAGGAGGCCAGCGCTTCCAGGGCCAGTGCTTCACGCGCTGCCGGCATACGCAGGCCGATTACGTCGTCATGGTGCACAGTGGTGTTGTTGGAGGGACGGCACTGATCCATAGCCATCAGACGCCCATTCTTGTTACACACCCACAGCACCAGGTCAGCCATCGACATGTCAGCCACCAGCTGCCAGTCCCCCACAAGTTGATGCAGCCAGTCCAGGTCAGCTGGGGCAAACTCAACTTTGTCTCGTAGCGCTGCGGGGAGAGTCGTCATGACTCCAGCCTAGCGCGCATGGCAGGCTTATCTCATGCGTACATCAGTGAAAATAAATTATCAGGCTCCTTGCGAACAGATTTTGTCGATGTTTAACGACCCGGCTTACCAGTTAATCCGTTTTGGTAGGGCCCCGCTAGAAAATTTGCACGCTAACGCCTTGCCTGCCAGCGCCGACGACGCCGGTAAAACCTGGCAGGGCACGCTCACCAAGGCCGCCGTAAGCCCCACTGTTATTCCGGCCAACGCCAGCCGTTTTATAAAAGGTGAGGTAAACCTGGCTCTGGCTCAGCGTTGGTGCACCCAACCCCGCTCTGACTCAAGCTACCAGGGCCAAATTGCCACCCAGATCAGCGGGGTGCCGCTCAAACTAAGTGGCCAGGGTACTCTAACCCCCACCGCCTCAGGTTGCGAGCTAAACGTGGATATTGACGCGACTTTGGCGATCCCGCTTTTTGGTGAACGCATCTTACGCAGCGCCCTGAAGTTCTCCGACGACGCCGTCGCCTATGAGCTTGCCTGTGCCGCTAAATACCTGGCGGGCCACAGCGCCAACTAGGCGCACCCAAACTGCCTGCCCGGCCGCAGCCCTAGCGAGGCCAGATGCCGGGCACAAGGTCCATTGCGCCGCAAGCAATAGCCCTGCCCGCTGACGGCGCAGCATGTAAAGATATTGCACATGAGTGAACTACACCCTGAACTTGTCCCTGCCAACCTACCCGCCGCCGGGGTTTGGGCTAAGCGCCTAGGCACCCGCCACTACCTGGCCGGAAACGAAAACGGCGTAAGCGTTGAGGTTGGCGGCGAAGGCAACTTCACCCCCGGTGAACTAATGAAGATCGCCCTGCTCACCTGCCAGACTCTCTCAGCCGACCACCGTATCGCCCGCGAACTGGGGCAAGACGGTCAGCTGACCGCCGTGACCACCGCAGTCAAAAACGAGGCGGAAGAGCGCTACGAGTCCTTCGACGTCGACATTGACGCAACCCTAGCCGGCCTAGACGAAAACCAACTAGCCAAGCTGCGTGAACGCGTGGAGGTAGCCATTAACCGTTACTGCACGGTAGGCCACACGGTAGAGCACGGCGCCCCCGTAACCACCCGCCTCAACGGCACCCCTATCGCCTAAATTAACCACTAACTGAAGGGAGCGGGGGCTTGTCCCTAGAACCTAACAAGTTTGAAACTGCACTAGATAAGGCCCTATCCATTCCGGCAGACCGGGTGGTTGTGCGCGCCGAGCGTATGCGGGCCCAACACCCCCACGCCACCACTGAGGAACTGGTGGAATTAGCTGGGCGCGCCCTAGTGCGTGACGTTTCGCTATCTAGCGGGGCAGTAGGTACAGCCGCCGCTCTGCCTTCAGTTGGCACCATTACGGCAGCGGGCCTAACCACGGCCCAAACCGCCGCATTTTTCGTGCAAGCCGCCTACTATGTGCTCACCGTAGCCCAGCTGCAGGGCATTTCCGTGGTAGACCGCGAGCGCCGTCGTACCCTGCTGCTCAGCGCCCTGTTGGGCAAGGAGGGCCAGGAAATTATTGAGGGTCAGCTGGGGATGCAGTCTCTGGTGTGGGTGGGGCAGCTGGTTAACACCCTACCTATTTCCACGGTGCGTACAGTTAACGCCAAACTGGCTACTCGCGCCGCTAAGTATGCCGGGCGCAAGGTTTTGGGCGTGGCTGCTGGGCGCCTGGCTCCCCTGGGGATTGGCGCGGCTGTGGGCTGGTGGGGTGGACGTTCCCTGGCCCGGCAGGTGATTGAGTCCACCCAGGTGGCGATGCAGGATCATACTGCGGATCTAGTTTCCTCCCCCAAAGTTGTAGACCTGGACTTAGACGAAAGTAAGGTTATCGACCTATGAGCTACCCCTTTTTGGAAGCTATGGGACTGACCGCGCCTGAAGGCGTGGATGTGGCCTATGAGGAGCTTTTAGCTGAGGTGCTCACCAGTGGTGCCCGTAAATCTGACCGCACCGGTACGGGCACGCTCAGTGTTTTTGGCCGCCAGTTGCGCTATGACCTAACTAAGGGTTTTCCGCGTATTACCACCAAGTTTGTGGCTATGAAGGCGGTTAAGGGTGAGCTGCTGTGGTTTTTGCGTGGCGATACTAATGTGCGTTGGTTGCAAGAGCGCGGCATCACTATTTGGGATGAGTGGGCCGACGCCGCCGGTGAGCTGGGGCCGGTTTATGGGCACCAGTGGCGTAGCTGGCAGGGTGCTGACGGGGCCACCTATGACCAGATTGCGCAGCTAGTTGCGGATTTGCGGGCTAACCCTGATTCGCGCCGGATGATTGTTTCGGCCTGGAATGTGGGGGCTTTGCAGGATATGGCGCTGGCGCCTTGTCACGCTTTCTTCCAGTGCTATGTGGCCGACGGCAAGCTGTCTTTGCAGATTTATCAGCGCAGCGCCGACCTATTCTTAGGGGTGCCCTTCAATATTGCTTCCTATGCGCTGCTAGTGCATATGTTGGCGCAGCAAACTGGTTTGCAGCCGGGCGAACTGGTGTGGACTGGCGGGGACTGCCACATTTATTTGAACCACTTGGAGCAGGTGCGCACGCAGCTTAGCCGGGTGCCGCAGGCTTATAGCTTCCCCACTTTGCGTCTCAACCCGGCTGATTCGATTGATAGCTATCAGATGGATGACATTGATGCTTCTGATGGCTACCGTCACCACCCCACGATTAAGGCTCCGGTAGCGGTGTGAGCGGTGTAGTTACGACGGCGCCGGCAACCACGACGGCGCCGGCTTTGTCTCCGGCTTTGGGGCGCGTGGGGCTGATTTGGGCCCAGTCTGACGACGGCGTGCTTGGGGTTGACGGTGACATGGCCTGGCGGGTGCCGGCTGATTTCAAGCATTTTCGGGCCGCCACCATGGGTTGCGGCGTAGTTATGGGTTCGCGCACCTGGCATTCGCTGGGTGGGGCCCTGCCTGGACGTAACTGTGTGGTGCTTACCCGCCGGGGTGTAGCTGGGCCCACCTGCGCATCCACCCTAGATGAAGCTTTGCAGTTGGCTGGCGCGGGCCTGGGCCCAGATTCGCGTGAGGGTATTTACCGTACTTTCCCAAGGGTTTGGGTGGTAGGTGGAGCCCAGGTGTATCAGCTGGCTTTAGACAGCGATCTGGCTGATGTGCTGGTGATTAGCGAGCTGGAGCTAGATGCCCGCGCCAAGCTGGGGCCGTTGCATGGGCGCCAGTTAACCCTGGCTCCCCAAGTGGATTATTCACGTTTCCGTCTAGAAGCCAGTGCCAGCGATAGCCATTGGCGTCCGCCTAGCGGCGATGCCCGCTGGCGCGTAAAAACCTGGGTGCGAGCCTAAAGCGCCCCTAAAATGCGCGCCTAAACCGCCCCCAAAAAAGTCGTGGCCAGCCGGTTTAAACCGGCTGGCCACTAGCGTTTTATTTGGCGCTTTTACTCGGCGCTTTCTTGTACTCAGCGCCTTCTTGCTCCTGACGCTTACTCAGCGCTTTCTTGCTGCTTGCGCCAGCGGATGCCAGCGTCGATGAAACCGTCAATGTCGCCGTCGAACACAGATTCAGGGTTACCCACCTCGTAGCTGGTACGCAGGTCCTTAACCATCTGGTAGGGGTTGAGCACGTAGGAGCGCATCTGGTCACCCCAGGATGCCTTAACGTCGCCAGCCAGTTCCTTCTTCTTGGCGTCTTCTTCCTGTTGCTTTAGCAGCAGCAGGCGCGACTGCAGCACGCGCATGGCGGCGGCGCGGTTTTGGATCTGGGACTTTTCGTCCTGCATGGACACCACCAGGCCGGTGGGCAAGTGGGTGATGCGCACAGCCGAGTCGGTGGTGTTAACGCTCTGACCACCCGGGCCTGAGGAGCGGAAGACATCAATGCGGATGTCGGTTTCGGGAATTTCGATGTGGTCGGTGGATTCAATCAGAGGAATAACCTCAACCGCCGCAAATGAAGTCTGGCGCCTGCCCTGGTTATCGAAGGGGCTGATACGCACCAGGCGGTGGGTGCCACCCTCAACCGAAAGCGTGCCGTAAGCGTAGGGGGCGTGTACCTCGAAGGTAACCGACTTTAGACCAGCTTCTTCAGCGTAGGAGGTGTCCAGCACCTTAACCGGGTATTCGTGGCGCTCAGCCCAACGCAGGTACATGCGTAGCAGCATCTGGGCGAAGTCTGCCGCATCCACACCGCCGGCACCTGAACGGATAGTTACTACGGCGTCGCGCTGATCGTATTCGCCCGAAAGCAGGGTGCGGATTTCCAGATCTGCCAGGTCTTTGGAGATAGCTTCCAGGTCAGCGCCGGCCTCGTCGAGGATAGCCTCGCGCTCGTCGCCTTCTTCTTCCTCAGCTAGCTCCACCATGGCTTGTAGGTCTTCAATGCGCTCGCCCAGCTTCTCCACGCGTGCCAGTTCAGCCTGGGCGTGGGATAGGGCGCTGGTGACCACCTGGGCCGCCTCGGGGTCATCCCAAAGGTCTGGGGCGGCAGCTTTTTCGCTTAATTCGTCGATGCGTACCCGCAGTGCTTGCGGGTCGGTTACTGCTGCGATGGAAGAGTAGGTGTGTTCTAGTCGCTCAATTTCAGCTGAAAAGTCAATGGCCACTGCTCAAGTCTAACGGGTCGACAGGCAAATTGTCGGCCTAGATGGGCCGCAAGTGGCACACTTTGCTTATGCGCGTGTTGCACACTTCCGACTGGCACCTGGGCCGTTTCTTCCACGGCCATGATCTGCATGAGATCCACAGCGCTTTTTTGGATCACCTCATTGAGGTGGTTAAAGACCAAAAAATTGATTTGGTGGTGCTATCTGGGGATGTTTTTGACCGCGCGGTTGCCCCAACCCAGTCGGTGGCCCTGGCTGATGAGGCGTTTAGGCGGCTAACTGAGCTGACCCGCGTGGTGTTAACTGCCGGCAACCACGACAGTGATATTCGTTTAGGCTTCAACGCTGAGCAGCTAAATGAGCGCCTGACTATTGCCGCCCGGATTGAAAATTGTGGGCGCGGCTATGACTTTCCTGACGCCAGTGGCCGGGTTGGTTTGCGGGTTTATCCCCTGCCTTATCTTGATCCCGACGCCGCCCGGGTCACTTTGCCCCCTCACTTGCGGCTTTTGGGTGAGCAAGTGTGGGCTGAGGGTGAGGAGCATCCACAAACTTGGCAGATGCTGGCGCGCTCCCATGAGGCGGCGGTGGGCGCCGCGCTGCGCCTGGTACAGGCGGATTTGGCGGCGCATAAGCCGAAAACACCGGTGTTGGTGATGGCCCATGCTTTTGTGGTGGGCGGCCAAGCTAGCCAGTCTGAACGCGATATTCGCGTGGGTGGGGTTGATAGCGTGCCTAGCGAGCTTTTTACCCAGGTACCGGGCCTGGCCTATGCGGCTTTGGGGCATTTGCATCGCCCCCAGGAAATAGCTTTAGGTGACTTAGATTCTGCCCGCCCACCGGCGCGACTGGTCTATAGCGGTTCACCTGTGCCCCTGTCTTTTGGGGAGGCTGAGTTTGAAAAGTCTTCTGTTATCGCTGAGTTTGACGGCGCCGGGCTAGTTAGCTTGGAGCAGGTGGCTGTGCCCAGCTTCCAGCCTATTGCCACTATTAGCGGCACTTTTGAGCAGCTAATGGGACCCGATTTTGATAACTACAGTGAGCATTGGCTGCGGGTGCGCCTGGCTGGAGTGCGTCCACCGCAGGCTTTAGCTCAACTTAAGCAGCGTTTTAAGGGCTTGTGCGTGTTTGAGCAAACAGATTTGCCCCAGCAAATTGACTCCCCGCGCCTTAACCGCGACAACACGCTTTCCCCCTTGCAGTTAAGCCAAGGTTTTATGGATGAGATGGGTATTGAGTTAAATCCCTACCAGCTCCAGATTTTGCGTAGCAGCTATGAAAAAGTTGTTAAGGAGGCGCACTGATGCGCATTTTGCGACTAACGATGGATGCGGTGGGGCCATTTCCAGGCCACGAAGTTATTGATTTTGAGGCTTTTAGCGACGCCGGCCGGTTCCTACTCTCTGGCCCTACCGGGGCGGGTAAATCAACTATTATTGATGCAATTGTGTTTGCTCTTTATGGCAAGGTTTCTGGCGGTAGGGATTCTTCCGATAGCCGGATCCGTTCACGCTATGCCAGTGAGCAGGCTAAAACTGAGGTGGAGCTGATTTTTTCTACCTCCTCAGGTAACTATAAGGTGCGTCGTCAACCAGCCTATGAGCGGGTTAAGAAAAACGGTAAAGGCGTCACTAAACAAAACGCTAAGGCATGGCTATTTAAGCTAGATGAGCAGCTGCGGGAAGTAAGTGAACCACTTACTAAAACCAGCGACGTCGGCACTGAAATAACCCGCATTGTGGGCCTAAGCCGTGAGCAATTCACCCAAACCGTGGTTTTACCGCAAGGTAAGTTCGCCCAGTTTTTGCGTTCAACTTCAAAAGACCGCCAAGATCTGCTGCAAGAGCTATTTGGCACCGCGATTTTTGAAGATTTGCAGCTTGATCTAGTTGAGCGTGCCCGTAAGGTCAAAAAGAATCAGGAAGCTTTAGACGCTACCTTGCGCGCCAATTTGGGGGTGCTGGCCTCGCTGTTAGATGAGGCGCCTCAGTTAGACCCGGCGCGCTGCCTGGTCTACGAGCCGGTGCCTAAGGTTGACTGCGAGTTTGACCCGCTAGAAACCGCTTGGGACAGCCGGTTTAAGCCGCTTACGCCCTGGCTGGAGCACAACCAGCGCTGCGCCAATTTGGAGGTGAGCGCGCTTAGAGAGCAGGAAGATAAATTACGCAGCGAATTTGTATACCAGCGTGATTTGGCAACCCGCCAAGAACGCTATTTGGCGCTTACTAAAGAGCATGAGCAGCTAGTGGCCCAGGGGCCTGCACAGAGGCAGCGCCTAGCCCAAATTCAGGCCTTGCAGGCTCTATCTGACTTAAAGCCTTGGCATGAGCAGCTAAAACAGGCCCAAGCCCAGCAAGCTGTAGCGCAGCGCCAGCTAAGCCAGGCTCTGGCGCTTGAGCAGCTGGAGTCAGATGAGCGCGCGCAAGCTGTTTTACAGCCTTTAGATTACCGAGGTGCCCAGGCCTTAAGTGTGCAGCTAACCGCCCAGGTGGCAGCCCTAAACCCGCAGGTGGAATTGGAGGCGGGGCTGGCGGGGCGACGTCGTGATTTACAGACCAAAACCCAGGCCCACGAAAGCGCCAACGCCAAACTAGCCCAGGGACGCGAACGCGAAAACCAGCTACCCACCCAGATTGCCTCCAAGCAGGAGCTTTTGGAGCAGCTAAACGAGCAGGCCGCCACCTTGCCCACCGCCCAGCTGGCCCAGGAGCAAGCCGCCCAGACCCTGAAACTAGCTAAAGCCCATGAGCAGCTAGTCGAAGACCAGCAGCAGGCACTTAAACTTCAGCAGCTTGTGGCGCTGGAGTTAAAGCAGGCTAGCCAGAGGCACAAGCACATGTTGGAGCAGTGGCTAAACCAGTCGGCCCTGAACTTGGCACAAAATTTGGTTGCTGGTGAGCCTTGCCCGGTCTGCGGCTCCACCGAGCACCCGGCCCCAGCCACCCAGGGCGGTGAGAACATCAGCCAGGAGCAGCTAGATCAGGCCCTTGAGAAAGTTAATGAGGTTCAAGGCGAGCTTTCGCAGGCCAGCGAACGGGTAACAAAACTGGCCGCCCAACTTGAAGCTCAGCCTTGCCAGCTAAGCCCAGCCCAGGCCCGTGAGCAGTTACAGGAAGCTAAAGCGGCTCTGGCGGCAGCCAAGCAGGCTAGCGAGCAGGCGCGCAGCTGTAAGACGCACATTACCGAGCTAAATGCGCAGCTTGAGGCGCTGCGGGCAGATAATCAGACGGCCCAGGCTCGCCTGGCTGGTGACGCTAAAGAGATCCAGTTGTTGGGTGAAAAGATTGACGCCGATGCGGCTTCGCTAAGCTGTGAGGGCTTTGAGAGCGTGGCCGCGAAGGTTGAGTATTTGAGCCAGTTGGCCGCCGGCCTTGAGCAGTTGGCTAAAGCTGGCCAGGAGCTGGACCAATGTAAAAAGCGTGCGCAGCAGGCCGCTGACAGTTTCGCCGCGCAATGGGCCCATGCCAGTGAGAGCTTTGCTGATCACAGCGCTAAACCGGCGGCCCCTGCCCCTACAGACCCAGCCGAGACAGAGCCAACCCAAGACACCAGCGCTAACGTCCAGGACGGCTATGCGCAGGCCTGCCAAGATTTTGCCGGGCTAGATTTGACCGCTTTGAAAGCTACCTCAGCCAGCTACGAAAAATCCTTATCCATTAACCAGGCGGCTTTGGCTGAGCTTGAAGGAATTGAGCTGACTCCTCCCCCACTGGAGCAAACCCAGGGCCAGCTAGAGCAGGCTCAGGCTAAAACGCAAGCGTGCCAAACCTACGCCAGTACCTGGCAGGCGTTTGCCGGGCAGGTAAATGCGCAGCTAGCTAAGCTAAATGAGCTTTTGGCTCGCCGTAGTAAGGCCAGCGATAAGGATGGCCAACTATTGGCTTTGGCTAGCGCCGCCAATGGCGACAACCAGGCCCGCTTGACACTGTCTGCCTGGGTATTGCAGGCCCATTTCCGCCAGGTGTTAGTGTTCGCCAATGAGCGCCTGGGAGTGATTGGGGCGGGCCGCTATGAGCTGATTAATGTTGATAGTGAGGAAGACACTCGCCAGCAGAAGCAGGGCTTGGGCCTGGCGGTGGTTGACCATTTAAGTGGCACTACCCGCTCTCCACGTACGCTTTCGGGCGGCGAGAGTTTCTATGTGTCTTTGGCTTTAGCCCTAGCTTTGGCTGATGTGGTGGCCACCCAAAATGGGGGTATCGAGATGAACACCCTGTTTATTGATGAGGGTTTTGGTTCCCTTGATGAGGGCACGCTGGCTGAGGTTATGGACGTGCTTAGCGCCTTGCATTCAGGCGGGCGCGTGGTGGGGATTGTTTCTCATGTCAGCGAACTAAAGCGTGCTATCCCCGCCGCCGTTGAGGTGCATCCTCTGCTTGGCGGTGGCTCTACCCTGCGCACACGGGTTTAGTGCGCGCCCTCGCCGCTGGCAAGTCTGGCGTGGCCTCAAGCTTGCACGCGAGTTTAGGGCCTGCGCGCGAGTTTAGGACCAGTTTTTGGCCAGTACCGCCACTTCACACACGTCGAACCAGAGCAGATCGGCGTCAGCGCTGCGTTCAAAAGCTTCCTCGTCGCCTTCGGCTGCTAGTTTTACATCCGCACTGGCTTGATCTTCATCTGCCAATACTGCGGCCACGTCATCCCAAGGCACATCCACCAGCACCTGGACAGTGCCAGGTAGGGTTTCGTCGTCGACCTCTAATTCACGCAGGTTCTCACGGTCCACGTCAGCAGCAATTACTACGCGACGGTAGCGTTTTTGCGCCTCATCTTGCTCAGAGATGGCAATTACTGAGGAGTCGGCTGCGCACAGGCAGGCCGACACTTCCAGGCCTTCCTCGTCTTCGTCAGGTAGCGCCGCAGCCAGTGAGGCGGTGGCGGCGTGGGCCTGACGGGAGGTGATGGCCGGGGCGGAAAGGTCCGCCACTGTGGCAGGTAGATATACGCGCATAACGTTTAGTTTAACGGCCTAACCGGAACTAAAGCGCTAGCGCCTCGCCAAAGCTGGCCGCTTAAGCCAGCTGGGTCATCACTAGTTTGGCCAGTTTGGCAATGGATTTGGCGGCCGCGCTACGGCTTTCCACTACTGCCACCGGCTGGGCTTGCATCAGGGCCTTATCGAACAGACGGTAATCTGCCGGCACGTAGACAATGTCTGAAGCGCTGGTGTAGCGGGCAAGTACGCTGCCGATAGCACTGTTGGGGTCGGCCCCGGCGGTGCTTGAGCGCACTCGGTTAACTACCACCTGGCTGCGTCCACCAACTGCTTGACGGTTGGAGTTGAGCAGCTGGATTAGGCGCCTAATACCTACTGGGTCGGCCGCGCCCACAATCAAAGTCAGGTCTGCCTGCTCAAGTAGGGCGGCGGCGACGGCGTCATGGTCGGGTTCCATGGCGAAATCTTCTACCCGCTCTTCTTCCAGCCCACCGCTTAGGTCCACCACCGTGTATTCGGCGGTGTGACGGCAAACTTCCCAGACCTTATTCATGGAGGCTACCGGCAGTTCACGCCAGCGCCCCGAGCGCCCCAGTCCGGTTAGTACCTGCAAGTCAGCTTTGGCGCTGAGCAGGGTTTGTACCAGACGGGTGGAGTCAAGCTCACCGTGGGTGGCTAGGCGTGCGGCGCTGGCCAGGCCAGAGGAGTCTTCAGGCAGTCCCAGCAGCTGCACCTGGGAGGGAGCATTGATGTCGCAGTCAACCAAAATGGTGCTGCCCTGCTCGTTTAGGTAGGCAGCTAGTGCCAGTGCCAAGGTGGAGCGTCCCGGCGCCCCGTGGGTGCCCCAAACCGCAATGATTTTGCCGATTTGAGGCTTGCCTGCAGCATTAATTTCTTCGCGGTGCGAGGCTGGCGCAAAGGCGCTGGTGGCCGGGCTTGAGGGGGTTCCGGCGGTGACCGGCCAGCCAAGCTTTACTTCAGGCTGCGCTGAGTGAGTGGTTGCAGCGGCGTTTAGTGCGTCTGCATTATTTCGCGACGACGGCGCAGCTAAGGGACTTGCAGCCCCCGTCGCTTCAGTCCCGGCCGCGCTGGCTGCTGAAAAAGCTGCCCGCCTTGAGCGGCGCGTAGGGGCTCCTGTGCCTCCGGCTGGGGTATTAGCGCCGCGCTGGCCATTGGGAGCATAAGCCGCCTGACCACCAGGCGTAGCGCCAGGCATCACAGCGCCAGGCATACCAGGCATAGTGGGTCCAGCGGCCCCAGGCGTAGCGCCGGGAGCACCGCCAGCACCGGGAGTCGCCCCGGCAAGCGGTGCAGCTCCGGGAACAGCGCCAGGCATTACAGGCCTGCCTGCGCTAGGCATCACAGCGCCAGGCGTCACAGAGCCAGGAGCTGCTCCGGCAATCGGCGCAGCACCGGGAGCACCTACAGCGGCGGGCATGGCTGGGGTCATAGCAGCTACGCCTGGAGCTACAGCCGGGCGCGCAGCCATGGCGGGAGCGGGCATACCCGGCCCGCCAGCGCCAACAACTCCACCGCCGGCAATGGCGCCAGGCACACCACGTGCGCCGCCGGGTGCGCCACCAGGGATAGCACCAGGTACACCAGCAGGGCCAGCAACTACCGGCCTACCTGCACTAGGTGTATTTGCACCGGTTTTACGTGCCAAAAAGGCACGTAAGCCTTTACGACGCGGAGGCTGAGCAGCCCCATTATTAGCGCCAGGTGGATTTTGGTAGCCGTTAATTTGGCCAGGTGCCAACACCTGAGTCTGTACCGGCATAGGGCCGCCAGGTGCCGCTGCTGAAGCCGCGAAGGGCGCTGAAGTCGCCGACCAACCAGTGCCTGCAGCTGACATCGCTGACCAGGGCCCGCCAGCAGCTGAAGCCGCAGAAGGCATTGCAGCCGAGGCTGCTGAAGCATAAGGCGCCGCCGACGCCGCCGAACCATAGGGGGCGGCAGAAGCAGCCGAGCCATAAGGCGCAGCTGAGGCTGCTGAAGCAAAGGAGGCAGCCGAAGCCAGCGGCCCAGCTGAAGCAGCAGACATGCCAGTAGCAGCTGAGAAACCAGAACCTGCTAAATCTGAGCTAGCCACGCCGCGCTGCTGCGGCGGAGCAAAAGGCGAGGTTTCTATCCCGCCGGCTTGATTAGCTGCGACAGGTCCAGTCGGCGCGGTGGGACGGACCGCTTGGGAGCGGCGTACACTGCGGCGCTTAACTGGTTGAACCGACTGCGGTAGCACGCGGGCAGCTAACACCCCCTCAGGCAGCGGTGGCGAATCAACACTGGCCTGCTCACCCGAAGCAGGCGAGTTGACAGCGTCTATATTCAAGTCGCTTAGCTGCTGTGCCTGCCCAGCCTGCGCAACATTAGCTTCAGCTCCCGCAGCGCTAGCTTGAGTCTTGCCGCCTTGATCCTGACCAGCCGTAGTGAAGTAGCTGGCCACGCTGCCTTGGCTTGGAGTAACCGGGCTGGCGGCATGGCTGGCACGGCGGGCCCGACGACGCCCCATGCGGGTGGCTGGCTGCGCAGCGGTGATATCCGCCGGGCTTTGCGAAGCAGCCGTAGATTCTGCGGCCGAAAAAGCAGAGCTAGCCGAAAGTAAGTCCGAGCTGGCCGCCGACTCCTCGGCCTGCCCCACAGGCAAATCGGCACTTGCCGGCGCCGCAAAGCTTGGAGCTGGCGGCAACGGCAATGCCAATGCCGGATCAAGCTGCCCACTTGTCGGCAGTCCAGCTGCCCCTGCAAACGTCGCTTGTTCTGACGCAAGCGGCGGGGGTGGCAACTGTCCCGGTGGCGCGGGCGGCGGACTTGAGGCCGAAGCCTGACTTTGCGCGACGGCGTCGAACAAAGGAGAACTGGCCCCATCCGTCGTCGTCGTCGATAAGGGGACATCTAAAGGATTAAAAGCCGCAGGACGCGGCGCAGACAGGCCCAGGGCGCCGTCGTCAACTGCCGTAGGCGAAAGCCCAAAGAGCTCATCACCCAAACTGGCGGCAGCAGTGGGCTGGGGCGAAACCGTGCCGGCAGCCAAAACCCGCGAAATTTCAGCAACCACGCGCTGGGGCGAACCTGGCCAGGGAGCCACCCAGGCCCCCAAATCATGCCAGCGCACCCCGTCATTGCGGGTCAACACAATCGCGGGCACGCCATAAGAATTCAAAGTGGCAATCACTGTGCGGTCTAGGCCGTCAAGCTGCTCATCGATAATTGCCAGCTGCCCTAGTCCCACGGCAACGTCAGCTAAAAGCTCACTTATATCCGCACAGCGGCGCGAAACATACAGGTCACGCTCAGCGTCAATTTGTCGCAAAAGGGTGGAATCATCATCCCACAGAGCTAGTAATACAGCTGTTCTCATTGCTCAGACCCCGTGTTCACCAGCACCAAGCCGGCACCAGAGCCTACTGCGGTGAGCACAGGCTCAACTTGTTCGGCCGGTACCAGCACACGCACACTGGTGCTTTTATCTGCGACGATGGCGTTTTGATCGCCTCCGATTGCGTCCACTATCAGTCCTTGAGCCACGCGCCTAGCTCCATTGGTGCTAGCTGCTTTAGTTGCCGACGGCGTGGGTGCTACAGCCGCTACGTTTCTGGAAGGCAACTGCCACAGCTCCACGGTATCGCCAACCCGAATGCTATTTAAAAGCTGGCCACTGCTTTGCACCACAATTGAGCGCATATTCAATTTGCTTTGCTGGCTAGTGGCGTCGGCTGGCAATAACTCTCCTGAGTGTAATGAACGTTGCGCATATGTGTCAGCTTTAAGTTGCTTTTGTTGCACATAAGCGCTACTTGCGCTCCCAAGATTCACTGAGACTAATTTCAGGTTTTTTCCAGCTTTTAGAGCAGTTCCTGGGGCTACATCCTGACTCAAAGCCCATACTTGCTGCGTACTAGTGGCCCTATCGATTAGTACGGAACCGGCTACCATAGACACGATGACCAGCACTATTCCAATAAAAAGCCTAGGATCACGCCAAGTTGGGCGCCTCCAACGCCAAGCATCAATGCTCGCAGCACCATCACTTTGATGCTGTCGAGCCTCATATCTATTTGGTTGATTCAATTCAGACATATGCGCACCCCTTGGTAAAAATCCCCAGGTCGTCCAGCTAACTGCCTATCCTAAGAGAAATTCTGAGCAGCCATGAAGTTTTCACAATCTCACCTAGCCAGTTTGCATCTGGGCTAACCCGTGACATTATTAGGTCATGGCACCTCGATTTTTATCTATCGCCGACGTCGCCGAGCAGTTATCGATTTCCGCCCAGGCCGTCCGTTCACTTATCCGCACCGGAGAGCTACCCGCTATTCAGGTTGGCGCTCGCGGTCTATGGCGCATTGAAGTAGCTGCACTCGAAGACTACATCGACAAGCAGTATGCGCACACCCGCGAGGCCGTATCCGAAGGTGGATTAGACCTCTAAGCACTATCGCTAGCACCCGGTTTCGGGTAACGATAGTGGCCGCACGACCTAAATATTAGCCGCTTGCGGCTAAATACTGGTCACAATTTCGATTGCTGACAGGATAAGCGTGACTCGATCTGATAAGTCACGCTTATCCATACTCAGTACGTCCACATGATCCGCACCGACGCGGATGATTCTTCCAGTGATGTCACCCGCCGCCGTATTAAATCTGGCCGGTCGTTTAGTTCGCATGATCTGGCGTAAAACTGCCGCAACCGTGTAGCTAACCCGCTGCGACGACGTCGTCTCTAACTGGCGCCCCACGCCCCGCACACTAACCACTGCACCCATTGGCACCAGCATCTGACTGGAGTCAGCGGCGAGCAGTAACAAAAATTCTTGGCGCGCTTGCAGCAGCTTTCCGCTAACTACCCGCCCGGTGCGGGTGGTCACGCTAAGCGCACCGCCTTCCACCGCCCGCAGGCGATCTACCAGCGCAGTTCTGCCAGCTTCAGCCTCAGCTAGCTCCCAGGCCTGAGCTGCCCGGGCAGAGCGTTCGTACTGCTCAAACTGGCTATCTAGATCTGCTAGCAGGCTCTCTAAGTGCATGATTCAAGATTGCCATAACCAAAGTCACATTTGCTATTGACAGGGTACTTTCAGCAAAACATAATTAAACATCATTACTCCTCACCAAAGAAGGTGTACCGATGTCTAAGAGCCTAAAATGTTGGCTAGGTCTTCACCTAGTTGCCTGGCTCGGCACAGCGCTGAGCGTCTTACTGATAGCAGCCGCCGTGGCTTTGCTCAGGCCCTTGTCTTTGCAGTATTTGTCGCTGTGGTCGATGGCGGATGTCAGCACTGCGTTGGCCGGCCTGGCCGCTGGAGCCGGCGCCGCACTGGTGGCCTGGCACGCGCTGGGAGCCATGTGGGTGCTGGTATGTGCTTGCACTCACCGCACTTTGAATTTGCGTCACAGCGCGCCTTTGGTGCGCAAACTGGCCACCGGGGCCGCCATTATTGCCCTTAGCTGCGCCCCGGCCAGCGCTAATGACGACAATCTGGGCTGGGGTGCACACGGCCCCTCCCCTAGCCCCACCGCGAGCGCGAGCGCTTCAGCCAGGCCCAGCGCTTCAGCCAAGGCGAGCGCCCCGGCCACAGCAAGCTCCCCATCCAGGAGCCCGCACGCTAGCAGCGCGCCCACTAGCCGAGCCAGCGCCTCGCCTACTAGTCACGCCAGCGCGCGAGCCAGGGCTAGCGCAAGCGCTAGTGCCTCAAGCCGACCCAGTGCGCGGCCTTCAGCCAGTCCCAGCCGCTCTAGTGCTCATCCGCGCTCTGGCGGGCCTGGGTCTAAAACCCCGGCGGTTAAAAGTCCGGGAGCCAAATCTCCGGGAGCCAAATCTCCAAACTCGAAGGCCAACCCCAAGAGCGGCAGCCTCAAGCCGGGTAGCGCACAGCGCTCGGGCACTTGTGTCCCGGCTCCAGACGCTAAACCCGCCCCGGTTATTCGCCAGCACCTGGTTTTAGCTGGAGAGAGCCTATGGTCTATTTCCCTCCAGTGGTTGCAGCAAAATGGGGTACCCTCCCCCACCAACGGGCAGGTAGCTCAGCTGTCTAAACAGATTTTTGCGGCCAATGCGGCGCTTATCGGGGCTAATCCAGATTTGATTCGCCCCGGCCTAGCACTGACGATTCCCACTAAGGGCTAGCCATGAGCACGCTTTATGCCTCAAGTTATGCCCCTAGCGCGCGCCAGCAAGCCCCCCAAAGGTGCCAAGGTGCAGCAGCCTCCAGCCGCAGCCCGCAGCGCCAGGCAAGCAGCCCGCGCCAGGCAAGCAGCCCACAGCGCCAGGCAAGCGGCGCCGTCGGCCCTGGTTCTCCCAGCCCACAGCAAAGCCGCCAGCCCCAAAATCACCAGCCCCAAACTCGGCAACAAAGCCAGCCTCAAAGCCAACAACTGCCCGATCCGGGACGCTGGGCGGGGACGGTAGCCGTTTACGCTTGGGAAATCATGCACGGGATGCGCCAGCCGCAGCATTTAGCTCGCTGGCTCACCCCGGAGCTGTATGACGCCCTCAGCCGTCGGGCACAGGTAGCCGCACGCTGCCAGGCCGGCAAGCCAGCCCGGATCCCCTACCTATATGCGGTGCGGGCCCAGGCCAGTGCCAGTGGTTGGGAGGTTAGCGTGCTGCTCTCCCACGATGGGCGCATCCACGCTTGTGCCTGCCAGATCCAGTTGCGCCACGGGCACTGGGTAATGACCTACCTGCACATGGGCTAATGGATCCTTAGGCGCTAATGGATCTTTGCTGGCGCGGTGGCCTGCTCAGCTACCCCAGGGCCCTGCTCAGCTGCCCCAGCCAGGGCCCTGATCAGCGGCGACGGCGCTTCTTGTTGGAGCGGCGACGGCGCTCAGCGCGGTTACCCTGATTGTCACTGCCTTGAGTGTCGGCGTCGGAGTAGGTCACCCCGGTGGACAGGGCCTTACGGCCGGTGTCCCCCATAATCGAGGCCTGCTCGCGGGCCTGGGCGGCTTCACGGGCAACCTGCTTAGCCTGGGCCTCGAAGCGGGCGCAGTAAGCGAAGATCTGCTCAATCGTGTCTTCACGAATGGCTTCCATCATGGCCTTGAACATGTGGGCACCCTCGTTGGCGTATTCAACCAACGGGTCGCGCTGGGCCATGGCCCGCAGTCCAATACCTTCCTTGAGGTAGTCCATTTCGTACAGGTGCTCGCGCCAGTGCTGGTCCACCACGGCCAGCAGCAGGCGACGCTCCAGGGTGCGCATGGGTTCTTCACCCAGCTGCGCCACAGCTAGATCGTTAGCGGACAGGTTAGCTTCGGCGTCCTCATAGGCCACCGCAATGTCCTCAGTGAGCTCTTCAGCTAGGCGTTCACTGGTTAGCGCATCCAGGCCGCCTACGCCGTCGACCACCTCATCCACGGTCAAGCCCATCGGGTAGACAGTGGACAGGTCCTTCCACAGCTGATCCAGGTCCCACTGGTCGCTGCGACCCTCGGCAGTGCGCTGCGCCACCACGTTGGCAATTACGCGCTCACGGAAAGCCTTGATGTGGGGTTCTAGGTCCTCACCCTGCAGCACCATGCGGCGCTCGTCGTAAACCTTTTGACGCTGCTCGGTGAGCACGTCGTCGTACTTAAGCACGTTTTTACGGATCTCGAAGTTACGTGCCTCCAGCTGACGCTGGTAGGAGGCGATGTTGCGGGTGATCATCTTGGATTCCAGCGGCACGTCGTCGGGGTAACGGTCCGAGGAGATGATCTGCTGAGCTAAACCGGTGGCGTAGGTGCGCATCAGATCGTCCTGCATGGACAGGTAGAAGCGGCTCTCACCGGGGTCACCCTGACGGCCACTACGACCACGCAGCTGGTTGTCGATACGGCGCGACTCGTGGCGTTCGGTGCCCAGCACGTACAGACCGCCGAGCTCCACCACCTCGTCGTGCTCCACCGAGACGGCTTCCTTGGCTGCCTTCAGGGCGGCCGGCCAGGCTTTTTCGTACTCGTCGGGGGTGTCGATGGGGTCTAGGCCGGCTTCCTTCAGGGAGGCCACGGCAATGAACTCAGCGTTACCACCCAGCATGATGTCGGTACCACGACCAGCCATGTTGGTGGCTACGGTTACCGCGCCTTTACGCCCGGCCATGGCCACGACGGCGGCTTCGCGGGCGTGCTGTTTAGCGTTTAGTACCTCGTGGGGGATGCGGCGCTCACGCAGCAGGGCCGAGAGCTCTTCGCTCTTTTCCACACTGGTGGTACCCACCAAAACCGGCTGCCCGGCGTCGTGACGCTCTTCAATGTCGTCAACTACCGCGTTCAGCTTGGACTTAACGGACTTGTACACCAGGTCCGGCTGGTCCTTGCGGATCATGGGCTTGTTGGTGGGGATGGGCACGACGCCGATCTTGTAGGTACCAGCGAATTCTGCGGCTTCGGTTTCTGCCGTACCGGTCATGCCTGAACGCGAACCTTCCGGGTACAAACGGAAGTAGTTCTGCAAGGTAATGGTGGCTAGAGTCTGGTTTTCACTCTTGATCTCTACCCGCTCTTTGGCCTCAATGGCCTGGTGTAGACCCTCGTTGTAGCGGCGCCCAGCCAATACGCGGCCGGTGTGCTCATCAACAATCAGTACTTCGCCGTCGGCAACAATGTAGTCACGGTCGCGCTTAAACAGTTCCTTAGCGCGGATGGCATTGTTGAGAAAACCGATAAGGGCGGTGTTGCCGGCTTCGTAGAGGTTGTCGATACCTAGACGGTCCTCGATCTTCTCAATACCGGGGGCCAAAATACCCACGGTGCGTTTCTTCTCGTCAACCTCATAGTCCTTGTTGGGGCTGAGAATCTCGGCCACATCAGCAAACTCGCGGTACCACTTGTTGTTGTCGCCGTCGGCAGGGCCGGAAATAATCAGCGGGGTACGGGCTTCGTCAATAAGGATGGAGTCAACCTCGTCAACAATCACGAAGTTGTGCCCGCGCTGGACCATGTCCTCAGGGCGCTGGGCCATATTGTCGCGTAGGTAGTCGAAGCCCATCTCGTTGTTGGTGCCGTAAGTGATGTCGCAGTCATACTGCTTGCGGCGCTCAGATGGGTCCTGACCAGCAAGCACACAACCGGTGGTCAGCCCCAGGAAGCGGTGCACACGCCCCATTAGGTCAGACTGGTACTCGGCCAAGAAGTCGTTGACGGTAACCACGTGCACCCCCTTGCCGGTTAATGCGCGCAGGTAGGAAGGCAAAGCGGCAACTAGGGTTTTACCTTCACCGGTTTTCATCTCAGCAATGTTGCCCAGGTGTAGGGCCGCACCACCCATTAGCTGCACCCGGTAGGGGCGCTGGCCTAGTACGCGGTCAGCGGCTTCACGCACAGTTGCAAAAGCTTCAGGCAAGATATCGTCGAGGGTTTCGCCCTCTTCTAGGCGCTCGCGAAACTCTTTGGTCTGATTACGCAGTTCTTCGTCAGTGAATTCGCGGTAGTCATCTTCAAGAGCATCAACCTGGTCTGCGATAGCACTTAGCTTTCGCAAGGTCCGGCCTTCACCGATGCGTAGGATCCGGTCAACAATAGACACGCTTACAAGCTCCTTGCTGGCTTAAGCCTGTTACGGGCAGCCATTTGAATATATTCAACCTTGTCTATCGTACTATCGCCCGGCTAAGGCTTTGAATCTATTCGCTATTTGCTTTTCGTGCACTGAGCCTCACCATTCAGGTCCCACCCCTTACGCGCCAGCCTTACGATTCAGGCGCCCGCCCTTGCAATTCAGGCCCCTGGCACGCACCCAGACTTACCGCGCTGACCAGCGCTTGCGCGAGTTTTCCACAGATTTATTTTAGCTATTGGCTCTGACAGGGCATGTTAGAGATATTTGATTTATGTTTAACACTCTTACACCTCTTGCCCGGCCCCCTACTTCGAAAGTTAACGCCACTTCCAGCAGCAAAAACGGCACTATTCCTACCTCCAGGCTAACCTCGTTTAGGGCGCCACACTTAGGGCTGTCACATCCATGACTAGCCCCCTTAGGGCCGCCACGCTTAAGCTCGCCACCGCCATGACCACCGCACTCAAGGCCGCAGGTCAGCTGGTTTTACCGCGCCAATGCGCTGGTTGCGGCCTGTGGGATACAGACCTGTGCCCACAGTGCCGCCAGCTACTAAGTCGCAGCGCCACCTTACTCAACAGCGATTTGCTGCCGGCCACAGATCTGGCCATCTGGAGCCAAGGCACCTATGCGGGAGCTTTGCGCCAGATTGTGCTGAGTTTTAAAAGTGGTCGCCACCACGCTATCGCCGGTGCCGTATTGGCTGGAATTAACGACGGCGCCGCCGCCATGATCCCTTGGCTCACCTACCAGCTCGCTAGCGACAAACCCCTAGCGATCATCAACGCCCCCTCTAAGCTTTCGCGGCGTTGGCACGCCAACCTAGTGGCTCGCCAATTAGCCCAAGGCTTAGCCGATTTTTTAGCTCCACAGCTAGACATAGCTGTGGTCAGCGCCGATCCGCTACGCCTGCGCTCTGGCAAACAGCTTGGTAAAAGCTCACGTCAGCGTGCTCAGCGTCAGGTGCAGTGCCTAGCTGACGCCACCGGCTGGCAGGTAGTGCTGGTGGACGACGTCGTCACTACCGGATCCACGCTGGAAGCTAGCGCTAAGGCTTTAGAGGCGGCGGGCGGCGTCGTCGTTTGCGCCTGGACACTGGCTACAGCGCCTAGCAAAAAACGCACAGCGCGGCCCTAAATTCAAGGCAAAACATGATTTCGCCTACAGAATACTAGCCAAAATAAGGGTGACACAGAACACGATAATGTACTATAGTGTGTCTTACAACACACCATCCCAATCGTTGGTATGTTTCGGAAACAACCAAGGAGGGTTGATTCAACTATGGAAATCACGGTTGTAGGCCGCCACGCTGAAATTAGCTCCCGCTTCCGCGCTTACGCAGAAGAGAAGGTCAGCAAGGTAACCCAGTACGACCCGCGCGCACAGCGAGTAGAAATCGAAGTCAGCCACGAGCGCAACCCCCGTTTGGCAGACACTTCTGAGCGAGTTGAGCTCACGGTGATCTCCAAGGGCCCGGTTATCCGCGCAGAGGCCAGCTCCAGCGACCGCTACGCAGCTTTTGATTTGGCTATCGACAAGCTATTCGAGCGCCTACGTCGTGCACGTGATCGCAAGAAGGACCACCGCCGCTACCCGATGATCACTGCTGAGGTCGAACAGGCCCTAGTTGAGCAGGGTATCGAAGTAGCCCCCGAAGCTGAGGCTGAGGAAATCGTACTGCCTCCCACCAAACCAGGCGAGGTAGTTGAATCCCAGATCGGCGACTCCCCGGTGATTGTGCGCCAGAAACTGCACCAATCCACGCCTTTGACCATTGAAGAGGCGCTTTACGAGATGGAACTGGTGGGCCACTCCTTCTACCTATTTGTTGAAGCATCCTCCGGCCAGCCTTGCGTGATCTACCACCGCAAAGGTTGGACCTACGGTCTACTGCGTCTAGAGACGGTGTAGACACCTAAAGCGGGGCATAGAGCGTTTTAAGACGCCTGCCCACAGCTGCTAATGCAGCACGGGTGGCTGGGGAAACCCGGCCACCCTTTTTATGTCCTGTTTATGTTCTGGCGCAAGCGGCGCCGTCGGCAGTGCAAGCAGGCAAAGCGCCCGGCGCCGTCGGCAGTCAAAGGCAGCGGCCCACATTTACACCCAAAATCGTCCGTCGCCTATGAAAATACGCGTTTAAATTATAGGGAACGGACGATTTTGCCTGTATTTGTCTGCACCCTAATTTGTGCCTGTGACACATAGCAAGCTAGACGCGGCTGTAGGTGGCCGCCTTCAGGCCCGAATAGCTGGGCACCCAAGTGGCACCCGAAGAAACCATCAGCTGCCCCTGGTCAGTCAGTACCGACACCTGTCCACCATGCTTGCCTGAAACCAGACGCTCGGCGTTAGTAACCTGAGTCATATCAGTTACCATCCCGCCCACCGGAGCGTAGGCCAGCTGCGCCACCCCAGCAGTATTAGCTTTAGCCAGCACCGCCACGGTTACCTCATCAACCCAGCTCAGCGCCGCCACGTCAGTTTGGTAAATCGAATATGCCTCACCCAGCCCAGTGGGTACGCCCTTATCGTCACGCACCACCGCACACACCGAAACTCGCATAGATTCACCCACAGCCACCGCGTAGGCTAGGCGGTAGCCGTCACTAGACACATTAAAAGCCGCAATAGGCAGGTTTGAGGGCACCGCAAGTGTGTAACGCACCCCTTGAGTCGAGTAAGCCAGCACATTAGCGCCCTGGCACAGCCACACCCAACCCAAGTTATCGGCACACACCGCCCCTAAATCAGTGTCGCCATTTACCTGCGTAAGGGTTTTGGTAGATACGCTCAGCCGCTCCAACGCATTATTGCGCTGCAGGTAAACAGTGTTTGCGTCAGCCACCGCCACCCCATTAATGCCTTCACCAAGGGCGCCGGCATCTAGTAACACCTTCGTGTTATTGCCCTCCAGACGCACCAGGCCCGCCGCGCTAGCGGCCACCACCGCACCGGGCGAACGGTGGCCCTGGCGGATTGTGGCACTAGAACCAATAACTGTGCTGCCACAGTTAACTATCACCTGGTTAACTGAGCCTAGCTGCCCCAAAGTAGTGGCCAGTTGGCGCACAATTGCTTGCTTATCGTTAGCTGAAGCGTTAGCCACCTCGCTGGATAAATCCACTGTGGCCACAGCCTGACTGACCTCAACTCCCGCGCCACCTAAGGTGACGCCGTCGGGAATGGCACTAGAAAGAGTCTGGTTAAGCCAGGGGGCCGGGCCGGTCAGCAGCGCACTAACCACATGGGTAGTTAACCTGCGGCGCAGCACCCAGCGCCTATCGGGCACCAAAGAGGTGCGGGTACGGTTAAAAAAGTACAGGTTTTGCGCCACAAAAGCGTTCTGGAAGGAAGTAGCAGAAAGCAAAACACCGTCAGGAAGCGCCGCAATACGCCACTGCCCGGCCCCATCGGTGGCTAGCGACAAGGTCAGCTCATGGTTAGCTCCCCCAAAAGCCACCGAGTAGACACCTTTAGCATCCAGCGTGGCCAGGGCAGGGGCAGACACGTTCAAGGAACCGTCACTGGCGTCACTGACCCGCGCGTTGCCGGCAGAGTCATAAATCCACACTTGGGCATCCGGGCGCCAGGAACTGGCGGCCTGCCCCAGCAGGAAGCTGCGGGCAGTAGCAAATTCGTCAGAGTAGCCGGCCGCGCATGCCAGCAAAAAACCCTCCACAATCTGGGTGGGACTAGCGCCTTTAACCGGCCCCTGAGCGTATTGCAGCACCAGGTCAGCTTGGCGTACGTCATGATCAGCCACTCGCACCGGCCCGCTAGTGGGCAGCTTGGCGCAGGCCCCTAGCCCCAGCCCGGCCCCCGCCAGCAGCGAGGCTTTAATCAGGCTGCGGCGTGAAGCAAGGCTTGAATTAAGGCTTGCATCAAGGTTCGCAGAAACAGGCAGGTTTGCAGCAAAAAACCGCCCTGCAGCAGGAAAACGCTTGGAAGAGCTAGGACGCATCGTTTTCCTCCTCCTCATCAGCCCAGCGCGTGGCCGGAATCAGTAGCGGCAAGCCCAGCGACGGCGTGGGCACCGGCTCGGGGTTTGGCCCCATATGCCCGGCCACATCCTTAACCAAAGCCTCCAGCGGGGCATCAGGCGGAATCACGTCCAGTGGGCCTCTACCTGCAGGAACATCCTGCTTGCGGGGAATTAGCAGCAAGAACGCGGCGCCGTCGCCAGGCCACCCCCAAGCGCTGAGGGTGCCATTGTGTAAGGCGGCGTCCTCACGCGAAATCGACAGGCCCAGCCCGGTGCCCCCGCTTTTACGCGCCCGCGAAGGGTCAGCCCGATAGAAGCGGTCAAAGACGTGCTCGGCCACTTCTTCGCTCATGCCAATGCCGTGGTCACGCACCCGCACAGCCACGGCCGTGTCGTCACCCACCACGTTGATATCGATGGGTTTACCTTCGCCGTGTTCGGTTGCGTTAACCACCAGGTTGCGCAGGATTCGCTCAATTCGGGTGTGGTCGACGACGGCGGTCACCTTATTACCTTCAATGTGCAGGCGGATTTGGCAACCGTTAGCTTGAGCTAGTGGCTGGGCAAAATCAATGACGTCGCGGGCAATTTCGCCCACATCCCATTCCTGCAAAGATAGGGCCGCTGAGCCGGCGTCGAAACGCGAAATTTCTAGCAGGTCCGCCAGCATCTTGTCGAAACGCTCAATTTGCCCAAATAGCAGCTCGGTGCTGCGTTTTAGGCGCGGATCACTGAAGTTATCGCGGGCATCAAACAGGGTCTCACCAGCCAGCAAAATGGTGGTCATGGGCGTGCGCAGCTCATGGGAAACATCAGAAACAAAACGCTGTTGCAGACGCGAAAGCTCACTTAGGCGATCAATTTGGGCTTCAATTGAATCAGCCATGTTGTTAAAAGACAGCGCTAGGGAGGCCGCCTCATCCTGGCTTTTAATTTCTAGACGCTCACCAAAATTGCCAGCGGCTAGGCGCTGGGCAGCTAGCGAGGTGCGTCTAACTGGCAGCAGCACACGCCAAGTAAGTAATGCCACGGCAATTCCCATGGCTACCACCAGCATGGCTCCACCCGACACCAGGGCGCGGGTGGCCACATCAAGTAGGTGTTGCTCATTTTTTAGCGAATACACCAGGAACACGTTGTAAGTACCAGCCAAAGGCAAAGTAAGTTGGCTAGCCACCACAATGCCGGGTACCGCATTACCGTCGTCGGTCACCTTGGCGTACTGCCAGTATTGGCGGTGCGGGTTAGATTCCAGCTGGGTGATTAGATCATTAGAAATGGCCTGACGTAACCCGGAGGTGGAAGACAGGTCGTTAATAACAATCGAGGAGTTTGAGCTACGCGAACGCATCAGCACCACACCCACCCCGTTGGCGCCGCTAATGGCGTCTTTTAGGGAGGTGACTTGGCTTTGAGCCAGGGCCGAGACTTCCGCCGTGGTGTTGACGGCGGTGGCGTCCATTTGGCTTTGGGCTGTGGCCACGCGCGTATCGGCATCTGCAATTACTGCGTCTAGGCGTTCGCGCAGTAGGTCGGAGCGTACCCAGGAGGTGGCGAAGATGATCAGGGCTAGCACTGACACCATCCCCACCACCATGACCTGCACGGCTACGCGCAGCACTAGTGAACGTGCTAGGGCTAGGCGAAAGTATTTTAGGGGGCTACGCGCCAGCCACTGGCGTATAGCGTCTAGGCCACGCATCAGCCCTGGGCGCTACCGGCGCGGTAACCTACGCCGCGCACAGTGATAACCACCTTGGGGTGTTCGGGGTCTAGTTCCACCTTGGCCCGCAGGCGCTGCACATGCACGTTGACCAGACGGTTGTCGGCGCTGTGCTGGTAACCCCACACACGCTCTAGCAGTTCCTCACGGGTAAACACCTTCCAGGGTTCACGCGCCAGGGTCACTACCAGGTCAAATTCCAGCGGGGTCAGCGGCACTACTTGGCCTGCGCGGCGAGCCTCGTGGGCGAGCACGTCAATATCGATATCGCCAATGCGCAGCTTGTCCTTGGGCGGCTCAGCATTGGCGGCGACGTCGCTGACACGGCGCAGGCGGGTACGTACCCGGGCCATCAGCTCACGGTTTTTAAAGGGCTTAGCCACATAGTCATCAGCCCCTGCCTCCAGCCCGGCCACCACATCCTGGGTGTCACTACGGGCGGTGAGCATAATAATGGGCACGTCAGAAATAGCCCTAATGCGGCGGCAGATTTCAATGCCATCCATGCCCGGCAGCATCAGGTCTAGCAGCACTAGCTCTGGCTGGTTAATGGTAAAAGCCTGCAAAGCATGCGTTCCGTCTGCGCAATAAACCACGTCATAACCCCCGCTTTCGAGGGTCATGCCAACCATTTCAGACAGGGCAGTATCATCATCTACCAGTAAGATACGCGTGCTCATAACTACATTGTGACACTTAAAGCATATTTTTGCATGGTTATACAGGAATGTAGCTAAACCTCCTCCTCAAGGCGTAGGTACAAGCTACACAAACCTGGCAGGATTAGTTACGTAGCATATTCCCAAGGAGGTAACGGTGAGCGAGACTTGGCGCACGCCTAATTTCGATGAAAGCGCTGGAGAGCAATCTGGGCAGCCGGCTGACTCTGCAAACAGCTCTGGCGGCTATGCCAACCCCTACCCTGGGCAGGGTTCCTACCCGGGTGCTGGTTACGACGACGCCGCTGGCGCGCCTGGCGTCGGTGCGGCTAGTGCTGCTGGGGCTGGTTATCCCGGAGCCACTCCTGGTTACTCTGGCGCTGCCCCAGGTTACTCTGGCGCTACTCCTGGTTACCCCGGGGCAGGCGGTTCTGCCACCTCCGGGGCTGGTAGTTACCCTGGCGCCACCCCTGGTTACCCTGGCGGTTACCCGGGGGCGGCTAGTTATCCCGGCGCGGGTGGCTACCCGGGTGGTGGTGCTTATCCGAGCGGCGGCTACGGATCTATGGGCGCCGCAAACTTCTATGTCTACAAGCCTGGCATTATTCCCCTGCGCCCCCTGTCTATTGGCGACATCTATCAGGGTGCATTTGCGGCAATTAAAACTAATGCGCGCACCATGTTTGGTTTTACCGCTGCCCTGCTAGGGGTAGTGCTAGTAATTAGCATTGGCATAAATTATGCAATTATCAACCTGGTATTACCTAACTACGTCAGCCCCAACTCCCCTTACGCCACCGCTTTCACTTCTTTATCGGGCTCTTTTTCTCAGCTAGGCGGCAGTCTCTTACAGGTTTTAGCCACGGTTTTACTTTCAGGTTTAATTGTTGTAGCGGTATCGCGCTCTGTACTTGGGCGAGTAGCTTCCAGTAAAGAAGTATGGGAACGTACTAAATCAAAGTTCCTGCCATTAATTGGGCTAAATATAATCACCGGTATTATTAGCGGCCTGATGGTCATAATTGGAATCGTCACATTTTTTGTGCTGTTAGCTAGCGTAGCCTCTACAGCTAAGACAGAAACAGAATTATGGCAAGGCATGGGTATAGCCCTAGTCGGCATATTTATACTGGTCGTGGCTGGCGTAGTAGTAAGCTCCTACTTATCCATTAAATTCAGTGTTGCCTCACCAGCCATGGTGCTTGAAAACCTGGGAGTATTTGCTGCTATTGGCCGCTCTTGGAGCCTGACTCGCAAAAACTTTTGGCGCCTGTTCGGCATCAATATCCTGACCGCCATAATCACCTCTATGGTGGCCGGTATCTTTGGCGGTATTGCTAGCGCACTAAGCGTAATTTTTGTTGTTGCCGGATCCTCGTCTCCTGAAGATGCGATCACATCCATAAATACTGCTTACATACTGACTATGGTTGTGTCTACCATCGCTCAGCTATTAATTTTACCTTTCACTTCCTCGGTCAACGCATTGCTATATATCGACCTGCGCATGCGTAAAGAAGGCCTGGATGTGGAGCTACGTAACGCTGTAGCAGAACAACAGGCACAATGAATTTAATCTGGAAGTTAGCCCTCCTACCGACTTGGAGTCAACCCACTCCAAGCCCAGATGAAGCACGCCAACAAGCCCACCATGAGCTCAGTAAAGTAGCTTATAAACCTAAACAAAATCTTTTAGAAAAGCTATTTAAATGGTTGGACTCCACGCTAAGTAAAGCTAAGCTAAATTTGGGTTTACCGGAATGGGTTGGAGAGCTGCTGACCTTTTTGATCTTTGTGGCGCTGATAGCTTTGCTGCTCTACTTGGCCACAAAAATCACTTTGGCGCGCCGTAAACGCAAATCAAAAGCGCTTTTTGAAGATAAACGTGACGCCAGTATGCTCACGCTTAGCGCCAATAAGGCGGCTGCCGCCGGCGACTGGGTAAGCGCCGTCGTAGACCGTTTCCGCGCCATTATCCGCTCCCTAGACGAGCGTGCCTTGCTGGAAGATTATCCAGGCATGACCGCCCAGGAGGCCGGTCAGCTTGGGGCCCAGGTAATGCCAAACCTAAACGAGAGCTTTGCTTACGCCGCTAACCTGTTTGACCGGGCTCGCTATGGCCACGAAGAAACCGGCCCTAGCGATGATCAGTGGATGCGTGATTTCGCCGTCACCGTCACCAAAACCCCAGGTATAACCCACCAAAGCGCCCATAACCTGACCCCGGAGCTAACTCACGGCTCAGCTGGCCCACTGGATGTTAACCCATATGCCTCTAACCCCTACGCCACTAAAGGTAGGCGGCGATGAGCATACAAACAGCCCCCGTACAAGCCAGCGCCGAGTCTAAAAAAACTGGCTCTAAAGGCTGGAAACTACTGGCAATCGCACTTAGCTTGCTGCTGGCAGGCATGGTTATCTACGCCTCCATGAAAGAGGAACTCACTAAAGACCCCTACGACATCCACAGCGTTAGCTCTAAGGGTGTGCGGGCTTTAACTCAGGTACTTGGCGACCACTATGACGTCTCAGTGGACCAGGTGCGTTCACCTGCAAAAGCTATCGAGGCTGCCGCGCAGGGCAAACCGGTAACCATCTTTAATGCTGGCCAGCTACGAAATTACGACTTTGAGACTCTACTAACTACCTCAAACGCTGATATCACCCTGGTTGGCTTCGAGTATTACCTGCCTGAGTCCCTGACTGAAAGCGGCTTGGAACCGCAAGGCTATAACGATAAACCTGTCTCTCGCGGCGCCTGTTCTATACCTGCCAAAGCCCAAACCATCAGCGCAACCGGAAACGCCATCATAGTGCGTAACCCGCAGGCGCTAGCCAACAGCCAGTACCTGGGCCGTGGCCCCGCCCAGCTGTGTTTCGCTTACGCTAACGGCTACGGCTACCTAGAACTGCCCTTAAAATCAGGCAAAACCCTACGCATCATCGCTAATCCAGAGCTAGTTACCAACAAGTACCTAGACAAAGATGACAACGCAGCCTTGGCGCTTTACGCTACCGGCCGGGGCAGTGAAGTAGTTTTTTATAACGCTGAAATTAATGAGTCAGTTTATGCAGCGCAGGCACCTAAGCCCTACCCATCCTGGCTGATGCCATTAATGTGGCAGTTTGGGCTGTTGGCATTGGTGTGGGCATTTATTGTGGGCCGGCGCCAAGGCCGGATCGTTAACGAGCCGCTGCCGGTAGTTGCGCAAGGCACCGAAACCACAGTGGGGCGCGCCGGACTGTATCAGCGAGCTAGAGCCAGTGAGCACAGTGGCCGTATTTTGCGCATAGCCACCATTATTAGACTCGGACGGCGCCTGGGGATTGCCCCCAATGCTGACGCCACTTTGGTAGTGCAAACGGTATCTATGGCCTGCAACCGCACAGCTAAAGAAATTGAATACATACTCTACGGGCCCGCGCCAGCAAGTGCAGTAGAACTGACCCAGCTAAGCCAAGCCCTTGAACAATTAGAAGAAGAGGTAAAGCACTATGAGCGCTGAAAACCTAGACTATAGCGTCCCCACCCAGGCCCGCCTGGCAGCGGTGCGCAGCGAAGTCGCTAAAGCTGTGGTGGGCCAGGACGCCGCCGTCACCGGCCTAGTGGTAGCCCTGCTAGCGGGCGGTCACGTACTGCTTGAGGGTGTACCCGGGGTGGCTAAAACCCTGCTGGTTAGGGCTTTGGCGGCGTCGTTGGAGCTGGATACTAAACGCATCCAGTTCACCCCGGACCTGATGCCCGGTGACGTAACCGGTTCGCTGATTTATGACTCACGCACCGCCGAGTTTTCTTTGCGCCCGGGCCCGGTATTCACCAACCTGCTGCTGGCTGACGAAATTAACCGTACTCCCCCTAAAACTCAGGCAGCTTTGCTTGAGGCCATGGAGGAACGCCAGGTTTCTATTGACGGCACGCCTCGGGCTTTGCCTGAGCCTTTCATGGTGATCGCCACCCAGAACCCGGTTGAGTATGAGGGTACCTATCCCCTGCCTGAGGCACAGCTGGACCGTTTTCTAATGAAACTGGTGCTGCCGCTGCCTGAGCGCGACACTGAAATTGAGGTGCTCACCCGCCACGCTAACGGTTTTAACCCGCGTGACCTGGTTAGTGCCGGGTTGCAGGCGGTTACTAACGCCCAGGATCTGCGCCTGGCCCGCAGTGAGGTGGCCAAGGTGGGTGTTGGCCCGGAGGTGACCGCCTATATTGTGGATTTGGTGCGAGCTACGCGGGTTTCGCCGTCGCTGTCACTGGGGGTCTCCCCGCGTGGAGCCACCGCCCTGCTGGCTACTTCGCGGGCTTGGGCTTGGCTTAACGGGCGCTCATTTGTCACTCCCGACGACGTCAAAAACTTTGCGCTGCCTACCTTGCGTCACCGTATTAAGCTGCGTCCTGAAGCTGAGCTTGAAGGGGTCAGTGCCGCTTCGGTTATCGACGGCGTACTGCGTATGGTTGCGGTTCCGCGCTGAGGTAAATGCATGTTTGCCTCTAAACGGCTGGCTTTACTGCTGGCCCCATGTTTGCTGCTGGTTTTTCTTTCCACGCGCGCAGCCCTGACCTGGGACCTGGCGGTAATCTGCCTGGCCCTGCTGGATACCTTTTTGGCGCCAAAACCCCTGGAGCTTAGGGTTGAGCGCGAAAATGGCACCACCGTGCGTTTAGGCCAGCCCAGCTCCTCGCGTATTACGATCACTAACACTGCCAAACGCACTATGCGCGGGAGCCTGCGTGATGCCTGGGTGCCTAGCGCCGGGGCTAGCGATAATTTTTACCAGTTCAATTTGGGCCCCGGCCAGAAGCGACGTTTCACTACCCAGCTGCAACCTAAACGCCGAGGTAAGCGCCGGGCTGACTATGCCACTGTGCGTTCGCTTGGGCCGCTGGGTTTGGCTGGGCGCCAACGTTCCCTGGTAGCGCCGGCACATGTGCAGGTGTTGCCGCCGTTTAATTCGCGTAAGCATTTGCCTTCACGCCTTAATTTGCTGCGTGAGATGGATGGGCGCAGCGCGGTTATGGTGCGTGGGGCGGGCACGGAATTTGATTCTTTGCGTCAGTATGTTCCCGGCGACGACGTGCGCTCCATTGACTGGCGTTCGACGGCGCGGCGCGGCGAAGTGGTGGTGCGTACCTGGCGCCCTGAGCGCGATAGGCATGTGCTGATCATTATTGACTGTGCTCGCCACAGCGCTACCCGTATGGAGGAGGGCACGCGTTTAGATGTGGGCATTGATAGCTCATTTTTGCTCTCTGCCCTAGCTAGCGCGGCTGGCGACCGGGTGGAGGTAATGGCGCTAGACACTAGGCGCCGGGCCTGGATTGCCGGTAAGAAGTCAGGTGAGTTGATTGCCACCATGGCTAATGAGCTATCTGATGTGGAACCGTATCTGGGTGAGCTGTCAGCTCCGGCGCTTAACTTGGCGGCCTCCCAGCGCTTGAGCCAACATGCCCTGGTGGTTTTGCTTAGCAGCCTTGAGGCGGTAAGCCACGATCAGGCCCTAACTGACGTGCTGGCCATGATTGCCCATAAGCACACGCTTATTTTTGCTAGCGCGCTAAACCCGCAAATTGAGCAGATGAGCCATGAGCGTGACAACGCTGACCTGGCTTATCAGGCCGCCGCCGCTGAGCGCACACTGCTAGAAACTAACCAGGCACGCAGCCAGCTAAAGCGTCTGGGCATTGAGGTGGTGGAGTCAGCTCCGGCCACTTTGGCGCCGGCCTTGGCTGACACTTACCTGGCGCTTAAGGCCGCTGGCCGCCTCTAGAGCGGCGCAGTTAGCCAAGCGTAAGCTCCACTAGCCAAGCGTGAGCTCCACTTAGTCAAGCGCAAGCCCCACCGCGCAGCCGCTCTGCGCAGCCGCCGCTCTGCGCGACCGCAGACATGGCCCGCCCCTGATGGGGCGGGCCTGAATGTTTTAAGGCCCGGGGGTTAGGCTACAGGTTTAGGCCCGGGGGTTAGGCCTGGGCGGCGTAGGCGCCGATTTGGCTTGGGTCTAGGTCGCCGTCGTCGCCTTGCAAAGCCGCACGACGCCCCAAAATGAAGGTATAAGCCCACAAGCCCACAGCCGCACTGGCCCCCAGCGTAATCTTGATCCATAGCGGCAGATCCGAGGGGGTAACAAAGCCTTCCAAAGCCCCGGCCACAGCCAAGGCGGCAGTTAGGGAGATAACCGCTGAAACCAGCACGCGCCCTTCCTGGGCTAGGGCTTGGCCGCGAGTGCGCCTGCCGGGCACCAGCATGGTCCAAAACAGGCGCAGCCCCACCCCGCCGCTCATAAATACGCAGCTAAGTTCTAGCAGGCCGTGGGGGCTTATGTAGGCAAAGAATTTACCGAGTTCGCCCTGCTCACTCATAACCGCGCCCATTAGCCCAACATTTAAAGCATTTTGCCATTGCACCAAGATCGGGAAAAAACCGGTCAGGCCGCTAATGATGCTGATGGCGGCCACGCGGGCGTTGTTGGTCCACACTTGGGAGGCAAACTCTGAATGGGCGTATTGAGAGTAGTAACCCACGAATTGACTTTGGGCAATAGAGCGGCGCGTAGCTGGAGGAACCAGGAGGTCAAAAACCGTCATATTGTTGAGCAGGTACAGCGCACAGATCAGCGACACGGCCAGGGACGCCACCATCACCCCAACTGAGAACCAGCGCGCCTTATATAGCCCCATAGGCATGGTGACGGTAACGAAGCGACGCACATTGGTGGCCCGCGCATTTTGGTGGTAGCCAATGCGTCCGCGTGCTCGTGACAGCAGGCGGCTGAGCTCCACAATTGCGTCAGGGTCGGGGGCTTGGCTGCGTACAGCGGAAAGCTGCTGGCCTACCTGACCGTAGAGCGAGATCAGCTCATCGGTTTCTTTGGCGCTGAGAATACGTTTGCTAGCTAGCTTGCCCAGACGTTCCCACTGGTCTTTATGAGATTGGCGCAGCGCATCTATATCCACCCGGGTACTCTTTTCTTGTGGAGACTTTGAACAGCTCATCGGAAAGAATGATCGTCCCTGAGCAGGTTATCACTGGTGAAGGCGTGGTGGTTGATATCGCCCCGGCGCCTTTGCCTACCCGCATGGGCTCAGCAGTGATTGACTATGCCGTATATTTCCTGGGTTTATCGTTCTCTCTGCGGCTTTTGTACACCGCTGTTAACCAATCGACTGTGTCTGCGGCGGTTTTGGCAACCTGCGTGGCGCTGATGCTGGCCTTTTGGCTTATTTTCATGCCGTGGCTGGTGGAGGTGCTCAGCCGGGGGCGTAGTTTAGGCCGGTTAGTTATGGGCTTGCGGATTGTGCGCGACGACGGCGGTCCGGCTCACCCTTATCAAAGCTTTGTGCGGGCTATCTGTGCTCCCTTTGAAGTGCTGTTCACCACCGGGATAGTAGCCGTGGTGGTGATGTTGTTTTCTAAGCGTTCCAAGCGTGTTGGTGACATGCTGGCGGGCACCTATGCCGCCCAGGAGGACAATATTATTACCTCTCCCCCGGTACTGATCATGCCCCCTGAGCTGCGTTATTGGGCGCGTGGAGCGGATATTCGCGAGCTACCCACCCACCTGTCGCTTTCGGCCTACACCTTCTTGCAGCGCGCCTCCAGCTTGGATCTGCGCCACCGGGCCTCCCTGGGGCAGGCTTTAGCTGATCAGGTCTCTGGTTTGGTTTCTCCTCCGCCCCCGCCACACACGCATCCGGAACGGCTACTGGCTGCGGTTTTGGTGGAGCGGCGTGACAGGGAGTATTTCTTGAATTTGCAACGCGAACGCCGCCACCAACAGCAACAGTCAGCGGCGGCGCAGCTTCCTTACGGTTTAGGCACTCTATAGGCGCCCTATAACGACGCCGGCTGGCCTAGGTGGCTAGCCGGCTTGCGTTTAGCTGGCGCTGGGCCGACAAGCGCAGACAGTTTTACTTCTTTACTTCCCGGCGTTGGCTTGATGCTAGGGGCTGGCGCTTAGGGGTAGATACTGGCGGTTTTTAGCGCGGCAGCAGCATGGCCACCCCGTCACGTACCGGGTAGGCTCGCGTAGCTTCGCGGTTAACCAGGTAGTAGTCGGCGCCAGGGGCCTGTACCTGCACGCTGCCAGATTCAGGGGCTGCCTGGAGCAAGCCAAGCCCGGGCACTAGCAGCACTGTGGGGGGCATGTGCTCGGCGTCGGTTAGCGGTGAAACATCCACCGGGTCACGCAGCAACTCACGCAGCCAAGGGGCAATCTGGCTCATCAGCCCTCCTTTTCGCCCTTTAACAGGCGCAGGTGTGAACGACGGGTAACCTCAGTGGCTGAGCGCGGGTTACGCAGATCCGCCGGCATAGAGCTGCGGGCGCGGTCTACTGCCTCAGAGCGTTTAGGTGAACGCCGCGACGCCGCCCGCACCGCCTCAGCTAGCGCGTCTAGATCATCTGGGGTAGGCGGGGCCGGTTCAAACTCGGTCACCAGGCGCACCACCTGCCACTGGCGCGGAGCCGTGAAAGATTCCACGTGCACCTCGCACAGGTCATAGGCCTGTGGATCTGCCTCCACCGACAGCGGTCCAATCACAATAGTTGAGTCCGCATAGTTGGAGGTCAACGTAGCTACCGCATTACGCCCGCAACCGGGGCGGCGGCACTTTCTGCCTCGCACTTGTGTTACACCAGCTTCTCTTGGCCGTCTGCCTTGAGGCTGTCAACAATTGCCTTAACCTGCTGCGCGTGTGCCGGGTCTGCCACCAGTAGGGCGTCAGGGGTGTCCACAACCACCAGGTTGGGTACGCCCAGTAGCGCCACTAGACGCCCGGCAGAGCTAGCCACCAGGGCGCCGTCGGAATCTACGTTACGCACCTGAGCGGTGCCAGAAAGATCTAGCTGCTTAACCCCCGCGCCAGTGCCCTGCTTGGCGGCCGGAATCAGCTCAATGAGGGCATCAAAGCCACCTACGTCATCCCAGCCCATAGCAGCAGGCACCACGGCTACGCCACCAGCGGCCGCTACCGGCTCAGCAATAGCGTGGTCAATGGCGATTTTTTCCAGGCCCGGCCAGGTGGCAGCCAGTACCTCTTCACGCTGCGGGGTGTCCCAAGCCTTAGCGATAGCCTCAATACCTGCAGCCAGAGCCGGCTTGGTGGTGGCCAGGTGATCTAGCAAAACCCCAGCCTTAACCACAAACATGCCCGCATTCCAGCGGTAGTCACCGCTAGCCAGGTAGGCGGCGGCAGTCTCAGCGTCTGGCTTTTCCGTAAAGCCAGCCACCGCGCGGCCACTGGGAGCGCCGGGCACAGTAATGGGCTCAGCGCAGTGAATGTAACCAAAAGCAGTAGAAGGACCGCTAGCTTCGATCCCAATAGTGACCACATATCCGGCCAGGGCCAGCTCAGCAGCCTCTAGCACAGCCGCGTGGAAAGCAGACTCATCAGCAATAGTTTGGTCGGCGGCAAAAGAACCCACCACAGCGTCGCGACCATTGCGGTTAGCGATCACTGCCGCTGCCAGGCCAATAGCGGCCATAGAGTCACGCGGGGCCGGCTCAGCAATTAGCTGCTCACGGTCAAGCTCAGGTAGCTGGTCAGCTACCGCAGCCACATGGGCGATACCGGTTACCACAGTAATCGAGTCAGATACCGGAGCCAGACGGGCCACAGTCCCCTGCAGCAGGGAGTGACCAGCACCGGTCAGGTCAAGGAGAAACTTCGGGCGCTCACGACGCGAAAGCGGCCACAAGCGGGTGCCGGCTCCACCGGCAGGGATGATGGCGTGGATTTGGGTCATAGACCAAGCCTAGCGGGTTTAGCTGCCAGTTAAAGCCGCGCCACCCGGGGCAGTTTCAGCTGTACTTTTCTCTTTAGTAGCAATCGCCATCCAGGCGCTGGTGTAAAGCAGCACCATGGCCGCTGCGTGCATCCAAATAAGCAGCACCACAACCGTCGAAAACGAGCCTAGCAGCGGATTTACAGTGCCAGAGGCCAATCCCTTACTGCCCACCAGACGCAGCACTGTCATCACGCCGGCTCCGGCAAAAGAGCCAATTAGTAATACTCGCCGGCGCACCTCAACCTTGGCGAGTATAACTATTGCAGTTAACACGCCGCCGTCGACAATAAAACCCAGCCCATAAGCAAACAGCTGCAACAGCGAAGTGGAGCCAGGAATATGCAAGTAGCTATCAAGCTGGGAGTGCAGCGCCACCGCCAAAGCCAAGGCCGCTGAGCTCACACTCACCCCAATAACCACCACCAGCACCATGGCGGCGTCACGCAAACGCAAAGCCACAAAATTTGCGCGCAAAACCGGGGCTGAAAACATTGCCCGCACCCCGCCGCGCAAAACCGCCGGAATTTCCAGGGCCGTGGCCACCAACGTCACCGTGCCAATAAAGGCAGCTATCCCAATACCCTGATTTAGCTCCAGTTGATCCAAACGCACCAGCCCCGAGCTAGAGCCATCAGAAATAACCCCCGGCAGGGCATGGCTAAGCGTTTTAACCATGGCCGCGCGCCAAGCCGGAAACATGTCCGAAAGCTGCAGCAGCGAGGAAACCACAAGCGTCAGCGCCGCAAACAGGCTGACCAAGCCGGTATAGGCAATACCGGCCGCCAAAATCGCCCCACGTTCAGCCTTAAAACGCGCATAGGCTCGCCCAAACGTGGTGGCCTGCCAGCGGGCATAAACCGCTTTACAGGCCACCACAATTTTACGGATAGTTAACACTAGATACGGCCCATACCCGGGGGACGCAAATCCCCAGGGCCCCCATAGTTACCGCCAGGGGTAACAATCGTGCCGCTGTGACCAGCGATGATATCTAGCGCATCTTCCAGGCGGCCAATTGCAGCCATATCCCCAGTTAGCTCCACGAAACGGCAAGCTGCCTCCACCTTGGGGCCCATAGAGCCAGCAGGCAGCCCCATTTCGCGCAGACGCATCGGGGTGGCGCGCTTAACCATACGGGCATGGGCAGTGCCGTAGCCTTCGTAGACACCGTCTACGTCGGTGAGGATGATCAGCGCATCGGCTTCCAGGTCTTCAGCTAGCACCGCAGCGGTTAGATCCTTGTCAATAACCGCCTCGGCGCCTTGCAGCTGACCCTTCTCGTTACGGATCACAGGCACGCCGCCGCCACCAGCACAAATCACCACTGCCCCAGAGTTAACCAGGTTGCGGATCAGGCGGGTTTCAATCACTCGCTGCGGGGCGGGGCTACCCACCACACGGCGGAAGTGCTCGCCGTCGGCCTTAACTACCCAGCCGCGCTCGCGGGCAATGCGCTTGGCGGTTTCCTCGTCATAAACCTCGCCCACGAACTTGGTGGGGTTGGCAAAGGCGGGGTCTCCAGAGAGCACCAGGGTTTGGCACACCATGGTGGCCACCTGGCGCCCGGGCAGGGCGTTTTGCATGGCTTGCAGCAGCCAGTAACCGATCATGCCCTGGGTTTCAGCGCCCAGCGTGTCTAGCGGGTAGGCGCGGCTAAGGCGCTCGTCATTGGCACTTTCCAGGGCTAAGACACCCACCTGGGGGCCGTTCCCGTGGGTGATGATCAGCTCGTGCTCGGTAGCTAGCTTGGCTAGTTGGGCCGCAGCTAGCTGCACATTAGCAATCTGGATGTCGGCGTCGGGCTTGTCGCCGCGACGCAGCAGGGCGTTACCGCCCAGGGCAACCACAATGCGCAAAGGTCACTCCCCTAGGGTGGCCACCATAACGGCCTTGATAGTGTGCATACGGTTTTCGGCCTGGTCAAAGGCGATGTTCACGTCGCTTTCGAACACGTCGTTGGTAACCTCAAGGGCGTCCAGGCCGGTCTTTTCGTAGATGTCGCGGCCCACGGTGGTGTTTAGGTCGTGGAAGGCAGGCAGGCAGTGCAGGAACTTCACGTTGGGGTTGCCAGTCTTGGCTACCAGCTGCGCGTTAACCTGGTAGGGCAGTAGCAGCTTGATGCGCTCGTCCCAAACTTCCTTGGGCTCACCCATGGATACCCACACGTCGGTGTAGAGGAAGTCAACGCCCTTAACGCCTTCTTCTACATTGTCGGTGATGGTGATGCGGGCGCCGGTGGTCTTGGCGATTTCGCGGGCGGCCTCAACTACCTCGTCAGAGTTCTGTAGCTCGGTGGGGGCCACCATGCGCACGTCCATGCCCATCATGGCGCCGGAAACTAGCAGCGAGTTGGCTACGTTGTTGCGGGCGTCGCCTAGGTAGGCGAAAGCTACCTCGCTTAGGGGCTTGTCAGAGTGCTCGATCATGGTCAGCTGGTCGGCCAGCATCTGGGTGGGGTGCCAGTCGTCGGTTAGACCGTTCCATACGGGCACGCCAGAGAGCTGGGCTAGCTGCTCTACGTTGGACTGCTTGTCGCCACGGTATTCGATGCCGTCATAGAAGCGGCCTAGTACGCGGGCGGTGTCGGCTACGGATTCCTTGTGACCGATCTGGGAACCGGTGGGCTCCAGGTAGGTTACGTTTGCACCCTGGTCGTAAGCGCCAACCTCGAAGGAGCAGCGGGTACGAGTGGAGGTCTTTTCGAAGATCAGGGCGATGTTCTTGCCCTTGAGGTGCCGGACCTCGCGGCCTTCCTTCTTGGCAGCCTTGAGCTCAGCGGCCAGGTTTAGCAGGCCACGCCACTCTTCGGGGGTGAAGTCTAGTTCGCGCAGGAAGGAACGACCATGCAGGGGGTATGCCATGAGTGGCTTCTCCGTTTCTTTGGCTTTAGAGGGTTTGGATTGGTCTAGGGGTGGATTATGGCCAGTTTTTTACGACGACGCCGCCAGGCGCTTGGCCTTTAACGCCCGGGCGGGTGGTTAGCCGGTTATGCCCGCTCGGCGGCCCGATTGGCGGGCCACCAACTGGACTTAGACCGGCTGGCGCAGGGTCGGGCAGCTCATGCAACGCGGGCCACCACGACCACGGCCAAGCTCACTGCCAGGTACGGTAAGCACCTCCAGGCCGCGACTTTGTAGGTAGGTGTTGGTGGCCACGTTACGTTCGTAAGTGACTACAGTTCCGGGGGAAATGGTTAGACAGTTGTTTGCGTCATCCCACTGCTCACGGGCAGCAGCCAGGGAGTCTTGCGGGGTGGTTAGCACCTCAATGTCGGCTAGGCCCAGGGCGCGAGCGATGACATGGTGCATGTCTTCAGCTGGGTGGGAGACGATAGCCGGGTGCTTGGGGTCCGGTCCGGGGGTGATCACCAGCGAGGGGCGCATACCCAGACCCGCGTATTTGGTGAAGGTACCCTCGTTGATCATGGTCATGACCGTGTCTAGGTGCATCTGCGAGCGCACCTTGGGCATGTCTAGGGCCACAATTCGGTTTACCTTGCCTGAGGCAAACAGTTTGCTAGCTAGGATTTCTACACCTTGGGTGGTGGAGCGTTCACCTAGACCAATTAGTACTGCGCCGTTACCGATAATCAGTACGTCTCCACCTTCGACGGCGCCGGTGCCGTCCATGGAACCAAAGTTAAATACGGGGAATTCTTCGTTAGCAAACAGCGGGTGCCAACGGTAGATCGCCTGGTAGTTAACGGTTTCACGACGTCGAGCCTGCAAGCGCATGGAGTTAATGGATACGCCGTTATAGATCCAGCAGGAGGTGTCGCGGGTAAAGAGGTGGTTTACCAGCGGCTCTAGGACTAGATCGTCGCCGTCCATGCCAGCAATTACTACTGAGGAGGGGACGCTAGTGTTTTCTAGTAGCTCGTTCTTAGTTAGGCCGGCCACCAAAATGCGGGCGAGTTCCTCGCTGGGCAGGGTGCTGAAGTGGCTGCGGATATTGTCTACAGCTAGCGGACCGAAGGTGGCCGGGGTAAAGGTGTTTTCTAGTACGTGAGTGCGGGCTTCGCTGTTGTCTAGCGATTGGGCCAGCAGATCTTGCATATAAAGTACTTCGACGCCGCGTGAGCGCAGTACGTTTGCGAATTTATCGTGTTCTTCCTGCGCTTCGGCTAGCCACAAAATGTCGTCAAAGAGCAGGTCGTCTTTGTTTTGTGGGGTCAGGCGCTTCATCTCGTCACCAGGGCGGTGCAAGATAACTTGTTCTAGGCGACCAATTTCCGACTCAACAGCTAGAGCCATTTGCATCACTCCTCGGGATTTGACTGTGCCCATAGATACGCTCAGCTCGTCACTGTTTGCACGTTAACGAGGCTTCGACACATGCATTAAGGCCGCATTCCTAGGGCATTATATGTTGCCTCTTCGACCCTAACCAAGAGCCCAACTAAGTCAAACTCTTTGAACTTATAAAGCCAACAAGAAGCAACAATATGGCAAAATATCTACCGTGAGTGACAATACCGGAACCCCCATGCTGGCCCGCCAACGCCAGGACTTCATCATGGATTTAGTTACGCGCAACGGTGGCGTGCGCGTGGCAGAAGTAGTTGAAGCACTGGGCATCTCTGAGATGACTGTGCGCCGCGACATTACTGAGCTGGTTAGCGCCGGCCTAGTAGAGCGCGTCCACGGCGGCGCGGTAGCCGCTGGACCCAGCTCTATGGAGCCGCGTTTTGCCACTAAATCTGAGCAGCACACCAATGAAAAACGCCAGATTGCGCTAGCTGCCGCTAAGCTCGTGCGCCCCCAGGATTCTTTGGCCCTCTCTGGAGGCACCACCACTTTGGCAGTGGCACGCGCCCTAACTGAGTTGGAACATTTTCCAACTTTGACCATCATTACTAACTCGCTGCCAGCAGCTAATTTGCTGTTCGACGCCGCAGATACGGCCCGCGAGCAGGGCCACCCCGCCCCCACCGTGATTTTGATTGGTGGTGAGCGCACCCCTTCTGCCGCCTTGGTGGGGCTGACCGGGATTGATGCGCTCTCTTCGCTACGCGTGGAATGGTCATTTATGGGTACTCACGCTTTCGATGCGCGTGTAGGTTTGATGACCCCGAACCTCTCCGAGGCTGCCACTAACCGTGCGCTGGTGCGTTGCGCACGCACCACAGTGGCGGTTATGGACGTCTCTAAGTGGGATGCGCTCGGTCTGCAATGCTTCTGCTCCCTCGATGACCTGGATGTTTTGATCACCGACCGCTCACCTGAGCCCCAGACCGTGGCCCACCTGGAAGACCACGGCATCACGCTAACCATCGCGGATTAACTACTAGTGCAGGCTAACTACTAGCCTGGACTGACCATATATAAAGGAGCAACGATGCTAAACCTGCCCGCTTTGAGCTTTAGTCAGGGCGCTAAGGGTGCCACAGATTTGTTTGTGGCTACCTTTGGCAGCCAGCCTGAGGGCGTGTGGCAAGCCCCTGGGCGCGTCAATGTTATTGGCGAACACACTGACTACAACGGCGGCCTGGCCTTCCCAATTGCCTTACCGCACCGCGCTTTTGTGGCTTTGAGCCGGCGCCCAGACCGCCTGGTACGCCTGGTTTCTTCAGCCGACCCTAGCGATGTGGTGGGCTTGGATTTGGATCAGGTGGCCCCTAAAGGCGAAAACGGCGAGGTTAGCGGCTGGGCTGCTTACCTGGTGGGTGTGGCTTGGGCACTGGAGCAAGATGGTTTGGGTCCGCTACCAGGCTTCGATATTGCTCTAGAGTCTTGCGTGCCACTGGGGGCGGGTTTGTCTTCTTCTGCCGCTTTGGAATGCGCGGTGGCGGTAGCTCTCGACGACGTCGCCGGGCTAGCTTTGGCTGGTCCAGCCGATAACCCCTCGGATGTGGGCCGCGAGCGCCTAGCTCGGCTGTGCTGTTTGGCTGAAAATAAGATTGCTGGCGCCCCTACTGGCGGGCTAGATCAGGCAGCGTCGCTGCGCTGCCGTGCCGGACACGCTTTAGCGCTAGATTGCACTGATTTTTCTGCTGAGCAGGTACCTTTTAACTTGAGCGAGTCGGGTTTGAGCCTGCTGGTGATTGACACTCGCGCCCCACACGCACTGGTTGATGGCCAGTATGCGGCACGTCGCAGTAGCTGTGAGCAGGCTGCAAAGCTGTTGGAAGTGGAGCTTTTGGCTGATTTGGATCCTGAGCAGCTTGACTACAACCTGGAGCTGCTAGCGCAAAGCGCTCGCGAGCAGGGCCTAGAGCAGCAGGTGGACACTTTGGTACGCCGCACGCGCCATGTGGTTAGCGAGATTGAGCGTACGGAAAAGCTCATTGAGCTGCTGCAAACTCAAGATTTAACTGATGCGGCCGCACTAGCTGAGGTTGGCCAGTTGATGAATGCTTCGCATGACTCGCTGCGCTATGACTATGAAGTGACTGTAGGCGAGTTGGATACTGCGGTTGAGGCAGCCCGCGCTGCTGGAGCTATTGGGGCGCGTATGACTGGCGGTGGGTTTGGTGGCTCTGCCATTGCCTTAGTACACACCCAGGAGTTGGAGCAGGTAGCCCAGGCTATTGCGCAGGCCTTCGCTAAGGCTGGTTACCGCGAGCCGGCCTTTTTGCAGGCCGAGCCCGGCCCGGGAGCCGGCAGCTTAGACTGAATCGAGCTAATCGAGCTCTCCGTAATAGTGCATACGTGCACTATCATGGATTTATGGCTCGGTTTCGGCGGGAAGATGCGCCGTCCCTAGTGCGTGAGGCACGTAGGGACGCGTCTCTTACGCAGGCAGAGCTGGCGGGGTTGACCGGAATGACTCAGTCAACCCTTGCACAGATTGAGTCTGGTAAGCGTGCCGTGTCTACTGAAATGCTTGAGCGTATCTTGCGTATGGCAGACTATCGGCCCTCTGTGCCACTAGCTCGCCATGCTTCCTCGATTGGTAGCTACGCCAAGGAACGAGGCCTTGAGGCTCTGCGTGTCTTTGGCTCTATCGTTCAGGGAACGGATGGCTTCGAGTCGGATATTGATCTGATCGGTACTCCGAGCCGTGATTTATCACTGTTTGAGTTGGCGGATATCGCCGCATACACAAGCGAGCTAACCGGTTTTCCTACCGAAGTCCACACGGATACACATGTGCCTGCAGCCTTGCAGCGGGCAATTGACGAAGCCGTGCCAGTTGAGCACTGCACTATTTAATGAACTTGCTTGCCAGGCTATGTACTTGCTTTACTTCCCGGCTTTGCAAGCTCCACGTGCCCAACTGCGCTGCAACCAACTCCGGAAATTTCTTACTAATATCCCGCAAGGCATTTCCCACAGACCTGCGAACATACTCGCTGCTATCACTTCGAAGCCGCGATAATCTCTCGATTGCTTCACATGGGTTATCTCTGAAGTACGGACGACTCGTCCAAATCCGTAAACCTTCAGTAACAGCTCGCCGCACATGTGGGCGAGAATCATTCAACCACTCGTCGATAACACTCAGCGCTTGCTCATATCCCCTGGTCGCACAGAACTCATCGACCGCTTTGGCAAGAACCTCTTGAACCCTCCAATTGTCATCTTTGGAGACTTCATCTCTGAGGAAGTTTAAAATCTCTTCCTCTTGTGACAGGTGTCCCAGCAGGAATACTGCATACATACGCACCTGGTAAACCTGGGACCGATAAGCCAGGTGGGCAAGTGCCTTAGCGTGTTCTCGGTCAAATGAGTGGTAGTCAGCCTGGGCGCGCCGCTGCTCTTCTTTGAAGCCTCTCTCAATAAGCGCGAGATCACGTTCTAGCTGTGCGACATACTCGTTCATAGAAATTTGTGCCTCTCAGAACAAAACCTCACAAGCTACTCCTCCAGGATACGCCGGTAGAGGCGTTAAATAAGTGGTGGTGGCGCAGCCCTAGGGCTGCGCCACCACCACTATTGTGTGTAGCTGCTTTGCAGGCGCCGCCTAGCGGCGCTAGCTTGTAGCTGTATCCAGTTAAGTAGCGCTAAGCAGGCGCTCACTTCTTCTGGTATACGCGCACGTAGTCAACACTCATGTCCTGACCGTTAACATACTGCCTTTCGATGTAACCGCCAGCCGGGTTGTAGTGCCCCTCCAGGAAGTTACCGCCTACACCGTGGTTAAGCAGCAGGTAGAACTCCTTGTCAAAGGGCATGAAACCATTGGAGTGAGTGCCGCGCAGCGGACTCTTGATCTCGTGGGTCTTTACGCCATCAATGTAGTAGGTAAGCTTATTGGGCTCCCACAGCAGACCGTAGGTGTGGTAGCCATCTTGGGTGTTGATCCCAAAGTGCTTCTTGTTCCAGTTGTTGGACTGGTCGCGCTTACCCTTGTCCTTGTTAAACCAGTGCGCGGTGGACTGCACAAACTGGGGGTCGTAGCCCTTGGATTCAAAGACGTCAATTTCACCAGAGTGCGGCCAGTCCCCATAAGTCTTGTCCTGGGCCAGCAGCCAGAAGCTAGACCAGGAAGAGTGGCCCTTAGGCAGCTTGATACGGGCCTCATAGTAGCCGTACTTGAAGTGCTGCTTGTCGCGCGAGCGCAGCATGGCAGAGGTGTAACGGCGGGTCTGAATGCAGTTTTTGCCAGTCTTAACCTTCTGACCACCACATACGTTAGTCTTTACGCCACCCTTCTCGTAGTAGGCCACCAGGTGCAGTGAGCCATCCTTAACGTAAAGGTTACGGGGCTGGTCCTTGTAAACCATCTGCATATTGTCGCCCCAGGCGCCAGTGGCAGGGGTCCAGTTGCTGGCGTTTAGCGAATTGCCCTCAAACTCATCACTCCACACCAGGCGGTACCTGGCAGGCACATAGGGGCTGTTAGCAGCCTGAGCTTCCTGGGGGCCCACCAGGTTCAGACCAGCCACAGCAGTAACCAGTGCCGTCAATGCTGCAAACTTGCGCAGCCAACCTCGGCGCAACACACGCTTCTGCTTCACTTAAATCTCCATCATTGTCCAGCCACGGCTACCAGTCCGTGGCATTTGGCGTAAAAACGACCAGAAAACTTGGTCGCCGCGTTATGGAAATGAGATTAAAGTTGGTTTCTGCATGGATCCTGGGAAACTTTGACGACTATTCTGAGGTGGGGATACATCCCCATGCCCAACCCATAAAGTAAAATTCTCATTAGTACTTACGTCCCGAATAGGTAAGGATGCCCATCATGAAGCGTTACTTACTAACTGGTTTAAAAGTTCTGCTGGCCCTGGTTGTGACAGCAGCGCTAGTAAAACTCGCATTCTTTCCAGACAGCGAGCAAACCACGCCCACCACAGCGCAAACAGGTTTTTCAGTTAGCACCCCGCTAGTTACCGTCACCAAAGCTGACGTTAAATCCGCCGTCGACATTGACGGCCAAGTAGTTGCCGACGCCCCCACCCAAGTGCCAGCCACCTCCGTGGGCACCGTAGCGCGCCTCTACTTTGACAACGGCGCTGCGGTTACCTCCGGTGAACCCATCTTGACCATCAAGAAAACTGAAACCGTAACCACCACCGACAACGGCTCTAATGGATCCAACGGCGCAAACGGATCTAGTGACTCTAAGGGGACCAACGGCTCTGCAGACTCTTCAGATTCAGACTCCAAAGCCGACACCACCCCCAAAACCACCGAAAAAGTCACCTACGTTGATGTCTACGCTCCCACCACCGGCACCATCAATTACTCGGTGATTAAAGACCAAGAAACCACGGTAGGCACCTCCATCGCTTCTATCTCCACCGGTACCTACAGCGCCACCGGTACCATCAGCGCCTCTCAGCAGTACCAGCTGACCCAGGCCCCCACCAGCGCTACGCTCACCATCAAATCCGGGCCGGCGCCCTTTGCCTGCGGCAACCTAAAAATCGGCACTGGGGCAGCCAGTTCCTCAACTAACTCCACCGCTGCCCCCAAAGACAGCGCCGATACCTCCAGTGGCGACGCCACCACCGTACAGGTACGTTGCGCCGTCCCCGCAGACAAGAAAGTATTCCCGGGACTGAAAGCCACCATTTCGATCGCCGTCGGCGAAGCTAAAGGGGCCTTAACCGTGCCCCTAACCGCCGTGCAAGGCAACTACGCAACCGGCAAGGTATGGCTTGTGCCAGACCCAACCAAACCCACCAAAACCGTAGAAACCACCGTCAAACTGGGCATTAACGACGGCAACCAGATCGTAGTAACCTCCGGGCTTAAAGAAGGCGACTCCATCTTGCAGTTCGTGCCCGGCCAAGACGTAGACAAAACCGGCAAACCCAACAGCTGCGATCCTGACGGGACCTGCTATGACTCAGCCGGTAAGGAAATTAAGTGAGCGCCCTGATCGAGCTGGAGTCAATCGCCCGCTCCTTCATAGTTGACGACGCCGAACTGAAAATCCTCACCGACATCAACCTGCGCGTTGAGGCCGGCCAACACGTTGCCATTGTGGGGCGCTCAGGTACTGGTAAATCCACCCTGCTCAACATCATCGGCATGTTGGATACCCCCTCCAGCGGCGAATACCGCTTTAACGGCTCCAGTGTGAACCGGCTAGGTGAAGCTGCCCGTGCCAAAGTACGCGGACGCGGATTTGGGTTCATTTTCCAATCCTTCAATCTCATCAACGGGCTAACCACCACCGAAAACGTCTACACCCCGCTGCTCTACGCCAGCGGCTCACAGTTTTGGACCCGCAACACCCGCGCCAAGCAGCTGCTTGAAGCAGTGGGGCTGGAAAGCAAAATAGACCAATCCATTGAGCGTCTCTCCGGCGGTGAGCAGCAGCGGGTAGCTATCGCCCGCGCCCTAAGCCGTCGCCCCCAGGTGATCTTGGCTGACGAGCCCACCGGCGCCCTGGATGTACACACCGCCGCCAGTGTTATGGATCTACTTGAAAAACAGTGCCATGAAAGCGGGGCGGCGCTAATCGTGATCACCCATGATCTGGCTGTAGCCGCCCGCGCCCAAATGGCCTACCAGCTAGCAGACGGGTGCCTGCACCCAATTGATATCAGACAGGGGCTGGCATGAGCGTAATTATTGGTTCCCTCATTGAAGCCTGGACCCAGCTGCGTATCTCTAAACTGCGTGTGCTGCTGTCCCTGGTGGGTGTGGCCGCCTCTGTGGCCGCCATGACCTTCGTGATTGCGCTCGGGCAAGTCTCAGTCATAGTCATCCAAAACGAAATGGCCCGCTACTCCGGTTACCCCGGCACAGTTACCGTACAGGTAAACCCCAGCAGCGGTGAAAGTGACGGCGCTGACGAGAGCCAAGCCACCAACTCCGACAGCGCGGGCGGGGTAACCCAGCAGGCCAGCGCCTCCCAAGCCCACAAAGTATCCAAATCCATGAACGACTTTGTTAAGCGCTACAAGGTGCAGGCTGCCACTACCTCCTATGAAACCAACATCAGGTTCATGTTCCCCTTTGGCCCCCAACGGGTAAACACCACCGTGGTCAGTGCCAGCTACAACAAGGTGGTGCCGGTGAGCCTGTCACAGGGGCGCTGGTTTAGCCAGGCAGACACTAAAAACCTGGCCACCCCCATCGTGGTAAATAAGGCGTTCGCTAAAGAACTGGGCATTGAAACCCTCAGCGCCCCCTTCACCGTGCAGTCTTTCACCCCTTCACGCACTTCCTTCACGATTGTGGGTATCACTGCGGAAAAAGACTCACCCAACTGCTACGACGACGAAAACGGCAAGCAGGTGTGCACTCAGGAATATAAGGCCTATGCCTTGCGTGATCCTTTTGAAGCTAGCCTTACCGACGCCGCCACCGCGCCCGTGCCCACGTTAAGTATGTATGTGGGTCGCGACCAGGTCAGCAAAATGCAGGCCCTGGCTAAACGCGAATTTGGGGCCCAGTTTGGCGCCAAAACCCTACAGGTCAACTCCAATATTGATACTGCCGCCAGCAATAGCTCCATGCGTACCTTCACCATGGTGGTCTCCGCTGCCGGCGTGTTCATGATGGTGCTAGGTGCGCTGGGTCTGATCAACGTCTCTATTGTGACCGTGCGTCAACGTATCCATGAGATCGGGGTACGCCGCGCCTTTGGGGCCAGCAGTTGGCGTATTTTCTTCTCAATCATGCTCGAATCGGTGGTGGCCACGGTGGTGGCCGGCATCGTGGGTATTGCGATATCTATCCTGGCGCTACGGTTTGTGCCGCTCGGCCCAATCTTGGGGATCCAAGCCGATGTGCCCACCCCCGCCTACCCCTTCAGCGCTGCCCTAATCGGTTTAGCTGCAGCCACCGGCGTGGGCGCCCTGGCAGGTATCATCCCCGCCTGGGTGGCTATGCGTATCAAACCCATTGACGCCATCCGCTTCTAAAGCAGACCAAAACACTAAGCGCGCGCCGGGCGGCGCGCGCTTTGGTTTAGTTGGTGCCCGTCCAGGGGTGCATAAATGCGGCCAGGGCTGCGCACCCAGCGATGGCCGTGATGGCCGCTCTAGCTTTCTAGGGCGTAGCTAACCTCCAGCGGAGCGTGGTCTGACCAACGCTCGGCGTAGCTTGGCGCGCGGCCAATACTAAAATCTTGTGCCTGCCCCGCCAGGGCCGGGGTGGCCACCTGGTAGTCAATACGCCAACCAGTGTTGTTATCAAAAGCCTTACCGCGCTGAGACCACCAAGTGTAAGGCCCCTGCGCATCTGGCCCAGCCAGTTGGCGCTGCACATCCACCCAACCCTGGCTAAACCAACCCTCCAGGTGGGCGATTTCCTCATCCAACACACCCGCAGTCTTGTTGTGGTTAGGCTTCCAGTTCTTAATATCCTTCTCGCTACGCACCACATTAAGATCACCCGCCATTAGCGCCTGCGGCCCACCCGCAGCAGCACGCTCAAACAGCTGGCTCATGCGCTCATCAACCAACTCCAGATGAGCATACTTCTGCTCCATCTTGGGGGTACCCACCTCACCAGAGTGAATATAGGCGCTAACCACCGTCAGCTGCTGGCCAGTGGGCAAAACCAAATCCGCCTCCAACCAACGCCCTGAATCGACGTCGGGCTCCAAAGTACCAGGGCGAGCCACGCCGTCGCGCACCGCCGCCACCTGGATGCCACTACCCTCACGCACCGCAACCGCCACGCCCGCGCGGCCCTTAATCCGGCACGGCAACACGTGGGCCTCATAGCCGGGCAGCAAACCTGCCGCAATCTCGCTATCAGCGCGCACCTCCTGCAACAGCAACACCTGCGGGGCGCTTTGCTCCAGCCACTGGCCCATACCTTTACGGGCAGCGGCCCGAATCCCATTAACGTTGACGGTAACAATACGCATAAACCAAGAATAGCTAAGCCCGCCCTAACCAGGGTGGTAGACCCGGCGGGCGCAGTTAATGCGGTGACTAACCCGGCGCGGACACAAATACGACGGCAGGCTCGCAGGCAAACAGTTCGCGGGCCGGCGCAGGCAGTTCACAGGGCGGCAGGGCCGGCGCAGGCGGCAAATAGGGCGACACCCCCAGCGGGCACGCTTAACCGCGCACACACTTAAACGCGATAATTAACCCAAACCAGCCACCCAGCTAAGGAACAAAACATGCGCGGAATTCATGCCTATATCAGTGGACGCGTGCAAGGCGTGGGCTTTCGCTACAGCTGCCACCAAGAAGCCCTCAAATATCAGCTCTCCGGCAGCGTCCGTAATCTCGACGACGGCCGAGTTGAGGTATGGGCCGCCGGTGACAGTGAACTAATGGCTAGGTTCATCACCTGGCTAGGGCGAGGTCCACGCTGGGCTCATGTTACCGATGTGGAGCTACGCGAGTTAAGCGAAATACAAACCGAACTGCTACGCCGCCAAGGCGAATTCAAATACGGCAACTAAGCTAGCGCGGGCAAGCACAGCCGGGCACAAAACCTGCGCGAAAGCGCGGTAGGATCGCATCCATGCGACAGCATCACCAGGCCTCCTTCGAAGACCTACCCATCGACGAGGACTACCGCACTCCCCCGCGCTCGCGGCGTCGGCTCTGGGTAGGGGCATCCATCACCATAATTGCGGCGTTATGCCCGCTACTGGCGCAGCTGCCCGTACTAAACAACCTGGCCACTACGCTTTGGCTAGTTTCTCTGCCGCTGTGCTTTGTGGGGGTCGCGCTAATCGCCTCCTACCTGCACCACCGCTACAACAAACCCTAAAGGCCAGCATTGCAGCTGGCCTTTAGGGATTTATCTGATTAAGACGGTTGCAGCTAGCTCGCTAAGTAGCCGGGTGTTTTCAACTGGTAACGCCTAGCTGGCAGCGGCTAGCTTGCAGTAGCTAACTGGCAGTAGCTAACTGGCAGTAGCTAACTGGCGCTGGGCAGTTTCCACCACATTAGCCAGTAGTAGCGCGCGAGTCATGGGGCCCACCCCGCCCGGGTTAGGCGACAGGGCACTAGCTACGTCGTCGACGCCGTCGGCCACATCCCCGCAGATACGGGCCTTACCGTCAGCGCCAACCACGCGGCTGACCCCCACATCCAGCACCACCGCGCCAGGCTTGACCATATCGGGAGTAATAATCCCGGCCACACCAGCGGCACTAATAATGATGTCTGCGCGGCGAGTGTGGCTGGCCAGATCACGCGTGCCCGTGTGGCAGATATCCACCGTGGCATTGACCTCGCGCCTACCCAGCAGCAAGCCAATCGAGCGCCCCACGGTGACCCCCCTACCTACCACGCAAATATCCTGGTTGGCCAAGGAAATACCGTTACGAACCAGCAGCTCAATACAGCCGCGCGGGGTGCAAGGCAGAGGCGAATCAATAGGGCCATTTACCCGCAGCACTAGGCGCCCCAGGTTAGTGGGGTGCAAGCCGTCAGCGTCCTTAGCCGGATCAATGCGCTCCAACACGGCGTTAGTGTCGATGCCGCGCGGCAAAGGCAGCTGCACAATATAGCCGGTGCAGGCAGGGTCAGCATTTAGCTGATCCACCGCCGCCTCAATCTGGGCCTGGGTGGCCTCAGCGGGCAGATCAACACGGATAGAGTTAATCCCTACCTCGGCGCAGTCGGCGTGCTTGCCGGCCACATACTTCACGCTACCGGGGTCGCTGCCCACCAGCAGCGTGCCCAGGCCGGGCACAACCCCCGCCGCACGCAGCTGCTCCACGCTAGCGCGCAGCTCAGCCTTAATCTGGCCGGCAATCAGCTTGCCATCCAGCACCCGCGCGCTACCGGCCCAAGGCGCCCTCACTGCACCAGACCCGGGTAGAGCGGGAAGGCCTTAGTCAGGTTAGTAACCCGCCCGCGCAGCGTCTCTAGCAGCTCCTGGCTGACACTATCAGTGGCGCCAGCCTTAAGCACAGCCGCAATAATCTCAGCTACTTCACCAAACTCGGCGGCGCCAAAGCCTCGCGTAGCCAAAGCCGGGGTGCCAATACGCAGGCCGGAGGTTACTCGCGGCGGGCGCGGGTCGAAAGGCACCGCGTTGCGGTTAACGGTGATGCCAATCTGTGCCAGCAGATCCTCAGCCTGTTGCCCGTCTAGCGCGCTGTCACGCAGGTCAACCAGCACCAGGTGCACGTCAGTGCCGCCGGTAACCACCTGGATGCCGGCGCTGCTAACGTCGTCAGCTAGCAGGCGCTGGGAGATCAGCTGCGCCCCCTCCAAGGTGCGACGCTGACGGTCCACAAATTCCTCAGTGCCCGCAGCCTTCATAGCCACCGCCTTAGCGGCAATCACGTGCATCAGCGGGCCGCCCTGCTGACCAGGGAACACTGCCGAGTTGAGCTTCTTACCCCACTGCTCGCCCCGGTTAGACAGCAACATGCCCGAACGCGGCCCAGCCAGGGTCTTGTGCACGGTGGTGGAAACAACGTCCGCATACGGCAGCGGTGAGGGGTGCAGCCCCGCCGCCACCAGCCCGGCAAAGTGGGCCATATCCACCCACAGGGCAGCGCCAACCTCGTCAGCAATCTCGCGGAAAGCCGCAAAGTCCAGGTGGCGCGGGTAAGCCGACCAGCCAGCAATAATCACGCTGGGCTTTTCAGCCTTAGCTACGGCACGCACCTGATCCATTTCAATGCGCATCGATTCGCGATCAACCTCATAGGCGGTGGCGCGGTAAACCTTGCCGGAGAAGTTAATCCTCATGCCGTGGGTGAGGTGACCGCCGTGGGCTAGGCTCAGGCCCAAAATGGTGTCACCCGGCTGAGCCAGGGCGTGCAGCACGGCAGCGTTAGCCTGGGCCCCCGAGTGCGGCTGCACATTGACCCATTGGGCCCCAAAAACAGCTTTGGCTCGCTCAATGGCCAGGTTTTCGGCCTTGTCTACCTCCTCGCAGCCGCCGTAGTAGCGTCGGCCCGGGTAGCCTTCCGCGTATTTGTTGGTTAGTACGCTGCCTTGGGCCTGCAGTACTGCGCGGGGCACAAAGTTTTCACTGGCGATCATCTCTAAACCGTCGCGCTGGCGCTCCAGCTCCGCGTCAAGGATAGCTGCGATCTCAGGGTCGAATTCTTGCAGGGTCTGGTCTGTAAGTGACATGGTCCGCCTTAAGGTCTGGTCCGGTTTTAGGGGTTTAGCTGCGGTTTTGCTGCCAGTTTTGGCCAGGGCCGCAGCTGCGGTTTTTAGGGTGTTTTTAGCCGACGACGGCGCGGCGACGGCACGAGTCCAGCCAAGCTTCGATTAGGGGCTGGTCTACTGCGGCAATTGCTGGCACCACCAAAATACCAGGGTCGGTAGCAAAGGCGCGCTGACGTGAAATCTGTATAGCAGCGATGCCGCCGCCACGGGCGGCGGCTACCCCGTTAATGGAGTCCTCCAATACCACTGCGTTAGCGCGGCCTACCCCGAACTTGTGTAGTGCCAGTTCATAGGGGTCCGGCCAGGGCTTGCCTAGCTCTGAGTCTTCACCGGAAACCACCAGGTCAACTACGCCTAGTGCGTCAGCTACCGGTTCAATCACGCCGCGCGGCGAAGCCGAAACAATAGCAATCTTGATGCCGGCCTCATGTAGGGCATGCACTAGTTCCTGGGCGCCCGGCTCAAACGGGGGCGCTTCAGCAATGCGCTGAGCTACCTGCTTGGCCACAATCGCATAGAACTCATAGCCGCCGGCCAGGTCCTTTACTGTGCCCAGCTCCACCATCAAGTTGGCGGTAAAGTCACGTGAGGCTCCACGCATTTTTTCGCGGGTTTGCTGGTCAATGAGCACCCCTCGCTTTGCGCATTCTGAGCGCAAAAACTCTTCCCAGATGATCTCTGAATCCACCAGGGTGCCGTCCATGTCAAAAAGCACCGCTGCTAGGTTAGTCATGCGTGATCCTCACTTTAAATTGGGTGCCGACGTAGTCGTTATAGTCACATCTTAAAGGGCGCAGGCAATTTAACGCAGCAACTAAGCCGCTAATGCCTGCGCCCTTAAAACCAAGAACTACTTAACCAGCTGCGAACTACTTAACCAGCTGCCCGGCGCGGTACACCTCAACCGGGTTCAGGTCGCAGTCGGTTACCACCACGTCGGCAATCAGCCCGGCGGCTAGCTCGCCACGGGCGGGGTCACCTAGGATCTCGGCGCCCTGCACGCTGGCGGCGTAGACGGCGTCCTCTAGCGCCACCCCGCCGTGCCAGGTGGTGCGTACGACGTCGATCAGGTGCGCAGTGCCGCCCGCAATCGCCCCGCCTTCGGTTAGGCGAGCTACGCCGTCGGCCACAGTAACCGGCTGGGAACCGAGCACATAGGAGCCGTCAGCCATACCCGCCGCAGCCATAGCGTCTGTGATCAGCACCAGGTTGGCCGGGCCCAGAGTGTCGAATAGGTCGCGCACGATAGCTGGCGCCAGGTGTACGCCGTCGCCAATGAGCTCAGCAATAACCTCGCCGCGTTGGGCACCAGCCACCACCTCGGGCACAGGACCAGGGTCACGGTGGTGGATGGGACGCATCCCGTTAAACAGGTGGGTGGCGGTGGCGCGCTCTGAACGCACCGGCTTGTCGGTGGCTAGACGCGACCAAATACGCCGGTCGGTTTCTTCCAGGCAGCGGCGTACCGGCTCAGCGCCAGAGTCAGTGTGTCCAAAGGAGGGCAGCGCCCCGCCCTCAAGCAGGGCCTCGATTACGCCGTCGTCACCTAGCAGGCCCGGCTTTTCGGGGGCAATAGTCATGGTGACCACGTGCCCGCGGCCCAGTTGCAGCAACTCACGAGTTAGTTCAGCGTCAGGGTCAATGATGTAGGTAGGATCCTGGGCGCCACAGCGCTCAACTGAAACGAATGGGCCCTCATAGTGGATGCCGGCAATTTCGCCCTCATCAGCCAAATCTGCCAGTAACTTGGTGCGTTCACGCAGCACCTCGGGGCTGGCGGTAACGCAGGAGGTGACAATGGTGGTGGTGCCGTGACGGCGGTGCTCAAGCACGGCGGTCATGGCCTGCTCGCGGGTAGTGGCGTTGGGGAAAGATTCCCCGCCACCGCCGTGGCAGTGTACGTCGATTAGACCCGGCAATAGGTAGCCGCCCTCGGGAGCAGGACTGGCTTGCTCAAGTTCGCGGGCAAAACCGGCAGCTGCGGCCTGCTCAGCTTCCCCCACCCACAGCAGGTGTGAACCGTTAACAACGACTAGGCCGTCTAACAGGATGGTTTCGGGTAGTACAACTCGCCCACGTAGGGCGAAACTGGCTTCTTTGCTCATGTGCCTAGTTTATCTGCCCTTTGTGCGCTTTTAGAGCGTTAAAGTCCCTGTTAAAAGTGATTTTTGAGCTACTTAATGGTGCCCTGTTAGAACAAGCGTGAGTCGGCGTCGTCCATGCCGCGCATAGCGTCATAGTCCAAGATCAGACAAGTGATGCCGCGATCTTCAGCCAATGTGCGGGCCTGGGGTTTGATACTTTGGGCGGCGAACACAGCCTTGACTGGGGCCAGTAGCGGGTCACGATCTAGCAGCTCACGGTAGCGGGTTAGCTGCTCGACGCCGTCGATGCCGCCTACGCGCTTAATTTCTACGGCCACGGTGTGGTCATCAGCGTCTTTAGCCAAAATGTCTACCGGGCCGATGGCGGTGTAGTACTCGCGGCGGATCAGGCGGTGGCCGGGGCCTAGCAGCTCAATTTGCTGGGCTAACAGTTCTTGCAGGTGGGCTTCCACGCCGTCTTTAGTCAATCCAGGCTCTGCCCCTAGCTCTTCGTTGACGTCGGCATATACCTGGTAGATACGGATGCGCAGGCGGTCATCAGTTTTGGCAGAGCGCACGTCGAGCAGCTGCACTACCCCGGCCTGCTCATGCTCGGCGTCGATGTCTAGTTCTTCCACACTTAGCGGGGGCATCATCCAGTTAAGTGGCTTGTAGGAGCCGCCGTCGGAGTGAATTAGCACTGAGCCGTCGGCTTTAAACATAATTAGCCGCTTGGCTTTGGGCAGGTGGGCGCTTAGGCGGCCAGAGTAATCAACAGAGCAGTCAGCAATCAGCAAGCGCATTGGATAACCCAATCATTTACACCCAAAATCATCCTTCACAGGTGATTTTTCCATGGGGTTTTATAGGGAAGGGACGAAATGTCAGTTTTTGTGTAGTGTTTAGTAGGCCTTGAAACTATACATAGCCGCCTGCACGCGGAGCAGCTGAATCAGCCCAGGCCACCAGCGCTGAATGGAATTCTTCAGCCATAGCCAGCTCATATTCGGTCTGCCCATAGGTGAGGGTCACTTCCACCACGCTGCCGCCATTAACTCGACGACGCGGCTGGCTTAGCTCCACAAACCTGCGTTCAATGCGCAGGCGCGGGCTGGGTGAGGCGGACACGATGCGATACCAGTCAAGGGTTTCACTACGCATCTGGGCGATGCCGCCCATCCAACCAGATTTAACGGCTAGCGCACACTCGAAAGCCCCCACTCGGGCAGATAGCGTACGCAGACGAACAAAAAACAGTACTAGCGCGATTAGCGCCGTAACCAATGCAATTAGACCCCATACCCAGACAGCGTGCATGGGTATTAGTCTAGGTCGTCACCATCCAAAGCAGCGAGAGCGACGTGCTCAACCTTAGTATCTACTTCAATGCTTTCGACATCGAGGCTGCCAACTTCGTCCTCACCCACAGCGTCGGCGGCCACGGTGACCTGGTCATGGTCAACTGAACAGAATCCCCCACGCACATGCACACGGTAGGGTTTATCGCCCTCCACCTGCACATATCCATCACCAAGAAGGGCTAGCACCGGGGCGCGGCCAGGTAGTACACCCAGGGCGCCGGTGACGGTGGGCAGCGAAACGCTGTCTGCCTGCCCGCTGAATACCTGCCTGCGCAGGGAGACAATCTCAACGTTTAGCTTGCTCACTTTTTTCTCCTGGCTTGGTTAATTTACTGCCGTTACGTCACTGGGGCGTCACTTAATTTCCGACGACGCCGCCCACCCCACTGCCGGAGCTAGGCTGCCGGGGCTAGGGGCGCCGTCGCCGTCCCGCCCAGGTAACCCCAGGCGGGACGTAAGCCGACTACTTAGTCAGCTCGTGAGCGCGGCGCTCTAGATCTTCGATGCCACCGATGTTGAAGAATGCCTGCTCAGGCACGTGGTCGTAGGTACCTTCGCAGATAGCCTTGAAGGCGGCCACAGTCTCAGACAGGGGCACGGTAGAACCGGCAACACCAGTGAACTTTTCAGCCATGTAGGTGTTCTGGCTCAGGAACTGCTGGATACGGCGGGCACGTGCAACCGTAACCTTGTCTTCTTCACTCAGCTCATCAACACCCAAGATGGCGATGATGTCCTGCAGCTCCTGGTTCTTCTGCAGGATAGACTTGACCTGGGTGGCCACCTCGTAGTGTTCCTTACCCACATAGCGCGGGTCCAAAATACGCGAGGTAGAGGTCAGCGGGTCCACAGCCGGGTACAGACCACGTGAAGCAATTTCACGCGAAAGCTCGGTGGTGGCGTCCAGGTGGGCGAAGGTGGTGGCCGGAGCCGGGTCGGTGTAGTCGTCGGCGGGCACGTAAATGGCCTGCAGCGAGGTAATGGAGTGACCACCTGCAGAGGTAATACGCTCCTGCAATTGACCCATTTCGTCGGCCAGGTTGGGCTGGTAACCCACGGCGGAGGGCATACGGCCCAGCAGGGTGGAAACCTCAGAACCGGCCTGGGTGAAACGGAAGATGTTGTCGATGAACAGCAGCACGTCCTGGTGCTGTACATCGCGGAAGTATTCCGCCATGGTCAGAGCGGTCAAAGCCACGCGCAGACGGGTGCCCGGGGGCTCATCCATCTGGCCGAATACTAGGGCGGTCTTGTCGAACACCCCAGCTTCACCCATTTCGACGATTAGGTCGTTACCCTCACGGGTACGCTCACCCACACCGGCGAATACGGACACACCACCGTGGTCCTGGGCCACGCGCTGAATCATTTCCTGAATCAGCACGGTCTTACCCACACCGGCACCACCGAACAGACCAATCTTTCCACCCTGTACATAGGGGGTTAGTAGGTCGATAACCTTAATACCGGTTTCGAACATCTGAGTCTTAGACTCTAGCTCGTCAAAGGCCGGGGGCTGGCGGTGGATAGGCCAACGCTGGGAAACCTCAAAGTGCTCGCCTTCCTTGAGGTTTAGCACGTCACCGGTCACGTTGAACACGTGGCCCTTGGTAACGTCACCTACCGGCACGGAGATAGGGGCGCCGGTGTCAATTACCTGGGCGCCACGCACCAGACCGTCGGTGGGCTTAAGCGAAATTGCACGCACAATGTTGTCACCCAAGTACTGGGCTACTTCCAAAGTGAGGGTGGAGGTAACCCCATCTAGGGTTAGATCCGTGTGCAAAGCGTTGTACATCGCCGGTAGTCCGTCCGGCGGGAACTCAATGTCTACTACGGGGCCGATGATGCGGGTAATACGCCCGGTAGCCCCGGTGTTTGGGTAATTAGCCATTTATCGTTCTTCCGTGTTCTATCTGGGCGTTTACTTTCCCGCCAGGGCGTCAGCACCGGAAACAATTTCGGTGATTTCCTGGGTGATTTCACCCTGTCGAGCGGCGTTTGCCAGACGGGTGTAAGTAGTGATGAGTTCTTCGGCGTTGTCGGTGGCCGTGTGCATGGCACGCTGACGGCTAGCCAACTCACTGGCGGCGCTTTGCAGCAGCGCGTCATTGATACGGCTGGCCACATAGCGCGGCAGTAGGGCGTTGAGTACTTCCGCACTGGAAGGCTCAAACTCATACAGCGGCATGGCGGCAGTTTCTTCAGCGTGGAAACGCTCCTGGGTGGCGGCCACGTCTTCACGGACCAATTCACCGGGACCTTCCACATCCACTACGCGCAGCGGCAGCATACGGCGTACTTCCGGCACCTGGGTAACCATGGTTTTGAAACGCGTAAAGACGATGTGCACTTCGCTTACGGCGCCGTCTTCAGGTTTAGCCAGGAAGGTGCTGAGCAAAGTTGCCGAAATATCGTCAATCATCTGCGCACTGGGACGGTCAGACTCGCCCACCCAAGATTTTTCTACCGGGCGGTCGCGGAAGGAGAAGTAGCCTTGCGCGCGACGACCGCAGGTGTAGATCACCGGCTCTTTGCCCTCTTCAACCAGGTGCTCGATGAGGCGTTCACTTTCACGCAGAATGGTGGCCGAGTAAGCCCCAGCCATACCACGGTCAGAGGTAACCACCAGCACCGCTACCCGGTTGGTGTCGGTGCGTTCACGGGTAATGGGGTGGTCTAAGCCTGAGTAGGAGGCTACTGCCGCCACTGCGCGAGATAGCGCCGCATTGTAAGGACCCGAGCTCTGGGCGGCATCGCGGGCCGCGCCAATGCGCGAGGCAGCGATTAGCTCCATAGCCCTAAACACCTTTTTGAGGGTGCGGGTGGAGTTAATCCTCTGCTTATAAACGCGTTGTGCTCCAGCCACCTCAGCCTCGCTTGACTTCGATCTGCTCTACGGTGTGCTCAGCAGCAGGGGCATCCTCAAGCTCAGCCACCTCGGCGTCTAGCAGTGCGCCGTCGCCCATGAAGGTGGTACGGAAAGCCTCAACGGCCTTACGCAGCTTATCTTCAGTCTCATCGGTCAGCTGACCGGTGGTGGCGATGGTCTCTAGTACGTCGGTTTCAGAGTGCAGGTAGTTGAGCATCTCCTTCTCGAAACGAGATACGTCCTTAAGGGCGACGTCGTCGAGGTAACCGTTGGTACCTGCCCACACACTGGCTACCTGGTCCTGGACCTTGTAGGGGGTGTACTGAGGCTGCTTTAGCAGTTCCATCAGGCGAGCACCACGGGTGAGCTGGGCACGCGTGGCGGCGTCCAGGTCGGAGGCGAACATGGCGAAAGCCTGCATGGAGCGGTACTGGGCCAGGGTGATCTTGAGGGTACCGGAGACCTTCTTCATGGCCTTGATCTGTGCGGCACCACCCACACGGGATACCGAGACACCTACGTCAACAGCCGGGCGCTGGTCAGAGTTGAACAGGTCGGACTGCAGGAAGATCTGGCCGTCGGTAATAGAAATGACGTTGGTGGGGATGTAGGCCGAAACGTCGTTGGCTTTGGTCTCGATGATGGGCAGACCGGTCATGGAGCCGCCGCCGAGGTCATCGGATAGCTTGGAGCAACGCTCTAGCAGGCGAGAGTGCAGGTAGAAGACGTCGCCGGGGTAGGCTTCACGGCCCGGGGGACGACGCAGCAGCAGCGACACTGCACGGTAGGCTTCAGCCTGTTTGGATAGGTCATCGAAAACAATCAGCACGTGCTTGGAGTTGTACATCCAGTGCTGACCGATGGCGCTACCGGTGTAGGGAGCTAGGTACTTGAAGCCTGCCGGGTCTGAAGCGGGCGAGGCCACGATGGTGGTGTATTCCAGCGCGCCGGCCTCTTCCAGGGTGCGACGCACCGAGGCGATGGTGGAGCCCTTCTGGCCGATGGCTACATAGATGCAGCGCACCTGCTTGTTGGGGTCACCGCTGAGCCAGTTGTCACGCTGATTCAAGATGGTGTCCAGAGCGATAGCGGTCTTACCGGTCTGACGGTCACCAATGATCAGCTGGCGCTGGCCACGACCGATCGGGATCATGGAGTCGATGGCCTTAAGACCGGTCTGCAGCGGCTCGTGCACGCTCTTACGCTGCATAACGCCGGGAGCCTGTAGCTCCAGAGCGCGGCGTCCTTCTAGATCGGTGATGTCGCCTAGACCGTCGATGGGGTTACCCAGCGGGTCTACTACACGGCCCAGGTAGCCGTCACCGACCGGCACGGACAGTACCTCGCCGGTACGGCGTACAGCCTGTCCTTCTTCAATGCCGGTGTAGTCACCTAGAACGACGACGCCGATCTGGCGCTCTTCCAGGTTCATGGCCATGCCTAGGGTGCCGTCTTCGAAAGACAGCAGCTCGTTGGCCATGGTGCCGGCCAGCCCCTCCACGTGGGCGATACCGTCGGCAGCAAACACGACCTGACCGACTTCTTCACCGGCCACGTCGGTGGCTCGGTAGGAGCTAACAAACTCATTTAGAGCACTGCGAATCTCTGCAGGAGAGATACTCAGCTCAGCCATATTGCGGTTCCTTACCTCATTTACTGCCGTTACCGGCACGAATGTTTAAGCGATTTGGGTGCGCAGTGCCTTGAGGGCGCTGCGGGTGGTGTTGTCGTATAGACGCTCGTCGACCAGGATGCGCAGGCCCCCGATTACCTCAGGGTCTACCTCTAGGTGCAATTCGACGTCGTGCCCGGTGCGCTTGGCTAGGGCCTTGATCAGGCGCTGCTGCTGGGCTTGGGTCAGCTCGACAGCGCTGGTCACGTCGGCAATCACTAGGCCCCGACGACGTGCGGCAAGCTCGCATACACGGCGCAGGTTGTAGGTGATGCCGGCGCGCACCTCGTGGCGGGCGCACCACACTAGGAGGGTCAGCGCAGCTTCTGAAAGCTGGCTTTCAAACAACCTGGCGGCTAGCTGCGCGCGCTGGTCTGGGGTGCTAAGGCGTGAGGGGTCCAGAGCTTGACGTAGCTGCCGGTCACGCTTTAACACGTTGATTACCGCGAAGAGCTCATCTTCAACTGGCACGGAGGCACTGACCGAGCCGGCAATAACCGATTCGATACCTAGATCGTGCATGCGTGTCAGTAGCTTGATGGGGTCTAGCCAGTGGCCGGTCACCAGTTCGCAAAGCTGCTCCACTACTGCTGCATCCGCTGTGCCGGTAAAGACTTCACGTGCCAGTTTCTGCTTATCCGCATTGGAGCGGGCAGGGTCGGTAAGTGAGTTAAGTAGCGGACGGTTTTCAGCAATGATGTGAGCCACGCCCAGCATCTGGTGACCTAGCACCACGGAGCGCTTTCCACCGGTGGCTAGCTGGCTAGCCCAGACTTTGGCTGTGAGCTCGGCGCTCATCAACGCACACTCGCTTCGGTTTCAAGCTGGGCGATAGATTCGTCGATTAGACGTGCTGCCGCCTTGGGGTCCGACAGCTCGGCGCGCAGTAGCTTTTCGGCAATTTCGGTTGCCAATAGGCCTACTTCGCTGCGTAGAGCTTCACGGGCTGCACTGGTTTCAGCTTCAAGCTGGCGTTTGGAGGCCGCCAGGGCTTTGTCAGCTTCTCCCTCAGCGTCGGTGCGGGCCTGGCTGAGGATGCGTTCAGCTTCACCGTGGGCTTTGTCGCGTAGCGCAGCGGCGTCGCGACGGGCGCCTTCAACCAGTTCCGCAGCTTCTTTCTGGGTGCGGGTGCGGTCGGATTTGGCCTGTTCAGCGAAGTCCAGACCAGCCTGAATCTTGGCAGTACGCTCATCTAGGATCGCGGTGAACTTAGGTAGCGCGTACTTAAGTAGCACGACGGCGATCACAACGAAGCACAGCGAACCCCAGATCAGGTCAGCTGGCTCTGGCAGCAGGATGGAGTGCTCGCTGTGTTCGCTAGAGTGCGCGGCAGCGAGCACAGCGGTGTATACGCTGGCTGATGCCATGATGATCAGAAGGCGAAGCCAGCAGCGAAGCCGAGCAGACCCAGAGCCTCAATCAGGGCCGCACCGATGAACATGTTGGTACGCAGCGCACCAGCAACCTCGGGCTGACGAGCAGTACCTTCCTGGGTCTTACCAACGACGATACCGATGCCGATACCGGGGCCTAGGGTAGCCAGACCGTAACCGATGGTAGCGATGGAGCCAGTCATGGAATTGTTCTCCTTGTGGTTGAAACCGGCTTAGGTTTAAGCCGATGGTCTTTGTTAGTTAAGGATAGCTTTGTTTGCCTAAGTTAAGTATCTAGGCGATCAGTGGGCGGAAATCGAAGTGTCGATGTAGACCGCCGTCAGCAGGGCGAAGATGTATGCCTGCAAGACAGCCACGAAAGCTTCAAACAGGATGAACACCAGGCCCAGCCCCAAAGTGACTACACCCAGACCCTTAATCCAGCCGCTGGCCTCAAAGAACAGGGCGTTTGTGGCCAGGAAGCACAGGGCTAGCAGAATGTGTCCAGAAACCATGTTGGCCAGAAGACGTAGCGTCAAAGTGACTGGCCGCATGATGAAGGTGGAGAAGATTTCGATGGGGGTTACTAGTACGTAGAGCACCCCGGGCACACCCTTAGGCATGGTTTGATCTTTGAAGAACTTGAACGGGTTGCCGTGTGAGGCCTTAATACCTGCTGCCACGAAAATGACGTAGGCGAAGATGGCGAACACTAGCGGCATACCAATTACCGAGGTACCTGCCACCTGCAGGCCCGGGATAATTCCAGCTAGGTTCATAAACAAGATACCTAGGAAAACTACGGTCAGCACCGGCGTGTAGCGCACAGCGCGACGCTCACCTAGTACGTCTTCAGCTATGTTCTTGCGCACGAATTCCAACAGCATTTCCAGCATGTTTTGGAAACGTCCGGGCACTAGCTTGGCGCGCGCGGCCCCGATCCCAAATGCCAGCACTAGCACCAGCGTCATGATGATACGTACCAACATGATGCGGTTGAGCTCGAACGGGGTGTTCAAGAATGCCAATGCCGGAGGAAAGAAGTCATCGATGCTCGGCGGTACAAATCCACCTTTCGCGGCTACAGCCGTGACCAGCTGAGCGGGTGCGGTTACATCCAGCACCGAAGCCCCCCTTTAGGTTGATGGTTTAGGTTTCATAGAACTACTGCGTCTCGGCTCTTCACCTTACAGCAATTCCCAAGTACCTATTGTGCTCCTAATGCGCCACAAAAAGCACGCCTTAGTACCTACCTACAGTAGCTTGAGTCACATTAGTAACTCTTTTAGCAGAATTACTTAGGACTTAGGCCCCTCTTTAGACTCTTTTGTCTCTACATACACCTTATTGCCTGTGGCTAAGCTCACTACTTCAGTTAAGGTTAAACCCACCAAAATTACAGCTAAAGACAGTACAAAGTAGCGCGGGTTAACTGCTTTATCACCCAAATTTTTTAGCGCTATCAGGCAGCCGATCATCACCAGCACTTTGAGCGCAAAGTCGATCATGACCCCTGAGCCGGCCAGCTGTGGGTAGCGGTCCCAGGGAATGTACAAGATCGCGGCGGTCACTAGGCTCAGCAATAGGCCCGCTCCCCCAGCCCAGGCCAGTCCAGCCGCCTTGGCTCCCTCTAGCGCGAAGGAAATCCCCAGGCTTAGGCAGGCAAGGATCAGCCCAACTGCTAGGCAGCGGCGGGCGGTGCGGCGGAAGTTCTGGGTGGCGCTTAGATGGCTCATTTGGCTCGCTTATTGGTTAGCTGCCGGCGCTTCTAAATTGCCGGCACTCCGGTGGGGTTGGTGTCGTCGTCTTCCTCGTCTTCCCATAGGGATTGGTTGGGCACGACGTCGTAGCGCACGTTGGGGTTGCGCGGGGCCTGCCATGCCGGGCTGCTGTTAGCGCCAGCTCCGTAAGAGCCTTGTGGGCTCGACGGCGGCTGCGGCGCACCGGCCTGGGCTACCTGCTGGCTCGGCTGCGGCGCACCGGCCTGGACTGCCTGCTGAGACGCAGCTGCTGGTGCAGCCGGAGTGACTGCTGGCTGCGTTAACGCCGGGACGGCCTGAGTGGCCTGGGTAAAAGGCTGCTCTGGCGTAGTAGCAGCGTGGCGGCCAGCTCGACGACGACGCGGCTGGGCATCAGGCGGCAGCGGCGCAGCCGGCTTGGCAGCAACAGCCTCATCGGGCGAGTTGGTCGCAAAATAAGATGAAGGTGCAGATTGCGTCGAGGGCGCACTAAGGCTTGAGGGCGCATTCACAGCAGCACTTGAAGCAGCCGTTGCGGCCGCGCTAACGCTAGAAGCAGCAGAGGCCGCACTAGCCGGCGCCGACTCATCTGACTGTAGCCAAGGCGGCGTAGTCGAGCGCGGCTTAAGCCTAGAGCGGCGGGTCCTAGGCGCCGTCGTCGCACTAGAAGCAGCAGACCCAGCGGGCGCAACAGAGCCAACCTCAGCAGAACTAGCCACAACAGGCACACTAGCGGTGGCCGAGCTAGCTGCACTGAGAGAGGAGCTATCAACCACAGGTGTGGAGGCGCTACGCACACGCACCACCGGAGTGGCAGCAGTCTTGTCGGGAAGCTTGGTCGGATGCACCGAATCAGGCAGATCCTGCTTAGGCGCAGGCTTCTTCTTAGGCTTCTTTGAAGTTTTCTTTGCGGACTTCTTCGTGGGCTCTTCACGCTTAGTTTTGCGCATAAAGCCGGTGAACACGAAGGCCGCGATCAGGGATAGTCCCAGGGCCAAAATAGCCTGGCGGGTCTCAATGAAGGCCCAAGCCGCCAGCGGGAAAACCACCGCCGCCGTCCACATATACATAACCAGCACCACGCGCCGGTGCGTCAAACCAGCCGAAAGCAGACGGTGGTGAATGTGCATACGATCCGGATGGAAGGGGCTTTTACCTGCGCTAACGCGACGCACAACGGCCAGCATCATGTCCGTTAGCGGCAACAGCATCATGGCCAAGGGCAACAGCACCGGCAAGAAGGCCGGCAGCGCGCGCCCATAGCTAATCGAAATCGGGTCAATCTGGCCGGTAACCACAATTGCCGTGGCCGCGCTCATCAGACCCAGCAGCATAGAGCCACAGTCGCCCATGAAGATTGTGGCCGGGTTGAAGTTGTGCGGCAAAAAGCCCAGGCAGATACCGATCAGGGCGGCACCTAGCGTGGCCGCCAGTGAGGCGTAAGAGTCAGGCGAAGTGTTACGGGTAAGCACATAGGTGTAGCCAAAAAACGCCATGGCGCCAATGGCTACAGTTCCCGCAGCCAAACCGTCCAAACCATCAACAAAGTTAACGGCGTTAATCGCGGTAAGTACCACGAAAATCGTCATGACCATGGAAAAACCGGAAGAACCGATAGTCAGCCCCGCAATTGGGAAAGACACCAGTTGCACACCCTGCCAGGCCAAAATCGAGGCTGCCAGGGCTTGGCCGGCAAGCTTTGCCCACCATTCCAGGTCAAAGAGGTCATCCACCACGCCCAGCGCACACAGCAGGCCACCGGAGGTCACCACGCCCCAGGCGCTGCCTCCTTCAAACACGCCCTCCAGGTAGGGAATATGGGAGGCCACCGCAATGGCAGCCACCATACCCACATACATGGCCACCCCGCCCAAACGCGGCACGGGAACCTTGTGCACGTCACGCGAACGCACCGGGGTGAGCGTGTGAGTCACTAAAGCGATGTGGCGCACCACCGGCACACTCACATAGGTAATGGCCGCAGCCACCAACAAAATCAGTAGGTAAACCTTCACAGGCGACCCCTATCCGTTTACCTTGCCGATAACAGCTTCGATCTGCGCCACGCTGAGCACCCCTACACGCAGCACCTTAGGCTGGGGGGCTGCGAAAGAAACGATAGTGGAGGGTACCGGGCCAGGGGTGGCGCCGTCGTCGAGCAAGTAAATCTCGCCCGAGTCAATCTGAGGACCAAAGTAAGTGCGCGCCTGGGTGGCGTCGGTGGCGGGCGGCTGGCCGGTGAGGTTGGCGCTGGTAACTGCCAGCGGGCCGGTTTGGCTCAGCAGCTGCAAAGTAAGCGGATAGTTAGGTTGGCGTACGGCTACGGTGCCGCCGGTTTCGCCCAGGTCCCAGCTTAGATCTGGGTGGGCGGGAAGAATCAGGGTAAGCGCCCCGGGCCAGTAGGCTTCCATGAGGGCGCGGGCAGGGGTGGGGATATTGGCGACGACGCCGTCCAGCTGAGAGATGTCGCTGACTAGTACCGGCGGGGGCATTTGCCGTCCCCGACCTTTGGCTGCCAACACCTGCGCCACGGCGTGAGCGTCACTTGCTAACGCGCCGATTCCATAGACGGTGTCGGTAGGGATAATCGCCACTTTGGCAGCCTGAAGATGGCTGACTGCGGCTTGCACGGGGATAGTCACTCTCCCATACTGCCACCCGTCAGGCCACCTATTCCACCCCGTTGGGACTTAAACCACTCGTTGACGTATCTCTCCCGCGCTTAAACTTACCTGTTTAAGCCCGCCCTCGCTTTCATAAACAACCACCACGGTGCGATCAGTCCAGGCCACATCGCTGTAGCCAAAACTACCTGGCTCAAGCTCAGCTAGGAGCTGATAGCGCACCAGCCCATACTCTTCTGCTTCTGTGAAACCAGAGGCTCCGCCCGGGGGTAGCAGCACTGCTTCCAGCCAGCCATTACGGCGTTGGCGCGCATCAAAGGCGTTAGTAAGCAGTGCGAACCGGTCATCGGCATGTCTACCGCCGTAAACAGTGTTATAAAGCTCAGATTGCATTAAAAATACGTGCGGTTGGTCAGAAACAATCACTAACCCAAATTCACTGGCGCGCACGCTAACCATGCCCGCGTTACAGCCCGGATCGCTGACAGGATCGAGCGAAGCCTTAGACCAGCTAACTCCCCCGTTTAAACTGACTGCAGACAGGCGCTGGCCGCTATAGCCGGCGTCACGAGCGGAAAGCAGCAGGACGTCTGCGTTTACTTGGGCTATGCAAAATTCATCGACGCCGCTGGTGGCGGTGCCGCCGGCCAGGCTGCCGGTTTGTCCTGCCTGTGTTTGCTGACAAGGTTGGCCCAGGAACCAGCTTTGGCCGTCGTCGTCGCTAAGCAAACAGCAGGCCTGCAACTGCTGCGCCCCCTCACTGCTGCCCTCTATCCGCAGCACTAGGGGCTGTACCAGGCGGCCGCTATTTAGACAGACGCCATGACCCGAGACACTAAAGCCGCAGGGAGCCACCTTGAAATTGGTGCGCCAACTACGTTTGCCGTTTGTCGCGGCGGCGGCCATATCGATTTGGCGCCAGCTCCAGGTGTAACCATTATCCCGGCTGACCCCGTAGAGCAGGGCTAACTCCTCATCACCCTGTTTGGCTAGAGCGGCGGTGGGAGTTTCATGCCAACCCGGGGCTGGGGCTTGCAGGGCCGGCTTGGCCCCAAACAGGCCAGTTAGTCGTGAGGCTGTAATAAATAGGTGTAGCTTGCTGCCATCCCAGATCAGGGAGGGGTCAGAGTAGCCGCAGCCGATACCGTCCAGGCTGTAACCGCGCGCGACCCCCTCAGCCAGAATCTGGGCGTCATCCCAGGTGGAGCCGTGGTTGTAGCTGTGGCGCACCACTACCGAGTTGGGGTTGGGCAGGTCGTCAGGCAGCGCGCCGCCGCTGGAACGCCAGTGTTCACCTTTGGGACGCGGGCGTAGATCATGAACTAGCACCAGGTGGCCTGAACCCAGATGTACCAGCGCTGGCACTCGGGCACTAAAGTCAGCTTGGCCGCTAGGGTAAAGAATTTGTCTTTCCATGTTTCATACCAGGTTACTTTTAAGCGGGCGTTTTATCAGGCAGATGGCAGGCTGGGGTTAGACCAGGTTACGGGCGTTAGCCCAGCGGGTTAGCTCATAGCGGTTAGATAGTTGCAGCTTGCGCAGCACTTTAGAGACGTGGGTTTCCACAGTTTTAATGGAGATGAACAGTTCACCGGCTACCTCTTTATAGGTGTAGCCGCGCGCAATTAGACGCATGACTTCGCGTTCACGGTTGGAAAGTAAGTCTAGTTCACTGTCTTCTACCTGCGCTGGGGTGGAACCAAACGCATCCAACACAAAACCGGCTAGACGCGGGGAGAAAGCAGCGTCACCACTAGCTACCCGCTCAATGGCTGCCACCAGGTCAGACGGGGCAATGGCTTTAGTGACATACCCGCGAGCGCCGGCCCGGATAACGCTTACGACGTCGTCGGCGGCGTCAGAGACACTTAGGGCTAAAAAGCGGGTGGCAGTGATATCCGCGCAGTCTCGAACCACCTGGGCGCCACCGGAGCCATTACCGCCAGGCAGGTGCACGTCTAGCAGCACCACATCGGGTTTTAGGGCGTGGACGGCGGCGATTGCCCCGGGCACATCCTCGGCCTCGCCCACTACGGTGATTCGCTGCGGTACGCGCTCTAGTTGGGCGCGCACCCCGGCGCGGATAAGGGCGTGGTCGTCAACGAGCAGGACACTTAGAGGTTCAGCCATGTAGTTAATTGTATTGGCTCCCCTACACCCAAAATCATCCCTTCCCTATAAAAAATACATGGGGTTTTATAGGCAACGGACGAAATGTCAGTTTTTGTGCAGCCAGCTCCTGCCAGCCAGCTCCTACAGAGCTACTGCAAGGCCAGCCACCTACTGCAAGGCCAGGCGCAGACACACCTCTGTGCCAGGTTCGCGCGCGCGGATGGTGGCGCTGCCGCCGTGGCGTTGCATCCGGCCGATGATGGAGTCGCGCACCCCGTGGCGGTCTAGGTTTATGGCTTCTAGGTCAAAACCGGCGCCGTGATCGCGCACGTAGGCTTCCACTTCTTGGTCGCTGACCTCCACATATAGGCTGATTGGGGGTTTGCCGTGGCGCACCGCGTTGGCTAGGGCTTCACGCAGGGCCGAGGTGAGCACGCGGGTTTTGGCTGTGGCCGGGGTGTCTCCCACAATCACGCTATCTACGGGCACGCCGTAAAGCTGCTCAATTTCACGTGAAACGCTTTCTACCTCGCTGCGAAGGTTTTCGTTGGTGGGATGGTTGTCCCCGTAAAGCCAGGCGCGCAGTTCACGTTCTTGGCTTAGCGCCAGGGCGGCCACGCGCTGGGGGTCGTCAGCTTGGGCACGCAGCAGGGTGAGGGTTTGCAGCACCGAGTCGTGCAGGTGGGCAGCGATGTCGGCGCGTTCGGAGGCGCGTGCCTGGGCGGCTTGGGTTTGGGACAGCTGCCTGATTACTCCCAGCCACAGTGGGGCGAGCACTAGGGCCACCACGCTTAGCATCACTAGGGCCGCGAACGCCCCGATCAGCATGCCTGACATGTCGGTATGGTCGCTAAGCCAAATCAGCACCCCTAAAACCGCTAGGGCCAGGCCGGCCGCTAAGCGTGCGATTGCCGCCATTGAACGCGGGGTATGCATTACTTCTTCGGCTTGGCTCCAGGCCAGGGCGGCGCCGCAACCGATTATTAGCAGCGGCAGGTAGGCGTTGCTTTCCAGCCAGCCTCGACTCCAGGCCACCAGGATTGCGGCCAGGGCTAGCAGCACTACGCCGCTAAATATGGTGGTGGCCTGATCTCTGCCGTCTTTGCTCTGTAGCTGGTTTAGCTGCGCGGCCAGGCGGGTGGGGGCGGCTAGCTGTGAACTGGCTGGGTTGCCGGCTGGGATTAGGGCTATGGCCAGGGCATATGCCAGCGCGCCGACCCCGTTTAGGAAGAGCAGGCCCACGAAAATGGCGCGCACTAGCCACACGTTTACGCCCAGGTGCGTGGCTATGCCCGCGCACACCCCGCCCATTAGGGCTGCTGGTGGCATTTGTCCGTCGGCTAGTGGGGTGGGGTTGTGGTTTAGGCGCACCAGTTGGGGGCGCGACGACGACGCCTGGGTACCGCCTTGAGTTCCGGCTCGGCTGCCGGCGCCCTGGTCACCTGTCACACGACTGGCTCCCGGCTGCCTACCGCCCGCCTGTGGGCCGGCCTGAGTAGCGCTCCCCCACGCGCGGCTTTCCTGCCCGTAGACACTGTCCCACGGCCAATTTTGCTGACCATAGTGACTGCGCGCGCCGCCTACTTGCGAACCGGAGCTCCCTCGTCCACTACCTCGGGGGCTGCGCCAACTAGGCGGCGGAGTGAAGTCGGGACGCCAGGGTTGGCCCGCAGTTAACTCAGACTGGCCCGCTGCGAGGGCTGACTGGGCGCCAGCAGGGTCCGACTGTGCGGCAGCGGGGGCCGATTCGGCGCCCTGTCCTCCAGCAGGGGCAGATGCGGCCGAAGATGGGGCGAGCGGCGACGTCGTCGAACCCATAAGTGGCGACGTCGGATCTGGGATAGGTGACACTGAGCCCGCCAGCGGCGTCGAACCCGCAGACTGTGGCGTCGAACCTGGCAGGGGCTGCGACCTCGGCCCTGGGGAAAGCTGCGGCAAGTCAGAGGACTGATTAGGGGTGGCACTCACGTTTATATAGTTGCACGCAAAGGGGTGCCATTAGGGGTGAGTAGGGATTAATCAGGGTTATATCAGGGTAGTCCCCAATATCGCCAAAGCATCGGTTAGCTGCAAACTTGAAGCATGAACAGCAAAGACTTTAACAACGACGCCGAGCGCGAGGGTGCTGCGGACTCTACTTCCGCGCAGGGCTCCGCGCAGACCAGCTCTGGGTTCCAGGGCTCAGCGCAGAGCGGCCAGAACGCTTACGGGCAAAACGGCCAGAGCGCTTACGGCCAGGCCGGCACCGCGCAGGGCCGCCCGGGCCAGACTTTCCAGGGCCCCGGCTACCAGGCCCCCGGTTACCAGAACGGTCCCGCATTCCAGGGCCCCGGCTACCACAGCAACCCCGGCACCTACGGCCAAAGCGGCATGGACCGCTTCTTTAACTCGATCCGCGCCATGAACCTCTACCGCGCCCAGCCGCGAGTGCTTGGTGGCGTATGCTCGGGGATTTCCCAGCGCTACGGCATCGACATGACCCTGGTGCGCATCTTGTTTATAGTGGCCGCCCTGCTTGGTTTTGGCGGTTTCCTCTACTCCCTGGCCTGGGCTTTCCTGCCCGAGGTTGAAGATGGGCGCATCCACGTGGAGCAGGCTCTGCACGGCGACTTCACCGGCGGCCTGGCTGGCGCGATTGTGTTAGCGCTCTTTAGTGGCGCCCCGGCAAGCGTTTCGCTAGGTTTCTTACCCAGTTTTTTTGGTAATAGCACCCTTATTGGTATCGCCGCTGTGGTAGCGGTGCTGCTCATCGCTAACTCACGGCGTAACTCGCAAAACTACTCTGGCTACCCTTACGGCCCTGGCGGTTACGACGGCGGCGCTGGCTATGGTCCCGACGGCGGCATCGGGGGCGGCACTGACGGCGGCTACGGAAACAACGGCGTCGGCTCAGAAAACTACGACCCAAACGGGGCTTACGCCTCAACCCGAGGCTACGACGGCGGCGTCGGCCCTAACGACGGCTACAACAGCACTTACAACGGCAGCTATGGCCCCAACGGCACTTACAACGGAGGCGAGGGCCAGCAGGTTTTTTCCGCCCCGCCCGTAGGCAGCAACGGTAAGCCCATTCCGCGTTGGCAGGGCAACTACAACGCGGGCGGCCCGCGCCCTAACTACCAGCCCTACCAGCGTAAAAACTGGGCACCCGGACCGGGCAGCATGTTAAGCCTGATCACCCTGGGTTTGCTGGTGATGTGCGCAATTCCTATGGTGCTTGAGCAGAGCCTGCGCTCCCTGGTGATCTCGGCGGCCTTAGCGGCAGGCGTGATGGGCCTGGCCCTGGCAGTGTGCGCAGTACGCGGACGTCACGGCGGCTGGATCAGCGTAATGGCAGTGTTTTCCCTGATTTTCGGTTTCATGCCGATCGCTGCAATCACTTCGGCGGCGCCGCAAAGCGCGCTGGATATTGATTGGCAAAATGTTCGGGTAGATAAGTCCAACTACAACTACATGGTTCCTTCGATCCCGAACTTCGTGGGCGAAACAACCCTTGACCTAACCCAGGCTCCGGCCGGCGAAAACCGCACCATCACGGTGAACTCTTTTGTTGGCCAGCTGACTATTAAAACCGCCTACGGCCAGAGCGTGCGGATTGAGATGGACCATTCTAAGGGTGTAGAAGCAGCCACGCTGAGTGCCTACTCCCCCTGGCAGGTCAGTGAGAACGGCGTCGTGCACACCCTGCAGCCCACCAACACCTACAACTCTATCGACGGTGACAACTCCGACGACTTCGACGACGACGCCAGCACCCCCACCCCGCGCAACTGGGTGACCGCCTCCCCCAGCCCCTCTGGTACGGCCGTGGCCAGCCCCAGTACAGCAGTGGCTACCCCCTCTGGCACCGCAAGCGCAACCCCTGGCAGCGCAGTGGCCAGCCCCGGCGCCACGGCGTCGAGCAGCTCACAGCCATTTGCCATGTACTACTACGAAAAGAGCACGGTTAACGGTTGGCCTTCAGGCTCTGCCAGCAAGCTGATCTTCTCTTCGCCAGCTAGCGTGCAGGGCGCAAATGCAGGCAGCTCAAAGGGCACCATCACGGTCAAGGTGGGCCAGGCTGTAGGCCAGGTGCGCACCATCGAGTCGGCTCCCACCAGCAACTAAGGAAACAAGCAAATGAGCATCAACAGCAGTTACCTAAACCCCGATAGCTCCGGTGCCCCCTACGGGTCTAACAGTTCCAATGGTTCCGCTGACTCCTATGGGGCTGGAACATACGGGGCAGCCAGCCCCTCTGACTCCTACAACTTCAGCGGAGGCTACAGTTCCTACGATGAGCCTGCCAGCCCGATGTCCACCACCAGCGCCGCCAGCGCGACGGGAGCTAGTGAGACGGGGACATACGGGGCTTACGGGGCGGCCAGCGCCACGGAAACCAGCGCGAGCGCCACTTCGGCCAGCTCAGCCGCTTACAACTCCACTGGCGCATATAGCTCCACCGAGGCTTACTCCACCGGCTCCTCCGAACCCACCGGCTCCTCCAACTCCACTAAGGACGATACTGTTTGGCGTGGCCAGGACAGCAAAGAGCCTGCCGAGCTAAAGCGTCCGCGCGTGTCCACCCTGGTGGCTTCCCTGATCATGTTGGCCGCAGCCGCAATTTTGGGGGCACTGGCCATGGGAGTGCACTTCTCCTGGACGGCGGTAGGGGCTAGCACCCTGGGCACGATTGGCCTGGTCTTGATCGTGTCGGCATTCTTCGCCAACCGCAACAAGTCCCACACCTGACAGACAAGCACTGCCAATACACAGGCAGGTGCAGGCACAACACAGACAAATACAGGCATAGACAAACACAGGCAAAATCGTCCGTTCCCTATAAAAAATACGTGTATTTTTATAGGGAACGGACGATATTTCAGTTTCTGCACCCCCACCCAGCCGAGCGCCGTCGTCGGCCCCAAAACCTGCACATTTACCACTTAACCGCCACCCTCACCACCCACGCGGGGCTTAATCCCCATACCCGCGCCGCCGCCAGCGTAAATACCCTGTAGGCAGTTAATGTCACTTGGCCCGGGCGCATTGCGACGACGCCGGGCCCCGCCACAGGGAGGGTAGCCCCATGACCACAGTGGGCGCAGACGTAGAAGCCCTACGTCAACTGGCGCAAATGTTTACGGATAACTCGTCGAAACTGACCGGCGACGTAATTCCAACGATCAACTCGCGGCTAAATTCCAGCGGCTGGGTGGGCGAAGACGCCGACAGCTTCAAGGCCGACTGGCACGGTCACCTCATGGGCCAGCTCAACAACGCAGCGACCCAGCTTTCCGACGCCGCCGCCACGCTAAACCGCAACGCGGATGAGCAGGAGCAGGCCTCCTCGATCGCGGGAGCCAGCTCGGCGCTTCAAAGTGGGCTTTCCAACCCGCAGCCGGCGAACAATGATCCCGCGGCTGAAAAGGCCAAGCATTGGTGGGAAAAGGCCGGGGACAGCATTGCTGACTGGTGGAACAAGCCGCTCAAAGACAAGCTGCATGACATCAGCGATGTTACCGGAAAGGCAGCTACAGTCTGCACTATTGCCGCCGGGCTGCTAGCCCTGACTGGTGTTGGCGCACCGGTGGCTGCTGCTCTGTTTACGGCTGGGCAAGTGTTAACAATTGCTTCGGCGTCAACTGATATTGCCTCAAACGGCATGAAACTATACGACGGCGATATTGGTTGGGGCGAGTTTATAGTTGAAACTGGCTTTGACGCTTTGTCAATTGCAGGCGCACGCGGATCATTAGCCGGTCTCTCCAAGGCTTCTAATATCACGCTTCGATCCAGCGCCGGTGAAATCAAGCAAGCTTTTAAAGCTCCAACTGAAAGCACCATGAAATATGTGCGTGATGAAACTTTGAAAGAACTTTTCCCGAGCCGTACCGATAACCTTTATGACGCCGCTAAAGAGGCCAGCCACAGCGGTCTAAAATACGCTGCACAGGTGGTTGACAGTCGTTACCAGGGCAAACCTATGCCTGTTTTTGACCCTTACGAGTCTATTTTCAAGCCATTTGATAAAAGTATACGTGGCCCGTTTGCTGAGGTTTCGCCGCTACCTGACCCATTCAAAAAGGATGAGTAGTTCGACCGCAACAAGTGGCCTGGCTTAGCTGGCTTAGATAGATCGGGTGACCGTTATGGCTGCCCAGCTACATTAAGCAGCTTGGGTAGCCTGGGCAGCCGTAGCCTGGGCACCGAAAGTCACCTGGCTGCTTAGCTTTCTGTGCTACCTGTGGTATTTGACTCTATGCGCTCTCAGTTCGACGGCGCTCTGCTCTCTGCGTTATCCGCCGACGGCGCTCTGCAGCATAAAGGCGCAGCAGCACAGAGCAGCACAGATAAGTGCAGTAGTACCCGCTGACTAGCATATCGGCGGTACACGCATGGCGTCCGCGCAGTATCCGGGCAGCGCCTGCACGGTATCTGCACGACGCCGGCACGGAGCCTACATATTGTGCGCTGCGTCTGCAGATACTGACATTTCATCCCTTCCCTATAAAACCCCATGGAATTTTTATAGGGAAGGGATGATTTTGTCTGTATTTGTACCCAGTCTGTATTTGTGCACAGCCTGTATTTGTCTGCCGTGCCTGTTGTGCCTGTGTTTACTTGTAGGGCACAACCTCAAGCTTGCCGTCTACAAGTTCCCCAAGGTAAATGTGCTTTGCCGAGCTGTAGCCCTGCTCCTTGAGCTGCTGCTTCACCCATGCCTTGTCTTTGTTGGCAAGCGCTAGACCAAGGCTGATGATCTGGCCATCGCTAATGATCGGCAGCAGCGGAATCTTGCTTTGTGCACCACGCTGACGGATGATCAGATTACCGTTTGCCTCCATAATGCCAACCTTCACATCGCGAATGCTGGAGATGTTCTCCTCACGCAAGCAACGGCTTACCTGCTCGGCACGTAGACCAACCCTGGCGCAATTGGCGACTTTCAGTTCGCCGTCGTAAATGATGACTTCCGGCTGGCTTGAGATAGCCCGCCTAAAGGTCTTGTTACTGCTTATCAGTAGCTTTGCCGAGATCACCACAAGCGACCAGATAAGCGCAAGGATCAGGAATTGCAGCACGGAGACTGAAGAGTTGTAAATGACGCCGCCGATAATTCCACCCAGCACAAAGTTCTGACCCTGGTTAAGCGGAGTATTTACCGAAAACTCATATTTCCCCATAATGTTAATCTGAATAATCATTACGAGGATACCAAGCACAAACTTAATTGCGGTTAGCGTATAGAAATCCATGTCAGTGCTTCCCATCCACATAAACGTTGTGGTCAATAATGTGCGTACGCTCAAGCGTGTAGGAGTTGTTGTCTTCGTTCAGGTGAACGCGGTAATTCTCGTCTTTAAAACGCACAATAATGCCGTCTTTTAGACTGGTTGAATTTACAAGTACTTCGTCTGTGGAGATTTTTTGATCCTGGGCAACGCCCTTAACGAAAAGCACTAACTGCTTTGACTGGGCCGCTTGGTCACTCAGGTCTAGATATTGCTCGGTCTGAATCCCCACCAGCACCAGCGAAAGAATCAGGGTACCTACACCCAGATCCCGCCAGCGGGTGCGCATCCTGTCGCGCATGTAAAGCACGCTGAAAACCAGGCACACTAGTAGTAGCGCCAGGATCGAAATCACTCGCATGGTCCAGTCAGTCGACTGCTGCGAGATGATGTAATCAAGGGTATAAAAGTCCATTTGTCACTTCGGTTTCGGCTCTAGTAGGTCCCTGCAGTTGGTAGGGGTGGACGACGTCACAGGCAAAATCATCCCTTCCCTATAATTTTTCCATGGGTTTTATAGGCAACGGACGAAATCTCAGTATTTGTGAGGCATTTCCTTTGGCGACCCCCGCCAGGCCCTTATTCCTGCTACTTCCTACACCGACGTCGTCCCTTTCAGCCAGCGCTCCCAGCAGTGCCAGCAGTGCCAGAAATTCCGGCAGGAATCTGGAAGTACTCCAGGTAGGCCACAAAACGATCCTGCGCACTCAGGCAAGTGTCAGTGAGGAAACCATTTTCGTCACCCCAGCGTTCCAGGCCGCGATAGTAGAAACCTTTAAGGTCGTCAGTAATTATGAACGGCACGATCCCGGCCGCCAGGCACTGATGCAGCATGAGCAGCCGCCCCACGCGTCCGTTGCCGTCTTGAAATGGGTGGATGCGCTCAAAGCGCACATGCCAGTCCAGAATCTGTTCCAGCGTGGCAAGGCGGTTGGCGGCGTCGAACAAAGGGGCCATGTGTTTGGCGACGTCGCCGGGGGCACTGGTCTCATGCATGGCCACTTCGTTGGGCACCCGCTTATAGTCCCCGACGGCGAACCAGTCCAGGTCAGAGTGGGTTGTGCCCTGCTTGAGAATGCGGTGCAGATCCTTTACGTAGGCTTCATTAATAGGTGAACCGACGGCGTCGATAACGCGATCGATGGCGCGAAAGTGGTTGCGTGCCTCAACGATGTCATCTACGCGCAGGCCGTCCCCGCCAACTGTTGAGGTTTCAAAAATGAGGCGCGTCTGTTCCTGGGTGAGCTGGGACCCCTCGATATGGTTGGAGTTGTAGGTCATCTCCACCTGCAGGCGGTGGTAGATTCCGCCGCGCACACCCGCCGCACGCTCCTGACGAAGCCTGGCCACCAGCGCTTGTTTGTCGCCGGCAGTGGGAGTTGCAGAGGATGTCATTGGGTAATTATCACATGAGCCTAGGGTGCAAACACCAACAAGCACAGGCATGAAACATGCAAACACACACAAACACAGGCACAAATACAGACAAAATCATCCCTTCCCTATAATTTTTCCATGGGGTTTTATAGGCAACGGACGAAATCTGCGTATCTGTAAGTCAGTGCCTTCGCAGGGCATGCCTCCAATCTGCACACTTTGACGTAAAAACATGTTAATGGTTGAGGCTAAATCCATATCCAGCTCCACATAAATACGGCTTCATGTTTTAAATCTGCGTCCACTAATACATTAAAAGCCACTATTGCCACACATAAGCCTTCTTATTCTTTCGTGATATGCGCAGCTATCATGGAAGCAACCGCAAGGAATGAGAGCCGGGCGGTGCAGTTCGGCGTCTGGAATTCGCTCAAAACTCACCCGACGCCGGAAAGCCACCCCGCCTCAGAAAGTCACCCAGCGTCGAAAACTCACCCGGAAAGCCACTCCCAAAAGTCACTCGAAAAATCACCCAAAAAGTCAGGTACAGCAAAGATGCCAAGTCAAAACTCCACTCCTTCGCCCGCCTCCCCCGCAGCCTTCAACTGTGGCTCACGCAACACGCCCGCCTCTGCCGCTTCTTCGCCCTCCGCAGCTGCCTCCCCTACCGCTTTCAACCGCGACTCGCGCGACTACTGGAACCACCGCGCCGCCACCTTCACCCGCACCGCCACCTGCGACTATGAACTTTGGCTGATGCGCCTGCTCGCCCTGGATCCCGCCGACACGCTGCTGGACATGGGCTGCGCAACCGGCACTTTGGCAGTTCCCCTGGCCCGCGCCGGTCACCGCGTGCACGCCTGCGATTTTGCTGAGGCGATGCTGGCCATTCTCAATCAGCGCGCCGCCCAGGAGTCCTTGCCTATCACCCCGCATCTTTTGGCCTGGGATGATGATTGGCAGGCGGCCGGCCTGGGCGAGAACAGCGTGGATGTGGCTTTTGCTTCGCGCTCACTAATGGCCGCTGACGTGCAGCCTTACATTTGTAAGCTTGATTTGGCGGCGCGCGCGAAGGCGGCGGTGGTTGTGCCCGGGGGCTCGCTGCCTTCTGCGGATCCCCAGCTGCTGGCGCATTTGGGCCGGCCCGCCGCGCCGCCACGCGCTGTGGAGTCCGTCAAGCGGGTGCTTGCGGATTTGGGTCGGGTTCCGGTTTTGTCAACGACGACGACGCTGCGGCCCATGCGTTTTGCTTCCTTTGAGGAGGGCTTGGCTAATTTGCGCCGTTTAGCGGGGCCGGAACCTTTTAGTGCGCAAGAACAAGAGCTTTTCGACGCCTACGCCGTCGAGCATTTCCAGCAGGTGCCCGGCGCGATGCCCACGAAACAAGACTGGCACAAATCTCAAAGTGAGCGCCCCCAGAAACAATCAGCCGACTCCTTTGGCGTCGAAGCTGAAAACCACTGGGTGCTGGACTATGACCTGCCCGTGACCTGGAAGTTTATCGGCTGGCGCACGGACGGCACCGCCTGGCAATAGACGCTTATTCCATGCCGGGGCGACGGCGCCCAGCTTTGAGCTCGGAACGTTTCTTTTTGTCTGCCAGGCGGCGCATTTTAGCTGCGCGACTGGGCTTGGTGGGACGGCGCAGTCGGGGCGGGGCTAGTGAGGCGCGCAGAACTGCGGCTAGTCTTTCGCGCGCGGCCACGCGGTTGTGACGCTGGGAGCGGTGTTCGGCGGCAGTAACGGTTAGAACGCTGCCGTTGAGGCGTTCTCCCAGGTGAGTCAGAGCTCGCTGACGCTGGACATCGTCTAGGGCGGTGGTTGTGGCCAGGTCAAGGCTGAGCTGCACGCGCGAATCAGCAGTGTTGACTCCCTGACCACCGGGACCTGAAGCGTGGGAGAAACGCTCTGTTAGCTCACCAGCAGGAACAACCAAGCCATGCGGGCAGCCCGGGCCGGGCGCAATACGCAAATCATCCATATCAGCGTTTTTTCTCTTTAGGATCCAGCTCGTCGAGCCAATCGATTAGTTCTGGTAAATCTGTCCATTGGGGCGAATTCCACGCATCCGCGCCGATGCCCAGACTTGAACGTCTTTGACGTGCACAGCTTACCGCTCTATCAGTTGCCTCGATGAGCTCTGAGGAAATATTGCAGCCCTTTTTGTATTGGCCCCATAGCCAATTTTTTTCTAGTTCTTTCTCGGCATTCTGGGCAGTTGACGACGACGGATTTGCGCAAAGGTGGAGAAGTAACCAATACTCAATGCAGGGATGAGAAACTGCAGCATAATGTTTATCTGAGTTCCCAAGCCATTTCTCTAGCTTAGACTTATGGGCCTCGTTTTGGTCTCTGTCACAGACAATCCAGGCACCTTTAGCATCGCCTCCATTTTTATTTTCTTCATACCGAATTTTCTCCAACAATTTACTCAGTGACGATCTATCTCCTGTATTTGCAATCGCAAAGACAATACGGTCACCATATCTACTTGTGCGTAAGGATTTCAGATACTTTCGTTCAGTTTCGCCCTCTGCCGCAAACACCACCAGCGGTTTAAGAGACTTTCCCTCAAACCGCTGACGGTCTCCACGAGTTCTCTTTCTAGACGGAGGTTTCCTTTTCGCCATGACGAGACCTTAGAGACGCGGGACGCCGCCAAGGCGGCCAGACATATAGGCCTTTTGTAGATCCATTCCGTCTCGAACGCCTTCGGTAGAGAAATCTGTCAGGCGAACAAGCTCAGAGTTGTGGCCATGCTTTTCAACAAGCCAAATCTCATCCCTGCGTAGCATGTCGCAGCGAAGCAGGTGAACTTCATGAGTAGTGAATATCAGTTGTCGACACTGATCGTTTCCTGTTGAATTCAAGAAACGCCGTAATAGCTCTTCTGTAAGTTTTGGATGCAGAGAATCTTCCAACTCATCAATTAGGTACACTCCACGGTTATTTTGCTGCCCTGCCCAGTAAAGGATAGGAAGCAGATTTAGGTAGCGGATAGTACCGTCTGACTCCTGATCAAGAGGCAACTCAAACTGTTTGTCACCATCTTTATGCTTGGTTACAAGCCTCTCGTAGGAAACTTTCTCATTTTTTTCGCGCCGCAGGCGAAAGCTTGCATCCGCTCTGAAAGTATTAATTAAAAAGGCTTCGTTATCATCAACAAGCTGAGACTCAAAGTGCGACAGCATCTCATCAGGCATCGGCACTTTCTCACGCTCAACGGGATCGAACAAAACATCGCAAATACCTGTGTCCGCCGTCGATAATCCAGAGACCATCTGCTGACGAAAGGTGTCATATTTCGCAATCCCTTGCGGCATCATTACAAATGACGTGCCTCGACGGATCACGTTCAGAGAAGCAAACCATTCAATGACTCCAGCGATAAGCCCAATGTTTTTCTGCTCGCTATTAGCTAGTGTTTCCAGCAGCAGCCGGTTTGTCTGGACAGTTAATGCCAGAGCTTTTACAAACTCATTGTCTTCAAGATCCCCGTACAGCTCCACGCCCTGTTCATCGCGAGTAAAGACTGCCTCCTCATCAACAGAGCGCAAGCGATAAAGCGATTCCGCTACAACCTTCTCGGCAGTGTAGGACACTTCGTAATAGACAATCGCATCCCTTTTAGAGGTTGAATCAGGAACATTAAGAACAATCTCGACGCCGAGCACGGTAGGCTCCCCCACACCATAAAGCTTATGGGGCTCATAGGGAATACGCCAACCTCGCGCACGAGGCTCAAACACTAACGCCTTGAGCTGCTGCGCTGCATCAAACAGAGCAGATTTACCAGCAGCGTTAGCTCCATAGATGGCGGTGGTAGGCAAAATCCGCGCTTTACCGTCACGGAAAAGAGTCTCGCTGTGACGGCTTTCCTTGCCGGCGATCATGGTGAAATCAACTGGCTCATGGAACGATTTCCAGTTTTCCAGGTGAAGGACCCGCAGCATTGCCACCTCCAACGTTTCTAACAAGATGCAAAAATTATACATCTTGCATGAAACGAATTCAACTTTTTCGTTTCACCTAACGGCCACTTTTCCTAGTATTTAAGCCAATCAGTCCGCCACTCGCCGGCGGCTCTAGCTCGAGGTTGTTTCACCCAGCACGACGTCGTCAGCCAGTCTCGCTTTAACGTCACTTGCCGCGACCGGCCCACTCCCCCACGCCAAGCGCCTACATCTTTAAACGCCCCCTCGCCAATCACCCGCCTCGCTAAGCCCTCTAAAGCAACTCCCCCACGCGCGCCTTGAGCTGAGGCAATACTTCTTCGTCGAACCAGGGGTTTTTCTTCATCCAAATCTGGTTGCGCGGCGAGGGATGCACCAGCGGGAAGTACGTGGGCAGATAGTCGCGATAGTTGCGCACCACCTGGGTCAGCGAGGTGGAAGACTTCAGGTGCAGGTAACGCTTGGTGGCATAGCTTCCCACCAGGATGGTTAGCTCCAGGTCAGGCATGAGCTCCAGCAGGCGCGGGTGCCATTTTTCAGCGAATTCTTTGCGCGGCGGCAGGTCCCCGCTTTTGCCGGTGCCAGGGAAGTAGAAATCCATGGGGACAATGGCCAGTTTGCCCGAGTTGTAGAAGGTTTCGCGGTCAATGCCCATCCATTCGCGCAGGCGGTCGCCACTGCGGTCATTCCAGACGATGCCGCTTTCTTCCGCGACGCGTCCGGGCGCCTGCCCCACGATCATGATTTTGCATTGGGGCCCGGCGTAGAACAGCGGCTCCACCCCGCGCTTGGTGTAGTCGGCGTTGGCTGGGTCTGCCGCAATGGCTTTGGCGATTGCTTGGAACTGAGGGTCGGTAATCTCTGGGGTCATATTTCCAGCCTAGACCCGTTTTAATTCGCGCACACCGGTACACGTCAAGACGTCCCGATACACTGTGGTTATTAAGGACGACGGCGCACGCCCCGGTGCCAGCGTCTTCTCTGGGTGCCGCATTGGCGACGTAACCCGGGCGCAGCGTTGCTCAGGCTTAGCGCTGCCGGCGTCGACCCCACCACCTGCACATCCCAGCGATACACCCACGAAAACTAGTGAAACCAGCAAGGAGCAGCCATGCAAGCTGACAAGATCGAAGCCGTCATGTCTGAATTTTTGGGCGAGGGCTACCGCATTGTTGGCGACGACGGCGCCCTGTCCCCCGCGATTGAGTGGGTGGATTGGGTTTGCGGCCCTGACGACAACGACGACGGCGATGGCGACGGCGACGAGGACGAAAAGGTTGAGGTTACTTTCCAAGATGGCTCTACCCGCACCTTCGATAAGGGCGTACCCATGCGCCAAATCTGGCATGAATACACGGACTAGTCTCTAGCGCAAACCAACACAAACCGGCCCTGGTTTGGCCTTCCACTGGGAGGCCAAACCAGGGCTTTTGCTTGCGCAAGGCCCCTAAGTTTTGTTCTGTAAAACCCTCTTGCACCCCCAAGTTAACACTGTTAACCTACTTCCCGGCGCCAAAGTTAACAGTGTTAACCAACTGGAGGAAACAGTGAACACCACACCGCCAGCCTTACTGGCTCGCGACATTCACAAAACTTACGGATCCAACCAGGTCTTGCGTGGGGTCAGCCTGCGCGTAGAGCCAGGCCAAATCTTGGGTCTGCTGGGCCGCAACGGCGCTGGAAAATCAACCTTTATCACCATCGCATGCTCACTGCGCCGCGCCGATTCGGGAAGCGTGGCCATCTGCGGCGTCGACCCCACCCAAAACAACGTTGGCGAGCTAATCGGCTACGCCCCGCAAGAACTGGGCATTTACCCCGATCTAACCGTCGCGCAAAATCTTGGCTATTTCGGTCGCCTGCACGGGCTGGGCCACCGCGCCGCCAAGGCACGCAGCGAAGAAGTTATGGAAATGCTGGGCCTGACAGGAAAAGCTAATCAAAGCGCCAAGCACCTGTCAGGCGGCCAACAGCGTCGCCTGCACGCGGGCATGGCTATCATGCATCGCCCGAAACTGATTTTCATGGATGAGCCAACTGTTGGCGCTGACGTGGAAGCACGCAGTCAGATTCTAGACACTGTCAGGCACTTAGCGGCAGAGGGTGCCGCCGTCGTCTATACCTCCCACTACCTGGCCGAATTTGAGGAGCTGGGGGCCGACGTCGCCGTTTTAAACCAGGGCCGCCTGGTAGCCCAGGGCTCGCTGGAGCAGATCGTGGCCACCTACGGTCAGGTTCCCGTGCAGGTGCACGTACCTCAAGCCGATCTGCACAGCGCCTACCTGCAGATCCTCAAGGATAGCGACGCCGAGGGTCTCACCCCCGAGGCCCCAGAAACCGTTCCGGCCCCGCAGAAAAACAGCCCCAAGGAGAACGAAAATGAAGCCGCTTAAGCAACTCAAACAACTAAGCGCCGTTGCGGGCCTGAACCTGCGCCTACAGCTGCGCGACCCGGCGCCTACGCTGGTTTTGACGGTGATTCCGCTGGTGCTGATCCCGTTCATGATGCCTGCTTTTAAGGCGATGCTGTTAACCGACGGCTACCGGGGCGTTTCCGGGGCCGAGCAGGCAGTGCCGTCAATCGCGGTGCTGTTTTCGTTCCTGGCTGTGCAAAACATTATTGACTCGTTTTTTAATGAGCGTAGTTGGGGCACCTGGCAGCGTCTGGAGGCCTCGCCGCTGTCGCGCCCCACGGTGCTGACGGGCAAGGCGCTGGTGGCTTACATAATTCAAAGTGCGCAGATACTGGTGGTTTTGTCCCTGGGAGCAATTATTTTCGGCTTTGATCCCAAGGGCTCGCTGCTGGCATTGGTGGCAACTTTGCTCAGTTTTTCGGCGGTATTGGCGGCGTTGGGCGTGGCCATTGCGCTGTGGACGCACAGCCGAGACACGGCCTTGTCACTGTCTAACATTGTGGGGATGCTGGCGGCCGGTATTGGCGGGGCGTTTTGCACGGTTTCGTCTTTTCCTGATTGGGCTCAGGATGCCGCACGCGTTTCGCCTGCTTATTGGGCGATCGACGCGATCCACAAGGTGAGTTTGGATGGGCAGGGTTTTGCCGATATTTGGCCCAGCTTGGCGGTTTTGTGGGGATTTTTCGCGGCGATCGCGGCCCTCGCCTTGGTACAGTTTCGTTATAGGCAGGAGTAACCCCAGCATTTGAGCGGAGAGTCTATGGCGTCGTCGAAATCTCGTGCGCTTACACGCGACATTATTTTGTCAGCCGCGCTGGAGTTGGTTGACGACGCCGGACTTTCTGCCTTGTCGCTGCGGAGCCTGGGCAAGCGCTTGGGGGTTTCGCAGGCCGCGTTTTATCGCCATTTTCCTGATAAGGCGGCCCTGCTGGAGGGTATTTGCGAGCAGCTTTGGCGGCTAACTTACGAGCGTTTTTTGGCTCTGGTTCAAGGGGCCGACGGCGTTCACGACGACGCCGCACCGGCTGCCCCTGCTACAGCGGCTGCCTCTGCCAGGCCAGATCCAAACCCTGATACCGAGCCTGACTCAATCCCGATTACCACCCCACAAACGACCCCTGACCAGGCCTTGCAGGCGCAGGAATATATTCGCCAGTATGCGAACTGCCTGCGCGCCACTTTGCAGGATCACCCCAACACGGTCATTTTGCTGATGACCCACCCGATTTCCACGCCTGAGCAGCTTTCCCTGCTGGCCGGAGTGCTTGCTTCGCTGGCCCGCAGCGGTTTTACGCCCACTACGGACACGTTGGCGCTGATCACGTCGGTTTCGGTGTACACCACTGGTTTCGTTGCCGCCGAGGTAGTACCGCCTGCTGGAACAAGCGACGACGCCGTCGCCAAACCAGGCAACGCCGCCCTAGCCGCAGCCCCCACTCCAGCCGCCCCCTCTGGCGGGGCCGACGGCGCCGTCGTCGCTGGCACAGAAGACCTCATGGCCGTCAGTGCCATGCTTGACCCGGCTGACGCAGCCGCCTTGCAACCGCTGATCGGCGAAGTTTTGGCTGGAAAATGGGATTTTAGCGCCCAGTTTGAGCGCGGCTTGGAAGCTATTTTGCGCGGCTGGTAGTCGGGCCGCCGCAGGACAAAATCGCCAAACGCAACCGGCAACCAGCCAACGCCCGCTAACCAGTCAACGCCCGCCAACCAGAACATTTGAAAAGGAACACGCAAATGGGAAACATCGACAAGTATCGTGGCTGTCTGCTGGGCGGGGCTGCCGGTGATGCGCTGGGTTATGCGATCGAATTTGACCGCGAGGAGGCGATTGCTGCGCGTTACGGTTCGCGCGGTATCCGCGACTACCAGCTAGATGAGCGCGGCTTGGCGCCGTTTTCTGACGACACGCAGATGACTTTGTACACCGCCAACAGTCTGCTGTGCTCGCTGGCTGCGCTCTCAGCCCAAGCCTCTGGCGGCGCCCCTGCCCTGGTGTCCCCCTCTGCGCTTGCCGCTTACGCTCCAGCCCAAATGGCCCAGTTCTATGTGGAGTGGATGTATACGCAGGTCAGCCCCTTTCCCCTGGCTGAACCCAAAGCCTGGATTTCCAGCCTGCCTGAACTTTTTGCCTCGCGCGCACCGGGCGTAACCTGCATGAATGCTTGCGAGGCCATGGCTAACGGCGCCAAAGCTGTAAATAATTCCAAGGGCTGCGGCGGGATTATGCGCATGGCGCCGGTGGGGCTAATCAACACTTGCCCGAGCTTTTCCGGCGTCGAGCTGCAGTGCCTAGGCGCGCAATTAGCTGAGCTAACCCACTGCCATGAGCTGGGCTGGATGCCGGCCGGGGTGTTTGCCCATATTGTCAGCCTCCTGTCCCGCGACGAGGCTAGTTCAGTGCGAGAGGCTGCCACGCAGGCGTTGAACACTTTGCCTGAAGCTTTCCCCAACGCGCATTATCTTGGCCAGTTGCAGGAGCTGCTGCGTTACACGCTGCGCCTGGCGGACAGCGACATTCCTGATTTGGAGGCGATTAACGCCCTGGGCGAGGGCTGGGTGGCTGAGGAGGCCCTGGCCATTGGTTTGTTGTGCTCGCTGCGCCACGAGGATGATTTTGCAGGGGCCATCACCTCGGCGGTCAACCATGGTGGAGACAGCGATTCCACCGGGGCTATTGCCGGCAATATTGTCGGCGCTCACCTGGGCCTGGCTGAGATTCCGCAGCGTTATCTGGAGCATTTGGAGCTGCGCGACACGATCAGCAAGATCGCAGATGACCTGTTCACCGGCCCGCAAGCCTCCCCGGATCTCTACTTTCCGCCCGTCAGCCCCGACGGCGACGGCGTCTAGCCCCAGCAAGTAAGCACGACGGCGCCCGGGGTCACCCCCAGCTTGAGCGGCGTCGTCGTTAACAGCAAGTAACCAATATTCGAACCATTAGAAGGAGGCAGGTAATGCTGGAAAGTAAAAAGGAGGCGCTGTTATCTGAGCTGGTGGCGCAGCTGTGTGCGGAGCGTAATTTTGCTTTCCCTCAGGTGCAGGGCTTTGATGAGCTGTGGCAGCATTTCCGGGCCTTGGTTAACACCCGAGAGCCTGCGCCTATCTCTCCTTTTTGGCTGGAAAAGCAGGATGAGTTGCTGTCTGGTTTGCTGGCGGAAGGCGGTATTTCTAGTCTCGACGACGCCGCCGTCAGCCCGCTTAATCCTCGGATTCGTCTGTGGCAGGGTGACATTACCCGCCTAGCTGTTGACGGTATTGTTAATGCTGCCAACAGTCAGATGCTGGGGTGCTGGCAGCCGGGACATTTTTGTATTGACAACGCTATCCATACTTTTGCTGGCGTGCAGTTGCGTCTTGAATGCGCGCAGCTGATGCAGGCTCAGGGTCATGAGGAACCCACTGGGCACGCCAAAATCACTGGCGGCTATAACTTACCGGCTAAGCATGTGCTTCACACGGTTGGGCCGATCTATAACCCGGCACTGCCAGACATTGGGAAATATAAGCTGATGAGCAGCTATTTACAGTGTCTAGATATGGCGCAGGAAAACGGTTTGAAGTCGCTGGCTTTTTGCTGCATCAGCACCGGCGTGTTTGACTACCCCAAGGAGCCTGCGGCAAAGGTTGCGGTTGACACTGTGCAGCGCTGGTTGAAGGCAACCCAGGCGCAGATGGATGTTGTCTTCAACGTCTTTGGTGACGAAGATTTGCAAATTTACCGCAGGCTTTTGGGGTTCTAAACAGCCTATCAGTTCTACTTAGCTGTGGGTATGTACATCATTAGTTCAAGGCTATCCATGATTTGACTCATTGATTTGTTGAACTTTTCGTAGTTAGTGTTTTGGAATTCTTCGTTTGCGCAGGCAACCATAACATTTACGTAGTCGGCCTGGTTGTAGAAGGTTACCACCACGGGCACGTCAATAATTGTTAGCACACCCCGAATAGAAATAGCTTTAGACTCAGGGGTTTGCAATATTTCTTCCGGCTGACCAATCTGGATTGGTAACCCATTCACTAGGATCTCGGTTTTTTTGAAATAGCCATAAACCCCGTGCACCGCTTTTAATAGCTGCTGCCACGAAACCGGGCGGGTGAGCCGGTAGTTGGCGTGAACCCAGCCCTTTTCTTCTTTTTCACCAATTAAAATCATTGCAGTTCTCCATCCGCTCTTGGCTCAGCATGCAGGCTTATGACCAGCTACTATGCGGCGCAACCTACCTGCCAGCTTTGAGTTGTTCCTCGGGCATATTCATGGCGATTTCCATATTGTCAATGAATTTGCCAATGAATTTGTTGTAGTGCTCGTAGTCCAGGTTTTTTAGTTCTTCATTTTTGCACTCAACATAGACGTTAATGAAGTGGACTTGAGTGTAGAAAACAATTTCTACATTAGTCCTAGCCACCATTAGCAATCCACGAATTGAAATATTCCAGTTTTCAGGGATCTTGAGAATGTCTTCAGGGGTTTTAATTTCAATCGGCTTACGGTCAACCAGGATTTCAACATTAGCGAAGTAATGCCAGGCTTCATAAACCCCTTGTAGCATCATTTCCCATGAGGCCCGGAAAGTCAGGTTGAAAGTAGACAGCAGCCAGCCGTCGTCCTCATGATGGCCCATGAACAGCATGGTTCCTCCTAGCCAACCGCGTCGATGGCGGCTTTGGCGTCAGCTAAGCCAACCCCGGTGCGGTCTCGGTAAATTTTGATGGCGTTAATTTTTTTGCCCATCCGCACTAGGTGGAGTTCTTCGGGGGTTAGTTCCAGCCAGGCTGCGGCCTCGTAATCTGCACCCCCAGCCCCGACGACGCCGTCGCCGGCCCCGTAGGTACCCGGAGCGTACTCGCTAGCGTCACCATAGGCGCCCGGCTGGCCGTAATCACTGGTTCCCGTCTGGCCGTAACTGACCCCTAGACGCAACTCCAAGCTCCTGACCTGCGCTTTTAACCGGCGGTTTTCATTGCGTAAGCGCTCAATTTCTGCGGCCTGATCAAACCATTTACCCATAACGTTCCCTTACATACCTATCAAGCGCGGCAGGCTTGGCGCTCACCGCAATATTTAAAAATTTTCTAGCGCTTTTGAGCTGGCCTTAGCGCCAGTGCAAGCCGGCCTTACCATCACTCTAAGTTGGCCTTATCGTCGCTCCAGGCCGGCCTTACCATCACGCTAATCTGGCCTCACAGCCAGCCTATTTGGAGCTTTCTGATTTCTCGGTGTCCTGCGGGCGCTCAGAGCTTGGCGCCGGCTCTACCCAGTTGGCCAATATGCCACCGGCTGGGTCTTTGAAGGCCGCCAACAGATCTTTGAATCTCATGCCGGCCAGATGCGAGAACTGGTTGAGCTCGTAGTGGTCAGGGAAGATGGTGCGCAGCTGCATTGGTACGGGCTTGCCGTCTCTGGTCAGGCGGCCGGTGATCAGCGAGAGCTGCTCAAAGCCCCAGTGCGGATCCACGCTTTGAGCGCTTGCAGGCACCCGGATCGCCTCCCAACCCTTGTAAAAGCGCGCTTTGCGGCCGATACGCAGCACCGCCCAGTTAAGCATGAGTTCGCTGTAGTCGCTGATCATGGTGGGAACGCGAGTTTCGGCGTACTCGCTTTCGCCATAAAAAGCTTGGGCCTGTTCACCGCTAGTGTTCCACACATGCTGCCAACTGCGCCCACAATCCCAGGTCAGCGATAGTGCGTCGGCGTCACGGAGCCGAATCTGTGCCCCTGCTGTCTCCGCAAAGTGAAACAGCTCAGCAACTTGCCACCACATTATTCTGACCTCCCAGTCAAAATCCCCAGCTCAAGGCATTCAATAGCGGTCAACACAATGTCTTCGGCCAGAAACTGCACCTGGCGCGCACCACCGGGCAGATCAAAGTAGGGCACGTTAATACCGGTGCGGATCGAGCATCCCTGCGGCAGCTGCTTGATTTCATAGCTGTAGTAGGGGTCGTTTAGGGCGAATATGTCCAGTGAGCGATGCTCAAAGTAGGTGGGCCGCTCCCCGACGGGCCGGTGCCACAGGTATTTGCCGTCCGGGTAGCCCACACGATCCACGTACGGCCCGTAGAGCTGCAGATAGTCCGCCAGATTCGTAAACACCTGCACAGTAGAGCGGTCCATGCGGGCTAGCACCTGGTCACTGTCAGGTAGAAAGCGGATAATCATATCCCCACGGAAACTGGGGTCATGCACTTTCGGCACGTCCTGGGCGCCCATCTTCCCCTCCTTGCGTTTATAACTAGCGTCAGTCTATGCCTGCTTTTGCTCACGACGGCGCAGTTCGCCCAGTAAAATGAGCTTTCGGAAGAAACGAGGCCGCCCATGACAAGCCGCAGCACTGACCGCCCTGGCCGCAGCGACGCCGTCGCCACACGTAGCGATGCTGCCACAAGCCGCAGCGACGCCGTCGGCGCAGATAACGCAGAAACGCAACCCCGAAACTGCACCTACGGAAACCGCACCCCCGCAGAAAAGCTCGCATTTGCCAAGGCGGCTTTGGCCCTGGCAGGCCACGAAGTCACCGACCTGGCGCTGTGCAACATTTTGGAACAGCAGGCCTGTGGCAACCTAACCGGCGAACAGGCACGCGCAGCAATCAGAAAGCACGTGCAAGGCTGATGGCACGCCAAGTTTTTCGCACCTGGGAGGATTACTTCATCCCTGGCACCTCGGTGTTACGCAATAAATTCACTACTCCTGGCAACCCACATGGGGAACCTGACGCTGTCAAGCTACGCTTTCTGGAAGAGGGCTACGCTAGCTCCAGAATTTTGGAACTGGCGCAAACGCCGATCAAAGGCAATTTCGATTACGCCCACATGAAGGCAATTCACCACCATATTTTCCAAGATATCTATGAGTGGGCAGGCCAGGAGCGGGTTGCTCCCCTGGGCACGTTCATGGTCAAGTCTGGCCCAGACGTTGTCCATTACCCGTTGGGGGATCCGACTGCTCCGCAAATGTCTTACCAGTACTATCCAGCAGGCCCAGTCTTAGGGCAGGCAGCCAATGAGCAATACCGCAGGCTCAGCAAAATGGATTTGTTGCGCGGCTTGGATCATGAAACTTTCGTGGCAGAGCTGGCTGAAATTTGGGGCGAGTTGAACGTTATCCACAGTTTCCGCGAGGGCAATACACGCACGCAGTTCGTGTTTTTCTCCCAGCTGTCTGAGCAAGCCGGTTGGAAGCTTGATCCTGCGCTTTTTGCGCCGAGCACCCCCGTTTGCAATCCAGGCACACCTGCCAGTGACAGACCAGGCACCCCCGCCTGCAAGGAATTCGTGGCAGCGCGTTTCTACAGTCAGGCAACTGGCAGCAACCAGCGTCTAGCTGCAGCTTTGCGCCCCGCCATCGTGCCTTTAACTGCCCCTCTAGAGCAGGATTAAAAGGGTAAAAAGGACAAACATCTAGAGTTCCCACCCCACGCCCCCTACCCAGCTCACTTAGAAGCCAGCAAAAGCACGACGCCGACTGCGCGCTAAAGCTGCGGTCTGTGTGGGATAATTTCTCTCGCAGGCCGCAGCTGGTTACAACCCTGGTGGCGTCGCGCCTGCTTGGAGGAAAAATGCGCGCTTTCGAAGAGTCCCAGGCGGCGCCGTCGCCAATTACCTCGCAGCGTGCCGTCCCGCAGAGTGCCGCCCGCACCCAAAAACCCCAGACCATTGAGGTGCGCGGGGCGCGCGTGCACAATCTGAAGAACCTAG